>Ga0105048_10008093_pt1 | contig 16854 bp, 11 predicted proteins | sample MAT05_FD_78382 | JGI IMG/M metagenome (GOLD analysis project Ga0105048, IMG submission 78382) | Freshwater microbial communities from Lake Fryxell liftoff mats and glacier meltwater in Antarctica - MAT-05 | ecosystem: Environmental > Aquatic > Freshwater > Ice > Liftoff microbial mat | place...
AGTGCGGTTTGCTCACCGGCGGCGACGCGCGGGTCGCGCCACCCCTCCTTGCACACACCGGGCGGGACGCCCGCTGGCCCCACAGCCGGGACGGACTGTGCCACATTTCCCGCGTCGGCTCCCTTCATTCTGGACCCGCTTTGAATCACGCCCCGCCTCATCCCGATCGTCCGCCGCACACACGCTTTTTTGAGTGCAAAGGACGCGCGCGTCCCGCATCCCTCGCGGCTAATGCCGTACACTCCGACTGCCAGCCTCGCCTCCGAGCTTCGCTCGTTGCCGCGGGCGTATTGGGTGCTGGTGATGGGATGGTTCATCAACCGCTTCGGAACCTTCGTGAATCCTTTCCTCACGCTGTTCCTGACCAGCCGCGGACATCCGCCGTCGGCGGTCGCGCTGGTGCTCGGGGCGAACGGGCTCGGGCAGTTCAGCGCCGCGCTGCTCGGCGGATATTTTTCGGACCGGTTCGGGCGGCGGAATACGATCGTGCTCGGCACGCTGGGAAACGCGCTCGCGATTTTCACGCTCTATTTCGCGCAACGAATCGGCGCGATTGTCGTGATGATGTTCCTCGCTGGATTTGCCGGGGGCTTCTACATGCCGGCGAGCAATGCGCTGCTCGCGGACCTCGTTCCTGAGCCGTTGCGGCTGCGTGCGTACTCGGCGCAGCGGCTGGCGAACAATGCCGGCTTTGCATTCGGCAGCGCGGCGGCGGGCTTTCTCATCGGCATCTCGATCTTCGCGCTGTTTGCGGGCGATGCGCTGACGACGGCGGCATTCGGAATCATCGCGCTGACGATGCTTCCACACGGCCTGCGCACGCAGCGCAAGGAGGCATCGTGGTCGCAAGCGTGGACGGTGTTGAAGCGCGACCGCGCGTTCTGGGCGCTGTGTGCATCGACGATTCTCACGTCGTTCGTCTTCCTGCAATTCAGCTCCACATTTTCCCTCGAAGTGAAACAGCGCGGGCTCACGCTGGATCTGTTCGGCTGGCATCTCCGGCCCGAGCAGGTCTTCGGGATGATCCTCGCATGGAATGGCACGCTCGTGGCCAGTTGCGAGCTGCTGTTGACCCGCTGGACGCAGCGGTTCGAATCGCGCGCGGTGATCATGCTCGGATACGTGTTCCTTGGCGGCGGCTTCGCGATGAATGCGCTGCCCGGCGGCGTGGGGACGTTGTTCGTGGCGATGACCGTCTTCACCGTCGGCGAAATGCTCAGTCAGCCGATGCGCTCCGCATACGTCGCCGCGCTTGCTCCGGAGACGATGCGCGGCCGCTACATGGGAGCGCTCGCGATGGCCGCGACGAGTGCGAATATCTTCGGACCGGCGCTGAGCCTCCCTTTCCACGCGTGGTCGCCGCGCGGGCTGTGGATCACTTGCGGCGTCCTGGGAATGCTGGCCGCAGGGGTGCTCGGCTGCTTCGGCAAGCGTGCATCGGGCGAACGTTGATCGAGGTGGTCACGCACAAGCACGTCCGATGGGTTCCGCGAGACGCGGAACCCGGCAGGCGGGGACGCCCGCGCTACCCGAGACACGCTGCTCGCCGGAGTCAGTCCGGGCATTTTCAAAGCGACGCCGCTTTTCAAAAATCAATCGCTTCGCGATCCTGCTTCCCGTAGGCAGGGCGGACTCCCACCCCAGTTCTCCAAGATGACTTACCTCCAGCTCTTCATGATCCTGAGCCTGCCGGTGACCGGCATGTGCTACGCCGCGCTCGGTGCGCTGAAGCTTCCACTCGCAGAACGCCTGAAACTCGACGAGGCCAAGGTCGGCGGTCTCGTCGCGTCGTTCGGATTCATGGTGGGGCCCATCATTCTGCTCAGCGGCTTTCTCGCGGACGCGCTCGGAAGGAAAGGCGTGTGGCTGGGTGGCACCGGGCTCGTCGCGCTGTCGCTCTTCATGCTCAGCCGGGCGCGCCATTACCGCTGGGCGCTGCTCGCGGTGGCGATGCTCTCCGCGGGCTGGGCGGCGATGATCAATGTGGCGAATGTGCTGATGTATCTCGCCTACTCGAATGTCTTCATGGCGACGAACCTGCTCGATTGCTTCTTCGGTCTGGGCGCGTTCCTCACGCCGATCATCGCCGTGTGGCTGGTGCGGAAGTTCGGCTTCGGGACTGGCGTGTCTGCGCTCGGATTGCTGACGCTGGTGCCATTCCTCATGGCGCTGCCTGTGCAGATGCAGGGCGCCGCCACGGCGCAGCCTGTGGGGTTCGATGTGCTGCTGCGCGATCCGATCATGTGGCTGTGCGGCCTGACGCTGCTCCTGTGGGTGCCGGTGGAAGCGAGCACCGCGGCGTGGGCCACGACGCTGGTGAAACGGCTCTCGCCCGCGGGCGAGGATGAGAAGCGGTCCGCGCGGATCGCGGCGTGGGGACTGTCGGCATTCTGGTTCTGCTTCATGGGCTCGCGTCTCATCGCGGCGATCGTCGAGCACGGGAGCAAGGCGACCGCGATCGAGACGGTCCACACCGCACGGCTCCTGCACATCGCGCTCGCGGTGGCGATGGGGCTGGCGATGCTCGGCCTCGCGTTCTCGCGTCGGCGCGGGCTGACTTTTGGACTGCTGATCGCGGCGGGTCTCATCTCCGGGCCATTCTTTCCAAACCTCATGGCGCTGCTGCTCACGCACTTCCCGGTGGAGGTGCATGGCCGTGCGGTGGGGATGTTGTTTGGAATGGGATCGATCGGCTGGACGGTGATTCCCTCGATCATGGGTGCCGTGGCGAAACGCCGCGGCGTGCCGCAGGCTTTCGTGGTCGCTGCGATCTGTGTGCTGCTCCTGCTCGGAGTCGTGATCACGCACTATCTGCATGCCTCGGGGTAGGTCGGGCATTGGGCGTTGGGCGTTGGGCGTTGGGCGTTCGCAGCCAGGCGCGCCGGTCGATTTCTTCGGAGCGTGATTTTTTCCGGCTACAGGCAAACGGGGTCTGAGCGTCGCCGGGCCATCCCGCCGCCTCCGGCAGAGTCGTGGAAAGCGCAGGGAGGGGCGGTATGAAACCGCCCTCTGGCAGCGGACGCTCCGCGCCGCTGCCAGCCATGACCGTGGCAATGCGAAAGGATCCTCGAACTGCGCAAAGCCCCAGAGTTGCTCACGCCTCTGGCTCACTGCGGCGCGGAGCGACCGCAGTGAGAGGGCGCTATCAAAGCGCCCCTCCCTGATCTCGCCGCAGCGCTCGCCTGGACGCGAAATGAATCACGCCCGTCGCGCGTCCGAATGCACCTCTAAGCTGGCAACACCTCGGGTGCTCTGTATCTTCGCGACCCATTTTCTGAGATGACCCGTCCTTTGCACATCACCCTCGCCAGTCTGCTTCTGCTGACGGGCGTTGCCCCCGGCGCGCCGCCGCCGGGAACCGCTCCCGCCGCGCTCGGGCATGGCGATGGCAAGGTGGAGGCGGGCTCGAAGGATGCGCTAAATGCGCTGAAGGCGGTGAAGACCGATGCGGGGCTGAAGGTGGAGCTGTGGGCGAGCGAGCCGTTGCTCGCGAATCCGGTGTCGTTCGCGACGGATGAAAAGGGACGCTGGTTCATCGCGGAGAGCTACCGGCAGGAAGGGCGGCAGGTGGGAGGCAAACCGGTCACCGGCGGGATCGTGGACAATCGTGGGCACACGAACTGGCTCGATGCGGACATTTCCTCACGCTCGACCGACGAGCGCCTGGCGATGCTGCACAAGTTTTTCCCCGATCCGAAGAAGTTCGCGGAAATGTTCGAGACGCAGGAGGAGCGTGTGGTTTTGCTGGAAGACACGAAGGGTGCCGGGCGCGCGGACAAGAGCACAGTTTTCGCCGACGGCTTCCGCGATGCGCTCGACGGAACCGGCGCGGGCATCCTCGCGCGCGGCACCGCTGTGTGGTGGACGTGCATTCCGAACCTGTGGCATTTCACCGACTCGAATGGTGACGGCAAGGCGGATTCGAAGGAGAAGCTCCTCTCGGGATTCGGCGTGAAGGTTGCCTTCCGCGGTCACGACATGCACGGGCTGCGCTTCGGGCCGGATGGGATGCTCTACTTTTCCATCGGCGACCGCGGACTGAATGTGAAGACGAAGGAGGGCAGACAGATCGAGGTGTCGGACACGGGCGCGATTCTGCGGTGCAATGCGGACGGCACGGGCTTCGAAGTGTTCGCGACGGGCGTGCGCAATCCGCAGGAGCTGGCGTTCGATGAGTTCGGGAATCTTTTCACCGGCGACAATAACTCGGACAGCGGCGACAAGGCGCGCTTCGTGCAGCTCGTCGAAGGCGGCGACTGCGGGTGGCGGATGACCTTCCAATACATGGATGACCGCGGCCCGTGGAATCGCGAGATGCTGTGGGACGAGAAGGACGGGCAGAAGGCGCGCTACACCGTGCCGCCCATCGCGAATCTCAGCAACGGCCCGAGCGGACTCACTTACAACCCCGGCACCGGGCTCTCGGCGAAGCACGCACGGCGGTTTTTCCTCAGCGACTTCCGCGGCGGCGCGAGCGCGAGCGTGGTGCATGAAATCGCGCTGGAACCCGCGGGCGCATGGCACCGGCTCAAGGAGCGGCATGATTTCGTGAAAGGCGTCCTCACGACGGATGTGGAGTTCGGCACCGATGGCGCGCTGTATGTGCTCGATTGGGTCGAGGGATGGAGCGGCGTGGACAAGGGGCGCATCTTCAAGATCACCGACCCCGCCGCCGACAAGGCGAAGCAGGCCGAGGTGAAGAAACTGCTCGCCGAGGGAATGGCCGCGCGCCCGGCCGGCGAACTCGAAAAGCTCCTCGCGCACGACGACCAGCGCATCCGGCAGGCGGCACAATTCCAACTCGCCGCCAAGGCCGACGACGCGACGCTGACGCACGCCGCGCAGAGCGGGCCGAATGTCCTCGCACGGATCCACGGGGTGTGGGGTCTCGGGCAGGTCGCGGCGAAGAAGAAACCGGTGTTCACCACGGTCGCCGCGCTGCTCGACGACACCGACGGCGAAGTCCGCGCACAGGCCGCGCGTGTCCTCGGCGACCATCGGTTCAAGGGCGCCTACGACCGGCTGATCGCCATGCTGAAGGACCCTCACCCGCGCACGCGTTTCTATGCCGCAATCGCGCTCGGCAAGTCCGGCTACAAGCCTGCGGTCGAGCCGCTCTGCGCCATGCTCGCGGAAAATGCGGACAAGGATCCCATCCTCCGCCACGGCGCGGTGATGGGCCTCGCCGGCTGTGGCGATGTCGCGACACTCGCGGCGAAGGCGAATCACCCCAGCGTCGCAGTGCGCGGCGGAGCCGTGGTCGCGCTGCGCCGGTTGAAGAGCGCGCAGATCGCGGCATTCCTGAAGGACGCGGACCAGACCATCGTCCTCGAAGCGGCGCGCGCGATCTACGATGTGCCGATTCCTGCGGCCATGCCGGCACTGGCGGCATCGCTCGGCGACAAACGAATCACCAACCGCAATGTCCTCCTCCGCGTCGTCAATGCCCACTACCGCCTCGGCCAGCCGGCGAATGCGAAGGCGCTCGCAGCTTTCGCCGCGAATGACACCGCGAACGACGTCGGCCGTCGCGAGGCGCTGGCCGCGCTCGCAGCATGGGCAAATCCTGCGCCAAAAGATCGCCTGCTCTTCCTGTGGCGCCCCTTGCCCGACCGCAACGCCGATGCCGCCATCGCCGCACTGTCGCCTGCCATCGCCGCGATCCTGGCAACGACAACCGGTGCTGTGCAGGAAAGCGCGGCCTTCGCCGCGGCGAAGCTGGGATTGCAAGGCGCCAGCGAGACCCTGCTTTCCATCGTCTCCAACGACAAAGCCGGCAAACCCGCCCGCGCCGAGGCCCTGCGCGCGCTCGCCTCATTGCGGGATCCCCGCCTCGCGCAAGCGGCGAAGGAGGCGCTCACCGATCCCGATCCGAAGCTGCGCGGCGAGGGACTGAAGGCTCTCATCACTTCCGATCCCGCAGCCGCGCTCACGGCCGTCCGCGAGATCCTCGCGTCGGATGCGCCCGCCGCCGAGAAACAGGCAGCCGTGTCCGCACTTGCCGCAAGCCGCACTCCCGAAGCGGAGAAACTCGTCGCCGGGCTCCTCGATGGCCTCATCTCGGGCAAGCTCACGCCCGAGGTGCAACTCGATGTCGTGGAGGCCGCGCGTCGGCGACCCGGACTGGCGGACAAGCTCAAGCAATGGAAGGGCGCGCTTGCCCAGGACGATCCGCTCGCAACCTACCGCGTGGCGCTCCGTGGCGGTGACGCCGAGCGCGGGAAACGGATCTTCCGCGAGCACCCGCTCGCACAGTGCTTCAAGTGCCACAAGTGCGAGGGCGGCGACAGTCTCGTGGGACCCGACCTCACGAAGATCGGTGCGGGCAGGGACCGCACCTACCTCCTCGAAAGCATCATCCTGCCGAACAAGCAGATCGCCGAAGGCTTCCAGATCGTCGTGCTCGAACTCACCGACGGAATGACCGTCGTGGGCCGGCTTTTGCGCGAAGAGAAAACGCAACTCCACGTGGAAACCGTGGACAGCACCGGCAAGACCCAGCTCGTTACCGTTCAAATCAAAAAGGTAAAAACCCGGACCAGCGCCCCGTCGCCCATGCCGGAAACTCTCCGCGATCAACTCAGCCGCCTCGAACTCCGTGATATCATCGAATACCTCGCCACCAGAAAATAGCCGGCTGCCCCGCCTCGTGCCTGTTCCCTGGACTTCGGACGTTTCCGGCGAACGCCGCCAGGACGGCGGAACCAACGCCCAACGCCCAAGGAAGAACAGCCCGGCACACGTCCTCGGCGCGCTCATTCTCAGCCTGCCACTGCTGCTTGCCCGGGTCAGCGCCGCCGACCCGCAGCCGCAGCCCGCCGCGAACCGGCTGCTGCCTGATTACTTCGCCCGCCAGGTCGTGGAGATCGAGGGGAAGCCGCTCGCCGAACCCGCCTCCGCCGAGGAATGGAAAACCACGAGCACCAGGATGCGCCAGCAACTCGCGGAGATGCTGGGCCTTGATCCTCTCCCCCCGCGCACACCGCTGAACGTCGTGAAGACCGGCGAGGTGAAAGGCGACGGCTTCATCGTCGAGAACATGCACTACCAGTCCATGCCCGGACTCTACGTGACCGCCAATCTCTACCGTCCGGCAAAATCAGAAGGTCGCCTGCCCGCAATCCTCTACGTCTGCGGCCACGCCAACATGATGAAGGACGGCGTAAGCCTCGGCAACAAGACCGGCTACCAGCACCACGGCGAATGGTTCGCGCGCCACGGCTACGTCTGCCTCATCATCGACACCGTGCAACTCGGTGAAATCCGCGGCGATCATCACGGCACCTACTCGAAAGGCCGCTGGTGGTGGTTCTCCCGCGGTTACACCCCGGCGGGCACCGAGGCATGGAACGGCATCCGCGGTCTCGATTATCTAGTGTCCCGCCCCGACGTGGACCCCGAGCGCCTCGGCCTCACCGGCCGCAGCGGCGGCGGTGCCTATTCATGGTGGGTCGCCGCGCTCGACGAGCGGGTGAAAGTCGCCGCGCCCACCGCCGGCATCACCACACTGCACAACCACGTCGTCGATGGCGCGGTCGAGGGTCACTGCGATTGCATGTTCATGGTGAACACCTATCGCTGGGATTACGACCGGGTCGCCGCACTCGTCGCCCCGCGCGCCCTGCTGATCTTGAACACGGACAAGGACAGGATCTTTCCCCTGGACGGCGTGGTGTCCGTCTATTCGAACACGCGCCGCATTTACAAGGCGCTCGGAGCCGAGGCGAAGATCGGCCTGCAAATCTCCGAAGGTCCGCACGCGGACACGCAGCCGTTGAACGAAGGCGCATTCCATTGGTTCGAGCGCTGGCTGAAAGGCGCGGACCTGATGGCCGTGCTCGACGAAGGTGCCACGAAACGGCTCGCTCCCGAGCAACTCCGCGTCTTCACCAAACTCCCCGCCGACGAAAGGAACACCCGCATCGACACGGAATTCGTCCCCGCCGCCAAGACCGCGGAACTCCCCGCCGACCCTGCTGTATGGGCGAAACAGCGCGGCACCTGGATGACCGCACTGCGCGAAAAATCCTTCGCCGGCTGGCCCAGCGCGGGCGACCCCGGCCTCATCGATGCCGGCAGCATGGAGAAAGATGGCGTCGTCCTCCATGCCTGGGACTTCACCCCGCAGGCCCCGTGGACCCTCCGCCTTTACGTCGCCCACCGCGCCGGACTGAAACCCGAACAGCTCGAACTCGTCACCCTCAACGTCCTCGATGAAGACGGCTGGCAGGACTTCCGTCACATGATGGCCGGACGCTTCACCCGCCTATTTCCCAAGGAAGATCGCGCCGGCGCGGACGGCAGCGGCTTCGCCGACGAGAAGAAAATGTTCGACGGCTCGAAATGGGCGATGGCCTACGTCTGCCCGCGCGGCATCGGCCCCTCCGCATGGACCGGCTCGGAGAAGCAGCAGACGCAAAGACTCCGCCGCTTCTACCTCCTCGGCCAGACGCTCGACGCCATGCAGGCATGGGACATCCGCCGCGCCATCGCCGCCCTCCGCACCACCGCTTACGGCGCGCCACCTCTCTGGCTCCAGTCGCAACACACGATGGCCGTCAACACCCTCTACGCCTCACTTTTCGAGGACAACATCACGCGCCTCGACCTGCACGAACTCCCCACCTCCCACACCACCGCCCCCGCCTACCTGAACGTGCTCAAGTATCTCGACATCCCCCAAGCCGCCGCGATGGCGGCAGAGCGCACCCGTGTCGTCATCTACAGCCCGAACAAATCCGCCTGGACCTATCCCACGGACGTCGCCGCGACTCTCGGCTGGAGCAAGAGGTTCGAACTGCGCGAGCCGCTGGATTCGGGGCAGTGAATTGGAAACCCGAGCGGGAAGCAGGCACCAACAGCAAAATAACCGGCCCCTGCCTCGCAATAGCCGTTCGGCTCATTCACAATGAGTCCACATCCGGACGACCTTGATGGTGCGTTTGGAGTCATAGAACTGATACACCAAGCGGTGCTGGATGTTGATGCGGCGCGAATACGCCCCGGCCAAATCCCCGACGAGTTTCTCATGCGGTGGCGGGTTCTGGAAAGGGTTCCTGGCGATGATGTCGAGAAGACGTTGCGCCTGCGGTTTTAGATTTGATGACGCAATCTTCTTCGCGTCCTTCCTGGCTTGCTTGGTATAAACGACCGACCAACTCACCAGCCGGGATTCATGGAGGCCTTGCTGAGCGGCTCCGCCATCCCCTTGCGGATGGAGTCGCGCATGCCGGGAATCGAGACGAGATGGAGCGTCTCCTGAATGCTACGCCAATCCTCCTCCGATACGAGCACAGCATTGGAACGCTTGCCCGTAATCTGAATGGGTTCGTGAGAATCCGCGGCCTCATCCAGCAATTGGTAGAGCCTGGAGCGGGCTTGTGTGACGGGAAGCGAGGTCATGCCCGAAGCGTGCGTGAAAGCGTGCGTCCAGTCAAGGGACGCGAATAACACCAAAGACCTCAAGCGACTGCGGAGCAACCACCCGACAGTCAGTCTAACCAACAATCAGTCCGCCCCTCGTCGCTTCACGTCCCTCGTCGCTTCAACAGCGTCCCGTAAAGCTCGACCGTGCGCTCGGCGATCGCGGGCCAGCCGAAATGTTGTTCGACGCGACGGCGGCCCGCCTTTGCCATGCGCTCGCGCAATGCGCTGTCGGACATTAGTTGATTGATCCGCGCCGCAAGATCGGCGGACAATTTCGCGGGATGCAGTGCCTCGAAGGGGCTCTCCTTCATCTGGTCGAGCGGCACGAGGTATCCAGTCTCGCCCTGCACGACGACCTCCTTGATGCCGCCGACTGCCGTGGCGACGACCGCCGTCTCGCAGGCCATCGCTTCGAGATTGATGATGCCGAAGGGCTCATAGATCGACGGGCAGCAGAACACGCTGGCGTGGCTGTAGAGTTCGATCTTCTCCTGCGTGCTCACCATTTTGTCGATCCAGAAGACTCCCGGACGCTTCGCCTGCGCGGCGGCGACGACAGCGGCCATCTCGGCGGCGATCGCGGGCGTGTCGGGCGCGCCGGCGCAGAGGACGACCTGGAAGCCCGGCGCGAGATCCGGGATCGCGCGGACCAAATGGATGATGCCTTTCTGCCGCGTGATGCGCCCGACGAAGAGGACGTAGGGCTCGCGGGGATTCACGCCGTATTTCTCCAACGCGGCGGTGGTGGTGACCCGCCGATATTCGTCGAGGTCGATGCCGTTGTGAATCACATGCACGTGATCCTGCTTCACGTCGAAGAGCCGCAGGATGTCCTCGCGTGTCTCACGCGATACGGCGATGACTGCATCGGCCATTTCAATGGCGGTCTTTTCCATCCAGCAGGAAAAATCGTATCCACCGGCGAGCTGCTCGCGCTTCCACGGCCGCAAGGGCTCGAGGCTGTGGACAGTGAGCACCAGCGGGATACCGTAATTCAGCTTGGCGAGGATGCCGCCGAAATGCGTGTACCAAGTGTGCAAATGCACGAGGTCCGCATCGATCGCAGCCGTGTTCCAGTCCAGGCAGCGCTGCAATGCGCCGAAGACGGAATGCAGCGGCTTGGGCGCGGTGTAGCCGCTCGTGTCGCAGCCAAAGCCCGTTGCCTTCAGCGTCGGCAGATCGAGGCGCGGCTCGCGCAGGTCCTTGCCGTAGCAGCGGACTTCGAGATGGATGAGCTTCGCCAGTTCGCGGGAGAGATACTCCACGTGGACGCCGGCACCTCCGTAGATGGTGGGTGGATACTCATTGGTGAGGAATAGCGCCTTCATTCGTCCGATGCTTGTGCGATCTCCGGCGATGCGAAGTCGAGCGCGGATGTGAGTGTGGCGCAGTCCGTCCCGGCTGTGGATGGTGCGGGCATCCTGCCCGCAGGTGGGTCGGATTTTTGGATGGCTTGCTGCGACTTTCCCCCGTGCCGGGGCAGCGGGCGAGACGCCCGCTTTACCCACAGCCAAGATGGCTGTGCTACAGGCGCCGCAGCGGGCGTTGCGGAATTCGCACGCGGCTATTTCCCTGGCGGCGGCTTCTCCCCGGCTGGCGGGGCGGGTTGCGCCGGTTCCTTCGCAGGCGCGGGCGCGGATGGCGATCCTTCGGCTCCGATGATCCCCGATTTCTTGGGCGCCGGCGGGACTGCATCGGGCTTGGGCGTTGCCGGATCGGGCGCTGCGGGTTTGGCATCCGGCTTCGGCGGCTGGGGCATCGGCGGGACGCTGATGGGCGGAGTGGTGACCGTGATGGGTTTGCGCTCGGGATTCTGCGGAGTCGGCGGCGGCGTCTTCGGCCGCGGCGGAAGCGAGATCGGCGGCGTGGTCACGCTCATGGGCGGGCTCACGGCGGATGGCGAGTTTGCACCCGGAAACGGCGGCATCGGCATCCCTGCCCCTGGCGCTCCAGGCGCGGGATTGGGGTTCTTTTCCGCGAGGAAAGATGCGCGGTCTTTGATCAACTGATCGAGCGTTGCCTTCGCGATGAGAAATGGACGGCCCTCGAATTTCTTCTCCGCGGCGAGCTTGTCCTCCAGCGTCTTGAGCTTCGTCTTGAACTCCTCGTCGAGCTTGGTCTTGTCCTCGGGTTTCTCGTCCTTGCCGGGCGTGCGTTCCTTCGCCAGTTGGGCGGATACTTCCACGGACACGGGTTGATTCCCGGCATTCTCCTTGCCGACTTTCAGCACGTAGGTGAAGCCGTCGAACGTCTGGAAAGTGGCCGTCACCGGCTTGTCGAGGCCGGTCTCCTCGGCCTTCGCGTCGGGATTCAACACGTCGGCGAATGCGCCGAATGCGAACACACTGCCGATCTGCGAGGCCTTGGCCTGGTCCAATTTCTCCGCCTCCGTCGCGCCATCCAGTTTCCAATCGGTGCCTGCGGTGTCACGCGTGAGCTTCCACTTCTGCGTATCGGTCGTGCCGGCGAGTGTGACGCTGGAGGGCCCGTCGATCTTGATGAAGTCCTTCTTAAGCCAGCCTTCCGCCTTTGGGTCCACATCGTCGAGCGTGTCGGACACGAGCGAAACCGTGGAGCCGCCGGGCACCATCAGCCAGCGACCGGCGGGAAACTCGCCAGCCTCGGCGACCCCGATGTCCGACTTCTTCATGAACTTCTTCCCGATGAGCAGCGCGCCGACCGCCTTGCCGTCCTTGTCCTTGAAATCAACCCGCGTCCCCGCGCCGCCAGCCTCGGTCGGCTCTACGAGATCGAAACGGGCGAATTGCGACGGGCCGACCTTGTCATTCTGGATCGCCTTCAGATCCCACAGCTTGCGCACAAGGCCGCCGACCCGCTCGAAGTTCGCCGGATACGCCCCGCGCTCCTCCACGGTCCACGCATCTTCCTTGCGCACGAGATTCACGGTTCCCGTGGACGAATGGATCGTCACCCGCGCGACGGCGTTGATGTCACCCGCGACGAGCCTGTCACCTGCGCCGCTGCGGGTATCGGTCCAGGCTTCCTTGTTTTGCTTGTTGAGGACAAACACCGCGGCAGCGAGGACCGCGGCGAGTGCGATGAGAATGGCGAGTTGCTTGCTTTTCATGGCGGGAAAGAATCTGTGATCCTACGTGGCGGCCTGCCGGCTGCGGCGTTTGACGGCGAGCAAGACGCCCGCGACGACGACCAGGAAGGGCATGCCGGCGATGTTCAGCCATTTGGTGCGGTTCTCGAGCGAATCAATGTCCGCCCGCAGGTTCTTGCGCACCTGCTTGAGTTCCTTCTTCGCCTCGCCCTCCTTCTTGCGGAAATTGTCAATCTCCGCCTTCTGCTCAGGCGAAAGGATGAAGCGCTGCCCCCCGCCCTCGCCGGCCTTCGCGCGCTGGAGTTCATTCAGCTTGGCCTGCGACTCGGCGAGTCCCTTTTCCAGATCCTTGATTTTGGTCCGGAAGTTCTCCTCGGCCTTCTCCTGCATCTGCTGCACGACGGTGAACGGACGCTCTCGCGACGCGCGGCTGCGCACGGCGATGAGATTGCTGTCGCCCGCGAGCTGCTCCACGGCGCCCTGTGCAAAGGCGATGTTGCCATTTGTCGGAACCACCATCCGCTGGCCGCCGAAGGGATTCATCGCCTGCTGGACGGATACTTGGTCCTGCAAGAAATCAGAGTCTCCGACGAGGATGACCGCGCCATCCACCGACGATTCCTTCAGCCCCTGCTCCGCGGGAGTCTCCGGCTTCTTCTCCTCCGGTTTGGCGTCGCCGGGCTTCGGCGGCTCCTCAGCCTTCGGCTTTCCATCCGGGAACGCGGTCTTGAAGCGCCCGGTGAGGCGCAGCGCCAGCGTCTGCTCGATGCCCGATGCCTTGAAATCGTTCCTGATTCCCTCACCGCCCATCTGCGCCATCATCGAATCGACGAGCTGCGACTTGACGGACGACTTCAGCAGCACCGTCTGCTTCAACCCTTCGACCGCCGTGCCGGTGAATACCCCGGCAAACGGCAGCAGCAAATTGTCCATGCCGGAGGTCAGCACGTCTTCCTTGTTCATCGCGGTTTCGTTCAGCGCGAGCACGGCGGGCATCGGCCCCTGCTGCAGCCGCGCCACGTAGGTCATATCCGCGATCACCTTGGTGGATTCAAAGGTGATGCCCCACGCCTTCAGCAGCTTCTCCAGCGACGAACTGCTCGGGGCGCTCATCCCCATCATCCCCTGCGACTGCTGATCCAGCACGGCGAGCGGGTCGAGGAACGCCATCAGCTTCCCGCCGCGCAGCACGAACTGATCGATCGCATACTGCGTCGCGTCGCTGAGTCCCTTCGGATGGATGACCAGCAGCACCTTCACATCGTCCGGAATCTTGTCGGCGCTCACTTCCACCTGCTTCACGTTGAAGACGCGCTTCAGCTCCGTATAAAAATACCACGGCGGCGCACCACCCTGCCGGCCGCGCATCATCGGGCTCGCCTGTCCGGTGATCGGCAACTGCGTGATGATGCCGAGCGTCGGCTTGTCCACCGTCATCACCCGGGAAACGGCGCGCGATACTTCGTATTCGAGCAGACGCCCGGTGCGCGGGTCCAGCGGCACGGTCTCCTTTTGGTCCAGCATCGTCACACTGAGGCCGAGGTAGAACGCCTCGCCGCCGAGGCCCAGCATCTGGCCCTGGATGCCGTCGAGCTTCGCGGAGTCCTCCGCATCGGAATCGGGCTCGGGGTCGAGTTTCTGAATCTCGATCTTCCCCTTCGATTGCTGGCGGTATTCATCCAGCAGATCCTCCACGTCGCGCGCGTAATTCTTGTACGGCACCGGCATGCGGTTCTCGTTGCGCGTGCAGTAGAAGCGGATGCGCACCGGCGTATCGAGTTTCGTGAGGATGTTCCGCGTGCCCTGCGACAGCGTGTAGGCGCGCTCCTGCGTGAGGTCCACGCGCGCCTTCGCGCGCGAACCGATCCAATTGATCGCGACGAGGATCGCAAACATCGCCGCCACCCCGGCAAGAGAGAAAATGGTGGTCTGAAGGCCTTTCTGTTTCATCGGCTGAAGATCGGATTAACTGGGGAAACTCTATCCCGCGCGATGTGCGCGGATGATGACGCTGGTGGAGAAGAGGCAGAATGCCATCACGGACAGGAAATAGATCACGTCGCGCGAATCGAGCACGCCCTTCTGGATGCTTTCAAAGTGGGTCATCACGCTGAATGCCGCGATGCCATCGACCATCCACGGGCTGGCCCATGTCACGAGCATGTTCGTCACCGGTGGATAGCCGGCGAGGATGAGGAACAGCGAAATAACCACGGCGATGATGAAGCTCACCACCTGATTGCGCGTCATCGCCGAAGTCATTGAGCTGATGGCGAGATACGCGCCCGCCATCAGCAGGCTGCCGATGTAGCCGCCGAGGATCACGCCATTGTCCGGGCTGCCGAGCCTGTTCACCGTGATCACCACGGGGAAAGTCAGCCCCAGCGCCAGCGCCACCACGGCCCAGGATGCGAGGAATTTCCCCACAATCGCCTGCCACGGCGTGATCGGCATCGTGAGCAGCAGCTCGATGGTGCCGAGCCGCCTTTCCTCCGACCACATCCGCATTCCCACCGCCGGGACGAGGAAAAGATACAGCCACGGATGCCAGCTAAAGAATGTCTGCAGGCTCGCCTCCCCGCGCTCGAAGAACCCGGCGACCATGAAGGTGAAGAATCCCGCCAGCAGCAGGAAGATGACGATGAAAACGAACGCGACTGGCGACGAGAAATAGCCGCGCCATTCGCGCTTTGCGATGGTGATGATGTTGCCCATTACTTTGCCTCCTCCTGCTTTTTCGTGTCCGGCAGCGTGATGCTGCGGAAGACTTCATCCAGCCGGCCCTCCTCCACGTGGAGCTCCTGGATCGGCCAGCGCTCCTTCATCGCGAGTTCGCCGATGAGACGCGCGAGATCGTCGCTCCCATTGTTCTTCTTTGGAAATGCCCGCACCGTCAGTGGCCGCTCACCCATCACGGCGGCGCGCTCGACTCCGGCCACCTGCCGGACCTTCGCGGCCACCGCCTCGCCGTTGCCATCCACGAGACGCAGCGTCACCGCGCCTGCCTGCTCCGAACGCTGCTTCAGATCCCGCGGCGTGCCATTTGCCACGATCTTCCCGCGATCGATGATCACCGCCCGCGAACACACCGCCTCGACTTCCTCCAGGATGTGCGTGGAAAAAATGATCGCCTTCTTTTCACCCATGCGCCGGATCAGCATGCGCACCTCGTGCTTCTGATTCGGGTCGAGGCCGTCCGTCGGCTCATCAAGCACCAGCACATCCGGGTCGTGGATGATGGACTGCGCGAAACCCGTCCGATGCCGGTAGCCCTTCGACAGCGTCTCCACGCTCTGGTGCAGCACATTCTCCAGGAAACACATCTCCACCGCGCGGCTCACCGCCCTCTTCTTCGCGTCGCCGGAAAGCCCGCGCAGTTCCGCGGTGAAATCGAGGAAGCCCCCCACCGACATATCCGCATACGACGGCGCATTCTCCGGCAGGTAGCCAATCATGCGCTTGGCCTCGATCGGCTGATCGACGATGTCATGCCCGCCAATCGTCACCGTGCCTTCGGACGGCGGGATGAAGCCGGTGATCATCCGCATCGTCGTGGATTTCCCCGCGCCGTTCGGCCCGAGGAAACCCAGCACTTCACCGCGCTCGACGGTGAAGGAAATGCCATCGACCGCGTGTTTCGGGCCGAAGTTCTTTTTCAAATCGCGAACGTTAATCATGAGGGAGACACCAGTGGTTTGTCAGAATGGGCCGGTAGTGGAAACAAAAGCGAGAGATCCATTTCAAGAAAAAAGTTTGGAGACAAAACCAAAATCGTTCCGGGTCATGGAAGCGCATTGGCCAACTTGAATAGCGCTTGCACCGCAAAAAGGGACAACGTTTCGGACCAGCCTGCCGCGCAGCAACCCCAGCTCGCGGGCACGCCCTGGGAGCGGCGACTTCCAACTCGCCGCGGATCGTTCGCCCCGACCGCGACGCCCCGATGCATGCCCGGCGTTGAGACGGGGCGACTTGAAAGTCGCCCCTCCCAGGGGATGCTCCGCCAAACGAAGAAGACCCTGGCCGGTGCGCGGCCTGGGCCTTCCATCGTCATCCACACCAAATCGTTTACGCCGGCTGGAGCACCGGCCTCGATGCCGGGACGGGGGCTGTCGGGACAGCGGGGTCGTGATTGAAACCGGGGCCGGGCGCGCCGGGTGCGGAATGTGGCACAGCCCGTCCCGGCTGCGGGGCCCGCAGTGCGCTACACTCACCGGCGGCGACGAGCGAGGGGTGCCTCCCTTCCATGCGGACACCGGGCGGGACGCCCGCCGGCCCCACAGCCGGGACGGACTGTGCCACACATTGAACCTTGTGTGTCTGGCGGCGGAATGGTCTGAGTCTCCGCGCATCACACGCACATG
>Ga0105048_10008096_pt1 | contig 16849 bp, 13 predicted proteins | sample MAT05_FD_78382 | JGI IMG/M metagenome (GOLD analysis project Ga0105048, IMG submission 78382) | Freshwater microbial communities from Lake Fryxell liftoff mats and glacier meltwater in Antarctica - MAT-05 | ecosystem: Environmental > Aquatic > Freshwater > Ice > Liftoff microbial mat | place...
AAAAAAATGATGATAGCCAATTTGGGAATCTTGTAATAGCTGACAGGTGAGTAATACTAATTCTTGAGATTCTGGAGTATTTAAGTTCGTAAAACCTAGCTTCTGTGCCATCAATTCTTGATAATTCTGCCAGTAGATTTCATCGAATTTCTGTAGGCTACTCTTAATTGCATCACCATCAATAACTGGTGTTAAAACATTACCCAGCATTTCTAAATTTAGCTTGCAAATTCCGGGTTGATTGCCGTAAGAATAACGTTGGTAATGATCGAAATAAGCAGCGGTGAAATTTAAATCAAAGGTAGGAATAAATGCAAAGGGGCCATAATCAAAACTTTCCCCAGTGATAGACATATTATCGGTATTTAAAACTGCATGACAAAAACCAGCTTGCATCCATTGAGCGGCTAATTTAGCTACTCGTTCCACTAACTCATTAAAGAAGAGAATGTATTTTTCTGGTTGATTTTCTAGAGGTTGATAGTAGTAGTGAATTACGTGATCTAGAAGTTTCTGGATCAAGTCTGGACGCTTGAAATAATGTAATCTTTCAAAAGTTCCAAAGCGGATGTGCGATCGACTGAAGCGAATCATTACCGCAGCCCTAGTAGGTGAGGGTTCATCTCCCCGCCACAAGCCTTCACCGGTTTCCACTAAGCTCAAACACCGGGAGGTTGTCACTCCCATCTTAAATAATGCCTCCGCTGCCAAAACTTCCCGGACTCCCCCTTTGAGAGTGAGCTTGCCATCCCCACCTCTGGAATAAGGAGTAGTGCCAGAACCCTTAGTGCCAAAATCGTAGAGTTCGCCATCCAACCCCCGCACCTGCCCGTAGAGAAACCCCCGTCCATCTCCTAAACGGGAATTATATTGTCCAAATTGATAACCGTGGTATTTTAGGGCTAAAAAGGGACGCACTGCCTCGAACTGACCAAAGGCTTGAATAAAATCTCGATCGCTGACTTTCTCAGGTTCTAAACCAATTAAAGGTAGGAGGCGATCGTTGCGAAACCGGAGGATATGTTGGGGAAATTCCGCCGCAGGGACTACATCATAGTAATCTTCTCCCATGGATTCCATCGCTGATTCGTACTGTAGAGTCGTGAACATAGTGGTAAAAGTAATAATTTTGGGAATGTTTTATAAGGTATATTGCGCCCCACAAAACATTGCTGCTAGATGATTCTGTAGTTGTGTTCTAGAGCATAGCATTATGTCGATTTAATAATAGGATTAATGCTAGGGAAAATGCTGTATTTCGAGTTGCTCTAGCTAGTGTCCCAACAGTTTGTGACGGAGTTTCTGAATACGATCGCGCAACAGGGCAGCTTTTTCAAATTCTAGGTCTTTAGCTGCTGCTTTCATTTCTAATTCTAGCTGTTGAACTAAGGTGGGAATATCCTCTAGAGATAGGTCATGGAGATTATCAAAAACCTGCTCTAATTGTTGAGAATTGAGACGGCGGGAAGTTTCTAGAAAAGAGAGAATAGAATTGGTCGATCGCGTCTTTACCGAGTGGGGAGTAATGCCGTGCATTTTGTTGTAAGCAGTTTGGATGCCTCGGCGGCGATCGGTCTCATCAATAGCTTTTTTCATGCTATTTGTAAGGTTATCTGCATACAGAATTGCTTGCCCCCGGATGTGCCGTGCTGCCCTGCCAATAGTTTGGATGAGCGATCGCTCTGCCCGGAGGAAACCTTCTTTGTCTGCATCCATAATTGCTACTAAAGAAACCTCTGGTAAATCTAATCCTTCCCGGAGTAAATTCACCCCAATTAAGACATCAAACTCACCCTCTCTTAGGGCTTGAAGAATCTCAATTCGTTCAATAGATTTAATCTCAGAATGTAGATAGCGCACCTTAATATCTCGTTCTTGGAAATATTCCGTTAAATCTTCTGCCATCCGCTTAGTTAGGGTTGTAATTAAAACTCGCTCTTGACGCTCTACGCGATCCCTAATCTCTCCTAATAAATCATCGATTTGCCCTGTGGTTGGACGCACAAAAATCTCTGGATCAATCACTCCTGTAGGACGAATTACCTGCTGAATAATTCTATCTTCAGATATTTCTAATTCCCAATTTCCCGGTGTTGCAGAAACAAACACACATTGATTGACTTTCTCCCAAAACTCATCAGCTTTCAAGGGGCGATTATCCGCCGCACTGGGTAAGCGGAACCCATGGTCAATTAAGACTTTCTTCCGAGCCTGATCGCCATTAAACATCCCCCGAATTTGAGGAACAGTTACATGAGATTCATCTACAACCAAGAGCCAATCTTCGGGAAAATAATCAATTAAACATTCCGGTGATGAACCGGGTTCTCTGCCAGTTAAATGGCGTGAATAATTTTCTACACCGTTGCAGTAGCCTACTTCTTGGAGCATTTCTAGATCGTAGCGAGTCCGCTGTTCTAGGCGCTGGGCTTCGAGGAGTTTCCCTACAGATTCTAGATTGTCTAGTTGTGCTTTTAGTTCTTGAGTAATAGCTAAATGAGCGGCTCCTAATTTTTCTTCATCGGTTACAAAGTGGCGGGCGGGATAGATATTAATATATTCAAGATTCTGAGTTGTTTCTCCCGTAATAGGGTCAATAAAACGGATGCCATCAACTTCATCACCAAATAATTCAATGCGAATAATCCGGTCTTCGTAGGCGGGCCCTACTTCAATAATATCTCCCTTGACTCTAAATTTACCCCGCCCCATTTCTACATCGTTTCTGGTGTATTGAATATCAACTAAATCTCGGAGCAATTGCTGTTGATTAACTTCTTCTCCAACTCGTAAAGAAATTGCTGCTTCTAGATATTCTGTGGGAGTTCCTAAACCATAAATACAACTAATAGAAGCTACTACAATGACATCTCGCCTTTCAAAGAGCGATCGCGTAGCGGAGTGACGCAGCATATCAATTTCATCATTAATAGAAGCAGTCTTTTCGATATAAGTATCTGTTACCGGAATATAAGCCTCAGGCTGATAGTAATCGTAATAACTCACAAAATATTCCACAGCATTATTTGGGAAAAAATCCCGCAACTCATTACACAACTGAGCAGCTAGGGTTTTGTTGTGGGCTAGCACCAAGGTGGGGCGATCGAGCTGGGCAATCACAGAAGCCATGGTGAAGGTCTTGCCGGTTCCGGTGGCTCCCAATAAAGTCTGGAAGCGATGCTGTGCTTGGAGCGAGGTGGTGAGCTGGGCGATCGCATTAGGCTGGTCTCCCTTGGGCTGAAAGGGCGATCGAAGTTGAAAGGATCCCATAACTAGCTGTGATTAATTAAGGAGTATAAGGTAATTATTGCTTTCCTATCTTAACGTAAGTTTCCTTTCTTGGGGATATTACATAATCTCACCGCCCCTTGTGGCAATTTTAAGGTTATTGAAACATTAAGATTCGGAAGAAAGTAAGATAATAACTTTTGCCAATGTTATCTCTAAAACAGACTTTACAGATTCTGCGTGATAGGTTGGGTTCAGATAAAAGAGTCAGATTATCTATTAATAATAACTAACAAAAAATATGTATCGATTCCAACTCTTTGCTCCTACCCAAATTGGTGAATCTATCGCTATCCTTGGTTCTTCCCCAGAATTGGGATCGTGGGATTTCTCAAAATGTATTCACCTCCAAACTAACTCCGATCGCTACCCTTTATGGTGGACAGAGCAGGCGATCGATATTCCAGCAAATTTCAAGATTGAATACAAGTATTTGCGTCTGGAGGAGAAGGGCGATCATCAATGGGAAGCTTTAGGAGAAAATCGTTGGATTATGCCAGAAAAGGCGAGCGATCGGGAAGATTTAAAAGATTTAATTGTGGTCGATGATGGAGCCTTTGGATATTTACAATCCTACCCCTTTGGATACCGAGAAAAGTCTGCCCTGCATTTGCCAGAGAAATTGCCCCAGAATTCCCAAAATTTTCTGCAAAAGTTGTTTCCAAAGCCCCAAGAGAAAAAGTCAGCAGGGTTAAAAATTGTAGTTATTGGTAGTTCTGTTGCCGCAGGTCACAAGGCTTGGATGTTAGAAGGTTGGGTTTCTTTGTTAGCAAAGACTTTGCAGCAAAACTATGGTCACCAACTAATAAATGTTTCTGAAGTAGGGGCAAATACCAGCAGCACGATCGCCCGTTTTCCCGTAGTAGTAACTCCCGAAAAGCCAGATATTGTTATTATTGCTCTATCTTTAGGTAATGAAGGTTTCGCCCCCTGTGCGGGGCAGGAACAACGCAAAATCCAGCGCCACTTTGAAAGTAATTTGCAACAGCTTATAAAAATGACACGGGCGATCGGGGCTTATCCTATTCTGGGAGGAGTTTATCCCCACAATGATTATTCCTCAGAACATTACCGCAGGCTAAAAGCTACAAACAACCGTCTAGGTCATTGGGATGTTCCCCTCCTCAATTGGCTCCCAGTGCTAGACAATGGACAGGGACACTGGAAATCAGGAATATGCTTCGATCCAGTCCATCCAAATACCCTTGGTCATCAACTTATGTATGAGGCGATCGCCCCAGAAATCTTTGCCCTCAGTAAAAATGACCTGATGCAAGCCAAGCAAAGCTGGCTCCAAGGAACTTCGATTTTCCTAGATAGGGAAGGTTTTCAGGTTTCCTTAGAGGATAAATCCTTAAGAATGAGCAATCCCTCTTCCTACACCTACGCGATCGCTCCCTACTGGCAAGAATTGCAAAATGCTGTGCAATCTCAAGCAAAATTGATCTCCGGTATCTACCTTACCCAAAAGCTTCAGAAAGATATCCTCCCATTTTTTGTGGTTGCAGAAGATGGCACTCTAGAAACCCTCCTGACTATTCCTGCTGGGGCTGATCTTACCTACACTCCTGCCTTTGCGCTGTTGGTCACCAGCAACCCAGATTTAGTATTCCATAATGGAGATTTAGGAATTTTGCGTGGGGATGATTTTCTAACCGAAGCCCGCCCGGAACGAGGGCTTTGGGTGATCAATGAATCGGATCATGAATATAATATTCAACCCATGTGGCAAGAGGTTCGCCAAGCCCTCAAAGCCTTACCTTCTGGAGTATACGAAGAGGCTCTTAATCCTGATGTTCCCTTTAGAACCATGATGATTGGCAAGGATGGGCTAGAAAGTCGGGTGAAAGTACCGCCTAAGTCAGCCCTATTTTTTCAATACAAATGTCAACTATCGGAGATTAGCCGTGTTGCCATTCTGCCCCTGGGCGATCGCTGTGCCGTGAGGATGATGCTCTACAAAATGGGCTACGATGGGCCAGCATTTCCCTTCGATTTAACTCGCTCGACTAATATTTCTGATGTTGCCGATGCGATCGAAAATCGTTTTTATGATATGTGGAATCCCGCCTTTCTTCAATACAATCCTGAAGCGGGGAGAATTTATCATACAAAATGGTCTGGTCTTTCTTTTGCCCATGAAGTAGAAGAAACGGAAGACCCTGTAAACGATATGGCTCCCATCTATGAACGGATGCGGATTAGGTACTCGGCACGATCGCAAAGATTTTGGTATACCTTGCGCCATTGTGACAAAGTGCTTTTTGTGCGGACTGGGCTGTGCGATCGGAGTGGAGTTATCGATCTGGTTCATAAATTGACCTACCGATGCCAAGGAAAACCCTTTCACTTGTTGATACTATCTCCTCAATCCTCAGAAGAATTTGCTCATCTTCCTTTTGTCCAACATTACGATGTAGATTTTAATCCCGATCCTATGTATGAAAACTTAGAACATTGGATGTATTGCACCGAGATTATGCGAGGTATTTTAGATTCTTTAGGTGTGTCTAGTAAAAATCTTTTCTGGTGTCCTCCCGTAACTCCAAAAGATGATATAAACTAATGGTTTTATTCAGGTGTATAAGTACCGCACTTGCGCTCTTTTAAAAACTAGTAGGGCTTGGCGATTCTCTTGCAGCGAGGTTTCACTAACGCCCAAAATTTGCGCCATAACTGCCAGTCAATTTTATTCATGCTATATATGCTAAATTAATCAAACCAAATTGTAGCAAAATATTAATAGAGAGGCGATAAATCATAGCACTAGCTTAAGCCTCCGCTTTTTAAAATATTGGCTATACATTCTATACCTAAAAAAATAATTCATGAAACTTTTAGATAAAATCCTTTCTCCCTTTCTAAACTCACCGCAACCTCAAAGAACAAAAAAAAGACGAGGCATAGAAATCAAAACTGCCCCAGAAATCGCCACGATGCGCCAAGCCAGTAAAATTGTCGCCACTGTCTTACAGGAGATATCCGAGATGGTGAAACCGGGTATGACCACCGCAGATTTGGATACCTATGCTGAAGAACGTATTTGCCAGATGGGAGCTACTCCTAGTTTTAAGGGGTATCATGGTTTTCCTAGCTCTATATGTGTTTGCCTTAATCATGAAGTAGTCCACGGCATTCCTAGCTCCAAAAAAGTAATTCGCTCTGGAGATTTACTGAAAGTAGATACGGGAGCTTTTTACGCAGGGTTTCACGGAGATTCTTGTATCACTATTGCTGTTGGTCAAGTCACAGATCCAGCGGCTAAGTTGATGGCAGCAGCAGAAACAGCCTTGTATAAAGGGATTGAGCAGGTACAGCCGGGTAATAATTTATTAGATATTGCGGGAGCGATCGAAGACTATGTTCACTCCCAAGGCTACAGTGTTGTAGAAGAGTACACTGGTCATGGTGTGGGCAGAAATCTTCATGAAGAGCCAGCAGTGTTTAACTTTCGGACTCGGCAGCTCCCCAACGTAAAGCTATTACCGGGAATGACTTTGGCGATCGAACCCATTCTCAATGCTGGGGGTAAATATACCCGAATTCTCCCAGATCAATGGATGGTAGTCACCACCGATAATTCTCTTTCTGCTCAGTTTGAACATACAGTTTTAGTAACCGAAACAGGGCACGAAATTTTGACCGTTCGCAATAGCGTTCCGTAGGAATATCGCCATATAGTTCTGTAGAAATATCTTGTTGGGTTAGCGTAGAGAATTTTCTACAATTCTGCTATCTAAACGGCGGGCAATTTCCAATGCGGCTAGGGGACTGGCAACATTTCGGGGATACACCACTGCTGCTAAGGCTCTCACTCCGCCACGCCGAAAGGGCACAGCATCTATCCGCCAGACTTGATTCCGAAATTGCACCGTCATCCTAACTCCCGCCGCAGAATTTCCCACCCCACTAATATTTCCTAAAGGCTGCGAGTCAAGAAACTCTACTTGAGAAAGCTCCAAGCTACTACGACGCAACATCCCCAGTAATTGCTGCTGAAATTGGGGCTGTTGCAACTGTTGGATTTTAGAATCGAAGTTAAATTGATCGCTCTGGTTAGGTAAGCTGCCGGTGAAACCAAGGATAACTTGGAGGTCTGCGGGATTAACAAAGGCAGAGTGGCGATCGAGTTGAAAATTTTCTTGTCCAAAAAAGCGAGTGATGACTCGGAGGCGATCGCTGATCGATCGGGCGATCGGACTAGGTAAAAGTCGAAACTCTGCGGGGACATCTTCCTGACGTAGCAACCCTAAATTATCTGAGGAAGGATTAAGAGAAGGAATTATAGGATCATCCTGAGCCATTACAGGTTGAACAGCAGGATTTATGGATGAACCAATCAGAGATGGAGGAGAGGCAACACTGCCAACCACTTCCAAACCAACTGCCCCTAAAAAGACAGCTAAGGAAACTAGAAATAAGTGCTGATTTTTCATAATTTCTTTCCTAGCTCTTAATAATATTTAGAAAATTCGGTAGCCCTAGCAATACGGATTCCTTCTGGAGTAATGTAAGCTACCTCTGGGTAGTATTGACTTGGGGGATTTTCTGGAGCTCTTGCCACAGCCTCCGCGATTCTTAGTTGAGTAGGTTGCATTTCTAGAGCCATAATTCGGCATTTAGCATTGCCCTTAGCTCCTGCATGAGCTGTCCCCTTAAGTTTCCCCCACACCAAAATATCTCCGGCTGCCACAATTAAGCCCCCGGCATTCACATCCCCTAAAATTACGACAGTACCGGGGTAATTTATCTCTCGGCCCGATCGCACCGTAGTTTCTAGGTACAAAGACTCTAGGACTATTTCTTTTTCCGGAGCAGCATTCAGGCTTCTAAAGGGTAATTGTTGCTCTACCGAATAACCTGCACTAGCAGCCGCCACAGCAGTCTGACGGCGATTAGTAATTACCCGCTCTAGGTTAAGAGTACCCTGTCGCAAGGCTTTACTAATAGTTTGGAGCTGCCTAACATCTAATAATCTATCTTGAGCAAGCAGGTGAACCTTGATCTCTGGTTGCCAAAAGCGATCGCCCGCCACTAATCTTTGTTGCAATTGCTCCACCAGTTCCGAGAAAGTAATGGCTGCTGGGGTATCAACTTCTGGAGGAAAAATTAGTATTATCTGCTCTCCCGTACTCTGGAGGTGTACTTGAGATAAGTCAGGATTGATATTTAAAGTGCTATTTAAGGTGGCGATCGAAGTCGGTATTCCTCTCACTTCTTCCGGAACAAATGCGGGAACTCCATCGATCGGGAGCTGCTTTTCTAAGGAAAGATCATTATCAGCAACAATTTCATGATTCATAGCTAAATTTTGGCAATTCCATCAAAAAAATCATTATAAATAAATACGGACTTCGCAAGAGTTAATAATACCTAATAGAGCAATTCTAATACTTAATATCTTAAGGGTTATAAACACCATTCTCCTAGAAAGGTATTTATTCACATTTAGAAAGATGCTCTAGGAATAATTTTCTTACGAAGCCCGTCTTGCTAATTTTGAGATTAGAATGAGCAATTATTTCACTACAGCTTTCGCTCCAGCTTCTTCTAGTTGCTTCTTCACATCTTCAGCAGCTTCCTTGGTAACACCTTCCTTAACAGCTTTTGGTGTGGATTCTACAAGATCTTTAGCTTCCTTGAGACCCAAGCCAGTGATAGTCCGTACTACTTTTAGTACAGAAATTTTCTTGTCAGCAGGCACTTCCTCTAGAATTACACTAAATTCAGTTTGCTCTTCCACTTCTTCCGCTGCCGCCGCACCAGGAGCAGCCGCCATCATCATCCCGCCCACAGGAGCAGCAGCACTAACTCCGAAGGTTTCTTCAATTTGCTTCACCAATTCAGCAGCTTCTAGTAAAGTTAAGGATTTTAGTTGCTCAACAATTTGATCAGTAGTAGCGGACATAGATTATCTCCCTATATTAGGTTTAGATTAGTTAGTTTGTGTTTTCTAGATTTTTCCTGTAAAGGATGGACATTACTCTTTTTCAGAGATGGCCCGAATGCCACGAGCCAAAGAACTTGGTAGTTCGTTGATCCCAATAGCAATTTTGGCTGCCAAGCTGTTGATCGCTCCAGCTACTTGTCCCATCAGTTGCTCCTTAGAAGGTAGTTCACTGATAGCTTTGAGTTGGCTTTCACTCAAAGCCCGACCTTCCATGACTCCACCCTTCACTTCAGTCTTTTTAGTGAGTTTCTGAAATTCTTGGTAAGCCTTGATCGCTCCGGCAATGTCATCTTTAGCTAAAAGAACGGCAGTAGAACCCTTGAGGAATTCCTCCATTGGTTGCCACTTCGGATTACCCTCGATCGCAATTCTCATCAGGGTATTCTTCGTCACCTTACACACAGTTCCCTTCGCCAAAAGTTTCCGGCGGAGGTCGGTAATTTCTGACACTGTTAAGCTATGGTAATCAATGACTATTGCCAACTGTGAATCCCCTAAAGTCTCCTTTAGTTCTGTAATCACTGCTGACTTTTCTTGCTTTGATTTACCCATGTTTAATTTCACCTCCTTAAAGTTTAGATAATTAGCCCTTACTCAACTTCGGGGAAAATTCCCCCGATCGCGCCCCCACCCACCCCCCCAAAAATACCCCCCCTACCCGCCGGGGGGACAAGGTTAGAATCGAGAATTAATCTCGATTTACTAACGTTTTTAGCCACTAACCTCGGCAGGATTTATTAAGTAAATCACCCCTGCTGTCTTTGGTATTGCCTATATAATTCTTAGGTTTATTGCTTGGCTAAAATTCTCCAGTTTATGGGGTTAGTAGCTTAGATAATTTTCTAAGCCATATCAACTTGCTTCAAATCTCGTAGAGCAGTAATATCTATTTCAATCGCAGGGCCCATAGTTGCCGAAACAAACATAGTCCGCCAGTAGCGCCCTTTAGCTCCAGAAGGACGGTTGCGATCGATATTATCCTGAAGAGCTTTGAGGTTAACTAGTAAATCTGCGGCACTGAAAGCAGCTTTGCCAAAACCGACATGGACAATTCCTGTACGATCGGCGCGGAATTCTAGTTTACCAGCTTTAAACTCATTAATCGCCTGAGCAATATCAAAAGTAACAGTTCCCCCCTTAGGTGAAGGCATCAAACCTCGCGGTCCAAGAGCCCGACCCAGCTTTGCTACTTGGGGCATCATATCTGGGGTAGCGATTAACAAGTCAAAATCCATCATCCCCTTCTGAATCTGGTCGATTAATTCCTCAGACCCTACAATATCAGCCCCTGCATTTGTAGCTTCGTTAACCTTATCTCCTCTAGCAATAACAGCTATTCGGATAGTTTGCCCTGTACCCTTAGGCAAGGTTACGGTAGTTCTCAATTGCTGATCGCTATACTTAGGGTCAATACCCAAACGGATATGAGCTTCTACAGATTCAGAAAACTTAGCAGTAGCAGTTTCTTTTAATAGCTCCATTGCCTCTAAAGGAGCATAGGGACGGGGTTCTACTTTTTTATGTAGTTCCACCAAACGCTTCGACAACTTTTTAGTCATGATTTCACTCCTTGGGGTTCTAGCGAGATAAATTCTCTCCCCCACTATTGAATACTTTTTAAGAGAATTAATCGCCTAATATTTCTTTAGGGACTAATCTGCGATCGCAATACCCATATTTCGGGCAGTGCCTTCAACAATTTTCATAGCTGCTTGAATATCGTTAGCATTCAAATCTGGCAACTTGATATTCGCAATTTCTTGCAACTGAGTGCGGGTGACTTTTCCTACCTTATTTTTATTTGGTTCGTTAGAACCCTTATCAATCCCTGCTGCCTTTAGCAACAATACCGAAGCTGGAGGTGTCTTCAAGTTAAAAGTAAAACTCCGGTCTTCAAAAACAGAGATTTCTACCGGAATCACCATACCAGCTTGATCAGCAGTCCTAGCGTTGTATTCTTTTACAAACGCCATGATATTCACCCCATGCTGCCCAAGAGCCGGACCCACTGGAGGTGCTGCTGTTGCCTTGCCAGCATTAAGCGCCAGCTTAACTATAGCTACAACTTTTTTTGCCATTTTATCCTTGTTTCTGTACTTGATTAAACTCTAATTCCACTGGCGTATCCCGTCCAAAAATAGAAAGTAGAGCTTTAAGTTTACCCCGTTCTGGGCTGACTTCAATTACTTGTCCTTCAAAATCTTTGAAAGGACCAGCCAGCACCAAAATCTTATCTCCGATCGCCATATCAATTTTGACCACCGGCTCTTGCTCTTCCGATTGACGGAAAATTCGCTCCACCTCTCCCAAACTTAAAGGCAGCGGCTTAACATGCCCCCGACCTCTACCAAAGCGACGCTTTTGCTCTGCTCCCACAAAATTAATTACGTGGGGAGTATTTTTTACCACCTGCCAAGCATCATCATTCATCACCATCTCAATCAGAACATAGCCCGGAAATACTTTTTCCTCACCAGTGCTGCGAGAGCCATCCTTTCGGATTTTTACCGTAGGAGTTTGGGGAATTTGGACTCGAAGGATTCGGTCAGCCACATCTAGAGTTTGCACCCGCTGCTCTAGGTTAGCCTTAACTCGTTTTTCACAGCCAGAAGCTACCTGTACTGCATACCAATGGGGAGATTGACTATCCAGATCCGGCGCAGAAAAATCTGGAGATTCATCAGTAGCAAAACTCATACAAATATCCTGCCTGCTATCCAGACGAATAGCTTGTCTGCTAGATAGATTAAAGAAGCCGATAGAATTACCATCAAAACTACTGCTATAGATTCGCTAATTAATTGCTGACGGCTGGGCCAAACTACCTTGCTCAGTTCATCTTTAGATTCTTGAACAAAATCCACAACATTGAATTTGGATTTTGCCTCCGTTACCTCAGATACTAGTTCACTTTTTTTATCCATATCTTTTGCCAAATACTGGCGATGCAAATAATAATCTAGCTATCATCAATACAAATAACATCTTTTACCCTAGCAGTCCTAGCTGCTGAGAAAAGTAGCTATACAGTTTGAATTGCTTCTGGGCTACGAATGGGGAATTAGATTAACCATCGTAATTGACGCGCCCTAGAGGACTTGAACCCCTGACATCAGGTTTTGGAGACCTGCGTTCTACCAACTGAACTAAGAGCGCCTATCTAAGTAGTAATGAATGTTATTGTAACACTAATACTGTAACCTAAATGACGCTAAAAGACAGTTACTTGCCCAGAAAATTTTGAGAGTTTTAGTTCTCGCGATCGAATCTTTGTTTGAGGCGAGTTGCCTTACCCACACGATCGCGCAGATAATAGAGCTTGGCTCGGCGAACCTTCCCTCTACGAATGATCTTTACACTGTCAATTCGTGGTGAGTGCAAAAGAAATACTCTTTCTACTCCCACGCCTTGAAACACTCTTCGGACAGTAATGGTTTGATTTATCCCACCATTCCGTCTAGCAATTACTGTACCTTCGTAAGGCTGGACTCTTTCCTTATCTCCTTCGATAATTCTGACCCCAATCTTGATTGTATCTCCCACATAGATAATGGGTAAGTCTGTGCGTATTTGTTCAGCTTCTATAGAGCGAATAATCTCTTGGGCTTTCATGATAAATAAACCTAAAATTTATAGTCTTCTACAATAACATTTCTCCAGACACAAGTAAAGGCAGAGTGCTTTCCTGATTTACACAATCTGTAAATACTAAGTAGGAAATCATTCTGCCGTTTTAAATGTGAGGTAGCAATTATCTCTGTAACTCCATAATAGAAAGTACAGAGATAATTTGTTTAGAACCTGAAGGTGGTTCTAACTGTTCCTACATATACAGTATTGCGGTTGATATCACCATCGGGACGGAAAACAGCAAAGAAGCCAGGAGTAACTTCAATGTTCTCGCTAACGTTGAACTTGTAGAAGACTTCCGCGTGGTAAGGAGTAGCAGAGTTGCTGACTGTTGCTCCACCACCTAGTTGGACACGACGAGCAACAGGAGGAACACCAAAGACAAATCCTAGGACACTACCGGGAGTACCTACGTCACGGACAGCCAAGTTCAAGCCATAGCTCCAAACGTCAGCTTTTTGGAATCTAAAAACTTCGTTTATGACGTTGGAGTAGTTAACAAAGCCGCCTAAAACTATCGCTGGGGTGAACTGGAAGTTCGCTTGCAGTTGGTAGTTGTTTGTGGTTTCCTTAATAGTTCCAGTTGTAGTTGCAGTCGCATTAAAAGGGTTAGCAGCAAGGAAAGTACCTTGTCCGGCATCGGAGGTATTTCCGTAGGTGTTGGAGTAGGTAAAGGCTGCTTGGAACAAGCTATTTGCAGGAGCGTAGGTGATCTGACCGATCGCTGCATAACCACCAGCAAACAAGCCATTACTAGGAGCTGGGTTGTTCGGAGTATTAGCTACGTAACCTAAATCTACCCGGAAGGTGTTGTTGAGAGCATTGAAGCTAAAGCCAGCACCACCACCGCCACCACCGATATTGTAGATAGGTCGGTTAGCACCAAAGTTGGAAACTGCATCACCAGTAGGGTTGAGACTTAGAGCAATGTCATCCAAGAGTAAACCAGTAGTACCAACGTAAGCAGTTCCACCGATACCGGTCAAAGGTACACCAGCAGTGAATTGATAAACTAAACGACCTAACTGAAAGGCGTTGTTTTCACTACCTTCAACACTAAGAGTAGTATTCTGAGTTCCAGTTCTGCCAGTGAAAGGAATCAAGTTGCGAGCTTGCAGACGAGTATTCAACAAGTCGCGACCAGTGAAACTGGTGTTGAAGTTCAAGCGGACGCGATCGCCAAAGGTAACATTACTATTAGAACCCAAAGCAACAGAACGACCGTTTAAGTTAACATTCAAGTTACCGTTGAAGGTCTGGGATAGTTGCATAACAACTTCTCCAGCTAACTTAGTGGTGGTAGAGAACTGACGCTCTTCTAAGAGGCGTACCCGACCATCTAAAGCATTGACTCTAGTTCCTAGAGCAGTTAATTCTGTTTTGAATTCGGTTTGGAGGCGGGTAATCCGCTCTAAATCAGCTCTTGTTACTTCTGGAGCATTGCGACCAATCAAAACCTCGATTCGGCGTAAGCAAGCATTTAAGCCGGCAGCAAATTCAAACCGAGTCATGGGGCGGTTACCTTGGAAAGTGCCATCAGGATAACCAGCAATACATTGATAACGCTGTACCAGATTGGTTAGAGCTTCAAAAGCCCAGTCTCTAGGAGAAACATCACGGAGTTGGCTAATGTTGGTAACTTGAGATTGAGAGCCAGTCTCCCCTTCATTACTGTAACGATTAAGTTGTCTGAGTAGGTCACTGTTACCAGTAGCCGGAGTCGCATTAGAAGTAAAAGAAGGGATGCTATTTTGATTAGCTACAGGAGCTGCTATTTGTCCGACTTCTGCGCTTACTGGAGCAGAGTTATTCAGAGTTAGAGGAGTAGTTGGCAAGCTCAAAGCTGTAGTAGTAGCTTCAACAGGGTTGACAGAAATCACTAAAGGAACTACTGGGCTATTTGCAATAGAATTATTGCCGACTTCTATAGGAGAGTTTTGGTTTCCTTGGAGAGCAGCCGCTTCAGGGCTTTGGGCAGCGTAGGCCCCACTTGCCATCAAAACTGAGGCACCCAAGATAGCAGGGCTAACCTTTAATAGGTTTAATAAAGACTTTGACATTTTGATCATCCTCACACTTAGTTGAATTAGAGCGTAAAATTTCCACCTAGGAAAGTTTTACAAAGGGTTTCAACAGAATTCCTACTATTGTACCTTAAGTTTCAAATTCTGGAAAGCCCCCCTAGATAATTTTAGTAGTTTTAGTAACTCTTAGGCTGAAATTTAAAACTAAGGAGTTCACTTCCGGAGAGCATGAACTCCTAGAAAAAGCCTCCTTCTAGAAAAAAATCTAGAAAAAGGCTGAAACTAAGAGCTAAATTTAGCAACTATTTAGAAATTATCTAGAAACTGAAAGTAGTCCTGATGGTTCCTACGTAGATAGCACTATTACTTCTGTTATGTTCAGGATTGAACAAGGCAACAATACCGGGAGTGATCGCAATGTTGTCGCTGACCTTAATCCGATAGAACGCTTCTAAATGCAAGGAAGCGTTGAAGTCACGGTTTAAGCTATTACGAATAAATCCAGCTCTAGGCGGAACACCGACTACAAGCCCTAGTTGGTTTCCTCTAGCACCGAAGTCAGGGAAAGTAGCTTGGACTGCATAGTTCCAGATTTCGGTTTTTTCTTTGAAGGGGCTACCTTCATTGATAGCATTGGTATAACCTACCCAACCAGAGAGGATAAAGTTAGGGCTGAAGTTGTATCGAGCCTGGATACCGTAGGCGTTAGCAGAAGTCCGGCTAGAACCGTAAGGACGGTTGGCATTCACACTACCAGTACTACCAGAAACAGCACCAGAGGTTCCTAAGTAAGTATTAGCGTAAGTAAAGGCAATTTGTCCTTGGGGAACAGGACTAAAGGTTAACTGACCGTAAGCGGAGTACTGGTTATTGAATAATCCACCTGGTGCCGAAGGGTCGTTAGCACCAGAAGTACCGGCGGGAACCATATAGCCAGCAGTCAATCTTACTGCGGGGGTAATAGGGTAGTCTAAGGTGATACCAGCATCAGAGGGTAAGCGGTAAATGGGGTTGTAAGCACCAAAGCGAGAAATTGCTCCGCTACCACTAGATTCGATCGGGCTTAAGCTAATATTCCCGTCATCTAGGGCGTTACCTACAGTAGAAATGTAGATATTACCAGCTCCGACAGGGAATCGGTATTGCAATAGGCTTAGATTGACAGCATTATTTTCATTACCGTCAAAGTTAAGACGGGTCATGTTTGTGCCAGTTTGACCACCAGAAGCGTTGAAAGAAGTGATGTTTCTAGCTTGCAAGCGAGTACGCAATTGATCGCGTCCGGTAAAGCTGGTGTCGAAGTTTAGACGAACACGGTTAGCAAAGATTAAGTTGGTTTCTTGACCAGGGCGGTTGCCAGCAGGATTCTGACCATTTGGTAAAGCTCTTTGGTTCCCAAAAGTATCAGCAAGAGCGAAGATAACTTCAGCCCGGAGCTTTGTGGTGGTAGAGAACTGTTGACCTTCTAAGGTAGTTACTCGACCATCAAGGGCGTTAACTCGGGTTCCTAGAGCAGTTAGTTCTGCTTTGAATTCGGTTTGAAGGCGTTGAATTCTTTCTAAGTCGGCGCGAGTAACACGATCGCCCGTGCTGCCAGAAAGAATAGTTTCAAGTCTGCGTAAGCAAGAGTTCAAGCCAGCAGCAAATTCAAATCTGGTTAAGGCGCGATCGCCCCGGAAGGTGTTATCGGGATAACCTTGAATGCACTGGTAGCGTTCTACAAGGTTTCTCAAAGCCTCAAAAGCCCAAGCTCTAGGAGAAACATCGCGCAGTTGAGTAATGTTTGTTACCTGTCCCATGCTATCAACTTCATTGTTGTAGCTTTCAATTTGCTCCAATATCTGGGTGTTTGCTCCAAGAGCTGGAGACGCATTAGCTGGAGACGCATTAACTGTTGCATCGGGAGTAGCTGAGATATTAATCTCTTCTATGTTGAGAGCCAAATTTGTTCTAGGGC
>Ga0105048_10008097_pt1 | contig 16848 bp, 15 predicted proteins | sample MAT05_FD_78382 | JGI IMG/M metagenome (GOLD analysis project Ga0105048, IMG submission 78382) | Freshwater microbial communities from Lake Fryxell liftoff mats and glacier meltwater in Antarctica - MAT-05 | ecosystem: Environmental > Aquatic > Freshwater > Ice > Liftoff microbial mat | place...
GAGTCAGTGGCGCGCGGCAGATGCCCTCGCTGGCGGAACTGATCCAACAACGAGCCAAAACGATTAATCTCAGTCCTTCGTGGGGGGCTCCGTAATCGCCCCCCCGGTTTATTGAGAAGATTCCTTTCCGGTTCGGCAAATACCGCGCTGTCCGCGCCCGGCCCACGAGGCGCCGGTCGTTATTCAACGGCGTCAATTCATTGATGAAGCAAAGCGGATAGCCCTCCTGCGTTACCGCCGACCAGGCTGCCTCCAGCCCGACACGCATCAACTTCCCGAAGAGCACGCGGTCCGCCGCGCTCAACTTGTCTGCAACGTAGGAGGGAAGAGTTCGTTCCGGCGCCTCAACGGTAATGGACGCATGCTGGGCAAACAGCGCGCCGGTCAGCAACAGGCAAAAGCAGAATCGCATTCATAGAATATATGCCAGTTCTACTCCTCAAGTACCGTCATCGGGTCGACTCGCAGGGCCCGGCGAGCCGGCAGGACACACGCCAGTAGACTGACCGCCGCGAGCGTCGCCATCACCAGGCCAAGCACGACGGGATCCAGCGGCTCTACACAGTAGACCTCATTCGCAATCGCTCCTTGCATCGCCACCGCCCCAGTCCGTCCCGCCGCGAGTCCCGCACTGACCAGCACGAAAGCCTCTCGAAGCACCAGCCGCACAACCTTCGCGCTGCTACTCCCCAACGCCACACGGATGCCGATCTCCCGGCGCCGCTGGGTCACCAGATGCCAGGACGCCGTAAATCCCCGTGGCGGAAAGGAACAACGCCAAACCGGCAAACGCCGTCGCCAAGGTCATCGACGTCCGCCGCGAGGAAAAGGAAAGCTCCGTCCGCTCCGCCATCGTGCGGACATCGAATAGCGCCAGCAATGGATCGATCCGGGCTACCTCGGTACGAATCGCACGCGTCAGATCTCCGGCCCCCGGCTGGGTGCGAATCGCGAGCGTGAAGCCTCGTGACGAGTTTCGCGGATACGGGGTATTAGTGGGCGCCGACCGATTGCTCCTCCGCCAGGTCACGCAAGCGGATCGACCGCGCGACACCCACCTGGTGTTGGCATCCGGCGTCAACCTGGAAGCGTCGGCCGGCGAAAACATTCGCTGACCGATTGGATCACGATCCGGCCAGAAGCGCCTCGCTAGTTTCTCATCGATGATGATCGCCGGTTCCGCTTTCTCCACATCCTGCTCAGTGAAGTCGCGGCCGCGCACAATCGGTATCCCCATTGCCTGGAAATACCCTGGTGTGACTGTCGTGTTCCGCGGAGAGAGGATGGACTCTCCCGGCTTCATCAGATAGCCTTCGGCGATGATTACACTGTCGTTGCCCCGGCAGCGACCACGAGGCCTTGCCGGATTCGCCGGGTGCGCTGGCCGTTCCTGTCCGGTTGTCGTCCCGGAGCGAATCGCTCAAACTGGCAGGGAAAAGATTGGAAAGCGGAAGCAACCCCATGAGCATGCCGACGCCGGAACCTCGCCAGCGCGCGGCATCGTGTCGATGCCCGCCGCGGCTAATACCGGCAGCAGCAGGGATGCCGCGACAATCGAATCCGCCTTAGGGAGGGGGAGGGGCCGCAGGAGGACCGAATTGACGACCGCGAAGGTCAACGTATTCGCCGCGATACACGCTAACAACGTCGTCAAAACGGTCGTCGCGAATCCCTTGTCGCGGAGGTTGGATCCTGAGTAGCATCGGTTCCTCCATAATAGGTTCATGCTCCGCACTCTCGCGTTTACGCTGCTGGCCGCCGCAATTCTCCCCGCTCAACAACCGGCGCCCTCCAATTGGCAAGCCGCCACCGTTCTTCCCGGTGTCGATATGAAGGGCCTTTCGCCGGCCCAACAGAAGATCGCGCTGAGCATCCTTCGCGATTCCACCTGCCCTTGCGGCTGCCCCATGCAACTCGCCCAATGCCGCGTGGAAGACCCCGCCTGCGGGCAGAGCACGACTCTCGCGAACCTGGTTGTCGAAGCCGCCGCGGCGAACAAGTCCGCCGCTGAAATCCGCAAAATTCTCGCGGACTCGCCGCTGGTCAAGGCCGCCTCACAGCGCGACCGCATTCTCCTCGACCCGGTCTCCATTAACATCCTCGGCGCTCCGGTTAAAGGCCCCGCGGGCGCGAAAGTGACTATCGTTGAATTTTCGGATTTTCAGTGCCCTTTCTGCGTGAAGGCCATTCCCGAACTGGACGCCTTGATGAAGGCTTTCCCCAATGACGTCCGGCTGGTCTATAAGCAGTTCCCTCTCGACACGCACTCGCAGGCCGCACTCGCCGCTCGCGCCAGTCTGGCCGCCCACGCGCAGGGCAAGTTCTGGCCGTTGCATGACAAGATGTACGCCAACAGCCGTGCCATCAACCGGGAAACGGTCCTAGAGTGGGCAAAAGGGGTTGGCCTCGATATGGTCAAGTTCACGAAGGTCTTCGACGCTGCCGAAACGCAGTCCGCTGTCGCCAGAGACCTTGCCGATGGAAGCCGTGCCGGTGTCAACGCTACGCCAACCCTTTACATCAACGGGAAGAAATACCAGGGCGCAATTGCTTTGGCCCAACTCACGCCGATCATCGCCAACGAACTCAAAGGCAAGTAACGATCGCTCCCGTTAGGCGTCGCGCGGTACAACGTAGAATTCCATCGCTTCGACAGCAGAGAGGCCTTTGGGCTCTTTTTGGGCGTCGGGATGCGTCGTGCGATAGCGCCGTAGAATCGATTGCTGCATGACGGCCACAACGTCCGGGTGCTTCGTCGCGACGTTGTAGAATTCGCCGGGGTCGGCCTTCTTGTCGTAGAGCTTGAAATACCGGCCGGGGGTGGGATTGCCGGTCTCATAGCCATCGGTTCGTTTGCGGCGCCCGGAACCGAAAATGAACTTCCAGCGGTCATCGGCGGCGAACACCTCTTCATTCTCCAGATATTGACTGAAGATCTCCTTTCGTGGAGTTGCCGGTCTCTTCCCTTCCAGATAGGGTCGCAGCGATTGTCCATGTTGAACGGGCAACTTATCCAAACCCATGACGTCGGTGATCGTCGCCGAAACGTCGATGTGTTCCGTGAAATCCTGGACCACCGCTCCTTTGCGAATCCGGCCTGGATAGCGGACGAGAAGAGGAACCCGAAGCGCCGGTTCGTAGCCACAGTGCTTTTCGAAACGGCCATGTTGACCGAGGCAGTAGCCGTGATCGGCCATGTAGAAAACGCAAGTATTTTCCGCGAGGCCCAGCCTGTCCAGGGCCTTCAACACGTCGCCGACATTTCGATCTAGCGCGGAGACGGAGGTGTAGTAAGAAGCGGCGATTCCCTGTTTATCGGCCGTCGTGAGGTCGCGGAAAATCAGCGGAATTTGCTCAGCGTCTTCCGGGCCAACCTTGGGCGCCTCAAAGGTTTTCGGATCGTACTGGTCTTTGAGATCGATAGGGAAGTCATAGGGCGAATGCGGCTCGGGGAAACTTACCCAAAGCGCGAATGGCTCCGCGCCGGCTTTGTGCTGCGTCAGCCAATCGATCGCGCGATTCGCGGTGAATGTGCCGCGCATCTCCTCGTAATAGCGCGGAAATGGGAGTTTATCGGCATTCAGCCATATTCGCGCCGGATCCTTAAACGGCTGCCAGCGTGGCTTCCGGCCTACACCGGGAGGCAATTCGCGCGTGGCTGGCGCGGCGCTCCAGGCTTTGTTGATGTCCTGCTCGGTCATCATTTCATCGAAGCCGTAGAGACCGGGCGCGCTGAGGCGGTTCAAGTGCATCTTCCCGAAAACCGCGGTGCGATAACCGGCGCCCTTGAACTGTTTCGCGAGGGTTGGCTTGGCGGGGTCAAGCGAAGTTTTGAGAACGGTCACACCGGCGGCGGAGGGCATTTGCCCGGTGAGCAGGCTCTGCCGCGAGGGCGTGCATACGGGCTGGTTGCAGTAGTGCCGCGCGAAGCGGACACCCTGGGTGGCGAAGTGGTCCAAATTCGGAGTCGACACCTTGCTGTTGCCATCGGCGCCCAGGACGTAACCGGCATGGTCATCGGCGATGATAAACACAAAATTGGGTTTGCGCCCAGCCTGTGCCGCAACGCTGGCCGAGGATGCGAGAAGAGTACGGCGGGAGATCATTCCGCAATACTACTCCAACCGCGTTTGGAAAGATCGCGGTAGATGTAATAGCCGGCCGCGGCAGCCAGCGCCAACATGCCCAAGCCGAGCCCGGTCTCTTTAAAGAGCACCTTGCCAAAACCGAAAAGGGCCATGTATATCATGACGCAGCCGGCGATCCAGCACCCCAGGTTGTTGAGCCCGTCGGTGGCGGGTTTGACATCCGGGGCCAGCGCCGCGACCGGTCCCCAGCCGCCGCGCGACGGCCGGGTGCGGCGATAAAAGGCGATGAGGGTTTCGTTCGATTCCGGCGCCGTCAGGAAGGTTGCCGCCAACCACGCGACGGTAGTAATTCCGACGGTGATAATCATGATCCAGGCGAAGTCAACCGGGTTGTCCGAATCCAGTTTCCAAACCGCCTGCAACGCGACACTGACGACAAATGCAGTCCCCATGGCCACCACTTCGCTCCAGGCGTTGACGCGCCACCAGTACCAGCGCAACAGCAGCACGCCTCCGGTACCCGCGCCGGTTACAATCAGCAATTTCCAGGCGCCGGCGATTGAATCCATATAGAAGGTGACGCCCGCCGAAATGAGCGTGATGATGACTGTCGCCACTTGTGACATCAAGACGTAGTGTTGCCCGGTTTCATTGGGCTTTAAAAAGCGCCGGTAGAAGTCATTCACCAGGTAACTGGCGCCCCAGTTGAGTTGGGTAGCGATGGTGGACATATAGGCCGCCGCGAAACCGGCGAGCATAAGCCCGCGCAGCGAGGGGGGCATGTAGTCGATCATGACCTTGATATACCCCGTTTCGGGATCGGCGAGGCCGGGATAGAGGATCACGCTGGCAAGCGCCGTGAGAATCCACGGCCAGGGCCGAATGGCGTAGTGAGCAATGTTGAACCACAGCGTAGCGAGCAGGGAGTGACGCTCATCGCGAGCCGAGAACATTCGTTGCGCAACATATCCACCGCCGCCGGGTTCAGCTCCCGGGTACCACGTCGCCCACCAGTTGAGCGAGATATAGACGAAGAACGTGATCATCGGCATCCACGGCGAGTCGAGATCGGGCACGAACGCGAGCATGGAATTTTTCCCGCCGGGCGTTACGCCGCGGGCGAGATCGAGCGCCGCGAGCTTCGTCATCATCGCGTCCATACCGCCGACGGCCTGAACGGCGCAAACGGCAAGGACGATCACCATCGCCATTTTGATAAAGAACTGCACCACATCGGTCACGAGAACGCCCCAAAGTCCAGCCAGTGTAGAGATCCACGAAGTTATGCCGATAAGAAAGAGTACGACAACGATCGCCGTGAACTTATCCACTCCCAGAACCAGCATCAGGATCTTGACCATCGCCAGGTTTACCCAGCCAAGAACGATGCAGTTGATTGGAATGCCGAAATATAGCGCCCGGAACCCGCGGAGAAAGGCGGCCGGCTTGCCGGAGTAGCGGATCTCGGAGAATTCTATGTCCGTCATGACCCCGGATCTTCGCCAAAGCCGCGCGTAAAAGAAGACGACTAACATGCCCCCAGCCACGAAATTCCACCAAAGCCAGTTACCGGCGATGCCGTTTCTGGCGACCATGCCGGTGACGGCGAGCGGTGTGTCCGCGGCGAAAGTCGTTGCCACCATCGAGGTTCCAGCCAACCACCAGGGCACATCGCGCCCGGAGAGGAAAAACTCGTCAACGCTCGATCCAGCGCGCTTCTTGTAGTAGAAGCCGATGGCGATATTCAGCAGGAAATAGAGCGCGACGACAACCCAATCGAGGATGGAAATTTGCATGGGTAAGCCCCTTCAGGAAATTATCGAATTATACAGGGTAACCTTTGGCCCGCCGGTTGCACTACATAGGTGGATGCTTTTACGTTTTGGATTATTTATCTGTTTGACCACGATCGCGGTTCAAGGGCAGAAAGTGAAAGTAGTGGAGGCGGAGGGTGTCTATTTCCCCGGCGTCGCCGACTCCAATAGTCCGATGCACTGGGCAAACGGTAAGCGTTATGTTTACAACTCCGACGGGCTTCCGATCCGCAGCGAAGGTGTGCGGCTAGCCGGGATGCGATACGCGCGCGCGACATATTTATTGAACTCGACAGTCGCTCCCTGGTGGATGGAAGCCACCTATCAGGACGAGGACGGAACGATTTATGGCTGGTACCACCACGAGATTTACTCGTTCTGCGAGATGAATGGGGACCGGTACGTTGGAGTGCCGGTGATCGGCGCAGTGATCTCCAAAGACAACGGGCATACGTTCCGCGACTTGGGGATCGTCCTTTCCGATGGCTATGAGCCGAATTGCGAAGCAAAAAACGGATACTTCGCCGGTGGACACGGCGATTTTACGGTGATCGTTGACCGGGAGAAGAAGAATTTATACTTTTTTTTCTCCGTCTACGGCGGACCGGCCAGCGAGCAGGGCGTGGCGGTGGCCCGAATGGCGCTTGCGGATCGCAATGAGCCGTCTGGAAAAGTTTGGAAATACCAGGATGAAAAGTGGGAATCGCCCGGAATAGCGGGTAAAGTGACGACTATATTCACGGTGCGGACCCCGTGGGAAAGCGCCAACGCCGACGCCTTCTGGGGACCGTCGGTCCACTTCAACCGGGAGTTGGGCGAATATGTAATGCTGCTAAATCGTGCGTGCTGCGCTCCGGATTGGCCGGCCGAAGGGATTTACATTAGCTATAACGGCAACTTGGAGAACCCTAAGGGCTGGGACGAGCCCGAGCGGATCGTGGAAGGGGGCGGCTGGTACCCGATGGCTGTCGGCCTCGAAACCGGCGATACGGACAAGACCGCCGGATCTCGGGCTCGATTCTTCATGGGCAGCGACTCCCATTGGGAGCTTATTTTCCGAAAGGGGGAGACGGGGGTTTTACCGCTCCCGGCTCGATTGAACCGTCAGGACGCCGAGACTCGGCGTCACAAGAACCGGACATTCAAGTCTGGACCCCGAAACGCGGCAGCACCCAACGCATCAGCGCAAAGTAAGCAATAAGAGCGACGACGGGAAGTAGTAGTTCTGACATCTACAAATCTAAGATGCAACGGATCGCTGTTCCGTGACAAGGCCTAAATTGAAACGCCGCCGTACCATTTCTGGTAGCGGCGGCGTTTCGGTTTGATACGCGGAGCGGCTAGCTCTGCTGGGTGAGTTTCTCGCGTTGCTCCTTCAGGATGGCGCGGCGGCTCAATTTGATCTTGTTGCCTTCGAGCGCCAGGACCTTCACCATGATCTGGTCGCCTTCGTTCAACTCGTCGCGAACGGCCTTGACGCGGCTCTCCGAAATTTCGGAGATGTGGAGAAGGCCATCCGTACCGGGGAAGATTTCGACGAATGCGCCGAAATCGACAATCCGGACAACTTTTCCCAGGTAAGTTTTACCGGGTTCAGCCACGGCGCAGATGTCTTGAATCATCTGCAACGCCTTTTCGCCGGCCAATCCGGAGGTGGCGTAGATGTTCACCTGACCGTCGTCGTTGACGTCGATCTTGACGCCGGTGGTGTCGGTGATGCTGCGAATCATCTTGCCGCCGGGTCCGATCAGTTCGCGGATCTTGTCGACGGGGATGGTGATGGTGGTGATACGCGGGGCGTACAGCGAGAGCGTGGGACGCGGCGTGCTGATGCAGGCATTCATCTTGTCGAGAATGTGCAGGCGGGCGCGTTTGGCCTGTTCTAGCGCTTCCCGCATCAGAGTGATGGGGACGTTGGGAACCTTGAGGTCCATCTGGAGGGCGGTGATACCTTCCTTGGAACCGGCAACTTTGAAGTCCATGTCGCCGTAGTGATCTTCGGCGCCGGCGATGTCGGTGAGAATCGCGTAGGCGTCGCCTTCTTTAACGAGGCCCATGGCGATACCGGCGACAGCGCGGTCAATCGGCACACCGGCGTCCATCATTGCGAGCGAACCGCCGCAAACAGAAGCCATCGAGGAGGAGCCGTTGGATTCCAGAATGTCGGAGACGATACGAATGGTGTAGGGGAACGTCTTTTCGTCGGGTACGACAGCGATGGTGGCACGTTCGCCGAGGGCGCCGTGGCCGATTTCGCGACGACCCGCGCCGCGCATGAAGCCCACTTCGCCAACCGAGAACGGGGGGAAGTTGTAGTGGAGCATGAAGCGCTTGGAGAGTTCGGCGGGATCGAGCATTTCGATCCGCTGTTCGTCGTCCTTCGTACCGAGAGTGCAGGTAACCAGCGCCTGGGTCTCGCCGCGGGTGAAGAGCGCCGAACCGTGGGTGCGGGGCAGAAGGCCGATCTGGCAGTCGATGTCGCGAACTTCGTCAAAGGCGCGTCCATCGGGACGGCGGCGAGCCTTCAACATTTCGTCGCGGAAAATTCTTTCCTTGAGGGAATCAAAGACGCCGCCGGCTTCGGAGCGCTTCTCTTCAGGGAAGGCTGCTTCCGCTTTGGCGTGCAGGACGTCGATGCGGCTATAGGAATCGATCTTCTTATACTTCCTCGTGTCCATCGCATCGGTGAGATCGGCTCGCACCAGCGCATCGATCTGCGCCAACATCTCCTGATTCACGGTGGGCGAAACGAACTCGTACTTCGGCTTACCGCAGAGCCGCATCAGTTCGCGAATTCCAGTACAGATCTTTTTGCAGCATTCATGGCCGAATTCGAGGGCCTGGAGGACATCTTCCTCGTCAACGTGCTTGGCGCCGGCTTCGACCATGACGACGCCGGTTTCGGTGGCGGCGACGATGAGGCTGATGGGGCTGGCCTTGATCTGCTCGTAGGTGGGATTGGCGACAAACTTACCGTCGACCTTGCCCACACGAACTGCAGCGAGCACTTCGTGGAACGGAATATTCGAGATGCCGAGCGCGGCGCCGGCGCCAACCATGGCGAGGGGACCAGGATCGCGTTCGGTCTCAGCCGAAAAGACGAGTCCGATGATCTGCGTCTCATGCTTGAACCCGTCGGGGAACAGCGGACGCACCGGGCGATCGATCAGGCGGCAGGTCAGCGTTTCCTTTTCGGTCATGCGGCCTTCGCGCTTAATGAATCCGCCGGGGAACTTACCGGCGGCGTAAGTCGCTTCGCGGTAGTCGACCGTCAACGGGAAAAAGCTCGCGCCAGGACGCGCCTTGCCGGAACAGCAAGCGGTGACGAGCACGACGTTATCGCCCGAACGGACGATGACGGCCCCGTCAGCCTGCTTGGCCATCACGCCAGACTCTATAGAGATCTGTGTGCCAAACAGGTCGATCTCGACTTTATGCAACATGTTATTTCCTTGAACCTTTGTAATTCTCCGCGCTTTCCGGCGCGAACGGGCATCAAGGAGACGGGAGAGTTTAGTACGAGGGTGGGTCCACTCACCGGAGCGGATTTGCCGGGTCTATACGAGAACCCGTACCGATCGAAGCTCCACTAGCGGCGAATACCAATGCTGGAGATCAGAGTCTGATAACGTTCCAGACTGCGGCTCTTGAGGTAGTCCAGAAGGCGGCGGCGGCGCGCCACCATGGTTAACAAACCACGGCGGGAACCGAAGTCCTTCTTGTGGGACTTAAAGTGCTCTGTAAGCTCGGTGATACGTTGGCTCAAGAGCGCTACCTGCACCTCTGGCGAACCACAATCGTTCTTATTGATCCGGTACTTGCTAATAATGTTCGTCTTGGACTCAATTGCCAGGGCCATGGTGTTGCTGTGGATACTCCTTAGTCTTACCTTAATCGCTATTATTCAGAATTTAGGATAGCACAGCTGGCAGCCGGGAGTTTACTTCGGCGGCATGCGCAGAGCCCCGTCGAGACGGATTGTGTCACCATTCAGCATTGGATTTGTCAAAATAGCCAAGGCCAATTGGGCGAACTCCTCCGGGCGGCCAAGGCGGCTGGGAAATGGGACGGTTGCTCCGAGTTGCTCTTTTACGGGTACGGGCAACCCGGCGAGGAGCGGGGTGTCGAACAGGCCGGGCGCGATGGAGACGATGCGGATGCCACTCCGGGCAAACTCGCGGGCAAGAGGCAGCGTCATTCCGGCTATTCCGGCTTTGGATGCGGCATACGCCGCTTGGCCTATCTGTCCATCGAAGGCCGCGATGGAGGATGTGAGGACGATTATGCCGCGTTCGCCATCCTCATTCGGCGTGTTAGCCATCATGGCGGCGGCGGCGAGTCGAACGACGTTAAAGGCGCCAATCAAATTTACGTGAATCACACGCTCAAAGTCTTCGAGCGGCAACGGCCCCTCTTTACCGACCGTGCGCTGAGCGGCGGCTAACCCGGCGCAGTGGACTACACCGTGCAGCGGCGAGGCGAGCGCGATAGCGTCAAGTACATCCGCCTCACTGGTGACGCTACCCCTCACGCTTGGCGCGGCGGCGGATTGGAGATCGAGAATCACGGGGCGGGCGCCCGCGACGGAAAGCGCGGAGGCGGTAGCGGCTCCGAGACCGGAGGCGCCGCCGGTGACGAGAATGGCTTTGCCGGGGAGTTGCAATGCAGTCAGAACTTTCGTCGAAGGAATCTGGCGGGGAAAAAGAGTGTCACTTGCGGCGCCGCTTAGAAATTATGGGAAATATACGGCGACGATGAGGGCGGGCGGCCGGGGCGGCGACGTCTTGATAGCGAAGGCGTTTGGCCCCCCCCGCACGGATGCAGGAACGGGCGATCAGGAATGACACCCCGCCTGGACCGTCGGACGCCGAAAGCTGTTCGGTCTCAATCCCGTCCAAGGCTTCGAGCATGGAATCCCGAGAACTTATCGGGAGACCGGCGCCGGTCGTGATGTGGAATTCACCCAACTGAATGGTCCGGGTGGCGATCGCGGCGACGCCGTCGTCCACCGCCCCGCTGAGCCCGATATCCATCAAAAACAAATCCTCTTCGTTCAGGATATCGCGGCAGTGGATTCCGCAACCGGCAACCGGAGTACCGGTGACCAGAATCCGGTATTTCGCCTGGAGGTACGCCGACAAGAGGCGTTCCTCGTCAGTTCCGGGCCTCGCGGGATGCGCCGTGGCATATCGCCGGACCAGATTGACGCCGTTTTCAAACCAATCGTAAAGGCAACAATCCATCAACACTGTGCCCAGGTCCATGTTGTCCAACAGCAGGACTCCATCCCGCAAAACGCCGAGCGCGGCGCCGATCTCGTTAAACGCCCGGTTTGGAATGGTCTTGACCATTTTGTGATTCAGCTCCATGCTGAGCGCGCGAAAAGCGCGGTAGCCGGCGACGTCTTGGGGTGAAGGGATGAAGCGATTACTCATTTGACTCCGAGTCTTACGGGCGAACTGATGCGCCCTGAAGGCCTCTTCAAAGCATAGCCTGTCCGATCGCCTCCATTCTTGATCCTATCAGCGGCAAATCCGGCGGCGCGGCGCCGCGCTAAAACATAATCGGTATACTTTGTTCAAGCTATTCCCATGCCTATCGATTGGTTCCCCCTTTGGCTGAGTCTGCGCGTGGCGGTGATCGCAACAGCGGGCGCGGCTCTCGTGGGCATCCCGGCGGCCTACTGGCTGGCCAATCGAGAGTTCAAAGGGAAAGACATCGTGGACGCGGCGGTAACGCTGCCGCTGGTGCTGCCGCCGACGGTGGCGGGGTATTATCTGCTCGTCGTGTTGGGCCGGGAGAGCTGGTTTGGCCGTGCCTACGAAAGCCTTTTTGGCGAGCCTCTAGTCTTTACCTGGCAAGCCGCGGTGATTGCGGCGGTACTGCATTCGGCGCCGCTGCTGGTGAAGTCGACGCGCGCGGCGCTGGAGAGCGTTGATCACGCCTATGAGCGCGCGGCGCGTACTTTGGGGGCACCCGAATGGAAGGTGTTTCTGCGGGTGACGCTTCCGATCGCGCGACGGCCCGTGATGGCCGCGGCGGCGCTGGCCTTCGCCCGATCCCTCGGCGACTTTGGCGTGACAATCATGGTGGCGGGTAACATTCCCGGCCGGACGCAGACGGTGGCTGTCGCGATTTATGACGCGGTGGAAGGCGGCAACGGCGACACAGCACGATGGCTGGTGATTGTGGTGAGCGCGGTGTCCTTGGCGCTGCTGACCCTGGCCAACCGGTTGACGCCGCGGAGAATTCCCGGATGATCACCGCCCGTCTGCGTAAGTCATTCGCCGCCAGACCCGATTCGCCCGCGTTCACTTTGGATGCCCAGTTCCAGGCGGGCGCCGGGGTGACGGTGTTATTCGGGCCGAGTGGCTCCGGCAAGACATTGACGCTGAATTGCATCGCCGGATTTGAGCGGCCCGACGACGGCCGGATTCTGCTTGATGACGCAATTCTTTTCGATGGCGCGGCGCGGGTATTCCTGCCGCCGCAGGCGCGACATTGCGGCTACGTGTTCCAAAACTACGCGCTGTTTCCGCACATGACGTTGCGGCAGAATCTGGAGTTCGCCGCGGCGGCTTTTAAGAATCTGGAACGGCACAAACGCGTGAGCGAAATGCTGGAGCGGTTTCGTTTGGGCGATGTGGGCGGGCGGAGGCCGCACGAGCTATCGGGAGGACAGAAGCAGCGCGGATCGATTGCGCGGGCATTGCTCGCCAGCCCGCGCGTCCTGTTACTTGACGAACCGGCGCAGGGCCTGGACGCGCCTTTGCGGCAGGAGTTGTACTCCATTCTGCGAGAGGTCCAAAGCGACTTTCCGATGCCGGCGCTGCTGGTTACGCACGACCTGGAGGAGGCGCTGGAACTCGGCGCGCAAATGCACGTATTCCGCGAAGGAAAGATCGTCCAGAGCGGAGTCCCTCAGGCGGTGCTTGGCGAGCCTGCGTCAGCGGATATCGCACGCCTCCTAGGAATCTACAATTTGCTTCCGGCGGAAATCCTGGCGTTGGATCCGGGCCGGAACAGCAGCCGGTTGCGAGTTGGGGAATGGGAGATTAACGGGGTCTATTACCCCGGGCATTTGAAAGGGGACCGAGTGACGCTGTGCGTCAGCCATTCCCAGGCCCGTGTCACCGCGCGAGAGGGACATCCGCCAGCCAACACAATGGGGATGGAGCTGCGGCACGCGGTGGCCGGACCGGACCGGGCGCGACTGCTCTTCGAGGGTGATTTTCGGGCCGAGGTAGACCGGGCGGAGTGGGAACGAATCTCGCGAGCCAAGGAGTTCGCCGTAGAAATACCGGCAGCCGCGCTGCGTTTGGTTAAAGGATGATTCGCTGCGCCATCACCGCTGGCCATGGCGTAAGCGGCAGCGTCCTGCGGCGGGTGGACTGGGTGCAGGTTCGCGAAAAAGATTTGCCGGCACGGCGGTTAGCGGAACTGGCGCGCGGGCTTACGGGACGCGGCCCGAAGATCATCGTCAACACGCGGGTCGACGTAGCGCTGGCGGCCGGCGCGCAGGGCGTGCATTTGCCGGCGGGATCATTGGCGCCGCGGCTAATACGGGCGATCACGGGGACCGATTTTCTGATTGGAGTATCGTGCCATTCGGCCTTCGATGTCACACGCGCCGAAGAAGAAGGCGCCGACTATGTATTCCTCAGTCCAATCTTCGAGACGCCGTCCAAACCGGGGTACGGGCCTCCGCTAGGCGTGGAGGTTTTGCGAGCGGTTTGCAGGCGGGTGCGGATCCCGGTGTTGGCGCTAGGCGGTGTGAACGAACAGAGAGCGGGGATTTGCGTCGCCGCCGGCGCGGCTGGATTTGCATCCATCACGGCTTTTGCTGCGTCAGAATAAGTACATGCGATACGTCGTGGCGTTGGCATTGGCTTGGTGCGCCTGGGGACAAGCGGATTGGCGGGAGACCGCCATTGGCGGGCGCAAGATCCGCTATCAGGTTGTAGACGGCGAGGCGATCTGGCAGGGCGATATCGTACTGGGACCGGCGGAGAACCTGGGCAAGGGGAGCCGGGCATCCGTCGTGATCAACGGTCCGGCATTGCGCTGGACCAACAACGTAATGCCCTATGCGATCGATGCCGACGTCCCGGAGACGGAACGCGTGGAAGGGGCAATCCGGCATTGGAACGAGAACACGCCGTTGCGATTGATCCCGCGGACGAATGAGCCCAACTATGTTCAATTCCGGCGGCGCAATGGAGTTTCATGCAGTTCCAGCGTGGGCATGAGGGGCGGGCAACAATTTATTACCCTGCCGGACGAGTGCGGAGTGGGATCGATCATTCACGAAATCGGCCACGCCTTTGGTCTCTATCACACACAATCGCGAGAGGACCGCGACCTGTTTATACGCCTCTCCGAAGACGGCATCGAGCGCGACAATTTGAGCCAATATGCTCAGCAGATCGCCAATGCCGACGACGTGGGCGCGTACCCCTACGACTCCATCATGCACTACAGCGTGGCCGGATTCGCGCTTCCGGGCAACCTAGCGATGGAGACCATTCCAGCGGGCATTCCATTGGGTCAACGCGCCGGTTTGACGCCCTCCGACATCGACACAATCATTCGCGTGCAGGGCGGGCAACCGTCGAAGACCATCATCGCGTCGAATCCTCCAGGACTCGACGTGGTGGTGGATGGCGCGGCGGTCCGAACGCCGGCGGAATTCGAATGGCCGGCAGGGTCGCAACACAGGCTCCGCGTCGACGATTCGACGGCAGGCGCGGTGGAACTCCGCTTCGGCCGGTGGAGCGACTTTGGCGCGCGCCAGCACACGGTGACGGCGTCGCCCGAGACCACCGTCTACACCGCCCACATGCGCCGTCTCTTTCGCCTGCCTTTGACAACAGTTCCCACGGCCGGAGGGCGCGTAGCAATGCGCCCGGCCCCGGAGGATGGCTTGACGCCGGAGGGGCAGCGAGTGGAGTTGGAAGCGGATCCGGCGCAGGGTTTCGCCTTTACTAACTGGAGCGGCTTCGGATTCTTCTCTACACACGGAAGCGCGAACCCGATCCGGTTTGTCCTCACTTCTCCCCAAGTCGCCTACACCGCTGGATTCTCAACAGGTGTAGTGACTACGGTTACAACGTCCCCGCCCGGACTTCGAATACAGGTTGACGGGACGGCCTATACTTCCCCCCGTCAATTTGTATGGGTCGCCGGAACGCGGCACGATATTGCCATTGAGACACTTAATCAAACGACCCTGGGAGGCGCGGCGACGCACTCCTGGCGAGCCTGGAGCGACGGCGGAACGCAACGGCATGCGGTAACCGCCGGTTCCGATGGCGGCGCGTTCACCGCTGAATTCGCGACGCAGTTCCAGGTTCTGACGGCGGTGTCACCGGCGGCCGGCGGGCGCGTGGTAATCGACCCGCCGCCGGTGAACGGGTTTCTGCAGGCGGGTGCGGTAGTAACCGTGACGGCCGCACCGAACAATGGCTACGCCTTCGCCGGTTGGACTGGAAACATGCCGGGAAGCGAGGCGCAAAGGCTGATTGCCGTCGAAGGAGTGCTGGACCTCCAGGCGCGTTTCGCCCAACCGGCCGTGCTTACGGAGGCGGCATTGGTAAACGGCGCCTCGTACTTCTCCGGTCCGATTGCGCCGGGAGAGATCTTGACGCTTTTTGGCGTGGCTTTAGGACCTGACGACCTGACCGGGTTGACGTTAACGGCGCAGCGGCGGGTGGCGACCTCGTCGGGCGGAGTGCGCGTTCTGTTCGACGGGACGCCGGCGCCGGTGCTCTACGCCAGCAGCGGGCAAGTCGGAGTAATCGTTCCGTTTAATGTGGCCGGAAAGGCGGCGGTGCGCGTGCAGTTAGAGTTCAACGGGCGCCTGACGAATGGAGTCACGAAGAATGTTGCGACTGCCGCGCCGGCATTCTTCACGGCCAACTCCTCCGGACGCGGCGGGGGCGCGTTCCTGAATGGCGATGGCGGACTAAACACGGAGGCGAACCCGGCTGAAAGGGGATCGATCGTTGTGTTGTATGCCACCGGAATGGGCCCGATGCGACCGGCGATGAACGATGGAGAACTCGCCGCCCCGCCGTACGCACAACCCTTGATTGCCTATAAAGTGCGGATCGCCGACCGGGAGTGCGAGGTACTTTACGGCGGCGCCGCACTGGGATTGGTGGCCGGATTGGCGCAATTGAATGTGCGGGTACCCGCCGATATCGCACCCGGTATCGTACCGGTGTCGCTGGAAGTGAATGGCATACGCAGTCCGCGGACGGTAAGTCTGGCGGTACGCTAGTAGATTCGTGAAGACTATTGGAATTATCGGCGGCGGGATTATTGGACTGGCGACGGCGTATCGTTTCGGGCAGAAAATGCCAGGGCGCCGCGTGGTTGTATTTGAGAAGGAATCCGCGGTGGGGCGCCACCAGACCGGTCACAACAGCGGCGTGCTACATGCCGGGCTCTACTATAAACCGGGCTCGAACAAAGCCCGTCTGGCGGTGGAGGGAATCCGGCAGATGGTCGCATTTTGCGCGGAAAACGGCGTAAAACACGAGATCTGCGGGAAACTGGTAGTGGCGGCAACGGAAGACGAAGTGCCGCGGATGATGGACTTGTACGAGCGCGGTACGGCGAATGGTCTGCACGGGATCCGCGTACTCGATCGCGCTGGGATGCTGGAAATTGAGCCGCACGTGGGCGGCGTTGGAGCGCTACGGGTTCCGGAGGAAGGGATTGTCGACTACGCCGGTGTCTGCGCCGCGCTAGTGCGAAAGATTAGCGAACAGGGCGGCGAAGTGCGGACATCGGCAGGCGTCACCGGCCTGCGCGAAACGCCGCGGGGTTGGATCGTAGGGACGCCGGGCGGTGACGCGGAAGTTGACTTCATCGTGAACTGCTCCGGACTGCATTGCGATCGCGTGGCCGAGTTGGGCGGCGTGAAGCGGGAGATGCGCATC
>Ga0105048_10008101_pt1 | contig 16841 bp, 17 predicted proteins | sample MAT05_FD_78382 | JGI IMG/M metagenome (GOLD analysis project Ga0105048, IMG submission 78382) | Freshwater microbial communities from Lake Fryxell liftoff mats and glacier meltwater in Antarctica - MAT-05 | ecosystem: Environmental > Aquatic > Freshwater > Ice > Liftoff microbial mat | place...
GATGGAATTGAGTGAACAGGGCCATGCACGGGGTGGTCCCGGTTTGTGGTAAATCTCATCAAATGAGCCGCTTGCCAGACACCAACTGCGGAAACTAGCCCTTGATCGCGCATTTTTTTCCAAAATAGTGAACAGGGCCAAGTGAACAGGGCCATGCACGGGGTGGTCCCGGTCTGTGGTAAATCTCAACGAATGAGCCACTTGCCAGACACCAACTGCGGAAACTAGCCCTTGATCGCGCATTTTTTTCCAAAATAAATGAGAATTTTCCCCTCCGAAATCCACTTATCTACGGAGGCCCAAAATGCCACGCAGACTTCGCTTCGCCCCGCCGGGTTACTGGCTCCACCTGACCCAACGCGGCAACAACCAGCAGACCGTCTTTTCCACCCTTGCCGACCGGCAGTACTTCCTCAAGCTGCTCGAGAGTTGCAGCGAGCGCCGTGAGGTGCGCATCGCGGCTTACGCGCTAATGCCCAACCACTTCCACCTAGTGGCCATCGGCGACCGCACCGACGCCATTTCGCTCTTCATGATGGACGTCAACGGCCAATACGCCACCTACCGCAATGCCACCCATCGCACCTCGGGCCACGTTTGGCAAAATCGCTTCTACTCCTGCGTGCTCGACAGCGCTCATTGGGAAACCGCTCTGCGCTACGTCGAGCTCAATGCCGTCCGGGCGCGGCTGGCCAAGTCCGCAGCCGACTACCGCTGGTCCTCCGCCCCGGCCCATCTTGGCTTGGTCGACTCGCCCGCGTGGCTCGATACCGCCGCCTTCCAAAGTCGCTGGCCCTCGCCCGCCCGGTGGGAGGAAAGTCTTGCCTCTCTTTCCCGTCGCGAAGTCGCTGCCATTCGGCATGCGACCCGCCACGATTCGGCCTTGGGTTCGGATGACTTTATCCAAGGCCTGGAACGGACCCATCGGATTCAACTCCGCGCCAAACCTCTCTGCCGCCCGAGAAAGGCGCCAGCCGCGGAACTTGTGGGCGGCGTGGGTTCGCAGTCGGCGAGCGCTTAGCTGGCGAAACCTGAATCTCTTCCAACGGTTGGCAGCATCCATACGAAGGTATATGTCTGTCTACCAAGATCGCGCTGAGGAGTTGGAGCGTTTGGAGTTCCAAATGGGATTTGAACGGGGCCGGCTGGCGGTGACCTTGGACATGCTGACCGACGCGCTCTCGTTGGTGGGGCAGCACGGGGTGTATTGTCAGAGCGCGCGTCAGCCGGGCAAACCGGCCATGGATGTGCAGCTGATTATGACCCTGGTGGCGGACTCCAAAGAGCTGATTATCAGCGTGATGGAGCAAATCAAGGCCGCCAAGCGCGCTGGTCTAATTGCGCCGGACAAGCTAGACTGAAAGAGTCCAAGATTATGCGTACACTCTTCCTCAACCCGCCTTCGTTCGAGGGGTTCGACGGCGGTGCCAGTAGCCGCTGGCCGGCATCGCGCGAGATTGAAAGCTACTGGTATCCGGTCTGGCTTTGTTACCCGGCCGGTTTGCTGCCGGATAGCACGGTGCTCGACGCCCCACCGCACAAGGTCTCCATTGAGCAGACCGTCGCGATGGCCCCGGATTATGAGCTTTTGGTGCTATTCACCTCCACTCCTGGCTTCCACATCGACGTGAAGATGGCCGAAATGATGAAGGAAGGCAACCCCAAGATGAAGGTCTGCTTCGTCGGCCCGCCGGTGACGGTGGAGCCCGAGAAGACCTTGCGGGAGAACCCGGCCATCGACTTTGTCGTGCGCCGCGAATTCGATTATCAAGTAGTGAATTACGCCAAAGGCACGCCGCTCAAGGAGTTGCCTGGCGTCAGCTACCGCACCGAAGGCGGCGGCATTTGGCACAATCCCGAAGGTCCGGTGATCGAGAACCTCGACGAACTGCCCTGGGCCTCCAAGATCTACAAGCGCGACCTCGACTTTAAGCGCTACAACGTCCCCTTCCTCCTGAATCCGTTTATTAGCTTCTACACTTCGCGTGGCTGTCCGGCGATGTGCACTTTCTGCCTCTGGCCGCAGACCCACTCTGGCCACCGCTGGCGCTTGCGCTCGATTCCGGACATCGTGAACGAATGTAAGTGGGCGCTCGAAAACTTCCCGGGCTTGAAAGAGATCTTCTTCGACGACGATACCTTCAACTACAAGAAGGAACGGACGATTGAGCTCTGCAAGGAACTCAAGAAGCTGAACTTTACGTGGAGCTGCACTAGCCGCGTGACGACGGACTACGAGACCTTGAAGGCGATGCGCGAAGCCGGTTGCCGCCTGATGATCGTGGGCTACGAGAGTGGCGACCAGCAGATCCTCAAAAACATCAAGAAGGGCGCCACGATCGATATGGCGCGCCGATATACGAAGGACGCCCATAACCTGGGCCTCACCATCCACGGCGACTTTATTGTGGGCTTGCCCGGAGAGAGCCGTGAGTCGATCCGCAAGACCATCGACTTTGCCAAGGAACTCAACACCGAAACTATTCAGGTCTCGATCGCCCATCCCTACCCGGGCACCGAATTCTTCGATTATGTGAAGAAGAATAATCTGATTACCCTCGATTCGATGACCGACGAAACTGGCCATCAACTGCCCAATATCATTTACCCGGGTCTTGATCGCGGTGAGTTAGTCGAATGGGTGGAGCGTTTTTATGGCGAATATTACTTCCGTCCCAAGGCCGCTTGGCGCGTGGTGCGGAAAGCCATCTTCGATACCGACGAGCGGAAGCGACTCTACAAAGAGGCCCGCGAATATATGGCCCTGCGCGCGAAGCGTAAGACCTTCGTGAAAAAGTATCGTGAGCAAAAGGTAAGTGACGCAGCGGCTGCGGGCGACTGAGGTCGTTTGTGCCGCCTTGCTGCTGGTAGCAGCGACGGCGGCGCGCCTTCCGGGAATCAATGGCGACCTCTGGCTTGACGAAGCCTGGGTCGCCAATTCTGTTTTGGCGCCCACGTGGCGCGATATGTTCTTTTATCCCCCATGGCTGCAGAGCACGCCGCCCTTGTATCTGGTAATCACGCGCCTTTTGGTGGCGATGCTCGGCGAGGCGAATTGGGTCTTCCGCCTCTTTTCGTTGCTCAGCGGATTGGCTAGCGTCGGGCTCGCCTTACGGTTGGGGCAGCGACTCTTCCCGCCGTTAGGTGGCTGGTTAGCTGGCGCACTGGTAGCGTTGTCCTCATCGGCGGTAATGTTTTCCAAGGAAGGCAAGTCTTATAGCGCTGAATTATGCGTCGCGCTCGCGTTGATGACGGTGATCGTGGAATTGCCCGCCTGGTGGGTCGCATGGCTCACCATGTTAGTCGCCTTTGGCTTCTCCTATTCCAGCGTCATCTTCTTCCCAAGCGTTTTCGTGGCCTATTTCTTTGCGGGTCACTGGCGAGTCACCCAAGGCGCGAAAATTGCCGCGGCGCTGGCCTTGCCATTGGCGGCCACTTACTGGTTATACGTCCGGCCCAACCAGGGCGGCGACTTACATGAAATGTGGAGTTCGCTATTTCCGGCGAGCGATTGGCTTGGCTACTATTTTCGCGCGACACAATTGATCTTCTGGTCTCATCTATGGCCGCCACTCTTCACGGCACGGAAACTCTTGCTCCTCTTGGCCGCCGTTGGTATTGCCCGGGCGGGTTGGCAACTAGGGAAAGATCGCGACGGCCGGCTTCTACTTGCAACCGTCTGTCCCTTATTGGGCGCGGTGGCCTTGAACTTAATCGGCTTCTATCCTTATGGGCCCGAGCGGTTTTCGGTGTATCTGATTGGCGTGGTGACGTTGCTGATCGTGGCCGGGCTCGATTGGCCACTTCCCAAACTCACCCCGGCAATCTCCGCAGGGCTGGCGTTCGTTCTGGTGACCGGAACTTTGTGGGCCAGTTGGGCCGGGCCTTGGCCACAACGTGTGGAAGTCGGCCTCAGCGAGGCGCGCCAGGAACTGTTGCGGCGCAATGTGAATCGAGGGGACCTGCTCTTCGTCGCGCCTCTCCAATGGGAAAGCTGGTTATTGGCGCAACGTCGCCAGCAACTGCCGGTGGAGACGATGGAGGGCCGCGTGGCTTCTGCTTGCTGCCCTCGTGATGGTCGCTGGCAAGCCGGAATTTTCGAGGCCGATGTCGCCCCGGAGATGGACCAATTGCTCGCGCGCGGCACTGGACGACGCATCTGGATGCTCCACCTGCGCTTGGCCATGTTCAATCCCGATCGCCGGACGATTCCGGAGCGGTGGCAGCGGGCTTACCTCGCGCGAAAAGGCTGCCGCGAGGAATACGCGGGCGAATTCCATTCGACAGTGCTTACGGCCTATCGATGTCCGGTTTTTTAGCCGGTCTGCGAAAGTTCCAAGGCGCGGTAGCTTCCGGGTCGGCCCATAGGCCGAGGCCAGCTTCGCGAGCGCTTTCCTCCAGTAACCGCAGCGTCTGGTCTCCCTGAGCATAGCGGCGGAACCACCAAGCCATGCCGGCGCGCACCATTTCGTGATTGACATGCTTTTTGCCTAAGTACAAGTCCGCCACCTGGCGTCCGTAGCGATCTTTGGAGCGCACGACCACGCGCACGGTTTGCTTGAAGATCATTTCGCCGAGAAAATCCTGGGCGCGGCGGCCATAGGCTTGGCGCTTCTCGGGCGCGTCAATGCCATGTAAACGAATGCGTTCCGCGCGGCCATCGTGCATCACGCCCACCGTGTCGCCATCCACGACTTCCACGACGCGGCCTTCGAACCTAGTTACTTGCGCCGCGGCAAGCAGTAAGTAAAGATAGACCAACTTATTCCATTTTCGCTAACGAGCTACGGCTCTTGCTATAGGTGAAGTAAATGATCAAGCCCAACGTCAGCCACCCGAGAAAGTTTAGCCAGGTGAAAAGCGGCAAGCTCAACATCAACAGGACACAGCAGGCAATGGCGGCGATGGGCACCAACGGCACCAGCGGAACCCGGAAGCCGCGCGGCCGCTCCGGTTGCTTCTTGCGCAACACGAGCACCCCGGCCGAAACCATGGCGAAGGCGCACAGCGTCCCCATATTGGCCAAGTCAGCAAAAGCGCCGATGTCTCCGATCATGGCCGGAATGCCGACGACGAATCCGGCAATCCAGGTGGCGGTCGACGGCGTGCGATAGCGCGGATGCACCCGCGAGAATAGCTTGGGCAGCAGCCCGTCGCGCGACATCGCATACCAAATGCGGCTTTGGCCGTACTGAAACACCAGTAGCGAACTTACCATGCCGAACAGCGCGCCCACGCCCACCAGCCAGCGCACATTGTTTTCGCCGGCCAGCTTCAACGCATTCACGACCGGCGCGGCGTTGTTCAAGGTCCTCCAATTCTGCATTCCGGTCAGCACCAGCGCGACGGCGCAATAAAGCAGGGCACAGATGATCAACGAAGCCAAAATGCCGCGCGGCAAATCGCGTTGCGGGTTGCGGCACTCCTCGGCCGCGGTGGACACCGAATCAAAGCCAATGTAAGTGAAGAATACGATCGCGGCCCCGGTTAGTAGCCCATTCATGCCGTTGGGAAAAATAGGGTTCCAATTTTCCACCTGAATGTGAGTGGCGCCGACGGCGATGAAAAGGAGAATTACGGCCAGTTTCAAAATCACCATGAAGTTATTCGCGTTGGTGCCTTCCTTCACTCCGCGTACTAATAGCCAAGTAAGGGCGATCAGAATCAGAAACGAGGCTAGGTTAATGTGCGGCGTGATGACTCCGTTTTGAATGGTCGGTTGCGAAAGCGCTTCGGGGAGCCGCCAACCAAAACGATCGAGCACATCGTTCACGTGGGCGGCGAATCCCACTGCCACGGCCATATTCGATACGGCGTATTCCAGCACCAACTGCCAACCCACCATCCAGGCGAAGATTTCGCCCAAGGTAGCATAGGCGTACGTATAGGCGCTGCCGGCGATGGGAATCATGCTGGCGAGTTCAGCGTAGCAAAGCGCGGCCAGTCCGCAGGCGATGGCCACCAGGAGGAAGGAGAGGGCAATGCCGGGTCCACCGCCCGGACGACCGACGCTTGAGACCGAACCGCCCGAGGCGATGATCTCCAGAATCGTGGCGTTCAAGATCGAGGAATACTCTTTCACTTCGCCCGCCGCCGCGGTGCCGGTGAGGATGAAGATCCCGGAGCCGATCACTGCCCCGATGCCCAAGGCGGTCAACTGCCAAGGGCCTAAAGTCTTGGCGAGGCGATTTTGCGGTTCTTCGCTGGTGGCGATCAGGGCATCGATGCTTTTGGTGCGGAAAAGCTGGCTTTCGGACATGTAGATCCGTAGTGTATCTCGCCGGAGAGGGCACGCGAAAAAAAGTTGGGGCCCACCCGGAGGAGTTGGGTGTGGCCCCGTACTGAGTCGTGTGCTGCGCGACCGAGCGGGTCGTTATTGGAGAAACAAAAAATGCTCGATCGGGCCATCGGATGGGTAGCATCACGCGACCAGCTTATGATTAATCCGAGATTACCCTTAGGAGATCGGGACTGGAATAGAGCATCGGTACTGGAGGATAGGTTAGATCTCTAGTCCGGTACTAAAGACAGGGGAAAAGATTGAGTCCGACTGAGTAGTAAAGTCTTTATTATGAATGGTTTGGGGCCGAGTTTGCGTTCGCTAACGACTGAGCGCGGCGACGTGGGCCGCGACGCCGCTGGCCAGTCCAGCAAGGCTGTAGCCGCCTTCGAGAACCGAAACGACGCGTCCACCGGAGTACTTCGCGGCTAAGGTTCGCAGAAGCGTGGTCAGGTCACCGAAGTCCCGGTCGGCGAGCGTGAAGCGGCCGAGAGGGTCGCCCTCCCGGGAGTCGAAGCCGGCGGAGATCATGATGAGCTCCGGGCGGAAATCAGCGACGGCCTTGACGAGATGTTGTTCAAAGGCCTCACCCAAAATTTCAGCGCGTCCGCTACCGGCGGGGAAGGGAAAATTCAGGGTCTTGCCGGCACCCTTACCCTCGCCGGTTTCGCTATGCAGCCCTGAGCCGGGGTACCACGGGTGTTGATGGGTGCTCATGAACATTACCGATCCATCCTGATAGAAGACATCCTGGGTCCCGTTGCCATGGTGGACGTCCCAATCGACGATTAGCACGCGGGCGAGTCCGTGTTTCTGCTGGGCATGGCGCGCGCCGATGGCAATGTTGTTGAAGATACAGAAGCCCATGCCGCGCGTGGGCGTGGCATGGTGGCCCGGTGGCCGCACGGCGCAGAAAGCCGTATCGGCTTGCCCGCCGCACACCAGATCGACGGCCCCGAGAACGCCCCCTACCGCTTCGCTAGCGACCTCCCACGACGCTTTCGAGACATGCGTATCGCCCGTCGAAAGCTCGCGTAACCCGGCGGCGATATCCTGCTTCGCTCGCGCAATGTAGTCCCGGCTATGGCACAACGCAATCTCGTCTTCGCTGGCGATGCGCTGCTTCACCCGGATTGCCTTGGCCGCAAAAGGTTCCAGCGCTTTCCGCACCGCCACATTCCGGGCCGGGGATTCGGGATGTTGAGACGGGGTCTGGTGCCGTTCGAAGCTCGGGTCACTGAGTAAGGCGAAACGGCTCACGCCATCACCTCACGGATCACGCGGCCCCCGATATCGGTCAGCTTCTTATAGCGTCCGGCGTGTAAGTAAGTAAGCCGTTGTTGGTCGAGGCCCATTAACTCGAGAATCGTCGCGTGGACGTCGCGCAGGGGGATTGGCTCGCCGGCGGCGCGCACCGAGAAGTCATCGGTTTCGCCGTAAGTGCTACCGGCTTTCACGTTACCGCCGGCCATCCAGATGGCCAGCCCATATTGGTTATGGTCGCGGCCTGGTTTATCGGTGACTAAATTGTTATCGAACGGTGTCCGTCCCATCTCGGAGGCCCAAACTACCAGGGTTTCGTCAAGTAAGCCACGGCTCTTCAGGTCTTTTATGAGTCCGGCAACGGGCTGGTCCACTTCCTGGCAATGCTTGGGCACGCGGCCGGCGACGTCGCCGTGGTCGTCCCAACGGTCGCCGCCCGCGCCGTGCATCACCATCACGAAGCGCACGCCGCGCTCTACCATGCGCCGCGCGAGCAGACACTGGCGGCCGAAGGGCTCGGCGACGGCGTTATCGAGACCGTACAACTTACGCGTCGCCTCCGTTTCCTGTTGTAAGTCGACTAACTCGGGCGCTTTCGATTGCATGCGGAAGGCGAGCTCGTAGGCGGCGATGCGAGCATCGAGTTCGCCGGTTTGGGTTCGCGCGGCGGAGTGGCGTTGATTGAACCACTGGAGTAAGTCGAGTTCGTTACGCTGGTCGGTGGCAGTTAGGTTCGGGCGTCGATGTAAGTCGACGATGGGCGTGTCGCCGTTGCGGAAAAGCGTGCCCTGATAGGCGGCGGGCAGAAAGCCATTGCCCCACACGCTGGCGCCTCCGATGGTGGCACCACGGCGGTCGCCCAACACGACGAAGCCCGGCAGGTCCTGGTTTTCGCTGCCGAGGCCGTAAGTCACCCAGGCACCAATGGACGCGCTGCCGGGAAATTGATTGCCGGTGAGTGAATGGTAGACGGCGGGTCCGTGGTTGTTGTTATCTACTTTCACGCCATGGATAAAAGCGAGGTCATCGGCGACGGTGCCTAAGTGCGGTAGCAACTCGGTCATCGGACGGCCGCTTTGACCACGGCGTGCGAAATTGGCAATGGGTGGAATCACCCGATTCGGCGCGGCCGAAAACGTGGCGATCTCGCCGGTGGTTCCCGCGGCAGTCGGCATGCGCTCTCCGGCGTACTTGCGCAGAGCCGGTTTATCTTCGAATAAATCCATCTGGGAGACGCCGCCTTCCATAAACAGGAAGATGCAGCGTTTGGCACGGGCCGGGACGTGTGCCGGCTTCAGAGCCAACGGGGTGCCATTGGGCGAACTTGCCGCAGCCAAGTCCGCTAAGGCGAGCGAACCCAAGCCGAGATAATTGGTCCAGAGCCAGTCACGACGTGTAGTCATCTTGCCCTAGAGTTTATCGCGGATGCCCGTCGCCTGCGGGCACGCTGACTCGTGACACACTGAAGGCTTGCTTGCACGTTGGCTTCCTGCCCTCACCATGATGCTGGTCTCGACGATCAGCTATATCGACCGCAATACGCTGGCCGTTTTGATCCCCACCATCATGCGCGATACCGGCCTCAGCGTGGAGCAGTACTCCTGGGTGGTTTCTGGCTTCTCCATCGCCTATATGATCGGCAATCCTCTGTGGGGACGGCTGCTGGACCGGTGGGGTGTCCGCCTCGGGATGCTCGCCGCCGTTGGCCTTTGGACCGTTGCCTCCACCGCACACGCCTGGGCCTTCAGCTTTCTGAGCCTGATGCTGCTGCGCATCGTGCTGGGTTTTGGCGAAGGTGCCACGTTTCCCGGTGCGCTGCGCACCGTCGTGCAGACTCTGCCGGAATCCAGCCGAGCGCGCGGCACGGCGCTCTCCTACAGTGGGGGCGCCTTGGGAGCAGTCATTACGCCCTGGGTGGTGACGCCGATCTTTCGCGCCTACGGTTGGCAGGCGGCCTTTCTCTTTACCGGCGCGGTGGGCGCAGCCTGGCTCGCTTGGTGGTTGTGGCTCAGCCGAACTCCGGCGCTGAGGTCGGCGCCAGCCATACAAGCCACCACTGCCGTCTCCTGGCGTGATCCGCGGATCTGGGCCTTCATCGTGGTGTATTCTCTCGGCGCGGCCCCGTTAGGTTTCGTCCTGTACACTTCTTCTATCTACCTCAGCCGCGTCTTTCACGTCGTGCAAGGCGACCTAGGTTACTATTTGTGGATTCCCCCGCTGGGCTGGGAGCTCGGTTATTTTTTCTGGGGCTGGTTCTTAGACCGGCGTACCGCCACCCGCCGCACTTACTCGCGGATTTTTACGGTCGGGTTAGTCTTGAGTTTGCCCTTCGCCCTGGTGACGCAAATTACTTCGCTACCGCTTCTATTGTTTGCGCTTTTCTTCGCTATGTTTACCACGGGTGCGTTTATTGTCCCCGCGATTGGTTACGCGACCTTGATCTTTTCGACGCGCCAAACCGGCTTGATTGCCGGCTTGGGTGCGGGGAGTTTCTCCGCCGTGACGGCGATCGTCATGCCCATCTGCGGGCGCTTGTTCGATCGCCAGCAATATAGCGAGGCGTTCCTTTTGGTGACGGCGCTGCCGGTGGCTGGCTATGGCTTGTGGCGCTGGCTCGACCGCGACTAATCACGCCTCATCCGACGGCCGGACCGGATCGCGCCCCAGTAAATCAGCGGCCGCGGCACCAGGCTCAGGAATCGCACTATCCAGCGGTAACGCAACCCCGGGATAACAAAGACGCCGCGGCGTTCGAGGCCCTTTAGGCTTTCTTCGACGACGAAGTCCGCACTCAGCCACCAGCTCTTGGGGATCACGGAGCGGTCCACCTGCTGCACATCGTGAAACTCCGAGTACGTGAATCCCGGACAAAGCGCCTGCACTTTTACCCGCGAGCCCGAGCTCCGCAATTCTAAATACAAACCTTCAGTAAATACATTAAGCCAGTGCTTCGTAGCCGAATAACTGGTGCCGCCGGCGCTGAGGGTAAATCCCGCGACCGACGCTACATTGATGATTGCGCCGGAATCGTTTTCTACCATACGCTTTAGCGCCGCGTGAGTCAGTTGGACAATCGCGAGCACATGCACGCGGTGCATGGTAACTTGTCCGGCTAAGTCGGCGTGAAAGTACTTGCCCTTCGTTCCGAATCCGGCGTTGTTGATGAGGTAGTCCACCCGGGGTAAGACGCTGATCCGGGCGGCGACTCGGCCGACATCCGCGTCGGCGGCCAGGTCGGCGGGGAGTACTTCGCAGTGCGTCCCATGCGCAGTGAGTAACTCGGTGGCGAGTGCCTGCAGGCGATCCTCACGGCGCGCCACTAAGACCAGGTCGCAGCCCCGGGCCGCCAAGTGGCGAGCGAAGGTGGCGCCAATTCCCGCCGATGCTCCGGTGATGATCGCTACGGGCTTGTCCGACACTTACGGAGTCACCTTCACGGTCACGCTATCCGATTCGCTTTGGCCGGCGGCGCCGCGGATGGTGAGCCGATAGGTGGTGGTTTTGCGCGGCCGATCGACCAGGCAATCTCCCGTGGCCAGTCTTCCTTTTTGAAAACGCCCCGGGCCGCCCGCGACGCTGAGCGCGCCTTGAGCTTTGAAGCAGAGGCTGACCAGGTCACCGGCCTTCACTTGTTGGGCGTTGACCGAGATATCCAGAAACTTCAGCCGCACGATGCCGGTGGTGACCGCGGCGGTCTGCGTGACGGTGCGGCCGTCCTTGCCCTTGGCGGTCAGGGTGAAGGTGGTGTTGCCCGCCGGTGTTTTTTCGATACAGCGGGCCAAGGCGGGCGAGAGCGATTCGCCTCCAGGGTCCAGGGTGACGCTTGCCACCGACTCGACGCCATAGCACAGCAGTGTCGACTCGCCGCGCGGTACCCTGGCTGGTGAAGCATAGAACTGTGTGATCTTCGGCGGGAAGACCGGTGGCGGCGGCGGGGGTGCCGGCGCGCAACTGGTGAGTATCAAGAGGCAAAAGGTGGTCGGCACTCGCACCTTCTTAGAATACGGCGTTCAACTACCGCGAGCGGTGGCGAATTTGCTTTGGGCCGTGGCTGAGAGCGGCGGCATTTTATTGGGGATGGGGATGTGTTTGCCTAGCAGGCTCGAGTAATCTTTTTTTCCGGTCCGGTCGCGGTTGGAGTCGAGCCAAGCGGGCCAGTTGATGGGTTGGTCGTTTTCGGCGAACGCCTTTCGCCAACGGTCTAGGTAGAGCTTGATGGTGGCTTTGTACTTTTTGTGGGCGACGGTGAGCAGTGGCTGATTGGCGGTGTGGGCTTTGGCGCTGGAGAAATCGTAGAGGTGGGCCTTTTTCTCGATCTTCGCGGCGGTGGGGTTGCGCTCGATGTAGAGGAGCGTCTCGCGGTATTGCGTCTCGGAGCGGATCAACTTGGCGTGGAAGTGATGATGCCAGAGGTGGCCTTGGGTGTTCAAACGGTGGTGGATGTGGCGGGCGTGTTGGCTCTGTAAGTGCTGCATGAGCTTGGAGATAGCGCCTTTTCTGAGCGGCTCGAGCAGGAAGTGGACATGATTCGACATCAGGCAGAAACAATGGATGCGGACCTTATAACGGCGCGCGAAAACGTCGAGCTTGTCGAGGTAGAGGACGGAGTCAATGGGGCTGAGGAACGTATTCTGGCGCCGGGATCCGCGTTGGTAGACGTGGTAGACCTGGCGGCACTTCCAGTTACGGAGGCGCGGTGGATCGGGTTGTGTTCCCACACTGATAAGTGTGTTTTCGCGCCGAAAATTCTCAACTATTTTCGATAATTTCCGGCTGAATCGTCAATTTTCTCCTAACCCATTGATTCTAAGAACCTTAGGATTGAGTCGGACTCGATCCTAAGGGGTTTAGAGTCTTTGGTTTGGCCCTTGGCTTGCTTATCCGTTTCTGGGCGCGGACCCCGGCCTCCACCGCCCCGCCCGCCCACTTGCGTAGACCGTCCATCGACTCGAATGTCTCCGCCGGTGCCGGAAAATACTGCATCACGACCGCAGACTCCGGAAAGGGCCGAAACGGCGATAGCCCTCGCTCCTCAAACAACGGCCGATTCACCTCATCCGCCTTCAAAAATACCGACTGCCCCGCGACCAGCGCAAAAGTAATCCCCTCGCAATACAAACAATGGCCGCCAAACATCGCCCTTACATTGATCTGCCCCAATGGCGCGAATTGCTCCATAAGAAACTCGAGGTAGGGACTATTTTTGGCCATGTCGATATTTTCGCTCAAGCTCGCCGCGAACGGGTCGATAACCTCATACAGGCGGCGGCCTTAGCGCCGGATGCCCGAATCTAGAGCAAGGAAAGAAGGAACCTACGTAATGAAAAAGTTGAATGCCCTGTTTGTCGCGATGACCCTGATGGTGGGCGCCGCCAACCTCGTACTCGCCAGCGATACCCACAAGCCGGCCGACCACAAGGAGAAGAAAGACGAGAAGAAGAAGCACTAAGCTTCCTATCGATTTCACTCCGGCCCCAGCTATATCGGGCTCGGGGTTCGCGCCGTTTGATCCGGTGCCGCGCCTTCGAGGTAGACAGAACCTCGAAGGGCGGCATCGCTCAAATGGCGTCCTGCTGTTTACTTTGCCGGCGGAACCGCAGGAATCATCGACGCCGGCTTCACCACCGACCCTGCCATCGCCTCATCCACCGATACGCCGTGTGCCGATAGCACCGCTCCCGTGGCGACGTCCATCTGCGTGCGCGCCCGCGAGTAAGTCGCCATGGCACTCACTTCCGCCTGCTGCGCCACCGCCAAATCCCGCTGGGCCTGAATCACAAAAAATACCGTCGAACTTCCCAATGCATATTTCTTCTGCTCCGCGCTGAGGGTCTGCTCTTGCAGATCCCGATTCTTGATCGATGCCTGAAACTGCGCCCGCGCCTGCTGCAACGCGATCAGCGCATTTTGCACATCCACCTTGATCGAGTTCAATTGCCGTTGTTCCTGCAACTCCTGTTGACGCAGCCGCAGCGTATCATTCGCAATATCCGCCAACGCCGCCCGATTGCGCAAAGGCACATTCAACTGAAAGCCCAGGTTGTATTCGGGAAAATTACGCCGGAAAAGTTGGCCCACCGCCGTGCCATAGTTACCGATGAAGAGCGGGTCCGGCTGGCGGACAAAGTTCGGCCGGCCCGGAGCAAAGGGAATCGTGTTTACGGCACCGGCCAACGAACGGGTTGACGTGCTCGCTGAAAAGTCCAGCGACGGCAACAAGGCGCTACGCGAACCTGCCAAGCCCAGGCGCGTGTTGTCGATGTTTATCCGCGTCTGCTCCACTTCGGGCCTCGTCTTAACTCCCATGTCGATCAGGTCTTGAATCGGTGAGAGCGCTTCCACTTCCGGCACCGCGATCCGATCCAACGTCACGATGCGAGCTGTCGCGATTAGCGGATTCGAAATCCCGTTCCGGCTGATCTGGTTCTTTAGGATCGTCTCCTGTTGGAGCACTTGCGTTTCGGCGATCGTCAAATCCTGTTGGTTCCGGGCCACCTCGGCCTCGGCGCGCACGATTTCGATCGGCGCTAGCGTGCCAATTTCCACTTCCTTTTTTCGGTCGCTATAGAGCCGCTGCGCGTAAGCGAGCGATTGCTGCTTCACCTTCACATTCTCGTTAAAGCTCACCAAGTCCCAATACAGGTTTACCGTCGAAGAGACCGTATTGATCACCTGTTGTTTGAACACCAAGTCCGAAACCTTCATGCTGTTGCGGGCAATCCGGATGTTGCGATTGTTTACCGCGCGCCCAAAACCCTGCAGTAAGCGTTGCGTAAAGTTCAGCGCAATATTGCCGCGGTTGAAAAAGTTCAAATCCTGCGTGGGCGAATTCGTGTTGATGGCCGTGTTGTCGTAGTTGAGGGAGAGCCCCGAGCCTGTGAGAAATTGTTTGCTGATACCAGCGTTGTAATTTTGCGTGTTTACCACCAACGCGGTCAACCCGGTCGTAAAGGAGTTCGTTTGCGGGCTAGATTGCTTGCCCTTAAACGCACTGAAACTCAGCACGGGGTCGAGGTTGGGAATCTGGGAGCCGGTTACCTGGAAGACCGTACCCGAGAGAGCGGTGCCGCCGCCACCACCACCACCGCCGGCCACACCCACCGTTCCGCCGCCCAACCCGCCGCCACCAGTAATGAAGTTCGTCGCCGAGTTAGCTCCCTGGGCCGCCGTTTGGTTCACGCCGCGCAACAGACCGCCGGCCTGTGCACGATCGAAATCGATCTTGGCCAGTTCTGGACCATAACGCTGAATCTCAATGTCGATATTGTTCTCGAGGGCCAAGGCGATGGCGTCCGACAATGCCAAATAAAGAATATTGCCGCGCACCAGCGACTCCACCCGGCTTGAATTGCTCATATTGATCGTCGAGATCGGCCGCTCACGATAGTTCTTGGTGAGGCCATAGGCGAATCGGTCGCGCGGCGGCATCTTCGGTCCGCGGGCCCAATCGACGGACGATTGCATTGCGCCCGATTGCATTGCGCCCGATTGCATAGCCGCGGGAGCTTGGGCGTTGGCCGGAGCCAGCATTAAAAGTACGCACAAACAAGCCAGGAGGGATTGGACGGTCTTCATGGATGTGAAAGGTTTCCTAAGGGCAGTACGTCTGACGGGGACCAGTTGTTCCAGTCTTCCCATCGTATCAGCATGCTGGCCTCCAAAGAGAGACTCCCGCTCCTCCCGTTTGGTTGCGCTAGCATCGAATCGTGGATCCGACACTCTCTCTTTTTGCCGAAACCGGCGCGTATCTCAAAGGCCACTTTCGACTTACGAGTGGTCTCCATAGTCCGGAGTACCTCCAGTGCGCCCTCGTTTTGCAACATCCGCAACACGCCGAAAGCCTCGGCCAAGCCATGGCCTCCCGTTTACAAGTGTCCGAAAATGGGACGACTAATACCAAGCCCGATACAGTCGTCGCCCCCGCCATGGGCGGTTTGATGATCGGCCATGAGGTCGCCCGCGCGCTCGGCACCCGCAGCATCTTCACCGAACGCGACGCCGATGGCAAGATGACTTTGCGCCGCGGCTTTACGATCCGCCCCGGTGAACGCTGCGTCGTCGTCGAGGACGTCATCACCACGGGCGGTAGCACCAGAGAAGTCGTCGACCTGCTGCGCAGTCTGGGCGCCGAGGTCCTCGCCGCCGGTTCGATCATTGATCGTAGCGGCGGCCAAGCCGAAGTCGGCGTGCCGCGTGTGGCCTTGGTCTCCATGCAAGTCACCGCCTGGAAGCCCGAAGCCTGCCCGCTCTGCGCGGAAGGCGTGCCGGTGGTGAAGCCCGGCTCCCGGCCGGCCGCCTAGGCCCCAATGCGCCGCATCCGGTTCACCCTCGCCTACGATGGCACGGCCTTCCATGGTTGGCAGGTGCAGCCCGGCCTCATCACCATCCAGGGTGTCCTGCAGCAGATCCTCACCAGCCTGGAGGGCTCACCCGTCATCGTCCACGGCTCAGGCCGCACCGATGCGGGCGTGCACGCTTTGGGCCAAGTGGCCGCTTGCACCATGGCCAATCCGCTGCCCTTGCCGAATCTGCAAAAGGCGCTCAATCGATTCTTGCCCCACGCCATTCGGGTGCTCACGGTGGAGGAAGCTGACCCGAACTTCCAGCCCCGCTTCGATGCCGTGGCGAAAACTTACGAATACCGCATCTCCCGGCATGAGGTCTGCTCGCCCTTCCTAAGACGCTACGTGCACCACTTCCCCTATCCGTTGGACGAGCAGTCCTTCATCCGCGCCGCACCCTTCTATGAAGGTGCGCACGATTTTTCCACCTTCGCTGCTGCTGACGAGCGCGACGAACTCGAATACAGCAAAGTCCGCACCATCTTCCGTTCCGAAGCCTTCCACGCCGACGGGCTACTGATCTACCGCGTCCGCGGCAGTGGATTCTTGAAGCACATGGTGCGCAATCTCGTCGGTACCCTGCTCGAAGTGGGCAAAGGCAATCACCAACCCGAGGATCTGGCCGAAATCATCGCCGCTGGCGACCGGTCGCGCGCCGGTGCCACCGCCCCCGCCAGCGGGCTCTTCCTCTTAAGCGTCGAATACCCTACTTCCACTCCCCCGATAAACGGCTAGCCACCGGCGATTGCTGCCCCGCGTACTTGTTCGAAGGCTTCTTGTGATACGGGTTCGACGATGGCGTCGAGAGTTGCTCAAACGTCATCGAACAAATCCGCATGCCCGGATACAACGCCACCGGCATCCGCCCCAGGTTCGACAGCTCAAGCGTCGCCTTGCCGCGCCAACCCGGATCGAACAAGCCCGCCGTGCCGTGCACAATAATGCCGATACGTCCC
>Ga0105048_10008103_pt1 | contig 16840 bp, 9 predicted proteins | sample MAT05_FD_78382 | JGI IMG/M metagenome (GOLD analysis project Ga0105048, IMG submission 78382) | Freshwater microbial communities from Lake Fryxell liftoff mats and glacier meltwater in Antarctica - MAT-05 | ecosystem: Environmental > Aquatic > Freshwater > Ice > Liftoff microbial mat | place...
ACCCCGCCCACCCCGACCACCCCGCCCCGCCCCCAATCGCACACCCCCCGACCGCATCAACCACCCCGTCCGTCGTCCACACATCCGTCCCAATCGGCAAAGTCCGCACCCCCAGCGACCCCTTACCCTTATAAATCACCTCCACCCGCATCGCCTCGCCGACATGCCCCGCCGCCCCCGCGACGGCGAACCGAAACAGCCCATGCCGCACCTTGACCAGCGGCCGCACCAGAATCCCATTCTCCACAGCCACCGAGAGCATCGTCCCCGAAAGTCCACTCGCGAGGCTCCCATCCTCCCGCCGAAGCTCGATCGTCCCCCACACCGGAAACGCCCCATCCGGCTGCGCATAGGGACTCGACAGCGTGTACCAACTCTTCCCAAGATCCGGCGCTACCCCCTCTCCCGCCATAGGCTCCGCCGCGAGCGCCTGACGCGCGCCTTCCAAATCGAGCACGCCAGGCCCAAGCTGGTAGTCGTACGGCACCCGCCCCGTGGGCTTGCGCGCCCCGGCCTCCAGAATCTCCGTCACCCGCCCCTGCGTCAGCGTCGGTTCGCTCTGCAACAGCAGCGCAATCGCCCCCGCGACCTGGGGCGCCGACATCGAGGTCCCCGCCGCGATCGCGTGCTCTTCATCGATGAGAAAACAGGGCTTGCCGGCGTCGGGGCAGCCGGCCGTATCGAAGAGGCCGCCCTTGGTCTTGCGGGGATCAGCCTGGGCGCTCATCGCGCCGACGACGAAGCCGCCGGGCGCGCTGATCTCGGGCTTCATCACCCCGAGCGGCGTCGGCCCCGAGGCGCTGAAGTAACAGGCCCCGTCCGCGATCGGATCCTCTTCGTTGCCGAGCCCGCCGATGACGATCGCCGGCGAGCCGATCGGCTTCCACTGGAGCCGGTTGAGCGTGCAGCCGACGGCGAGCAGGCCCGGGGCGCTCGCGGGCACGGTGACGGTGCCCTGTCGGATCGCCTTCTCGAAGACGAAGCCGTCCGGGCCGCCGACCTCGCCGGTGCCGACGACCCAGAGCGAGGCGTCGCCGGAGCCGCGAAGGAGCACGTTGAACTCGCTGCCCTCGGGCCACGCGCCCTGGACGACGACCACGGCGCTGTTGGTGTCGGCGGTGATCGACGACGACTTGGCGACGTGGTTGTTGACGACGCCCGCGGTGGTGCCCGCCTTGTCGTCGAAGCCGGTCTCGTGGTCGGGCGAGGTGAACCCGATCCAGCGCGAACCATCCGGGCCTTCGAGGGCCACGTCGACCTCGTCGCCGGGGCGGAAGGTGATCCAGATGAAGCCCTGGCCCGTGGTCGATCCGTGCGCGCGGAGCGGGATGCGGGTGATCCCGCCCGGGGTGACGCGGGCCTCGGTGTGGACGCCGGAGGAGGGCCCGTCGCCGTTGTCGAAGAGCGCCCCGCTGTTGCCGGCGGCGACGACGATCGCGCGCCCGGGTTTGTCGTCGCCCACCATCGCCGAGAGGCCCTTCTCGAGCGCGGTCGTCCCATCGTGGGGGCCAAAATCCCCGCCGAGGCTGAGGTTGCAGACCACCGGCTTCTGGAGCGCGTCGGCGCGATTGAAGACGAAGCTCGCGGCGCGGAGCACGTCGGCGTCGAAGAAGCCGCCTTTGGATGAGGGGTTGGCGATGATCAGCGTGGCCCCGGGCGCGACGCCCGCATAGACCGGCTTGGCGTGGATCGAGATCCCCCCGTTGCCCGCGGCGATCGAGGTCACGTGCGTGCCGTGCCCCTCGGCGTCGTAGATCGCGGTGCTCCCCTGCGCGATCAGCGCGTCGATGTCGGCGGCGGCGTAGACGGCGCACTGCGACTGCTTGGGGTCGTCGCAGCCAAAGGCGTGCTCGAGCGCGGGCTGGAGGCCGCGCGGGGGCTCGTCGTTGAGGAGCCAGGCGATCCGCGTCTTGCCGTTCTGATCAAGGAAATCCTTGTGAAGGATGTCGATCCCGGTGTCGACGATGCCGACGATGACGCCTGTCCCGTCGTTGCCGGTAGCGGCGCGGTACGCGTCGAGGTGGATCCACCCGCGCGAGACGTCGAGCAGCGGGCGGCGCGGCGGATCGAGGCCGAGAAAGAGGTCGGGATGATCGGCGGCGAAGGCCGCGACGCCGGCCGGCGCGAGCCGCGCTGCGCCGATCCCCGGGGCGACCTCGAGCAGCCCGAGCGCCGATGCGGAAGCCCCGGCGGGCAGCACCACGGTGAAGGGTACGCGAGCCTTCGAATCCGCGAGCGGATGCGGGCGCCCCGGCGAGGCGAGGAGGCGCACCAGAGCGGCCGCGGGCGCGTCGGCGCGCGCCGGGGCCGAGGCGCCGAGCAGGCCGAGAACAAGGAGGCAAAGGGGAGAGAGGCGACCGCGGGGCACGAGAGAAGCGTATCAGCGAGGGAGCAGGTGAGACTGCCGAGAAGCGCGCGACCCAGATAATCTGCTCCGATGAGGATCCCTGCGCCGTTCACTGCCGTCGCCTTGACGTCACTCCTGTTCTCCGCGGTCGCTGCCGGCTGCGGGGGAGGCGGCGAGACCTCTCCACCCCCCACGAGCAGCACCGGCAGCACGAGCAGCGCCGCGAGCTCCGGCGCGGGAGGCAGCGGACAGGGCGGCGAAGGCGGCGGCATCGTGATCCCCGACGCCGGCCCCGACGACGCGCAAAGCGACGCGGATCTCTGCGTCGGCGCGCAGTGCCCGGCCGATCAGCACTGCAACGCGGGCGACGGCCTCTGCGTCAACAACAGCTGCGCCGATCTGAAGTGCAGCGCGACCGAGCTCTGCACGACGACGCCCGGCGGCGGCGCGATCTGCAAGGACATCAGCTGCACCTCCGACGTCGGCTGCCCGATCAGCCAGTTCTGCAACGGGACGATCTGCGTCGACGATCTCTGCCCGCCCGGGCAGGCGACGTGCGTCGGCCAGGAGCTCCACGAGTGCAAGGCCAACGGCGGCGGCGACGCGGTGAAGTACGTGTGCGGGAGCGAGTCGTACTTCACGAGCAGCTGCACCACGCCGGGGCAAGGCGACGCGGGCTGCCCGTGCGAGGGCGACTGGGACTGCCCGCTCTACACGACCTGCGAGGTCGGCTCCTGCGTCGGCTCCGGCAAGGCGCCGACATGCACGCTGCCGCCGCAGCCGTTCCAGAGCGTGCTCCCGACGCCGGAGATCCACTGGGGCGGCATCGATCAGAGCAGCAAGGACGCGGCGGGCCGCCCCTTCCCGACCTCGTCGCAGGCCTGCATGGCGCCGATGGTCGTCAACCTCGACGACGACAACGGCGACGGGCTGATCAACGAGCTCGACTTCCCCGAGATCATTTTCATGACCTACTGCGCGTCGGACATTGCCGCGAACGGCATCGTCCGCGCGATCCACGGCGGCGGGCCCAACAAGGGGAAAGACTACTTCGCGACCTGCGGCGCGACGGTGTGGCACGAGGGCGATCCGCTCAACCTCACCTGCGCCTGCGCCAACGCGATCGGGAACTCCACCGCGAGCCTCGCCGTCGGCGATCTCGACGGCGACGGCGTCCCGGAGATCGTGATGCCCAACGAGACCTCGGGCCTTACGATCCTCGACAACAAGGGCAACCCGATCACCACCACCGCGGCGAACCAGTGGACGGGCTACCTCAACCCGGCGCCGGCGCTCGCCAACCTCGACAACAAGGGCTACGCCGAGATCGTCGTCGGCAGCAACGCCTTCACCGTCGGGCACGACGCCGCCAACAAACTGATCTTCGTCGATCACTTCGCGGGCTCGCTGATGAAGGGGCTCAACGGCCAGGGCCCGGTGCCCTGCGTGGCCAACCTCGTCGGCGATTCGAAGCAGGAGATCGTCGCGGGGAGCACGCTCTACGGTCTGCCGACGCCGCCGCCCGGCGTGACCAAGATCGCGCAGTGCGCGGCCGGCGCCGCCGACAACTTCTGCCTCGGCAAGCTCGACGTGGTCTGGGACGGGCAGACGGTGAACACCCCGGCCAAGCTGCCGAACGCGCAGCGCGACGGCTTCTGCGCGGTCGCGGATATCCTCGGCGCGGATCCCAAGCTCGCGCCGAGCCCGCAGAACCCGCTCGACGGCAAGCCCGAGGTCGCGCTGATCGCCAACGGCTTCCTGGTGATCCTCGACGGCGCGACCGGCACGCTGCTGCGCTACGTCGATCTCGGGACGGGTACCAACGGCGGCGCGCCCAACGTCGATGACTTCGACGGCGACGGCTTCCCGGAGATCGGGACGGCGTTCGGCAAGAGCTACGTGGTGATCGATCTCCAGGATCCCACGGTGGCCTGCCCGGCGTGGCCCAACGCGCTCGACGACAAGCTCACGGGCCCGCAGGGCAACCCGCTGCGGGCGCCGGGCGCCGCGTGTACGACCGACGCCAACTGCGCGGCGGGCGCCGTCTGCAACACCACCAAGGGCTCGTGCGTGTGCCTCCACAACGGCTGGAAGCGCGTGACCGAGGACGACTCGAGCCGCGTCACCGCCTCGTCGGTGTTCGACTTCAACGGCGATGGGGCCGCCGAGGTCATCTACAACGACGAGTGTTACTTCCGCATCTACGACGGGACGACGTCGGAGGTGCTCTTCAAGCACCACTCGCCGAGCCGCACGCGGATCGAGCACCCGGTGGTGGCCGACGTCGACAACGACGGGAACGCGGAGATCGTCTTCGCCTCCAACAACGAGTCCGGCCAGTGCACCGAGGGCGCGAACTACGCCAACGGCGTCGACGTGTGGGGCGACGCCAGCGACACCTGGGTCTCGGCGCGCCGGATCTGGAACGAGCACGCCTACCACGTGACCAACGTGCTCGAGAGCGGCGCCATCCCGCTGAAGGAGCCGGAGAGCTGGAAGACCTACAACGGGAAGAAGTACAACACCTACCGCTCCAACCCGCGCAGCGCCGGCGTCGCGCCGGATCTCACCGTGAAGGGCGTGCAGGTCTCGTCCCCCGACGCCACCTGCGGGAAGCTCTCCAAGCACGTCGACATCACCGTGGAGATCGACAACATCGGCGATCTGCGCGTCGGCCCCGGCGTCGTGATCAGCTTCTACGGCGAGTGGTTGAACCCGCCGCTCAAGGAGGCGCTCTACGCGAACCTGGTGAAGCTCCCGCTCACGGCGACGATCCAGAACAGCATCGAGCCCGGCGGCGTGATCCTGGTGACGGTGAGCTACGACGCCGCCAACAACGCGCCCAACGCGCTGCCCGACATGATCCGCGTCGTCGTCGACGAGGCCAACGTGGCGCGGGAGTGCATCGAGACCAACAACGAGCTCACGGCGCCGGTCAACGCCGGCATGCAGTCGGCGGATCTGCGGGTGGTGCTCGGCGCCGTCGACGCCGTCAAGTGCCCGGCGCCGGAGGTGGTCACCACCGTGTTCAACGACGGCTCCGCCCCCGCGCAGAGCTTCATTGTGCGCTACTACGCGGGCGATCCCAACCAGGGCGGCGCCGCTATCCACGACGAGCTCGTGGCCGGCCCGATCGCGCCCGGCGCCTCGACGTCGTTCACCGCGAAGCTCACCAACTTCCCGAAGAACCTCGAGATCCTCGTCTACGCGATCGTCGATCCGGACCACAAGGTCCTCGAGTGCAACGACGGGAACAACAAGGCCAGCGCGCCGAGCAAGATCGGCTGCAGCTCGGTCAACTGATCGCCGCGCCTCACCGTGGAAAGCGGGGCCGCGGGGGCCCCGTCGCTACACCGGCACGACGATGTGCTTCTTGCGCGGCGTCGCCTCGACCTTGTTCTCGTAGCGGGCGAAGCGGCGCGCGACCTCGCGGCGGAGATCGGCGCTCGGGATGATGCCGTCGATCACCATCTCGCTCGCGAGCTTCTCGAGATCGACGTCGGCGCGGTACTCGTCGCGGAGCTTCTGCACGAGCGCGTCGCGCTCGGGGCCCTCGGGGACGGCCTGGATCTTGTTGAAGAACACCGCGTTGACGGCGGCGTTCGGCCCCATCACGGCGATCGACGCCGTCGGCAGCGCGATGCACTCGTCGGGGCTGAAGGCCGGCCCGCACATCGCGTAGAGGCCCGCGCCGTAGGCCTTGCGCACGATCACCGAGAGCTTCGGCACCGTCGCCTGGCTGACCGCGGCGATCATCTTCGCGCCGGCGCGGATGATCCCCTGCTTCTCCACCACGGTCCCGATCATGAACCCGGGCACGTCGGCCAGGTAGAGCAGCGGGATGTTGAAGGCGTCGCAGAGCCAGATGAACCGCGCCGCTTTGTCCGCCGAGTCGACGAAGAGCACGCCGCCTTTGTACTTCGGCTGGTTGGCGACGATGCCCACCGCGCGCCCTTCGATGCGGGCGAGGCCAGTGATGATCTCCTTGGCGAAGAGCCGCTTGATCTCGACGAAGCTGCCCTCGTCGATCACCGCGTCGAGGATCGCGAACATGTCGAAGGGTTTGTTCTCGTCGGCCGGGATCACGGTCTCGATCGGCTTGTGCTCCTTCGGCGCGCGCGCAGGAGCCTTGGCGGAGCGGCCCTCCCAGCTCTGCGGCATCAGCGCGAAGTAGCGCTTGGCGAAGGCGATCGCCTCTTCTTCGGTCTTGACCAGCACGTCGCCGCAGCCGGACTCCGAGCAGTGCATGCGCGCGCCGCCGAGCTCTTCGAGCGTGACCTTTTCGCCGATGACCATCTCGGCCATGCGCGGCGACCCGAGGTACATGCTCGCGTTCTTCTCGACCATCACCACGATGTCGCAGAACGCGGGGATGTAGGCGCCGCCGGCGGCCGACGGGCCGAAGAGCAGGCAGATCTGCGGCACCTGGCCGCTCATCGCGACCTGGTTGTAAAAGATGCGCCCCGCGCCGCGGCGGCCGGGGAACATCTCGATCTGATCGGTGATCCGCGCGCCCGCCGAGTCGACCAGATAAAAGAGCGGGCACTGGAGCCGCTGCGCCGTCTCCTGGACGCGGAGGATCTTCTCCACGGTGCGCTTGCCCCACGAGCCGGCCTTGATCGTCGAGTCGTTGGCCATGACGCAGACGGTGCGGCCGTCGAGCGTCCCCGAGCCGGTGATCACGCCGTCGGCGGGGAGCTCGGGATCGAGCGCGTTCGCCAGCGCGGCGTCTTCGAGGAAGCTGTCCTGATCGAGGAGGAGCTCGATCCGCTTGCGCGCGAAGAGCTTGCCCTGCTCCAGGTTCTTCTCGTGGTACTTGGGCGCGCCGCCCTGCTCGATGCGGGCGAGTCGGTCTCGGATCTTCTGGTCGGACGACATGGACGTCGCCTGTTAGCGCAACGGCTCCGGGGCGACTACCGCGAGCGGCTCAGCGTCCAGGCGTGGGCGCGACGATCGGGCGGAGCGCGCGGTTCGACGACGCCGCGGAGGCCGTGGCGCGAGGCGGCGACGGCTTCGTCGGCGCGCGCTGGGGCGCCTCGTGGGTGCGCCCCAGCGCGAAGGCGATGGCGATGATCATCAGGGCGACGATCATGATCCCGGCGAGGACCGGCAGCGAGATGCCTGGAGAACGTACGGCTCCGGGGGCGAGCGCCATCGTCGTGACCGCGCTCGGATCCGGGGGAGCGGCCGGCGCGAACATCGGCAGCGAAGGCTGCGAAAAGCGCGGCGCCGCCGCCTCTTCTACCGCGCGGCCGGCGAACGGGATCAAGGCCGCGGCGAGCTCGGCCGCGCTGGCGAAGCGCTTCGCTGGATCCTTGTCGAGGCAGCGCAGGATGATCGCCTCGAGCCCGGGCGGGATCTGGGGGACGACATTGCGCGGCGGCGCCGGCGCGCCGTGGATCACCTGGGCGCAGGTGTCGCCGAGGCTCGCGCCGGCGAAGGGCCCGCGCGCCGTGCAGAGCTCGTAGAGGCAGACGCCCATCGACCAGATGTCGGCGCGGGTGTCGACGTCGCGCGCCGAGAGCATTTGCTCGGGCGACATGTACTCGGCCGAGCCCATGGCGACCGCGGATCCGGTGAGGCCGGAGTCGGCCTCCCCCGTGCCGCCGATCTTGGAGATGCCAAAATCGAGGACCTTGATCTCGGTCTTCCCGCTGCGCTTCTTCGCGAGGAAGAGGTTCGCTGGCTTGACGTCGCGGTGGATGATCCCGAGCCCGTGCGCCTCGGCGATCGCCTCGCACGCTTCGATCACGTAGCCGGCCGCGAGCGCGGGCGGGAGCGGGAGCCCGCCGCGACGCACCGAGGAGAGATCGCTCCCCTCGAGGTGCTCCATGACCATGAACGGCGTGCCGTCGTCGAGGGCGCCGACGTCGAGCACCTTGGCCACGTGGGCGCCTTCGATCTTCGAGGCCGCGCGGGCTTCGCGCTGGAAGCGCTCGACCACCTCGGGCATCCGCCGCAGCTCCGGGCGCAGCATCTTGAGGGCGACGCGCTGATCGAGGCCGAGGTGAATGGCCGCGACGACGATGCCCATGCCGCCCTCGCCGAGGACGTGCTCCACCCGGTACTTGCCCTGGAGGACGGTCCCGGGCTCGAGTGGGCCTGCCATGCGGCCGCCATGGTCGCGCGCTGCCGCCGGAGTTACAAGCGGCGCGCGTCAGCGCCGCGCGACGACCTCGCGGGCGGCCACCTCGAGCTCTTTTGCGGTCCGCGCCACCAGCACCTTGGTGGCCGCGGCGGCGTACCGGAGCATGGCGCTGTCCCCCGTCCCCCAGGTCCCCCGCCCTTCGGGGCAGAGCCAGAGCACGGCGCGGGCCCGGTCGCGGAGGCGGCCAATCACCTCGGCCTCGTCGGCGAAGTAGTTGGTGCGCCCGTCGCCGAGGATCACGATCGTCGTCCGCCGATCGACGGCGCCGCCGATCCGATCCTCGAAGGCCCGGAAGGCGCGGCCGTAGTTGGAGTTGTGCCCCGTGTCGACGACGGCGCCGCCGTAGACGCGCGCGAGGGCCGCCGCGACCGGCCGGTCGGCGAAGAGGCGCGTGGTCTCGCCGAGCTCGCTCACAAAAACGAAGGAGCGGGTGCCGGAGAAGAGGTCCTGCGCCGCATGGGCGAACTCCAGCATGAACAGCGAGGCGGCGCGCACCGAGTCGGAGACGTCGCAGAGCACGAGGAGGCGCGGCTTGTCGCGGCGGCGCCGCCTGCGCGCCGGCTGGAACGGGACGCCGCCGGTGCGCAGGCTCTGCCGTAAGGTCCGGTGGGGATCGATCCGCCCGCGGGCAGCGTGGCGGCGGCGCACCCGCTCGGCGCCGCGGAGCCGCTCGACCAGGGCGCGGACGGCGCGGCGAACCTCCTCGATCTCGGCGGCCGAGAGCGAGGTGAACGGCAGCCCCTCGGCCCGCCGCCGCGACCCCGCCTCGGGCTCGCCCAGGCGCCGCGCCAGGGTCGCCTCGACGTGCTCGCGCGCGCGCCTTCGCACCCGCGCGAGCTCTTCGGCCACCGCCTCGGCCAGGGCCCTGCCGCGCTCGTCCCCCAGCGCGTCGCGCAGGGCGTCGCGGATCCGGTGGAGCGCGCTCGCGGCCCGGGGAACGCCGAGCTGATCCAGCACCTGGTGCGCAAAATAGCCGGTCTGGAGCGCGCTCGACATCGGCAAGAGGGCGCGCGCGATCCCCGCCGCCATCAGGAGCTGATCGAGCTCGCTCTCGCTCCCGAGCAGCGCCGAGAACCCCATCGCGTCCCCGCTCGCCCCGCTCTGCTCGGCGGCTCCTTGCAAGAGCTGACGGAGCGCGTCGAGCTCCGCCGCCGAGAACCCGCGATCCCGGAGCTTGCCCCAGAGATCCTGCGGGTGGGCGCGCCCCTGGGCGAAGAACTCTTCGAATACGCGGCCATAATGGGCTAGATCCGCCCGGCGCTCGACGACGACCGCCCCGACCGCGTCGCGAAGCACGGCGCGATCCTCGAACCCGACGAGGCGCACGATCCCGACCACGTCGATCGCCTGGGCTGTGGAGATCGAAAACCCCTCGCGCCGAAGGACCCAGAGCAGCTCGTCGAGGCCTCGGAGGACGCCGCCGCGCGCGGACCCGCTCATCTCACGGCGCCGGCGCGGGCTCGGCCAGGAGCGTCTGCATCAGCGTCTCCAGGCTCTTCTGGTGGGCGGGATCGTAGCCGACGAGGACCTCGCGGATCACGCCCTTCTTGTCGATCAGGAACATCGTCGGCAGGGCGTTGACGCCGTAAACCGCCGACGTCTCGCCCTTCGCGTCCGAGCCGATGGCGTAGCGCATCCCCATCGCCTGCGAGCTCTGCGCGGCCACCGCGACCTCGTCGCTCGTGATCCCGATCACCGTCAACCCTTGAGCCCCGTAGGCGTCCTGCCACTGGGAAAGCTTTGGCGCGATCATCCGGCATGGCCCGCACCACGAGGCCCAGAAATCGAGCAGCACGACCTTGCCCCGCAGCGCGCCGAGGCTCGCCGGGAGCGCCCCCGCGACGGGCGCAGGCGACTTCCAGGCCGGCGCAAAGCTCCCGAGCTTGTCGAGTCGCAGCAGCTCCTCCGCCCCGGGAAACGCCGTGAGCAGCGCCGAGACATCGCGCTCCACCCCGGCGTGACGGATGTGGAGCGCGAGCGAATTGTTCGGCCCCGCGAGCGCGACGCGGGCCACGAGCTGCTTCGGATCCCCCATCGCGACGCCGTCCGCCGCGAGGATCACGTCCCCATCGGCGACGCCGGCCTTCGCCGCGGGGGAATTACTGACGACGTGCTTGGCGATCACGGTCCCCCCGGGCCCCTTGTCCAGCTCCACGCCGAGCCAGGCGCGCCGGGACCCGGACTGCGCCGCCGCGTCCCCCGGCGCGACGAGCGAGAGCGCGGCGAGCACGCCGGCCGCAAGCGCCGACGCCGCGCGCCGACGCAACGAAGAGAGCGGGAGCGCAGCGCGGCGGACGTCCTCCAGAGCAGGCAGCATAGTTTCAGTGTAGCATCTGCGATTGGTGCAGTCCCGAGCGCGGCGATCGGTGCGGATCGGCAAAGGCCCACGCGCCGGCCTCGCCCTCCTCGCGGCGACGCTGGCCGCGGGATGTGCTCCCGCGGCCTCGTTCTCCTCCCTCGGCGCGGCCGCCGACCACGCCCCGCGCGGCAAGCCTTCCCCGCCCACGCCCGCCGCCGCCACCGCAACGGAGCCGCCGCCGGCCTGGGAGCTCGACGCGCAGCTCCGCCGCTTGCACCCGGCGTCCCCGCGCACGCCCTCTGAGCACCTCACCGGGCAGCTTGACGGGGAAATCCTCGCGGACGATGGCGCTGCCGCCTACCCCGCCCTTGGCCCATTGCGCCGGATCGCGCCGGGAGCGACGCTCGTGCAGCGCCTGTCCCCGCGCGGCTCGCCCGCGCCGACCACCTACTTCGTGATGGTGAAGCGCCCCGCCGGCTACGATCCTGACGGCGGCGATTGGGAGTACCTCGTCGTCGATCCGACGGGCCAGATCGAGCAACGCGGCCGCCTCCCCCTCTGCGCCCGCTGTCACGCCGACGCGCCGCACGATCACCTGTTCGGGACCGGACGCTGACGAGCGTCAACCATCCCGCAAACTTTGCGACCCCCTGTGCCGACCGCGACAGCTCTGCCTGACGGTTGATGGCGCAGCCCCTGTTGTCGTTGCGCAGAAACCGCTGAAAGTGGCCCCTATTCCCCACCACTTACCGAAGGGCGCTCGAGAGCCCGATCCTCGTCCCCACCGTGGCACGAACACTGCTCTAGCCCAATGCGAACGCGATAAACGCTGTGGGCTACAGCGCCGCGGTCCTCCTCCTCACCAGACGAGTCCTTCACTTCGCCTGTTCCTTCCGACCACTCGTCGGATCTTCGCCTGACTTCAGCTTCTTTGCTTCGAGCGGCTTGGTCGCTTGGCTTAAGACTTCGCTTCGGCTTCTTTATTTCGCTTTTCTTGGCAGCCTCAGCTTTCACTGACGCACGATTCAGCGCGCGGAGATCGACTCGATCCCCGCGCGCCGTGCTTTTGTGGTCCCGCAGCGCCGCAGGATCGCCTTCCGCGACGCGCCGGACCCACCCCGAAACTGCCGGGAGAATTGGAAAAAACTCGCCGGCCGCGCGGTCCTCCTTGACATAATCCTCCAGGCCGCTTAAACGGCGGCACTCGCTTCAACACGGCGTCTCACCGGAGGCGCTGCGCAGCGGCACGCGTCCATAGCTCAGCTGGATAGAGCATCGGCCTACGAAGCCGGGGGTCGGAAGTTCGAATCTTCCTGGACGCGCTGTTTACGATGGGACCGCTCGCGGGCCCAAACCCCCACGCGCTCTGCGCGTGTTTATTGCGCTGGATAGAGTTGACTGTCGCCGTCCCCGAGCCGCTGGAGACCGCCGACGAACGCTGGATGCGCGCGGCGCTGGTCGAGGCCGAGGCCGCTGCCGCGGTCGGCGACGTGCCGGTGGGCGCTGTCGTGGTGGACGCTGCGGGCGCGCTCCTCGCCGTCGGGCGCAACGGGCGCGAGATCGACCACGATCCGACCGGCCACGCGGAGATCTACGCGCTGCGCCGCGCCGCGGCCGCGCTCGGCCACTGGCGGCTCGAGGGCGCCACGCTCTACGTGACGCTCGAGCCCTGCCCGATGTGCGCGGGCGCCCTGGTGAACGCGCGCATCGCCCGCGTCGTTTACGGCTGCGCCGATCCCAAGGCCGGCGCGATCGACACCCTGTTCACGATCGGGCAGGACCCGCGCCTGAACCACCGCTTCACCGTCGAACGGGGCGTGCTCGGGGAGGCGTGCGCCGGCGTGCTGCGGTCGTTCTTCGGCGCGCTGCGGGCCAAGCGCAAGACCACGCCGGGCGCCCCCTGAGCCCGGCTCGGCGCGGCGTCACGCCCAGAGGCGCCGCACGTCGCGCGCCACGCCGCGCGCGACGCAGGCGCGCATCAGCGCCGGGGTCATCCACTTGTCGGGGGGGAGGTCGCGCCCGAGGAAGCGCATGAAGCGGTCCTGGTACTCGGGATCCGTGAGCATCCAGCGGATCAGCGTCCGGATCACCAGCGTCGGCGGCTCCTCGTAGAGCTCGCGCTTCAGCCGGTCCAACGTCGCCAGGAACATCGGGTGCGTCGCCTCGTGGACGCGGCGCTGGTACGCAGCGAGGGCCGCTGCGAACGGGCGCTCCCCCGCGAGGAACGGGGCGAGCTCCTCGTCGAGGAGCTTGGCTTCGATCAAGGCGTCGTAGATGCCCTGACCGTCGACTGGATCCTTCTGATGAAGGGCGTCACCCACCAGCGCCCAGCCCGGCCCTCCGGCCTCGACGTAGCGGTTGCCGATGCGCTTGAGGCCCACGAACGGCCCGACCTGACGGGCCCCCGCGAGCCGCCCCTGGACCCAGTCGTAGCGCTGGAGAACGCTCTTGTAGAAGCCCTCCGCATCGCCGTTGACGTTGGCGCGATCGGAGCGAACGTGGGTGCAAACGCTGACGCGCCCGTCCGGCATGGGGAAGAACATCACGTTCGTGCCGCGCCCGGTGGCGTAGATCTGCGCCGTCCGATCGCCGCCGCCGTCGAAGCGGATCCCTTCCCAGTCGGCGAAATACGCCGTGCTGGTGTGATCAGGAAAGTCCTCGGTCACCTTGGCGCCGGCTCGGCGCGCGACGAGGCTGAAGCGACCGTCCGCGCCGACGACGCAGCGAGCGCGGATCGTCTCCTTCGGGCCGTCCCCGTCCTGGCCTTCGATCCCGATCACCTGCCCATCCGCGTCGCGCACGAGATCGACGAAGGCGAACCCTCGACGCGCCGTGACGCTCGGATAGCGCTCCAGATGCGCCCAGAGCGCGTGATCGAAGCGCGCGCGATCGATCCCGTAGACGTAGTTGCGCCCGAACAGCATGGGCACCTGGAAGGGCGCCTCGAAGTACGTGTGAAACTGCACGGTGAGCCGCTCGCAGCGCGACGACACGCCAGCGTAAGCGCCTTCGGCCAGCCCGATCTCGTCGAGCAGACTCATCGCGGACGGGTAAACGACGGGGCACGAGGGCACCGCCGGTTGCGAGTGCAGCTCGGCCTTGTCGATGACCAGCACGCGCACGCCGCGGGCCCCGAGGCGCGCAGCGAGGGACGCACCCGCGGGGCGTCCGCCGACGATCACCACCTCGAAATCAAGTGCTCCAGCAGGCTCGACGCTCATGGATTCATGCCTCTTCGCTCGGTCCAGTCACGGGCTGAGCCATTCCCCGCCCTCGGGCGGCTCGACGTTCTCGTCATCCCCCTCGACACGAACTGGACGCGCCGATCGGTGGGGCGAAGGGGATCCTCGCATCACCGTCTCGCGCAGCCCTTCGTCGAGCTCTTCGTCCGTGATCCGGCTGCGATCGCGGGCGAGCTTCATCAGCTTTCGCAGGTAGCTCATCCACCCCGACGCGACGGCGTTCCCCGCGCCGAAGTGCTGCACCTTCGGGTTCGGCATGATCGACGAGATATAGAGCGCCTGCCCGAGCGAGAGCTCGCTCGCCGAAGCATCGAAGTAGTACCGGGCCGCGGGGCCGACGCCGTAGATCATCGGGCCGAACTCCACCACGTTGAAGTAGAGCTCGATCATCTGCTCTTTGGTCAGCTCTTGCTCGAGGTACATCGTCAGGATCGCCTCCTGGAGCTTGCGCGAGAGGTTCTTCCCTCGGTCGAGGTAGAGGTTTTTCGCGAGCTGCATGCTGATGGTGCTCGCCCCGCGCACGAACTTATGCTTGCGCAGGTTCTCCCGGATCGAGTTGCGGATCGCCTCTTGATCGAAGCCGTGGTGCCGATGAAAGCCGCCGTCTTCGGTGGTCAGGACCGCCACCTCCATGAACTTGGAGATCGCCCCGAGCGAGACCCACGGCGCGGTGCCCGGCCCCGTCTCCACCGGCTGGGGCCGCCCTTGAGGATCGTAGGCGGTGCGCGTGAACGCCTTGCGAAAGCGCTGGACGTTGATCTCCGGCGGCGCCTCGGTGACGCGGCAGGTATTCGAAACGTCCCAGTCGAGGACGAAGGCCCGATCGAGGTGCCCCGTGTCGAAGGACGCCTTGCCCTTGAGGGCAAACGATCCGGCCATGCGCATCCCCTGGAGCCTGGGGACGAGGCCTTTCGGCACTGAGTCGAGCATCGACTGGCAGGCCGTGAGCGGCACCTCGAAGGCGCCGCGGACGCGGTGCGCGTCCTTGATCCGATCGTAGTCGCCCTCGCCGAGGATGCGGAGCGCGCCGAGATCGACCTCCCCGGTGTCGATGTGAAGGTGCGAGCCGTCGAGGCGCCCGTCACCTTTGATGCGGAACGCGAGCTCGAGCCCCGCGACCGGCTCGTCCGAGAGCGCCGCGCTGCGGATCGAGAGGTTGTGGATCTTCCCCTCGCCGTCGACGCGAAGGCTATCGCCCTCCGCCGTCAGGACCAGGTGTGAACGCGTGGAGAGCGACGCCCGCGCGACGTCGAGCAGCCCGAAGTCGCCTTCCTTCACGCCGAGCGAAGAGAGCCAGATCGGCCCGCCCCGCACGTCGGCGACGATCGGCTCCGGCGCGTCCCCGAGCGGAACGCTGAGCTGAAACGTAAGCGCCTCTTCCGGCGCGGAGGGCGCATCCCCCGCCCGCGCCGACGAAGGCGCGCGGAGCTCGGGCGCGAGATCGATCACGAGATGCCCCGCGGATCGCGCGACGCCGAGCAGGCCTGGGCCGAGGTTGACCGAGTCCTCCCCGTGGCGAACTCGCGCGTGCAACCCGGCGAGGCGCACCTTGGCGTCGGGCTCGAGCGCCGCGTCCAGCGCGCGCGCCCCGAGGATCAACGCCATTCGAATCGATCCCGTGGAGCTGGACGACGCCTCGCCCTCGAGCACAGAAGATTTCGCCGGCGGGGGCGCGTTCCCCAGCGCAGCTCGCCCGGTGAGCACGCCGCTCTCCACCACCTTGGAGGGCACAGTGAGCTGCGCCTCCACCCGATCTGCGCCCAGCTCGGCGACGCGATACCCTGCGCCGACGCGCCGAATCAACCGCACCTTTCCATTCTGGATCTCGACGCTGGCGCGCCCGATCACCGCGGAGGCCTCGCCTGCTGAAACGCTGAGCGCCTCGTCTTCGCGTGAAAAGCGCACGTCGGACGCCGAGACCGCCTCCGTGGGCGCGGCGGCGGCGTTCTTCCAGCTGAAGCGCATACCGGCGAAGGCTGTCCGCCCGCTGCTTCCGCCCTTCCCATCCACTGTAGCGCTGCCTGAAGCGTAGCGACCTCGCCACCGCTCGATCTGATGGAGGATTAGCTCACGCGCGCCCACGGCCGCGACCGAGCCGCCGCGAAGCTCAACGGTGCGCCCGTTCTTCCCGTACGAGACCTCGATTTCATCGAGCATCACCTCGACGCTGGGCACCTCCGCGAGGATGACCTTCACGCCTCGCAGCCGCGCCCCACGCCAGGTCGGCACCACGCGATCGATCGTCAGCTCGCCCCCGTAGCGCGCCGCGGCCTGATCGGCCTCGTATCGTACGATTGGACCGAAAGAAGCGACCGCCCCAACGCCAACCACGGCCCCGAGAGCCACCGCTATTTTGAAGCGCCTTGAGATCACCTGGGCCCAGGGTATCAACGTCCAGCCCGACGCAAAACAAACCAACCGCCGGCCGAGGATTCTCACCCCATCGCCGAGCGTTGGCCTCAGCGCTCAGAGGCACGAGCATCGAGCGCTTTCCGCAGCCGCCGGCCCAAGCACCAGCGAAGCGGCCCTCCAAACCCCGGAATCAGGAAAGCAGCACGCCCAGGAGGTCACGCGACGCCGGCAATGCAGATGAAGCTTCGGGTGTCGCTGGGCCTGCCGACGCGAGCAATGCGAAGAAACAAAAAGTGTCGCTGGATCTGTCGACGCGAGCAACGCCGAGAAACAAAACGCAAAAAGCCCGCACAAGTGAATGTGCGGGCCTCGTGCGCGGGATCCGGCCTGCAAAGCAGGCGGGGTTCTTCCGTAGAAAATCCCGGCGGCGTCCTACTCTCCCACTAGGTCAC
>Ga0105048_10008105_pt1 | contig 16835 bp, 15 predicted proteins | sample MAT05_FD_78382 | JGI IMG/M metagenome (GOLD analysis project Ga0105048, IMG submission 78382) | Freshwater microbial communities from Lake Fryxell liftoff mats and glacier meltwater in Antarctica - MAT-05 | ecosystem: Environmental > Aquatic > Freshwater > Ice > Liftoff microbial mat | place...
GTGCGGGAGCAAATCGCCCGCGCAGCCCTGCGCGTGCGCCGCCCGCGCTCCTGCGAACGCAAAGTGCGCCAGCCCGTCAAGAAATGGCCCCGCATGTTCACGCCCTCCTCCATCACCTCACCCACTCATTATAAATTGCGCACGATTGCTTAAGGGCATTGCCACTAGCCCCACTTTGAATCGCACCCGGACACTCCTCTCCGTTACACCGCCGACATCCGTTGCACCGCCGCTTGACGCCACCGCGCCCGTGCCTAAAACGCCCGGCGATGGAGCGCGACATTGTTTACTTCGACCTTGAGACCCAGCGCACCGCCAACGACGTCGGCGGCTGGGACAAGAAGCGTGACATGGGCATGAGCATCGGCGTGACCTACAGCACCCGGCTCGGCGAATACCGGATCTACAGAGAGAAACGCGTGGACGATCTCGTGAAGCAGCTTCTCCAGGCCGACCTCGTGGTCGGGTTCAACGTCATCAATTTCGACTACGAAGTCCTCATGGGCTACACGGTGCTCGACCTGCCGCACCAGTGCCAAACGCTGGACATGCTGGTGGACATCGAGGCCAAGCTCGGCCACCGCCTGGGTCTCGATGCCGTCGCCAGCGCCAGCCTCGGCGTCGGCAAGACAGGCGACGGCCTCGACGCCGTCCGCTGGTGGCGCGAGGGCAAGCTCCTGGAAATCGCCGAGTACTGCTGCTTCGACGTGAAGTGTACGAAGATGGTCCACGAATACGGCGCCGCGAACCGGAAGGTGCAATACGACGACCGCTTCCGGCAGCGCAAGAGCGTCGCGGTCGAGTGGGCGGTGTAGCCACGCCTTGCCTGGCACCGGGCCGGGGGTATCGTGAGTGCCATGAACGCCGCCGAAATCATCGAGCAGATCAAAGCCCTGACGCCCGCGCAGCAGGCGGAGGTGGCGGGATTTTTGCGCGGGATGGAAGGGAGCGTCGTGCGGGAAGACCAAGGCGTCGATGTGGGACGTGAGGAAAATTTCCGCAAGGCAGCGGAGCATGTTTTCACCGAGTACCGGGATCTCCTGCATAAGCTCGCACAGTGATGGAGCCGGAGTTCCTGACGTGGGACGACGTGCTCCATCTGCACGGGCGTTCCCTGGCTGAACACGGCGGCATCTCCGGCATCCGAGACCGCGGGATGGCCGAGTCCGCCATCGCACAGCCGAGGCAGGATTATTTTTTCGGCGGAGCGGATCATTTCGGCATCGCAGCCGCGTACGCCTTCCACATCGCCCAAGCGCAGGCGTTCCTCGATGGCAACAAACGCACCGCAGTCGCCTCCGCGCTCACATTTCTGAATCTCAACGGCATCCCAACGCGCGGGCATGGCGATGAGATTTATGCCGCGATGATCGCCATCGCGGAACGCCGTCTGGACAAGCCTGGCCTCGCCGCGCTGTTCCGCGAATTCTTCACCTGAGCGCCGCGCACTCCGCACTGGCCAAGCGGCCTTTGCTCCGTATCCTCCGCGGCCTTTATTTATGTACCGCTCCACATCCTGCAACAGCCTCCGCAAGGAACACATCGGCCAGACCGTCACGCTCGCGGGATGGATCAATTCGCGGCGCGACCACGGCGGCGTCATTTTCATCGACCTGCGGGATCGCGATGGCCTCACGCAGGTGGTCTTCCGCCCGGAGGAATTCGCGCAGGTGTCCGAGCAAAGCCACGGCTTGCGTGCGGAGGATGTCATCTCGCTCACGGGAAAAGTTTCGCTCCGCCTGCCGGGGACCGAGAACGCGAAGCTCGCGACCGGCGACATCGAGGTCGTCGCGTCCGAATTGCTCGTGCTGAACAAGGCCGAGGTGCCGCCTTTCCCGCTCGATGACCCGAGCGTGAACGAGGACCTGCGCCTGCAATACCGCTACCTCGATCTGCGCACCGCCCCCATGCAGAAGAACCTCAAACTGCGCCATCGTGTCGTGAAGGCGACCCGCGATTTTCTCGATGAGCAGGGCTTCCTCGAAATCGAAACGCCCGTGCTGTCGAACCCGACTCCCGAAGGCGCGCGCGACTTCCTCGTGCCGTCGCGGCTGAACCCCGGCACCTTCTACGCGCTGCCGCAGGCGCCGCAGCAATACAAGCAGCTCCTGCAAGTCGCGGGGCTGGAGAAATATTTTCAAATCGCGCGCTGCTTCCGCGACGAGGATCTGCGCGCCGACCGTCAGCCGGAGTTCACGCAGATCGACGTCGAGGCGTCGTTCATCACCGACGTGGAAATCCAGACGCTCATCGAGGGACTGCTCGCGCGCATTTTCAAGGAAGCGCGCGGCGTGGACATCCCGGTGCCGTTCCCGCGCATGCCGTATTCCGAGGCGATGAACCGCTTCGGCTCCGACAAGCCCGACCTGCGCTTCGGCCTGGAACTGGTCGAACTCACGGACATTTTCACCGCGTCGCAGTTCAAGGTGTTCGCGTCCGTCGCATCCGGCGGCGGCGTGATCAAGGCGCTCAATGCGAAAGGCGCCGCGGCGCTGCTCAGCAAGGAGCAGCTCAAGAAATGGGAGGAGTGGGTGAAGACTGAGTGCGGCGCGAAGGGCCTCGCGTACGTTAAGTGGAGCGTCGGCGGTGAGTGGGAATCGCCCATCGTGAAATTCTTCAGCGACGCGGAAAAGAAGGCGCTCGCCGAGCGCATGGGCTTTGCCGAGGGCGACGTGCTCTTCTTCGGTGCCGATGCGAAGCTGGAGCCGGTCTGCGAAATCCTCGGGCGCGTCCGCCTCCGGTGCGCGGAACTGCTCGGTCTCATTGCAGCGACAAAGAATCACCTCAATTTCCTCTGGGTCGTCGATTTCCCGCTGCTCGCATTTTCGCCGGAGGACAACCACTGGGTCGCCGTGCATCACCCGTTCACGCGCCCGAAGGCCGAGGATGTCCCCGCGATGGAGGCTGGCGACTACGGCAAGGTGCGCGCCGTCGCGTACGATGTCGTGCTGAATGGCGTCGAACTCGGCGGCGGCTCGATCCGAATTCACGAGCGCGATCTTCAGGCGAAGATGTTCGAAGTGCTCGGCGTCAATGCGGAGGAGCAGCAGGTAAAGTTCGGCCACATCCTGAAGGCGTTCAGCTTTGGCGCACCGCCGCACGGTGGCATCGCGCTCGGGCTCGACCGCCTCGTGATGCTCATCACCGGCGCGAGCAGCATCCGCGAAGTGATCGCCTTCCCGAAGAACAACCGCGGCTGCGATCTCATGACGCACTCGCCGGTCGAGGTGGACTTCAAGCAGCTCCGCGAGATCTACATCCAGAGCACGGCGAAGAAGGGCTGACGCGACCCGCAGGATTTCTTCGGGCGTTTCGGACAGTTTTCGTTGGCGCGGGCGGCGGGTTGCCGTAGCGTCCCGCGGTCTTCGACCCCACAACATGAAAGCTCAGAAATTCCTTCGAGCCTGGAGGCTCTCCGTTTCAGTCGCGATGCTGGTGGCCGCGTTGGCGGTCGTGAACGTCGCGCAATTGCAGGCGCAGGCACCGCCTGTCTCCGCCGGTGATGCGAAGGATTACGAGGCGGCGGATGAACTTTTTGGGAAGAAGAAGTTCAAGGAAGCGGCAGAGGCGCTGGAGAAGTTCCTGGAGAAGTACAAGATGTTCTCCCCCCGATCGCCGGATGCGAAGTTCCGCCTCGCGGTGTCTTATGTGCAACTGGGGAGCTACGATGACGCCGTCAAACATCTCCGCGAACTGATCGCGAACCCAAAGATCGAAGTGCCGGCACGGGAGATGGCGCAACTCCTCGTCGCGAAGTCTATCACCCTCAAAGGGTTCAATCTGCCGACCGAGAGCGACAAGCAGAAGGAGGAGCAGAAGACCGTTTTTACCAGTGCGATCAAGGAGTATGACCTGTTCCTCACCTCGTTCCCGAAAAGCAATGATATCGACAGCGCACTCTTCCTTCGCGCGACGCTCCTGCTCCAGTCGGAGAATTACGACGAAGCGGTGAAGGGATTCGGGACCATGCTTCGCATCCCGAACAGCCCCTACTACTGGGAGTCACAGATGTGGGTCGGGAAGACCCACTTCATCCAGGCAAATTCCCTCCTCCAGATGAAGGCGGGCAAGGAACCAAAACCCGAGGACGTGCAGGCTGCGCTGGCGCTATTCGACAAGGCCACTCCCTACTTGACTGAAGCCTATTGGAAGAGCGGAGACGTGGCGCTGAAGAACGAGGCGGTCTTTTTCGTCGGCCAGATGCAGCTCACCCGCAGCATGAATGTCACTGTCGCCGATGAGGCACGGCAGCGGCAGCGGCAGACCGCATATCTGGAAGGATCGCTCGAGGCCTTTCGTGCCGTCCGCAGCGTCGAGGAAGTCGTGGAAGCGCAGGATGCGAAGATCAAGGATCTCGAACGGGCGATCGGCTTCCTGCCAAAGGGCACGCCGGAGTATGTGTCGCGGAAGACCAGGATCGAAAACCTGATCAACCACGAGGAGGAGAAGAAGGAGAAATTCAAAACCGGCGAGGACCAGTATGTCTCGGCGCGACTCGCCATCGCGCGGATCTTTCTGTTCTTGAAGAAGACCGACGAAGCCCGCTCCCTGATCCGGTATCTGCTGGCGCAGAAGGATCTGTTTGAAAAGGACAAGGAGTCGCAGGCGACGATCGCCGCGCTGCTGTGCCTGACTTACGCGGAGCAGAGGAACACCGAGAAGGCGGTCGAGAGCTACGCCGCCTTCCGCGCCAGCTTCAAAGGCAACACCAACGGCGACAACCTTCCACTGCTGGTCTCGAATCTCCTGGTCGAAAGTGGCAAGCCGGACGAAGCCGAGAAGGTCGTCGCCGAAGGGCTGGAGGACTACAAGGACTGGCGCTTCACCACCGAGTCGATGCGGATCCTCACTTCGACGGCCCTCAAGCGGAACGACTACAAGAAGGCGCTCGAGCTTAGCGAGAAGGTGCTCGCGCTGAATCCCAAACCGGCGATCGAGTCACAGACGCTCTTCATCAAGGCCAGCGTGCAGCAGGCGCAGGCGCTGCAATCGAGCGACCCGGCGCTGGCGGATGCGGCGATGGCGACATTCAAAGTCGTGCGCGATAAATTCCCGGACACGGAGCAGGCGGAGGACGCGTGGTTCAATTCCGCACAGATCCTCGCGGGCCGCGATCCCGCAAAGGCGATTCCCGAACTGACCGGCTACCTCGCGGAGGTTTCCGGCGGCGGCGGGAAAAGCGAGAATGCGAAGAACAACATTCCGACCGCCCAGTATCTGCTCGGCACTGCGTTTGACCGCAGCAACCAGAAGGACAAGGCGGTCGAAGCGTGGCGGCGGGTCTATGAGAAACATCCCGAGAGCGAACCGGCGGCGGGTGCCTATTTCAAAGTGTTCGACGCGCTCAATGAAAAGAAGGACCTCGCAGGTGCGCTGAAGCTCATGGAGGAGTTCCTGCGAAAATACCCGAAGCACGAGAATGCCTACTTCGCCTACAACAACATCGCGGAGTTTCTGTTCTCGGGCTCGATCAGCGATCCGAACGCCGCGAAGGGCAGCCAGGCTTCGGTGGAGAACGTCGAGGCCGGCGCGAAGAAGCTGCTCGAATTCGTCGATTTCGAAACCTCCAGCAATCCCGAAGCGAAGCGTGGCGACGGGTCTCTGGGCAAGATCGCGGACCGCTGGATCAAGGAACTCGCGAAGCTGCCGCCTTTCCTGACGCTGAACGAAGGCCAGCGCGGGACGTGGCAGAAATCCGTGGATGGCGTAGTGGGCGCGGTCGAGCGGCTGCTGAAGGACTACCCAGAAAGTGAACGCCTCCCCGAGGCGCTCGACCGCCTCGTGACGGTGCAGAATGCCAGGCGGAAAGCCCAGAAGGCCGACGCTGCACAGGTCGATGCTTACTTCAAAGATCTCACCGAAAAATACGGCAAGACCCCGCTGGTGAAGGCGAAGATCCAGGTCGCCCACGCGTCGTTCGTGGCGGAGAACGAGCCGCAGCGCGCGTTTATGCTGATGGACGAATCATTCCGCTCCGTGCCCGAGCCGTTCAAGGCAAGGAAGGCTGCAGAGTCCGAGGAACGCGTGGTTCCCACATTCATCCCGGCTGACTTTGATCGTTATCTTGGCGGGCTCTTCGATGCGAAGCGCAACGACGATTTGACGAAGGTCATCGACAGGGTTCGTCTCGAGTATCCGCGCGACGAAAAGGCCGAGGTGGCTGCGGCCCCGGCCAGCGTCCGTGATGCCCAGGCCGTGGCCCTTTTCTGGGAAGCAAAGCTCCTCCAGGAGCAGGGCAAGGTCGCCGACGCCGGGGCGAAGTTCGCCTCGCTGAAGGAGAAATTTCCGAAATCCTCGAAGGCGCTGGAGTCGGACTACGGAGTGATTCTCGGCGAGTTCGACCAGACCGGGCAGGCAAAGGACGACTACATCCCGCGGCTCTCCAAGGTCGTGAACACCCAGACCGGAAAGAGCTTCGAGTTGCAGGCCAAGGCGCTGTTCCTCGTAGCTAGGATTCAGGAGGCGCGGAAGGACTACGACAGCGCCATCGAAACCTACGAAAAAATCCAGCTCCGCTACGCCAGCGTCCCGAAAGTTGCCGCCGCCGGCCTGTGGAAAGCAGCGGAACTCGCGGAGAAACAAGCCCGGGGAGAATCCGGCTACCCGGTGAAGACCGCCAAGGAAAAGCGCGCCGCTGCCGACGAGCGGGCCGCGGAACTGAAGAAGGCCAAGGACGCATCCAAGCCCGAGGAATCCAAACCCGCCGAGGCCAAGCCTGGGGAGAAGCCTGCGGATCCAAAACCCGAACCGGCCCCGACTGCGCCGGCGCAGAAATAGCTTGGCAGCAGTCGGCAGATGCGGAAAACACGGCCCGCGTCGCCGTTGCCAACAGAGACGACCATCACCGCTCCATGTCCTGCAAAATCCTGCTCGCCCCCATCTTCACGGCGGTCTTCCTCTCCGCCTGCAAAGAGAAAAGCGAGGCCGAGAAAGCCGACGAGGAACGCGCCGCAATCCGTGAAGAGCGGCGCAAGAAGGCGGTGGAGATCTACAAGCAGATTGCGAAGGGGTATCCCGACGACCCGAAGGTCGCCGAGGCGCAGCAGAAAGCCGCGGCCCTGGAGGCGCTGGCACCGAAGAAGTAGGCATGGCCCGCGAAAGCACCGCCACCCGCGGAGCGCGCGTGCGCACGATCCTCGAAGTCCTCGCGCGCACCTACCCGGAGGCGCACTGCGAACTCGATTACACGAACCCGCTCGAACTTCTGATCGCCACGATCCTCAGCGCGCAATGCACGGACAAGCGCGTGAACATCGTCACAAAGGATCTGTTCCGCGTCTGCAAGACCGCCGCCGACTACGTCGCGCTGCCCCAGGAGCAGTTGGAGGAGATCGTGAAGTCCACGGGTTTCTTCCGCGCCAAGGCCCGCAACATCAAGGCCTGCTGCATGGACCTCGTCGCCCATCACTCGGGCAACGTCCCCCGCACGATGGAGGCGCTCTTCAATCTCCCGGGCGTCGGACGCAAGACCGCCAATGTCGTCCTCGGCAACGCCTACGGTCTCAACGAGGGCGTCGTCGTCGATACGCACGTCCAGCGGCTCAGCCATCGCCTCGGCCTGGCGCGCACGAACACTCCGGAAAAAATCGAGATCGAACTGATGAAACTGATTCCGCGCGAGCGATGGGCGATCTTCAGCCACTGGCTGATCTGGCATGGCCGCCGGCGCTGCGCCGCGCGAAAACCGGATTGCGCCGCGTGCGAACTCGCCGGCATGTGCCCACGCATCGGCGTGGCCTGATCGTTCACCGCGCCGATTGCGCCTTCACCTCGTCCCAGATCACGTCCATCTCCGCGAGGGACATCTTCTCCAGGGCAAGCCCGCGCTGGCTCGCGATGGTCTCGATCTTCCGGAACCGTTGTGAAAACTTCTCCGTCGCTCCTTGCAACGCCACCTCGCCATCCACCTTCAGCTTCCGGGCGAGATTCACCACCGAGAACAGCAAGTCGCCGATTTCCTCTTCCACCTTCACCGGGTCCGACATCGCCGCCTCCACTTCCGCGAGTTCCTCGCGCACCTTGGCGATCACCGGCGGAACTTCGCTCCAGTCAAAACCGGCCTTCGCCGCGCGTTTCTGGATCTTCTCCGCGCGCAGCAGCCCTGGCAGTCCCTCGCTCACACCATCGAGCAATGACCCGGCCTTCGCCCCCTTCTCCTCGCGCTTGATTTCCTCCCAGCGCTTCAGCACCTCGGACGAATCCGCGGCGTTCTCGGAGCCGAAGACATGGGGATGCCGGCGCACGAGTTTCTCGACGATGCCCGTGGCAACGGCGTCGAAATCCCAGTCGCCCCGTTCGCTCGCCATCTGGGCGTGGAAGACGACCTGCAGCAGAAGGTCGCCGAGTTCCTCGCGCAGATTCGCACCGTCACCGGAGGAGATCGCCGCGGCCACTTCATAGCCCTCCTCGATCACCGCTGCGCGGAGAGTGGCGTGCGACTGCTCGCGGTCCCAAGGGCAGCCATCCGGCGCCCGCAGCCGGGCCATGATTCGCAGCAGCCGGTCGAGCGGCGCAATCGCCGGGTCGAGTGCTTCCGCGGCCGTTCGCGGCAGCGGGGAGTCCGTCATTTTCCCTCGTGCAGGGATGCTTGCAGGTTCCATCAGGTCAGATTCTCCAATTGCGCCTGGGACCGAAGTCCGTGAATTCGCTCGGCAGTTTCACCGCTGCCCAATAGGCGACGCCGATGACTGCGATGAGGGTCCCAAAAAAGAGAATCGCGACCAGCCAGCCGGGGATCGATGTCCCGATGCTGAGTGCCGCATAGAAGCTGGGCCAGCCGGTGACGGGCGGCTGCGCGTGGAGGAAAATCTTCGTGATCCATGCGACGAGAATGATGATGAAAATGAACACATAGTTCCGTTTCAGCCTGCGACCCAGCGCTTCGAACTTGGAAATCTTGAAGCCCGGCAGGAGCAGATCTTCCGCGAGGAGTTTCCTCCAATCCCCCTCCAGCACCGGCGCTTTTTGCAGGACGACCGGCACCAGGAAGTGCGCCTCGATCATCCTCACCCGCGCGCGGAACGCATCGTAAAACCGGTAACGGCGCGACTCAATCCACAGCATGATCGAGACGATCGCGATGTTGAAAAAGAAGATGATGTGGGGAACCCGCTCGATCGAAAATGCGACCGTGAAGATGGTCGATGTGGCGGTGATGGCCCAGTTCGTCGTGTTATCCAGCCGCGCCCGCCATGCCATGATCCGCCCCACTTCGCCGCGGTAGAAGTGCGCCATCGCAGTGGTGTAGTTCGCGTCTGGCCGTGGCGGCGGGGTGTCGCTCATCGGTCTGAATCTCAGGCGTCGCCCGACACGTTACGAGTGAAAACTCCGGGTCGCGCAGGTGATCCTCGGCGGGATTACTTCCGCTCCTTCTTGAGCAATTCCTCCCGTGCCAGCTCGAGCTTCGCCCGTTCCTTGGCCGAGAGGCTGGCGATTCCGTTCCGTGCGATCTTTTCCAGCAGCTCATCCACCTCGCTATCCAACTCATTTTCCGGCTCCTCCCGTGTCGTCGGAACGACGGCACCGGTCGAGCGCGGGACGACCCGGAGAACCGGTTTGCGCTGCGCAAAGCGGAACCGGGGAAAGCTCCAGCGGCCCTGCTCGTAGCCCGTGTAGAAGTGCGCAGTGGCGCACGCGGCGAGGAAAACCGAGAGCTGATCCCAGCGACGCTCGGGAAAGAACATCAGCGAGTTCAGCACGATGCCCGCGAACGCAAGCCACTTCATGGTGATCCAGTTCCACAACTCCGCATTGGGATACAGTGTCGCGTAGGCGATGAAGAGGCCGATGGAGAGATTGCTGGCGCCAGAAAGCAGGACGTTGTGGGAAGTCAGCCACCAGAGCGTGGCGGTGAGAGCCGGCACGAGGCAGAGCAAAAAAAGGAGACGCACGAAGATGCGGCGTCCGAGGTAGGTTTCGATCCCGACTCCGAACCAGTATGCGAACAGAAGCCCGAAGAGATAGAAGAAGCTCGGGTAGTCGATCAACGGATGGGTGAACAACTGCCAGATGAACGCCTTTTTCCAAAATGCCTGAGGACTGAATGCGAAGGGAAGAATATCCGCCCTCGCCGAACTGAGCAGCACCGTGGCGATCATTCCGGCGACGAAGAGCGCGACGAGAATGGTCGCTGCATAGACGGGCGCCCTGCCGATCCAGGTGAGCGGTTGCGTATCGCGGTTTCCGAAGGTGTCCGACATGGCGAGGATGGGTAGCCGCATTTCTCCCGCCGGGCAAATCGGGAATTGGGGGCGGGGCGGATTCCCATACGGCGTTCTTCTCAAACCCGCTCCAACCGCCACCGCTCCAGCCTGTCGCGCCAAGCCGCCATTGCGCGCTGCTTTGCCGAGAGCCGGTTCCACCGTTGGAAGGTGAGATTGCCGAGAACGCCGAACAGCAGGAAGTCCGCATAGACGGGCGCGTCGCCGAACAGGAAACGCTGATGGCGAAGCGTCGTCTCGAACCGCACGAGAAGCTGGTCGAGTTCGGTGCGAATCTTCTTCGCATCGCGTCGCCATGCGTCCACGCAACCGCGGCCGAATTTCCGTTCCTTGTGCCGGATGATCATGCCGCGATGCACGAGGTCTTTCACCTTCGGAATCCAGTGGATGTCCGCGAGCTTGAAGGTGCGCGCCTCAACCTCGTTCTCCAGGAACTCGATCGTGCAGGCATGCGCCGCCTCGACTGCTTCCGGGAAGAGTTGTCCGCCAAACCACGTGTCGTCCACATAGTGCGCGACATCCTGCGTGTCCGTGCCGCTTTCGAAAATCACCCGTTTCCCGTGCTGGAGCACCGGCACCGCGTAGTATGCACCCTTCGTCAGCCGCAGCAGTTCACCGCGATCCCAGTTCGGCACCTCGCGCGATTCCAAGTCCACGCCCGCCGCGAGCAGCATCTGCGCGATCGGGATGCAAAACGGACTGTGCTTCAGCTCGAAAAAAATCGTCTTCATGCGTTGCGACTACCAAAGCCGCCCCACCGCTGCCAGCGGCTTCACGCGCATTGCATTGCCACGTCCTTGCGCGAGCCTGCGTGCGGCCTCATGCGGCTGACCCGCACCGCACCGTGAAAACCGACTCCCACGACTCCGAGCAAACGCCTGGCTGTTGCGGCAAACCACCTGCACCGCCGTGCTGCCACGATGAAACTCCGCCGCCAAAGCCCGCGCCCGCGCAGGTGCATGAGTGCTGCGGTCATCAAGCCGAGGTGCAACCATCCTCCGCGGCGAAGTTTTTCTGCCCCATGTGTCCCCGGCGTGGAGGCGGATGTTCCCGGCGACTGCCCGGAGTGCGGCGCTCCATGCGCGCTCCGCGCCATCCCGCCGCCTTCGCTCATCCTCCCACGCGAGGTTGGAACCCCCTGCTTTGCAGCGCCACACGGTTGATTCCTGCCGGTGCGTTTTGCTGCGTCGGTCCTTGCCTCGGTCCGCAAACAACTTGACCCCGGCGGCGTTTTGCCCCGTCCTCGCAGCAGCCTGCTGGACCACTGGTTTATGAACGCATCCCTCCGCTCCGTCCTCCTGCCGATTTTCGCCAGCCTCCTCCTCGCGGGGTGCAGCACCATCGCCACCTACGACAAAGTCGCCTACGACAAGGCGACGGGTGCCAAGGCCGAGGCACTCATCCTCATGGACAGGGCCACCGACTCCTATTCGGCTCACTCGAAGGAGGTCGAGGCGGTCAGACTCACCATCGCCAAAGCCTACGAGTACGACCGGGGACGGAACCTCAATGCCGAGACCGTCAAAATGTGGGAGATCCTGCGCGCACCAGAGGGGAATCTCTTCGGCGGCTTCCTGCGGCGCTGGCGGGAAAAGGGATCGCTCAAACCCGACGCGATCGCGATCAAGAAACCCGACATCGAGCAGGCGTTCGACGAGATCATCGCGCTCGAGATCGGCAAACCCAAACCGAAGAAAGACTGATCCATGGACTTCGACCGCATCCTCAAAGACGTGCTCGGGCAGAGCAAAGATCTGGGAAGAACCCTCTTCAAACAACTCGCGACGCAGGCTGCGAAGGACGCGACCGACTTTCTGAAACAATCCCGCGACAGCCTGAAGCGGGCCGCATTGCTCCTGGCCGAGGGCAAGATCGATCCCGACGATTTCGAGGATCTCGTGCGCGGCAAACGGGACCTCGCGGAGATGCGCGCCCTCAAGCAGGCTGGCCTCGCCAAGGCCGCCATCGACACTTTTACCAACGGCGTCCTGAACCTGTTCATCGACGCCGTCTTCGCCGCCATTCCGTGAGCCGGATGTGGGCCATCGGGATCAGTCATTCGTCCGTCCTGTTACGGACCCCGATTGAACGTCGCCCGTCACGCGTCTCCGCATTCGCTCCAGGATGATCGCCATGAAAGCGGCGCAATTTTCGCCGGCGAAAACCGCGGCGCGGGTCTATTCGTTTGCCCTCGCCTACGCTTACATTTTCCTTTCAGCGGCCGGACTTTTTTGCGCGGGGCACTTGGCTTTCGGCATCATTAGACATGAAGTTGGACGGACATGCGGTGCCGCATTCATGTGCGTTTCGTTCTATATGTTCTGCCAGCGCCCTGGGCGTCTTCTTTTGAAAGATTTTCCCCGTCGCAGAAATCGTGCATTACGTCGGCAACTGAACGTCATCGCCACCCACGTCTGATCCGCTGCACCGCGCATCAGCAGCCGCCCATTTCCCGCAACCACCTCAAACCACCAGCCCAATCCCATGATCCTCCAAATCGGCAGCAACGGCAGCGCAGTCGCGCAGATGCAACTCTCCCTCAATCAGCTCGCGCATGCGGGCCATTTCAAATTGCCGAAGGGCGATCTCAACGGCACCGGAGTCTTTGGCGAGAATACCGAGGCGACGGTAAAAGCATTTCAAAAGGCGCAGAAGCTCGAAGTCGATGGCATCGCGGGACCAGACACGCTCGGAAAAATCGATGAACTGCGCGGGGAAGCTGTGGCCGCGGCCGGGGCTCCGGTCGATGCAGGGCTCCGCAGCGGGGTGATCGACAAGCTGCTCGCCATCGCGCAGGCGGAAGTCGGCGTGCGCGAAGTCGGCGGGAACAACTGCGGGGTCCGCGTGCGCGAGTATCAGAGCGCGACCGATCTGCGACCGCTCGGCGACTGGCCGTGGTGCGCGGCCTTCACCTCGTGGGTGATCCGGGAATGGCTGAACAATTATCCTGAGGCATGCCGTGCGCTCGGCTGGAAAAATGAGGAGGTCGAGGGAAAGCGCCCCAAGACCGCGGGTGCGTTTGCCTACATCGACTGGGCGCGGCGTTTCGATCAGGAGATTCTGCCGCCGACGGCAACGCCCGAGCCGGGGATGATCGCCGTGTTCGATTTTTCCCACATCAGCTTCGTGAAGGCACCGATGGCCGGAGGTAAGTTCAAATCGATCGAGGGCAACACCAATGGCCGCGGCGATCGGGACAGCGTGACCGGCGACGGCGTGTGGGAAAAAGTGCGCGCTACAAGTCTGGTGCGGAAGTTCATCCGCTGGCGTTTCCTGGCGGCGCCAGGCGAAGGCACCTTCATCTCGAACGCCGTCCCCGCGCCCACGGCCTTGCCGAATACGCAGGGCATCGGCGCGATCCCCCGCGAGGCCATCGAGTTCATCATCGATGAGGAAGGGATGGACCAGCCGTGGAGATTTCCGGGCGGAGATTCGGGGGTGACACTCGGGCATGGCTACGACCTCGGTGCCGGCACGGAATCGAAGGCCGAGATGGTCAACGACTGGAAGCAGTGGCTGAGCGGTGCGGAGCTGGAACGCCTCGGCAGCGCGATTGGCAAGACCGGTGCCGCCGCCCAGGCGCTTTGCCCGGGCTTTCGCGACATCAACATCAGTGCCGAAGCCGCGGACTCGGTATTCTTCCGCGCGACGGTGCCGAAGTATTACCAGAAGATGGTCTCCGCCTTTCCCAACGCCGGGAAGCTTCCCGGCAGTGCGCAGGGCGCGCTGCTGAGCCTGACGTTCAATCGGGGCACTTCGATGAAAGGCGATCGCCGTGAGGAAATGCGCAACATTCGCGAACTCCTCGCAGGCGAGCCGCCCTACGATTTGAAGGACATCGCGGCGGAGCTGCGCGCGATGAAGAAGCTGTGGATCGGCAAGGGGCTGAACGGACTGATCGCCCGGCGCGAACGCGAAGCACGCCTGGTCGAGAGCGCGATGGCGTGAAGCCGGAGGTTGTGGGTTCGCCCCCCGCCGGCTGCACCATTTCTAGGATGCAAACGGCGCGTGCAGTTCCACCCCGTGCGCCTCGGCGACGCCGCGGCAGGTGATTTTGCCGTCGAAGACGTTCAGGCCGCCGAGCAGGTTTGGGTCTTTCTTGAATGCGCCGGGGATGCCGTGGTCGGCGATCAATTCGATGTAGCGATAGGTGACATTCGTCAGTGCCTGCGTGGCGGTGCGGGCAAATGCGGCGGGCATGTTGGCCACGCAGTAGTGCGTCACGTCCTCCTCGACGAAAACCGGATCGTGATGCGTGGTGGCGCGCGAAGTTTCGGCGCAGCCGCCCTGGTCGATGGCGATGTCCACGAAGACGCTGCCGGGTTTCATCACGCGCATCATCTCGCGGTCGATGAGCTTCGGTGCGCGCGCGCCGGGGACGAGGACGGCGCCGATGAGGAGGTTCACCTCGGGGAGCATTTCGAGGATGTGGGCGCGGTTCGAGTAGAGCGTGTGCGCGGTGTGCAGCGTGATGTCGAGGAAGCGCATGCGCTCGACGTCCACATCCAGAATCGTGACATCCGCGCCGAGTCCCTGCGCCATGCGCGCGGCATTCACGCCCGCGGTGCCGCCGCCGATGACGACTACTTTTCCCGGCAGGACGCCCGGCACGCCGCCGAGCAGAACGCCGCAGCCGCCGAGGTGTTTTTGGAGAAAGTTGCCGCCCATGAGGACACTCATGCGTCCGGCGATTTCGCTCATGGGCTCGAGGAGCGGGAGGCGGCGGTTCACCTCGACGGTTTCGTAGGCGATGCCGGTGATGTGGGAGGCGAGGAGCGCGTCGGTGAGCGGCCTGCTGGCAGCGAGGTGGAGGTAGGTGAAAAGGATTTGCCCGGCACGCAGCAGCGGCCACTCGCTTTCGAGCGGCTCCTTCACTTTCACGATGAGTTCCGCACGGGCGAAGACTTCGGCGTGCTGCGCGATGATCTCGGCGCCTGCGGCTGTGTACTGTTCATCCGGGAAGCCGGAGCCCGCGCCGGCTCCGGTTTCGACGAAGACCTTATGCCCGTGCCGCGTGAGCTGATAGGCCGCGCTCGGGAGGAGGCCGACGCGGTTTTCCTGTGCTTTGATTTCCTTGGGGATTCCGATGTTCATGGCGCGACGCTAGCACGATGACCGGAGGGCCGCGAGAGGCCTGTGCACCTTCTTCCGTCTTAATCCTATTCTTGATCGTAATCTTAATCTGCAGGCGAAGATCGTCGGGATTACGAATACGATCTCTCCACCCAATCTGCGGGAACTTCAGTGGCCCGAAGCGCGATGCACGGCAATCGGGAGCCGCGCCCAAGGACGGGCGCTTTGATAGCGCCCTCTCGATGCGGGCGCTCCGCGTCGCATCGAGCCAAATTGGGTGAGCAGCTCTGAGGATCTGCGGGAGCCGAATGACCTCACTCACGACCACGCCCCGGGCTGGCTCCCACGCGGAGCGACGGGAGCCAGAGGGCGCTTTCAAAGCGCCCCTCCTTGCGCCGCCGTCTCGCGTTTCTCCCCATTGTGGCAGCATCCCCGAAGAGATCGGACACGGACAAGGGAGGATGCTCGCTGCGCTGGCAATGTGCGCGGTTCGGGTGATGATGCGGGCGTGTCCGCAATTTCCGAACATCCCGAACTCCTCGCGCCCGCCGGCGGATGGGACTGCCTGCGTGCCGCCGTGGCGAATGGCGCGGATGCGGTTTACTTCGGCCTGCCGCGGTTCAATGCGCGGTTGCGCGCGGACAATTTCCGCGACGACGAACTGGCGGAGGTCGTGACCTTCTGCCACCGCCACGGCGTGAAGGCGTATGTGGCTTTCAATACGCTCGTCTTCACCGGCGAACTCGACGCGGCGGAGGCGATGCTGCGCGATTGCAGCCGCGCGGGAGTGGATGCGCTGATCGTGCAGGATGTGGGCATCGTGCGGCTCGCGCGGAAAATCGTGCCGGAGCTGCCGATTCACGCGAGCACGCAGATGACGATCACTTCGCCGGAAGGTGCGGAGTTTGCGCGCGAGCTCGGCGTCGCGCGCGTGGTGCTGGCGCGCGAGCTGAGCCTGCGCGACTTGGAGAAGTTCAATGACGAAACCCGGGTGACGAATGACGATGACGCGCGTTCGTCATCCGCCATTCGTCATCCGTCATTGCCGCTCGAAGTCTTCGTCCACGGTGCGCTCTGCGTCGCGTACAGCGGGCAGTGTCTCACGAGCGAATCCCTGGGCCGGCGCAGCGCGAACCGCGGCGAATGCGCGCAGGCGTGCCGGATGACTTACGAGCTGATCGTGGACGGCGAGGTGCGCGACCTTGGCGACAAACGATACCTTCTCTCTCCGCAGGATCTCGCTGCGGCGGAGCAGATCCCCGCGCTGCTGGAGCGGGGCGTGACGAGTTTCAAGATCGAGGGCCGGCTGAAGTCGCCCGAGTATGTGGCCGCCGTCTGCCAGGTGTATCGCCGCGCGCTGGATGAAGCGCTCGCGCACCGCGAACACCGCATGAGCGAGGCGGAGCGCTACCAGCTCGAGATGACGTTTTCGCGCGGGCTCTTCACCGGCTGGGTGCATGGCGTGGATCACCAGCGGCTGGTGCCTGCGCGCTCGGGAAAAAAGCGCGGCCCGCTCGCGGGAGTCATCGCGCGGGTGGGCGA
>Ga0105048_10008106_pt1 | contig 16835 bp, 14 predicted proteins | sample MAT05_FD_78382 | JGI IMG/M metagenome (GOLD analysis project Ga0105048, IMG submission 78382) | Freshwater microbial communities from Lake Fryxell liftoff mats and glacier meltwater in Antarctica - MAT-05 | ecosystem: Environmental > Aquatic > Freshwater > Ice > Liftoff microbial mat | place...
GAGCGGTGCCGCTCCGTGCCGAGCTCGTCGCGGCGCACGTGGACAACGACTGCGCTTTGCCCGTCCTGCGACTTCGCCGCGCCGACGGAGCGAATCGCTCGTTGGAATCGCCGAGAAGTCAGTGCATGCGCCGGGCCCGCGGTTCGTCCGCACAGCCCGAGACCACCAAGGTCGGAGGCGGCCAGAGTGGTCATCGTCGTCGTCTGTTCGGGTTCTCTTCGCCCTGCGGAGTCGCTCGCCCGCTGCATCCTTTCTTTGCATTTCCCTGCACGCTGGCGCCCTCGGGGCGCCGCGAAGCCGGGGGGGACCGTGCCGCGGGACGAACGCGCGTAAACCCGCGCTGGTGGGCGAAAAACGCCGAAGTAGGAATGGAGCGGGCGAAGGGACTTGAACCCTCGACATTCAGCTTGGGAAGCTGACGCTCTACCAACTGAGCTACGCCCGCTCGGTGGCAGCACCGGGAACCTACGGCCGCACCCCGGCGCCGTCAAGGCCGCCCCCCGGTGCATGCGCCCGACGGCCTCGCTCGCCCCTCCAGCGGGGCCCGACCGCGCCGTCGATCCCTCCCCCGCACGGGCCCCCACCATCCAACGGGATCACCTCGCTCACCGCGGACGTCGAATCGTCGGCGGTTCCACGCCGGACCGGCCGGCTCGGGTATGTTTTGCGACTCACCTGACCCGGGTTCGTCCTGCGGAGGCCGGTCGGCCGTCCGCGCCGTGGCGAATCCAGGAGGGGGGCGTGGCCCCGGTGGCTGCCACCCCGAACCTCAAGGAGCGTTCCCCGTGAAGACGATCGTCCGCGGCACCGCCGCGTCCCTGCTCGGCCTCTCCCTCTGCCTCGCCGCCACGACCGGCCGGGCCGAGGAGGCCGCAACCCCGCCCCAGCGCGCGTTTGCGTTCACCTACGAGATCACCGTCGCGAAGCCCGAGGCGGCGAAACGCCTCGACGTGTGGATCCCACTGCCCCTCGAGGACGACCTGCAACGGGTCGAGGGACTCGCGGTAAGCGCGAAGATGGGCGACCAGGATGTCGCCGTCACCCAGGGCAAGGACCCGACGTACGGCAACCGGATGGCGTACGTGGGCGTCGAGGCGCCGACGGCCGACGTCGTGTTCCGGTGGACCGCGACGATCTCGCGCGCGGGCGACGTGGGCCAGGGGAAGGGCCCGGTGCTCGAGCGGTTCCGGCAGGAGGATCGCCTCGTCCCCGTCGGGGGCAAGGCGGCGGAACTGGCGAAACAGCTCGGTGTGGCATCGGGCGCGGACGTCCGCGCCCGCGGGAAGACCATCTACGACCACGTGTTGACGACGATGCAGTACGACAAGGTCGCCGAGGGCTGGGGCAAGGGCGACTTCCAGCGCGCGTGCGAGGTCGGCAAGGGGAACTGCACCGACTTCCACGCGAAGTTCATCGGGATCGGTCGCGCCGCCGGCATCCCGGTGCGCTTCACCATGGGCATCCCGATGTCGCCCGACGCGAAGGGCAAGGCCGGCGGCTACCACTGCTGGGCCCACTTCCACGATGGGACGTCGTGGATCCCGGTGGACATCTCCGAGGCCCAGAAGGTCGTCGCGAAGGATCCCACGAAGGCCGCGTGGTTCTTCGGGCACCTCGACCCGGACCGCGTCTCGCTGACCGTCGGCCGCGACCTGACGCTCTCGCCGAAGCAGCAGGGCGAGCCCCTCCTCTTCTTCGCCTACCCCTACGTCGAGGTCGACGGCAAGGTCGGGGCCGACGTGAAGGACAAGCGATCGTTCACCTGGGAAGCGAAGTAGCCCGCGGATCGTCGCGCCCTCGCGGGCCGGGCACGCGAGGGCGCCGTCACCGCAGCGGCGTGTACCCGTCGTTGCGCACCAAGAGCAGCTTGAGGCCCTCCTCGGCAATCAGACTCGCGGGCCGGTCGGCGTGGAACGAAACGTCGCCGCGGGCCGAGATCGAGACGTCGTCGGAGCCGTCGGTCCGGACGACCAGCTTCACCGTCTTCGCGTCGATCGTGAGGTGGCGCAGGGTGAGCCGCGTCGTCCCCGTGAGGACCGCTTCCGCCGCGTAACGCGCCGGGACGAACAACGTCGCCTTCTCCGCGCGGATCGTCGTCGTGCAGGCGAGGAACGTCTCGCGCCGGCGCCGCTCGAGCGTGGCAACGTCGGCCACCGGCGCGTGAGCCCGCGGCGCCGCCGACGTCTTGAACGGGGCGGGCACGACCTGCGCGGCGACCTCGGGCGCCGGGCGCTCCCCCACGACGTCCGCGCCGAGCTCCGCGGTCGCGACCTCGGTCACGGCCGGCAGCGGCCGGTCGAGCGCCGTGGTCGTGGCCGCGGCTCCCGACGCGGGCGACCGCGGGCGGCGGTACCCCCGCGCGCCGCGACCCGCTCCCCCGACGAGCGCGGCCCGCGCCTCGGGCGGCGCCAGCGAACCCTCCTCCAAGATCGCCACCGACTTCTGCCGTTCGGTGACGCAGCCCGTCGCGCCCCCGGCGACGCCGAGGGCGCCCAAGACGACGAGCACCGCGGCACGAGCGCGCGTCGCGGGACGGGCCGGGCCTCGCGTCACCGGGGCGGTGCCTTGGGCGGGCACCTGCCGCCGCCCGCGCCCTCGAGGCGCTCCTTCTCGGCGGGCGGGGTGATGATCTTGAAGTCGGTGCGCTTGCGGAGGATGTGGGGCGTGATCTCGAAGATCAGCTCGGTCTTCACCTTCTGGTCGCGCGTGCGCGTGAAGAGCGCCCCGAGGCCGGGGATGTCGCCGAGGAACGGCACCTTCGCGGTGTCCTTCAGCGTCGAGTCGGTGTAGAGCCCCCCGATCACGAAGGTGTCGCCGTCGGCCATGGTGATCGTCGTCTTGGCGCTGCGGTCGCTGATGATCGGGGCCGAGGTGCCGCCGTTGCCGACGGAGAAGCCGGTGACCGTCGAGACCGTCGGGGAGATCTCGAGCTTCACGAACCCGTCGCCGATAAAGAGCGGCTTCACGTCCAGGCCGATCTTGGTGTCGATGTAGGAGGTCTCGAGGAGGAGCGTCTCGCCGCTGGGGTTGCTCTGCGCGTTGCGAATCTGGATGATCGGCGTCTTCTGGAGCGTCCGCACCTCGGCCTGGATGCCTTCCGTCGCGACGATGGACGGCCGCGAGAGAATCTCGGCGGTGCCGTCGAGCTGGAGCGCCTGGAGGGTCAGGTCGAACAGGCCGTACTTCTCGGCCTCCTTGCCGACGAAGCCGAACGCGGCGCCGACGCCCTGGAAGGGCAGGTTGCCCGGCAGCTGCGACTGAAAGAAGGACGGCGGGTTGAGGGTGCCGGAGCCGCCCCGGAAGAACGTGTTCGGTCCCTGTTGGTCCCGGTCCATGAGCCAGGAGAGGCCGAACTCGAAGTCGTTGTCGTAGGTGACCTCGACGATCTTGGCCTCGACGTAGACCTGGGCGTCGGCGATGTCGAAGTAGGCGAACGCGTCGAGGGCGGTCTCGATCGCCTCCTCGCTTCCCTCGAGGATGACCTGGTTGCCGCGGGGGAACGCCTTCAGCGTCACGCCCGGGAGCTTCAGCAGGGTGCCGACGGTGTCCACCAACTCCTGCGGCTTGATGAAGTTCGTCCGGTAGAAGTACATCGTCGTGCCGTCGGAGCGGGCGATGCGTCCCTCCCCCGGGAACGCGAACGGCGGCGGGGCCGCTGGCGGGGTCGCGGGGGCGGTCGGCGCGCCGGCGCCGGCCGGGGTCGGGACGGCGGAGGGGTCCGGCGGCACGGCAGCGGGCGGCACGGTGGCGGGCGGCACGGCAGCGGGCGGCACGGTGGCGGGGGCCGGCGCGGGCGGCACGGTGGCGGGCGGCACGGTGGCGGGGGCCGGCGCGGGCGGCACGGTAGCGGGCGGCACGGTAGCGGGCGGCACGGTGGCGGGCGGCACGGTGGCGGGGGCCGGCGCGGGCACCGGCGCCGGGGCGTCGGCAGCGAGAGCCGCTGGCACGAGCGGAAGCCCGAGCGCCGCGACGAGAGCGGCGACGGGCGCGACGGCGGCGAGGCGGAGCAGGCGGAGACGCGGCATGGGCAGGGAACCCTCCGCCCTACCCTGTCGAACGCCGTGCCGACTGCGCGCCGGGCGGCCGGCACCGACGTAACCCTCGGTGAAACCAGCGATCTTGGGCGCAAGCCGTCCCCGGAGGCGACCCGAGGCCCGTCCCATTCCGCCGGGATCCGCCATCGGCATCCCGACCGCCGGAACCGAGGACGGGCGCGGGGGTTCGGTGCGTCGGCGAGGAGGGCGACGGACGGCCTGTCTGCTAGACTCCCCGCCTTGGGTCGAGCGACCGATGGGCACGGGCGCGCCGCGGGTACGTCGGAGGGCTTCCGCTCTCCGGTGAGCCGTGTCGTAGGACGGGACCACGGGCTCGGCGCGACGGGCCGGTAGGCCCCGGAGGACCTCATGGCCGACACTGCAACCCCCGACACGGGGCTCCTGCCCCGCACGTACTTCAAGGCGCCGCGCGTGCCCCTCGACCTGCGGGCGCTGCTGCTCGCCTTGGTCGGATACGGGGTGTACCGCCTCGGCGCGTACCTGCTCGCGCTGGCGTTCAAGCCGGTGGACCCGGTGGCGACGTTCTTCCGCGAAGCGCTGTCGATCCTCGACGTGCCGTACATCCAGGGCGAGTTGGCCCGCTTCATCGGCGAGGTCTTCCTCGGGATCCCCTACATGGACGGGCGGCCCATGGGCCGGTTCCCGGAGACGGGGACGTTCTGGCACGCCCTCGCCGGAGGCGCCTGGACCCTCGGGATCTGGGGGTTCTTCGGCCAGGCGGTGCACCGCATCACCTCGCTGCGCATCGCGCGCGACGAGGGCCTGTCGCTCAAGGACGGCGTGCGGTTCTCGATCCGCAACTTCGTCACGATCGCCCTGTGCCCGGTGATCGTGTTCGTCGCGATCGGCATCTTCTACGGCTGCAACGCGCTCGCGGGCGCGGCCATCTCGATCCCGGGCCTCGGGTCGGTCCTGAGCCTGATCCTGGTCCCGTTGGCGGTGATCTCGACGCTGTTGATGCTCCTCATCGCGATCGGCGGGGCCATCGGCCTCCCCCTCGTCGGGGCGGCGGCGGCGTGGGAGCGCAACGGGTCGCTCGACGCGATCTCCCGGGCCTTCTCCTACATCTTCGCGCGGCCGCTGCAGTTCTTCTGGAACTACTTCCTCATCCTGCTCTTCACGACGATCATCCTCGTGGCGGGCAGCCACTTCGAGACGATCCTGACGAAGTCGATCGACGCGGGCGTGTGGTCGGACCAGATCTCGGTCGTGGTGGACACCCCGCGCGAGCTGAACGCGCAAGACAAGGCCTACGACGGACTGAACAGCGACGCGAAGGACCTGGCGAAGAAGCTCGACGAGAAGACGGAGCGCTCGCGTCCGTTCGCGCTGTCCATCAAGTCGGTGCCCGAGGTCGGCTGGTGGAACTGGCTGACGATCCTCGTGTTCTGGGCCGTCCTCAACGTCGTGAAGTACGGCGTGTTCGCGGTGGCCCTCTGGTGGTTCTTCGGGGCCACGACGTGCACCTACGCCGACCTGCGGGCCGACGTGGACGGCACGGACGAGGACGAGATCTACCTCGAGGAGGAGGAAGAGGACTTCGAGGCGATGGCGAAGCCGGACGCGCCGGCCCCTGCCGCGCCCGCGACGCCGCCCTCCGCGACGCCGCCCTCCACGACGCCGCCCTCCACGACGCCGCCCTCCACGACGCCTCCGGCCGCGCCCCCGAGCGGGCCGGCGCCGACCGGCTCGTAGCGGCCCCACCTTCCGGTTCTTCCGACGGCTGGCCCCTCTCCCGGGGCCGGCCGTTTTCGTAGGTTCCGCCCTCCAGGGTCAGACACCCGTTGGCCGGACGGAAAGAAAAGGGGGCGGCGGGTGAACCCGCCGCCCCCGGGAACCGGACTCTCGAGGTCCCCCCCAGGGACCCTGACGTTCACGGCCTCACAGCGTCGTCGCCGACGCCCACCTTGCCGCTCCCGCCTCGCGCCCGGTCGTGGATTTGCGGTCGCCCCTAGACGAAGAGCTCCGCCTTGCGGGTGTCGTGCAGCTCCTTCAGCCGCTTCAGCACCTTCGCGTGGATCTGGCAGATGCGCGACTCGGTGAGCCGCAGCATCGTCGCGATCTCGCGCATGGACAGGCCCTCGTAGTAGTACATCTTCAAGATCGTCTGCTCCTTGTCGGAGAGGTTCTTGAAGAGGAGGTCCTGGACGTCGTGGCGCTGCTGCTCGCGGCGCGGGTCGAGGCCCTTCTCGTCGCGGACGAGATCGATCATCCGGCTGCCGCCCTCGGCGTCGTCCGTCGTCTCGTCGGTCAGCGAGAGCATCGAGATCGGGCTCGCCTCCTCGCACAGCTCGCGGAACTGGTCGAGCGACATCCCGAGCGTGTCGGCCATCTCGAGCGTCGTGGGCTCGCGGCCGAGATCGGCGTGCAGCCGGCGCAGCGTCTTCTCGACGAGGTTCACGCGCAGGCGCACCAGCCGCGGCACCCAGTCGTTCGTGCGCAGCGAGTCGAGGATCGCGCCGCGAATGCGCGCGGTGCAGTACGTCTTGAACTGGAACCCGCGCGAGATGTCGAAGCGGTCGATCGCCTCGATGAGCCCGAACGTCCCCATGCTCGTCAGGTCGTCGACGTCGACGCTCGCCGGGAGCGTCGAGGAGAGGCGCTCGGCGATGTACCGCACGAGCGGGAAGTACGCCTCGGTCAGGCGCGCCTTGACCTCGGGGTCCTTCGTCTTGCCGTAGGCGGCCCAGAGTTCGGCATAGTCGGCATCATGGATCTTCTTCACGTTTCCCTCCCTGGGGAATCGAGATCATCACCCGTCGCGGCGGTCTGCAGCGACGGCCACCACCACCCTGCGGCTTGAACTCACGTCAGCCGCCAAGGCGGAACCCAGGGAGGGCTCACGTCTCGGCCGCTTGGTTTGGAAACTGGCTGTCCTTCGGGGGGAGTCACCCCGGGAGGACCCTCTAGTTTTGCGTCGCCCGCTTTCGCGGGGTTTGCCCGTTCATCCAAGGCCGTCACGCGGAAAAGAGCGCGTCCCACCTCGCGGTGCGACAACCCGAACCTAGCCCCGCACGCGACGCTGGCAACTCGATTCGGCGGAATTCCCTCAAGTTGCGGAGACCTAGCGACGCATGGCATCCAATCAAAACAGACCGCGAACGACGCACGCCACGCGTGCCGGACGCCCCTGCGCGAGACGCGAGGCCCGGCCCGCCGCGGCGCCCCCCCGCTATTTCCCGTCGCCCGTGTCGTCCATCGGCGGGGCGTCCCTCGGGGCCCCGTCCCTCGGCGGCGGCTCGCGACGCCGCGGCGGCGCGCCGCCAGGACGGCCCGGCCACACCCGCCCGCCGGGCCCCTTGCCGCTCAAGACCCCGCGCGCGTCCATCAGTGCGCCGAGTTGGCGCCCCCGCTCGGCCGACGACGACGCCGCGCGGTAGGCGGCGCTCGCGTCGTCCGGCACCGCGAGCGTGTGCAGCACCGACAACACGAGCGCGTCCACCTTCTCGAGCACGTCCCCCGACAACATCGGTCGCCGCGCCTCGAGATCGCCGAGGAGCCGCCACAGGCTCGCCACGCGCATCCCCTCGCCGCGCTCCGGACCGCGGTGCTTCTCGACGAGCTCGGTGAGCCCCGCGCGGCCGCGATCGGCCGCCTCCCCCGCGAGCCGGACGACGGCGTCGAACGCCGCGGGCGAGAGTTCGCGGAGGCGGCGACCCTGCACCGCGAGATGCGGGTCGCCCGCCCCGTCGGACGGCGTCAGGGGCCCCGTGGCCTGGTGGAGCGCGACGAGCCGTGCCATCAGCACGCGTTCGGCGAGCTTGCGGCGCACCGACTCGGGCGCCGTCGCGCCGCCGGCCGCGCGGACCTGCACACGCAGCGCGTCGAGCTCGGCGCGCAGCGTCGTCGGCGTGCCGGCGGGCAGGTCGCCGTCGAGGTCGGGGGCCGCGACGCCTTCGTCGAGGACGCGTCGCTTCCACGCGCCGCCGATGGCGCCGTCCACCTGGCCGCGTTCGGCGGCCGAGAGCCCGTCGTAGAACGTCGCCGCCTTCTCGGGCGGCAGCGTCGCGACGACGGCCGCGGCCAGCGCGCGCACCACCGTCTGCACCCGCACGAACCGCTCGCCCGGCTCGCCGGGCATCCGCCGGAAGCCCTCGAGCTTCGACCACAGCTCGCCGAGCGCCCCCGGCCCCGCGGCGGCGGCGGCGCGCAGCCGCTCGAGGATCTTCGCGCGCTCCTCCGGCGACACCGTCCGCAGCTTGAGCACGACCGACGCGATCCGCTCGCGATCCGCCACGCTCAAGGTGTCCCAGGTCGCCACCTGACGCCGGATCGCGTCGAGCTCGTCGCGACGCAGTTCCCGCACCGCGTCGCGCGACGGCGCAGGGCGCGCGCCCGCCGCCGGGTCCTCGGCCGACGCCGCCGGGGCCGACGCGAGGCCCAGCGCGCCCACGGCGAGCAGCGCGCCCGCGACGCGCGCGGCGAGACGACGGAAGAGGGAGGGACGCGAGCTCATGGACGGGCGCTAGTTGCCACCGGACGCGAGATCCTGCGGGTCGGCCAGCAGGAGCGCGGAGAACTCCGCGTCGGAGAGAGAAGCCAACTGCGAGAGCGTGTCGCCGTCGAGTTGGTCGAGGACGCCCGTGGGCATCGCGTCGAGCGCCGCGACGGCGGGGTTCGCCGCCGGCGTCGCGACGCCGTTCGCCCCGAACCCGCGACCGAGCACGGTCCCCACGCCCAGCGCCGCGACGATCGCGGCGGCCGCCGCCACGGTGCGGGCCCGGCCGCCGGGCAGCCACCGCAACGCGGGCCGCGCGTGCGCGGACGGGCCGCCGGCCTCGGCCGTCGCCTTCACGAGCACGCGGTCGGCGAAGCCCTCCGGGACCGGCTCGTCGCGGTACGCACCGAGGAGGGCCCACACGCGCCGCACGGCTTCGGCCTCCTTCCATGCCTCGGGATGGCCTTCGAGCCACGCGAGGAACTCGCGAGCCTCCGCCGGCGACATGCGGTCGTCGAGGTAGGCGGTCAGGCGCTCACGGACGTCAGCGGGGGTCATCGGGCTCGCTCCGGTCGGTCGCGGTCGCGGCGTCGGCGGGTTCACCGACCACCGCCGCCAGGGCCTTGCGCAGGTTCTCGCGCGCACGCATCAACAGGGACTTCACCGCGGGGACGCTGCTGTCCATGGCGGCGGCGACGTCCTCGTAGGGCAGGTCGTGGTACCGAGAGAGGATCACGGCGAGGCGCTGCTGCGCGGGCAGGCCGTCGATCGCCGCACGCACCTGCCCCTCGACCTCGTTCGCCGCCATCAACGCCGGCGGCGTCTCGGCCGCGCCGTCGACGAGGGCCGACGCCTCGAGGTCGGCCCCGAGGTCGCCGTCGCCGAAGACGGCCGAGAACCCGGCCACGCGCCGGTTCTTGTCGGCGCCGAGGCGGCGGATTTCGTTGAGGCAGGTGTTCACGGTGATCCGGTAGATCCAGGTGCCGACCTTCGCCTTGGGTTCGTAGGTGTGCTTGCTCCGGAAGATCCGGAGGAACACTTCCTGCGCGACGTCCTCGACCCCCGCGCTCCGCGAGCCCAGGTACCGCCGCACGAGCGACAGCACCGGACCCTGGAACTTGTGGACGAGGACCTCGAAGGCGGAGGCGTCTCCCTTCTGGAAGCGGTGCATCAACCGCTGGTCGGGGTCGTTCATGCGGGCTTCCGCCGCTTCAAACCCTGCCCGGGGCCCGCAGGTCGCGCCCGGGGGCCCCCGGACGCTGGGCCTCGCGTCCCGTACACCTTCCCCCGGCTCGTCACCGGGGGACTCCCACCCGTCCCAGCGGCCACACCCGGAACACCACGCGTCCCAGCACCCGCTCGATCGGGACGGGCCCCCGGCCCTGATAGCGGGAGTCCCGGCTGTCCGACGAGTGGTCGCCCAAGAAGAAGAGGTGATCGGCCGGAACCCGGAACGGGGCCCCCGGGTCGATCGCGTACTGCGCGTCCGGGGGCTGCGTGTAGTGGACGTCGCGGTCGATCGCGACCAACCGCACCGCCCCCTGCACGGCCACCGACGCGGTGCCGCGGAACACGACGTCGCGGGTCTCGACGCCGCCGACCCGCGCCACCCCGTCCACGAGCGAGACAGAGAGCGTCGTCGGCGCGGCGGGCTCGCCCGGCCCGCCGGCCCCGGTCTCGAAGGTCCGCACGACGCGGCGCTTCGCGTCGAGGAACGTCACCCGCAGCCGCGCGGCGCCCGTCACCTCGGCCGTCGCGTAGACATCGTGGATCGCGGGCCGCGCGTCGCGGCGCAGTTCGAGCGCGCCGTGTTCGTTCCGATAGACGGGGTCGTCGCCGTGGAGCGGCCGCGCGTAACGCTTCCACCCCGCGTCGTCGACCGCCCAGCCGTCGGCCTTGCCCGCGGCGTCGAACGTCGTACGGACGAGCGGCTCGCGGACCGCGGCCGCGACCTCGGGCGGCTTCACGGCCAGGCGGCCGTCCACGAGCAGGTCGCCCTGGTCGTCGATCGCGAGCGCCTCGCCGGGCAGGCCGACGACCCGCTTCACGAGTTTCTCGCCCGAACCGCTGCCGTCGTCGAAGACGAGCATGGACCACCGGTCGGGCACCTGGCGCCGCCCGAGCTTCCAGACGAGGAGCCGGTCGCCCGGCGCGATGCCCGGCCGCATGCTGTTCGACGGGACGACGCGGAACTCGGCCACGAACAGGTACGCGAGGCCCAGCACGACGATCGTCGTGAGGATCGATGCGCCCTCGTGGCGCGCGAAGCGGACCGCGCGCTCCCACCCGTTCTCGGGGCACGCCACCGTCGCCCGGCCGCGGTCGACGCGCCCGAGCACGTCGCGGGCGAGGGGGACCGGCCCGAACGCACGCGCGCGCCCGGTGGCCTCGAGCGCCGCGAGGTGGGCGAGCACGTCGGCGACGACGCGGCCGTGGTCCTCGGGGTCGCGCACGCGCGAGGCCACCGCGAGCGCGAGGCGGCTCGCGGCGGGTGACGCCGGCGGCGGGATCGGCGCGGGCCCGTCGGCGACCGACGGCGGCACGACGGTGCCGGGCAGGCCGTACACGGCGCTCCCCGACCGCGCGCGGCCGACCGCCTCGACGCGCCCCGTCCGCACGAGATCGAGCACCAGCGCGTGCCATGCGCCCTCGCGGCCCGGCGCGGGGGCGGCGTCGCGCGCGGCCGCCAGCAGGTCCTCCGCCGACGCGGGCCCCGTGGCGAGCCGCGCCAGCATGCGTCCCTGCATCCGCGCGTCGGCGAGGCCCGTCACGCGAGGCCCTCCCGGACGAGCCGTCGGCCGAGGCGGAAGACGAGCCACGTCCCGACCGCGAGCGTCGCGGCCTGCACGAGCACCGCGACGTCGTAGCCGAAGCGGTCGGCGAGCACCGCGAACACCGTCGTGCCGAGGATGCTCGCCTTCGTGGTGATCCCGTAGAGCCCGAGGGCCTCGCCGCAGCGGTCGGGCGGGGCGACGCGGATCACGAGTTGTCGCCCGACCGACCAGATCGTCGAGACGCCGACGCCGCCCGTCACGACGAGCACGACCCGCGAGATCGGCGCGTGGGGCGCGACCGCCGCGAGGACGAGCCCCACGACGAGGGCCGCGCACGCCCCGCCGTAGAGCACCGTCGGGCGCACGCGGTCGGCGTACCGCCCGACCACGAGCCCCCCGAGCATGGCCGTGACCGCGAGCGCGATCAGCAGGTTCACGGCGGCGTCGAGGGAGAGGCCGGCGAACTTCGTGAAGTACATCGTCGCGTACGCGATGAGCGTGTTGGCGACGTCGGCGCAGACGAAGTTGGCGAGCAGGAGCATCCCGAGGACGGGTTCGCCCGCCACCCAGCGCAGCGAGTCGACGAGCCGCGGGGACGTCCCCGCCGAGCGCGCGCGCGTCGGGTCGTCCTTCACGTCGAGCCACAGGGGCACCGTGCCGAGCGTCATCAGCACCGCCGAGACGAGGAACGTGCCCTCGATCCCGAGCGGCGACGCCATGACGGCCTTGCCGATGAGCAGCGCGAGCGGGATCCCGGCATAGCCGAGGCCCGTGCCAAGGCCCGAGACGAAGCCGCGGCGGTGCGGCGGGGCCACGACGGGCAGCAGCGCGTTGTAGAAGGTGAGCGCCGCTTGGTAGGCGAACAGGCTCACGGCGTACGCCGCCAGGACGGGCGCCGCGCCCGCCGAGGCGACGAAGAAGAGCGCGGCCGTCGCGAGCGTGCAGACGTTGGTCGCGAGGTCGAGCCCGGGCCGGGCGCGTCCCGTGCGGTCCACGACCGACCCGATCCGCGTGGAGACGAGCGCCGACGCGAAGAGCGTGAGGGACGTCGTCAGGCCGAAGGGCGTCAGCGACCCGTAGCGGTGCTCGAAGAGCGGCGGCAGGAACGCCGTCATCACGATGGCCGAGTAGATCGTGTTGCCGAGGTCGTAGACCGCCCACGAGGTCACGACGCGCCGCGCGCTCTTCCCGCCGGCGGGGACCGGCAGCGGGGCGCCGCTCACGGCTTCCCGCCCGACGTGAGCAGCGCCAGCACCGCCGCCACCCCGAGCACGACGAGCACCACGAGGAACACCGCCGCGCGGCTGGGCGGGGAGGGGCGGGGCGCCTCGCCCTCGAACTCCTCGCGCACGTACGCGTCGTAGGCTTCGTCGTCGTCGCGGGCGGAGGTCGGCAGGTCGAGGCCCTGCGTCGCGTGGACCGCCGCCGCGTCCTCGTCGTCGTCCCAGCCCGTGCGCGCGTCCGCCCCGCACGCGGGGCACGCGAGGGCGCCCGCACGCACGTCGACGCCGCACGCCGGGCAGGGGAACGTGGCGCGGGGGCGGGCCACGGTCAGGCCGTCAGCGCGACGGCGGACGCCGGCAGGAAGCGCTGCCACAGCGGACGCGCACGGACCGACGCCGGGTCGAGTCCGCCGAGCCAGCGCGGCGCCGCGGGGGGCCGCGTGAGCGTCAGGTTCAGCTCGTGCGCCAGCCGGTTCGCCTTGCGCGCGTTGCAGGGCCGACAGGCCGTGACGCAGTTCTCCCACGATGACGGCCCGCCGCGCGACCGCGGCAGCACGTGGTCGATGGTGAGGTCCTCGACGCCCGGCCGCTTCCCGCAGTACTGGCACGTGTGGCTGTCGCGCTTGTAGAGGTTGCGCCGCGTGAAGGCCACGCCGCGGGCCGGGTAGCCGTCGTAGGTGCGGAGCGCGATCACCTCGGGGACGCAGATCGAGAGGTTGAACCCGAGCAGGCGCCCGCCCGCCCCCGGGCGGCCCGATCGGCTCGTCGTCAACCCACGACCGCTCGCCCTCGGCGGCGCCGCGACGCCGTCGCCGACGACCAGCACCGACGCATCGTCGGCGGGTTGTGGGACGTCGAGGGCCCCCGGATCCTCCGTCAGCGCGTCGTGGCTGCGCGCCAGCCACTGCTCCCACGTGTGGAGTTGATACGTCGTCGGGTGGACGACCCCCGCGGCCCCGCGCACCAGGAGCACGACCGCCCGGCGGACCGACGTCGTAGAGATCGCCGTCCAGGAGCGGTTCAGGACGAGGGCCCGGTCCTCGAGCATGGGCGCCATGGTACCCGCCCCGGCGCCCCTCCGTGCAAGCGCGGCGTCAACCCGAGGTGAACCCCGCGGCCTCCGACCCCGCCGACGGCGCCGCGGCCGTCCGGGCCTCGCGTCATCCCGCGTAGACCTCGTTTACGGCGGCCGCGAACCGCCGCACCACCTCGTGCCGGCGCACCTTCATCGTCGCCGTGAGGCACCCGTTGTCCCCCGACAGCGGTTCCCCGAGGAGGGCGACCCGCCCGACGCGCTCGAAGCTGCGGAGCCCCGAACCCGGCCCGGTGCGCTGGATGACTTCGTCCTTCAGCAGCGTCCGGACGTCGGGGCGGGCCACGAGGTCGGCCAACGGCGTCCCCGCAGGCAGGCCCAGCCGCGCCACGACCGCCTCGGCCTCGGGCACGACGAGCGCGGCGAGCGTCTTGCGATCCTGCCCCACCACCACGATCTGGTGGACCAGCGGCGACGGCGTGATCGCCGCCTCGACGCGGCTCGGCTCGACGTTCTCGCCGCCCGCGAGCACGATCGTCTCCTTCTGCCGGCCGCGGAACAGGAGATCGCCCGACGGGCCGAGGAGCCCGAGGTCGCCGGTATCGAACCACCCGTCGGCGCCGAGGACGGCACGCGTGAGCGCCTCGTCGCGGTGATAGCCGCGCATCACGTTCGGCCCGCGCGCGAAGACGACGCCCGTGCCCCCCGTCGGCAGGACCGCCCCCGTCGTCGCGTCGCGGATCTGCAGCTCGACGCCGGGGATCGCGGTGCCGATGGTGCCGAGCACGTTGCGGTGCGGGCGGCGGACGGTGAGCACGGGCGAGGTCTCGGTGAGGCCGTAGCCCACGAGCACGCCGACGCCGACCGCGCGGAAGAAGCGGTCGACGTGGGGCTGCATGAGCCCCCCGCCGGCCACGGCCCCACGCAACCGGCCGCCCGTCAGCGCGAACAGCTTGCGGAAGGCGAGGCGGCGCAAAAGCGCGTCGAACGGCCACAGGAGCCCCGCGACGACGGCCGCCACGGCGCGGGACGCGAGGCCCGGCCCGCGCCCGACCTCGTCGACCGACGCGCCGCACGCCCGGTCCACGGCCCGGGCGCGCGCGTCGGCGACCGCGTACGCCGCCCCGAAGATCGCGCGCCGCAGCGCCGGCGCTTCCGCGACCGCCTTGCGGACGCCGTCGTGGAGGGCCTCCCAGAGGCGCGGCACCGAGGGCACGAACGTGGGCGCGCGTTCGGCGAGGTCGCCGCGGAACCGGCGCACGTCGGTGTAGACGAGACGCGCCCCCTGCGTGAGCGCGACGTACTCGACGGTGCGCTCGAAGATGTGCCACGGCGGCAACACCGACAGGAAGACGTCGTCGGGCCCGATCTCGAGGACGCGCGGGACGACCTCGATCTGGTGCGCGAAGCTCGCCTGCGTGAGCACGACGCCCTTCGGGCGGCCCGTGGTGCCCGACGTGTAGATGATCGTCGCGACGTCGTCCGGCGCGACCTGCGCGGCGAGCGCGCCAAACGTGGGCCCGCCGCGTCCCTCCTCGGTGAGGCGCGCGAGGGGCACGCCCGGCACGGCGGCGGCGCCGGGGTCGAGGACGACGACCTCGCGCAACGTCGGGAGCTCGCCGCGGATCCGCTCGAAGCGCGCGGCCGTGCGCGCGTCCTGCACGACGACGAACGCGACTTCGGCGTGCCGGAAGATCTCGAGGATCTCCGACTCGGGGGTGTCGGTGCCGCGCGGCACGTCGGCGGCGCCGGCGAGTTGGATCGCGAGGTCGGTCTGGATCCACCGCCGCGAGTTGTCGGACCAGAACCCGACGCGCTCACCCCGGCGCAGCCCCCGCCCGACGAGCCCGTGGGCGGTGGCGGCGGCGTCGGCGAGCAGCGCGCTGAACGCGACCGTGCCGTCGGGGTCCTCGAGGAGCGGGCGGTCGCCGAGCCGCTCGAACGCGGCCTGGAAGTGCGCGGGGACGGTGCGGGGCGGGTTCACGGACGACCATGTTACGCGCCGCCACCGGCCGGGCCTCGCGTCCCGCGCCCGGGTCCGCCGGGGCGTCCCGACGGGCTCCGCCGCGAGGGCCCGTTCCCGTCAGCGACAGGTGTCGGGGACGCGGAACGACTGCAGCTCGGCCTCGAACCCGCGGAAGTACTTGCGCGACATGGTCCCGAGGACCGGCACGCCCTGCGCCATGTAGATCAGCCACGGGCCCTCGACCTGGCCGTAGCGCATGAGGCCGACGACGTAGGCGCGGCGCTTCTGCCCGCCCCACGTCACCTCGGTCTGGCCGATGTCGCGGAGGACGCCCAAGGCCTCCACGGGCAGGCCGAAGCCGTTCAGCGGGAAGAGGTAGGGCTCGTCCTTGCGCGGCGGGAGCCCCTCCGCCGACCGGCGGACCACGGGCGCGGGGCGCGCGTCGCAGACGAGGAAGGGCGGGTACGACTTGGGGTCGGGGTAGCGCGGGCTCGACCAACCCGGCACCTTCGTCTCGCCGCGGTGCGGGCGGAGGACCTTGCCCGGCGACCGCACGACGAGCCAGCTCGAGAACTCGGGCTCCGACGGCGACGAGATCTCGACGCACTCGCCGGTCTGCACCGAGAGCAGCGGGTTGACGAAGTCGAACGGCGGGTGGAGGTCCTTGGGCTCGGCGCGCGCGAGGTCGATGTAGACGACCCCGAGGACCGCGGCCATGACGGCGAGGGCCAGCGCGACGATGCGCTCGGCACCCCCGCCGGAGGCGCGGCGCGCAGGGCCGGGCGCGGGCGACGGGTACGGGCTCACGACTTCGGCCTCCACGACGTGCACTCGTAGATCCGGCCGGCGCGTTCGAAGCGCAGGATCCCGAACACGGGCACGTCCTCGTGCATCCACACGACGACCGACTCCTGCTCGGGCTCGAGCGCGGGGTCGATGCACTCGACGCGCCAGCACTTCAGCGGGCGGCCGAGGAACCGGACCTCGTCACGCCGGATGCGGCGCAGGACCCACGTGCGGTCCCAGGCCTTGGGCTCCGTCGGCGTGAGGAACGGGAAGAGGCCGTGTTCGACGAGTTGATGGACGTAGGTCGGCTCGGCCTCGGGGATCACCGTGCCGACGCCGTCCTTGAACGAGCGGGTGATGGTGATCTTCGGCGGACCCTGGGGGCCGCCGCGGTCCACGGCGCCGACGACGAACTCGAGGGTGCCCTGTCCCTGGTCGATGCGGTAGGTGGCGACCTCGCCGGGCGTCGCGTCGCCGAGGAGGGCGCTGGCGGGGAAGATCTCGCCGAAGGGCGCCGCCTGCTCCGGGGGAGGGGCGAGCAGGATCAGCCCGGCGAGGGC
>Ga0105048_10008108_pt1 | contig 16834 bp, 13 predicted proteins | sample MAT05_FD_78382 | JGI IMG/M metagenome (GOLD analysis project Ga0105048, IMG submission 78382) | Freshwater microbial communities from Lake Fryxell liftoff mats and glacier meltwater in Antarctica - MAT-05 | ecosystem: Environmental > Aquatic > Freshwater > Ice > Liftoff microbial mat | place...
TTTCCCGGAAAACCAGTTACCGGTTTCCACTACAAGAAAATAGATTTTCCAAGTTGTATCATCAATTATAAAATCTTCCACTTCGCCAATGTCACCATCTGTTGCATGAATATCATAACCTGTAACTTCTTGTGTGCTTCGCAGATGCGGATTGTCATGCTCATGCTCTGTTGCTTTCATTTGTTTTAATTCGTTTTCTGTTGCGTTCACTTCAGCTACCGGATAGCCCCACATGCCGAGACCCCAGTATCCAAACATTCCGTAGCCGTAATAGCCGGGCCAGGAGTAGTATCCGCGCATCAATTCTTCCTGCTGCAGTGAAACAGGTTTATCAATGTCAATTTCAGGACTATTTTTTATTTTTTCCAAAGTGAGATTTACTGAAAATGTTTTTGATTCCCAGTCAGGCTTTTGAAAAGCTTCCGTCGAAACCAAAACTTTTTTTCCGGAAAACCATCCTCCTGTTTTTACAACCATGTAACGTATGGTTGAGGTGCGGTCATCGAAATAGAACTCCTCAACTTTTCCAATTTCACCATCAGTTCCTTTAATGGTGTATCCTAATAAACTGTTTATGCTGCGTTTCATATTATTATTTGTTTATAATTGTTTGAATTAAAAATTTGACTTTAATTGATTTATTTCGATTAGTTATTTTGGAGCATTAATTATCATTTATATGATTAGAAATACTTGCACCTTTTACTGATAAGCCCAACATATTTATTGCTGTGATATTTTATACAACAAATTTAGAATCTCTAGATTAAAATGTGTTACATACTTATTTTAAAAATTTACATGTTTCACATTTCATCAGGAAAAACCCGTGAAAAAATATTGTTGATTATCGCATTTTACATAGAAGTTTATAAAAAATTCAAGTCTATTCAGTCCATCAAAAAGGAAAAATAAAGATAAAAAAATCAGCTCAAAATAAAATGACTATGTATTGCCTGAAAAAGGTGAAGAACAAAGAAATACAGCAATACGTGTAGCATACACAACCTTTTATTAAATAAATAATACTACAAGAAGTGTGAATCATGTAACGTAACTCAAGATTTTTGTAAAAGATTACCCTACAAGGTTACTTAACTTTATGGCATGATTTTAAAAATTTAATTACTAAACGATACAGACCTCATTTGTTATGGAAGTCTAAAATCAGTAAGACAATTTAAAATTAAAATATAACTTTAATTAGTCAAAAAAGCCAAGAAAACAATGAGATCACAAAAAATATTCTCCATACTTTGCGTACTAGCAATCATCGCATTATCAGGATGTGGATTGTACGATAATTTTTATTCCAGCTACGACAAGAGTGTGGATTTTACCAAATATAAAACTTATTCATGGTTAAATTCGCAAGAGGCAACTCCGTATTATAATGATGTTATTGAGAATAACGCTAAAAGTTATGTTGACAATGAATTTAAGGATAGAGGATATATGGTTGATACCATTGCTCCCGATGTTTTGCTAGAGCTCGTATTAAAAAGTGAAAAGAAAAAAGAAATAGTTCAGACCAGTAATCCCTACAACTATACTAATTATACATATTACAATAATCCTTACAATAATCGTTACAATGATAATTTGTATTATGGCAATCGATATTACAATTACTATCGCAATTATAATTATAGTATGCCCTATTCCTATTATTCAGGGTACAGCGCTACGACTAGGAAATACACCCAAAGTACCATCACCATTAACGTTATTGAAAGAGCATCTAACAAGTTGGTTTGGACAGGATCTGCCGAAGGAGATATATATGATCCAATTTACTTGAAAGGTGAAATCCATCCCGCAGTAGATAAAATCTTAAAGCAATATCCGGTTAAATCGATAAAAAATTAATTAATAATTCGTGTTGGGTTCTATTGTTTAAGCGGACACGATCAAAAAAAAACTTGCGCAGCAGCCAAGCACTAATATGTAGTTGATGTGTAAGTGTTCAGACATAGATATTGCTCTGTCCATACATGCTTTCGCTTCGCGAATTTAATTTACCATCGCCAAAAAACATTTGTATCTTCATATAAACATTTTAGGTTGTAGGTAACTAAAGTTCCGAAAATACATCTTTCGGTAATTTGCAAACCGTTTTTCCGCATCTGCAATTTTCACAAGGTCCAAATTTCAGGAAAATAAAAATCATAGTTTTAATCTATTGAATAACATTGTAAGAGTTCGATAATCCTTGATATCTTGGAGTAATTATGAAACAAAATTTAAAATTCTTTTTTAAGAAGCTCATAAATAAACTATGGTTTAGACCACTAATATTTTGTTTGCTTTCCATAGCAGCTGCTCTTTTAGCGCACCTTGCAGATAATAGTTTTATAGAAGACATTGCCCCTGATATTGCGAAAAGTTCCTTAGAATATTTGCTGAATACAATTTCTGCAAGTATGTTAGTAATAGCTATTTTTGCTGTTGGCTCAATGGTTTCTGCGTACTCTGCAGCCAGTGGAACGGCAACACCTCGATCATTCAAACTTATAGTATCAGACGATGTTTCCCAAAATGCTTTTTCGGTTTACATTGGTTCTTTTATTTTCAGTATTGTTGCTGCTGTTGCTTTAAAAAATGGATATTATGGTGCAGCAGGACATTTTACACTTTTCATCCTGACACTTATAGTTTTTGCTATAATTATCCTTACGTTCTTAAAATGGGTTGAGCGGATATCAAAACTTGGAAGAATAGGGCATACCATTAAAAAAGTTGAAGAAGCAACAAATAAAGCCTTATGCCAGAAATTACATCAGCCATTTATGGGCGGATCCTTTGTACTTGATAATATTGAAACCGGCACTCCAATTTATAGTGAGCAAATTGGTTATGTACAACACATCAATATGGAGAGGCTTCAAGAATTAGCAGCACATAATAATCTTATTATTATTCTAAAATGCATTCCGGGGACCTTCTGTTATGCAGATAAACCCTTAGCTTGTATCAGTTCCTCCGACAACAATTTGGTAAATATTGACAATGAGAAACTAGTTAAAGCATTTACAATTGATGACAGTCGTTCCTTTAATGATGATCCATGCTTTGGGATAATTGCACTAAGCGAGATTGCCAGCAGAGCCTTGTCACCAGGAATCAATGATCCCGGGACAGCTATTGCCATTATTGATAGCCATGTTCGCCTATTCACATTGTGGGTTAAAGGAAAACAAACGGACAGAACAGTGAAAGTAAAATACGATAGAATAAGGGTTCCTGCAATTTCTCTCCCAAATATGTTTGACGATGCTTTTCGACCAATTGCTAGAGATGGTGCAGGTAACATCGAAGTAATGCTTCGGCTTCAAAAAGCTCTCACTTCTATAGCTTACGTTGGTAATGCCGAAACAAAAGCATTAGCAATGGTGCAATCACAACAAGCATTTGAAAGAGCCGAATTAGTCATTGAATTTAAGAATGACTTAGATATATTAAAAAAGGAATGTATGTTTAGTAAAACGAATACAAGTTCCTAATTCAAACGTTGTTTTTTTTGATTGCTGAAGATGGTCGAACGGAAAAGAAAAATACTTTAATTGTGCCTAACGTTAGAGCAATCGGCTTCAGTTCGCTATCTGCAACCTTTTTGTCTTGTTGAATAAAGCAAGGCATTATTATCTTCACCCAAAAAAAATCAAACTGCGGCATCGGACAGAACATTATAAGACTCCTCAGCTACGGCTATACTCTAACGTTAGGAAAAATGTTTCAAATTTAATTGAAATCTACTTGTATTTGACAATATGAAAACAAAAAGCATAAAGAGCGAAATAATTGAATGGCTAAACTATGAACCAATAATATTGATTTAACCATGAATTTAAAGGATGAATTTTTCGGTTCGAATAAAGAGGATATCTATAAACAATTGGCTCTTGACCTAAACGGAAGATTCGCGCATGGCAATTTTTATAATCCAACAAAAGTTGATGTTCCATTCAAAAGTTGGACGATCCATAAAAGGCAAAATAGGAAAACAAAAATTGCGTATATATCTATTCTTCCGGCTAACATTAAAATAATGTTTCTGCTAAACGGCTGATCGTACGTAGGACCAGCCGAACCTGCCTGCTTTAGGCCAAGAAACGGTATCCCTAATGCAAAGCAGACAGCAAAACTTTATACTAAAGTGCTATTATCCGATAAACTAAATTCCTATTTTAGCCATTAAAACTATTATCTAAATGAATAAAATAATTATACTATTAACCACCTTATTGCTTTCTTTCTCAGCTTCTGCACAAACAAATATTGTAACTTATGCAGGAGGCACAGGCAAAGAAATATTTTATGATGTTATGCAAATCACTGACGGGAGTTTTTTAGTGGTTGGTAATGCTGACAATCTCACATGGACAGGAGCAGCACCTCAAACACAACTTACATACACGGCAAGCATACCAAATTCATTAGGTACTAGTCGCTACGGATTTATTTTGCATCTATCAAAAGATTTGCAAACAATTTTGCAAGTGGTACATTTTCCGCAGGGAGCAGTAGAAGATATTCGTTTCATCAAAACAAATTCGCAACCGTATTCACCAACAGGAGATTTATTTATCAGTTGCAACACATCGGATAATGATGCAAACAATGGCGGTTACATCATTGCAAAACTAAACAACAATTTTATAAATGGAATTCCTACTTCACTTTCTTGGGTGAATGTAGTTGGGGCAAAATCAATTGCGAAAGAGGCTCATCCGTGGGATGTTGCAAGTGATGGGAAAGTGTATTTCTTAGGCGGTGAGGCGTATAGTTATGATTGGAGTGCTGTCTATTGTTTAAATCAAAACGGACAACGGACTATTGTAGAAAATTGGAGAACGCATTGGCTCACCAACGGAACTGAGTGGAAAGGAACGCCAGCCTCTGCAAATCCTTTAGGCAGTATTGATTCAGTAAGTTTTAGCGGAATTGTTTTAAAAATTTGGGGAAGATGCGATTTGCGTTCATGGACTGCAAACGATTACAATCTTACTCAATCAGATGAAAACGGTGGTACAAAAAAAGGAAAATGGCCCCTTGATATTTTATTCAACGCACCATGTGACCCGTTAAATCCAACGGCAGTTAGCCCAGGTTATACAGGCTATTCTGCATCGGGAACTCCTGTTTATGGCGGTTCATCAATAACAATTGACAGAAGAAATAACGATGTATATCTCGGAATGAATTTTAAAAGTGTGTTACCGAATGGTGGCCTACCAGATTTTGAACCAGCAATAATTGCAATGGATTCATCGGGCAGTTTAAAATGGTGGAGTAGATTGTATCATGAAATTACTCCCTTAGGTGATACTGTTAATTCTTCTCCAGACCAATATGTAGATGCGCTTGCTATAGATTATACCAATAATAAATTAGTTGTTGGCGCAAGATGTCATGGAAATAATGTAGAAAATTTTTGGGAAGGAAACACAATCAATGCAAACGGAAATGCTAACGGCTTTCAAAATAATTTTACAGGTACACAAGGTAACATTCATATTTCATGGTTAGGAAAATTGCAATTGAATAATGGTATGCTTACCAATTCCACCTACATGGCAGAACTTGCAGAAGGCACAGGTTCGCTTGGAACTCCTCTTTCTATCCCCAACTTAGATGGCTGGCCCGACCCAAACTCAGGTTGGCCAAATGTGAACACAACACGCATGGCAAAAAATAATTTGAAAGTCAGCAGCAATGGCGATGTGTGTGTGTTAGGCGTTGGTAGAAGAACAATAACAACTGCAAATGCTTATCAGAAAATGGTAAAGCCTAACAACGGTGGCTTTAGCACATGGAATAGTTTTGTGAGAGTCTATGATTCACAATTTAATGTTCCTAAATATTCTTCTCTTGTTGTTGGTGTGTGGGATACACTTACACAAGCAGGCGGTGGTAACACCGATTTATATGGAGTTTACAAAACCAACCAGGGAGTAATTTGCGTTGGACGACAAACAGCAAACACAAGCGGAGTTCCAAACGGAAATAATATTCCGGTTGTAAATGTTACCCCTTGGGGTGGAGCAATACCACAAAACGAAAGTGCAATTTTGGTTTACTATCAGGCTACCAATCTTGTGAATAACAATGACAGCATCACCACAGGAATAAATCTACCTGAACAAATATTTACTGCTGACGACATTATACTTTTTCCAAACCCAGCTCAGCAAACATTAAGTATTTTATTCACCTCTATTCATCCGCAAACAACTTTGAATTATAAAATCTTTGATGCTTATGGAAGAATAGTGAAAAACGAATTATTTACAAGCACAGAAATTAATATCAGCGATATATCCTGCGGTGTTTATCTATTGCTGTTGCAGTCTAAAACACAACAAATTGGAAAAAAGTTTTCAGTAGTTAGGTGACATCAATATATTGTTCAATAAAAAAGAACAGTCCTGTCAACAACAGACGAAGATGCACTACTACTAAAAACGGTTTAGTTTTGCTGTTAACCGTGGCTGCAAAAGACGTGCTTCTCAATAGTGATTTGGCTGAATAATTAGGAATACAAAAACTTTCCATGCATTTATATTCATAATTGATGAGAAATAAGGCTTGCGCCGCACGTTGGAAACTACGAACCTGTTTGCGGTAGGTCCCTAAAAGTTGTAGACAATTATAAAAAATTAATATGAAACACATTTTACTTAACATTAACATTTTTGCACTTTTACTTATTTCGTGTGGAGATAACAGACCATCAAATGCAAGCAAAAATGTAATGCAAGACCAAAATAACAAAACAGATAATACTCAACATTCATTGAAGACGCAATTGGATGCAAAAAAAGAGGCATTTGAATTGAAAGCAGACAGTGTCAAAAAACAGATATACAGGGAGGGTCTTGAGTCGGTTGTGAAGAGTGGGATTTTAGAAAAAGCTATGAATGTGGGTGACGTTGCCCCCAATTTCAAGCTAAATAATGCACTCAATGAACCGATAGAATTGTATCAGTATTTGAAAAAAGGAAAAGTTATTTTAACATGGTATAGAGGAGGCTGGTGTCCATATTGTAACTTAACGCTTCATCAATTACAAGTGGAGTTACACAATTTTCAAGTAAACGGGGCTCATCTGATTGCATTGACTCCAGAATTGCCGGATAAATCCTTAAGCACATCAGAAAAATATGATTTAAAATTTGAAGTGCTTAGTGATATAGGAAATAAAATTGCAAGAGAATATGGTGTAGTTTTCAAACTGACGGACGATGTAGCTGAGAGCTACAATAAATCCTTTGGCTTAAATGAATATAATGGTGATGAATCCAACGAACTCCCTTTAGCAGCTACTTATATTATAAATGAAGATGGGAAAATAATCTATGCTTTCCTGGATGCAGACTATCGAAACAGGGCTGAACCTTCTGAGCTAACAGAATTTCTTAATAAGAATAAATAGCATGCTTGAACATCGGTTTAGAAATATGGTGGAAGGAGTGTTTCTATGAAACATTTGACTTCGTGGCTGCTTCGCGCTAGGCATAGCCTATTCCGCCGTGGCGCATGTTTCTTATTAACATTTGTGTTGAAAATCGTCAACTTAGTCATGCCGAAAAACGTTAGCACCAATACTAAAATGTACCAACAGTAAAACATTCTAACATTAATAATATGACATCAGTTTTAATTACAGGGGCAACGGGTAATGTTGGAATTGAAGTACTATCTTCTTTAAAAAAACTTGAGCATCATTTAGAGATTTATGCAGGCGTCAGAGACACAGAATTTGGCAATGAGAAACTAGCAAATTTCAACATTAAGAATATCAAATTTGACTTTACCAATAGTGAGACGTTTGTACCTGCCCTCCAAAACATTGATCTCCTTTTTTTGATTCGACCACCACAAATTTCAGACGTTAATAAATATTTTGCACCACTAATTGAAATAATAAAGCAATCTTCGGTAAAACATATTGTGTTTCTATCTGTTCAAGGTGTGGAGAAGAGCAAAATTATACCTCATCATAAAATTGAAAAACTAATTCTTGACAGTAAAATTCCATATACCTTTTTACGACCCGCATATTTTATGCAAAATTTCACTACAACTTTACGCAATGACTTAGTAAATAATCAAAGAATTTATTTGCCCGCTGGACAAGCAAAATTTACAATAATAGACGTAGCAGATATTGGTGCTGTAACTGCAAAAGTGTTAACAGAACCTCAAAATCACATCAATAAAAGTTATGAGTTAACTAACAACGAATCCTTGACATTTACGGAAATGGCTGAAAAAATAAGTAAAGGAATTGGAAAGACAATAAATTTCATTTCACCTAATTTATTGCAATTCTTTTTGACTAAACGAAAAGAAAATTTACCTTCAATGTTTATCTTGGTCATGATTATGTTGCATTATTTTCCAAGATTTCAAAAAACACCAAAGACAACAGACTGCGTAAAAATTATTACGGGACAAGAGCCAAAATCTTTTGACAACTTTGTTCTATCAAATAAAAAACAACTACAGTGAAGAGAAGTACTGATTAAAACAGAGGTTTTGCAAAAAAGTGACTTCAGTGTTTAGTCGAGTATTCTACTCTGTATTAACTTTAGTGCTGAGTTGACGATTAACGCTTCGAAATCCGCTTCTTCGGAACTCCGAAAAAAGTTTGGAGAAACACTCTCCGTATATTTTAGGTAAGCAAATTTCGAAAGCAAGAAGAATTATGGCGTTCAACCTATTTTTAATGGCAATAATTTGTTTAGATGGGCACCAAGTGCTAAGTTTATACTCCCATCGGGCCCGGACATATACGCTAACCGCCAAAACGTCAATGCAAAAACAAATCTCAACCAAAAGACCTAGTGCATAAACAAATTTTGCAAACAATGAGAATACGAGAAGCTGCCATAGATGATATAGATAATTTCATGGCAGTAAGAATGGCAGTTAAAGAAAATGTTTTAAATAGTCCTGGATTGTTCACACGAAAAGACAATATAGATCATTCGACGATCTATGGAAAAAAGTGGGTATGTGAAGATGACAATTATATAGTAGGGGTTGCAATTGCAGGTTTAACACAACGGAATATTTGGGCATTGTTTGTTCAAGCCGGATATGAAAAAAAGAAATCGAGAGATACTTAAAAAATATAATCCTTCACTGGTATTTAAGTCAAACAAATGACAATGTTTGGTTAGGTGCTTCCCCCAATACAAGGGCTGAAGTATATTATAGCAAATCTGGTTGGACAGAAATAGGAGTTCATGACAAAGACGAAATAAAATTTGAAATGACTTATAAAAACTGGACTAACATCAAAGCGCAACAAGACAAATTAAATCTTAACTCGCATTAAAATTTAATACGGATTTGACACGAGACAGCATCAAAGAAGGCAACAGAAAAAAGAATGAAAATTTTAAACACTCAAATATAAATTTAAACTTTAATTTTAAACACTATGCAATTATCAGAACAGGTTGCTTATCTTTTTTTACTTGCACTGCCCATAGCCTGCATTGCTTGGACAGTAACACATGAAGAAATATTTAAAGAGCCAAGAGATTTTTGTGTGCAAAAATCTAAATTAAGTAAAACAATATTACAACGTAAATTCTATTATATATTTACCTGCGAATATTGTTTCAGTCATTATGTTGCTCTTGCCTTTCTAACATTTACTCAGTACCATTTGTTGTTTGCTGACTGGCGCGGGTACCTAATTGGAGGATTTGCCCTTGTGTGGATTGCCAATGTTTACATGAGTTTGTTTGGCTTTATAAGGGTTGGAATGAAGAAAGAAAAGATGGATGCAGATATTGAGGAATTAAAGTTGAATGAAATAAAGAAAAAAGTCGAATGAAATTTTCAGAAATTCTCCAGTTTATTTACAGACTGGCACGAACGCACAACAGCTCCATGGTAATAAGCGGTATTTAAAATCGAAACTTTAAGAATGAAAATTAGATGCGAAGAATTGAACGAAAAAGGTTATGTTCAACTTGACTAGTTAGGATAAAGAATTAGTGCCATTCATTCGGACTTATATGAAACAGAGGACAAAGTATTCTATTCCCTATTAATTAAGTGATTTGATTGTTTTCGGACTGGTTGGATACTTATTCAATTATTGACAGTCTTTCAATTTTAAATTCGGACGGAGGCAAAGAATGTTGCAGAAAAGTGTGTATATAATGCTGGCTCTCTATGATAAGTGCCCTGATAAAAACCGGGTAACTAAATTAAGTAAAATAGAAATTAACGAGCAGTATCTAATCCAGTCAAAATGTACCACCTATTCTAGTCAAAGTGTACCACCCATTCCAGTGATAGTGTACCAATAAAATAGGGTTCTTCCGGATAAAAAGTACCGATTTAAAATATTATTCCGGTCAATGTGTACCATGTTGCTCACTGACATTCCCGCCTAAGTGTACCAGTAATTAATGCGACAATAATTATAATCAATAAAGATTCGCTGCGAACAAAACTGCATACAACATATAGATAAACATACATTTAATTTTACATAATTCATTTGCTTTAGTTTGTTTTTGGATGTGCCTCGTATAATTCATCGATGATATTTTTCATGTATCACACCAAATTATTTCTGTCTTTTTACTTTTTAAGGTTTCTATTGGCTAAAAATTGAATATATTGTCTCAAGGAATTTAAAATGTCTTCACTTTATTTGCGCTTGAGTTACGAATAATAAGTTCGTTTTTACGCTAATTGTCTTAAGAATGCTTGCGGATGATTTTTTGAGGTGGCTAGGCTAGCAACTAATTCCGGCAGTACATATATAATAGTCCATTTGCTTAAATTTAAGTCAATCTAAGTCGGTATTGTACAATAAATAAATTGGATTAAATAAAATTCAAGTCGGTATAACAAGGGATTTGCTGTCATCTCGTTTGCTATAGCGAGAGTAAAGTAGGAAAACAAAAATTATCCATACATTTATACTCACAAATAAAAAAAATCTTCGACTTCTTCTTCAGCCAAGTAGCAAGCCGATATCGCCAAACATTTGGCGACATTGAAAACGTCAATCGATCAAGACATTGAATGAAATTGAAACAACTACACCACTAATTTTAAAACATAGAAAAAGCAGAAGATCAACGGCAAATTTTTTGCACAATGATTCAATTTATATATTAACTCATTTCTAAAAGACAATTTATGACAGAATTAAAAAGAACACTAGGACTTGCAGAATGCATCTTTTTTGGTGTTGGTTCCATATTGGGGGCAGGCATTTATACCTTAATTGGCAAGGTAGCGGGCGAAGCAGGCAATTTTATTTGGCTCGCATTTTTGATTGCTTCTATTGCTGCACTATTTACTGCTTTCTCGTATGCAGAATTAAGTGCGGCATTTCCAAAATCGGGAGGCGAATATGTATATGCAAAAAAGGCATTCGGAAAAAAGACGGGAATATTTTTGGGTATAATTATTTCCCTCAATGGTATTATCAGCGGTGCTACTGTTTCACTTGGCTTTGCAGGATACTTAGGTGCGCTTACAGGTATAAGCTTGTTAGTAGCATCCATCGGAATAATTATATTGGTCTTCCTAGTAAATATTTCGGGTATAAGGCAATCTTCCATAGTAAATATAATTTTTACCATAATAGAAGCTGCAGGTTTGCTCTTTATAATTTATGTTGGCTTCCCTTCTATCGGAGATGTTAATTACACTGAACTTTCACCAAAAGGATTTGATGGATTGCTGACGGCTACGGTAATTGCCTTTTTTGCTTATATGGGTTTTGAAGAAATAGTAAAATTAGCAGAAGAAACTATTAATCCAGAAAAAATTATACCCCGAGCACTATTTATTTCATGCGCTATTGTGATTGTCATTTACAGTTTAGTTTCAGTATGTGCAGTAAGCGTAATTCCTTATCAGCAATTAGCAGCCTCTAAAAGTCCGCTTGCCGATATCGCGAATACAAGATTTGGAAATATCGGAATAATTACTATTTCGGTAATTGCTTTATTTGCCACTTCCAACACCATACTATCAAACATGATTGGAAGTTCACGAGTTATATTTGGTATGTCAAAAGAAACAAAATTCTTAAAACTATTTTCGCATGTTTCCTCCAAAAGAAAAACCCCGGTCGCAGCTCTTATTTTGATTTTAGTTATCACTTGTGGCTTTGCTTTAATAGGTGATATTGAAACAGTAGCTCGTATAACCACCATTTTTATTTTCATTACGTTTATTGTTGTAAATCTTTCCGTAATTGTTTTAAGAGTAAAGGAAAAAGAAATGAATCGTCCATACCGCATTCCCGTAAATATCAAGAATATTCCTGTAATAAGTGTTCTAGGAATTATTATGACACTTATTTTATTAAGTTATAATGTTTATAGTTTTATTGAATAAGACGGAAGATTCCCTCGTCATGGATTTCTTCTTTTTAGTAAACACTAAAAGAAAAAGCAATTTAAAATTTAAGTTATCAAAAACCGGCATCGCATTAAATAGTATGCAAGAAATTACAGTAAAGTTTTCAAATTAAAAAAAATCCTAACTTAGTGTTTGAAGCCATCACGAACCTATAACGTATGCAACTAACTTATTGTATATTTTCTGCCTTTCTTATCACGGTGAGTATATTGCCATTTGTAACCCATCAGCATTGGATGTTTCGAGTTTGGGAATTCGGAATGGCTCAGGTAATGTTCCTTCAAGTCATAACATTGGTAATGGAAATCCTATTTTAAGAAGACAAAAGTCTTCTTTTTTGTGTAACAGTTTTAATACACGCGGAGCTTATAATTAACAATGTCATCATTTTAATTCCTTATACCATTGCATATAAGAAAAACAGAACAAAAAATATTTCGAAACATTCCAAGACTATTTCTATTTTATCGGTGAATGTTTATCAATATAATGAACGGCATGAAGAATTAATAAAGTTAGTTAGGGAAATCAAACCCGATATATTGCTTACCATTGAATCCAATCAAGCTTGGGAAGATGCTATGATCGAAATTGAGGAGGAATATCCAAACTTTAAAAAAGTGGCTTTAGAAAACACCTATGGAATTCATTTTTACACCAAACTGTATGTGAATTATATGAAGGTTAATTATTTTATTGCAGACGATCTGCCAAGTATCGAAGCTTCTCTGGTCATCGAGAATGGAACCTCATTTACCTTTTTTGGGATTCATCCACCACCTCCAAGTCCCACCGAAGAAGACAATTCCAGAGAACGGGACGGAGAATTGCTTTCTATAGGCAAGAAAGTTAAAGAAACTAAGGGGCCTGTGATTGTGGTTGGCGACTTTAATAATGTTGCTTGGGCGAAATCCTCCATTCTATTTAGAAAAACTTCCGAATTAATAGATCCAAGGATCGGCCGTGGATTTATAGCTACCTATCATGCCAAATATAGATTGCTTTGATTTCCTATCGACCTCTTTTTCCATTCAACAGATATTTTTATGGAAGACTTTAAGACTTTACGAAATATTGGAAGTGACCATCTGCCACTTTTCTGTAAATTTTTTATAAATCAAACGGAAGGTAGCCAGAAAGAAGAAATGGAAACACTGGAAGAGGGAGAAGAGGAGGAAGTAGAAGAAATGATAGAAGATGGGATCAACGAGGAAAGTGATCGACCAGTGGCAGCAAGCGAATAAGATTTTTTTGCCTTAATTAAATCGTAATAAACTTACGATGAAAACAAGGGATCTATTTATGTCAGAAAATATCCGGTATTTTTCCATTGAATACTTCCTACTATTTAAGATCTAGAACCACTTCTCGACTTCGGTTAGAATAAGAAAAATTTGAAGATCGGTAGTCTTGTAAATTTTGGCATACCGGCTACGCCACTTGAATGTTTTATAAAAAATTGGAACAAATAAAAAAGGATACAAAGGGAAATAGGAATCTTAGCAGGAAGAAAAAAAAACTTCCTTCTACATCGACTTTACACAATTAACAGTTTTGGTTTTACGCATGGAGCTTTTGCCTATATTTGAAAATCGATGTTTTAAATAAAGCATTTTCCAAGACTAACGACACCTTGGCAGATTGCGAGGATCGTTACTAGGAATAATTCAAAACTGTATTAGATGTATCCATTCCACTATAAAATAAAGCAACAAATTAAAAATATTGATCGAATCAAAAACAAATATGTAAATGAATAAAAAGGATTTTGCAATTGTTTGCTAATGCTCATTTCGACAGAGCTAAAGATGAAGCCAAATAGGCCACATCTTTTTAGCGAGCATGAAAAGATGTTGCTTAGCATTGTCATTAAATGAAAAACTTAAAATAACAACTTCATGGCCTTTAAAATAACTAAAATGACTTATAGACTTATTGTATTCTTACTGATTAATTTTGGAGCACTTGCTATCGGAGGTTTTTTCACTGGCAAAGGCGTTCCCTCAGATTGGTATGCAGGTTTAGTAAAAGCTCCATGGACTCCTCCGGGCGCGATATTCGGAATTGCCTGGACAACAATCATGATTTGTTTTAGTGTTTACATGGCTTACTTATGGCCAGTAATTGATAATAAAAATGTCCTAGTGGCCTTATTTATTGTTCAATGGATATTGAATGTTGTTTGGAACCCCACTTTCTTTTATTACCACAATGTTTTGGGAGGACTATTCCTAATAATTGGACTTACTTTACTCATTGGATTCATCTTATTCTATTATTGGTCTGAACTAAAATTTAAATCTATATTAATACTTCCATATTTCATTTGGTTAATAATTGCTACATCATTGAATGCTTACATTTTTTTAAAAAATTAAACAGAAACAGCATGTCAACTATTCCTATAAGCACCTATAAGATGTGTGCCAGTATAGTATAAAAGTTTAATGGCAATGGAAAAATTAAAAAGATACTTTGAAGCACTTGGTTTTGCAGGTGATGAACTTGGCATTAAATTCTTAAAAATAGAAATCAATTAACAAAAAAAGCAGCCACGTTCAAAACGACAATGCTGCCAGAATGTTTCGCATGATTGTTTTTCATATAATTGTATTACGGTTCTTCGTCGTTAGTCGAGTGCCAGAAAATCAGAACAGCGTGTAGCTACGAATAGCTAGTCATAAGATCACTAAAACAAACTAAATGAAACAATATAGCATTCTAATTGTTGCAGCTATTAAACAGAGTAAAATGCGCAACAAATGCCAAACTATTTAATCATTGGAGCTTCTTCGGGAATCGGTAAAGCACTTGCTATGCAATTGGCTGATACCGGTCATCAAGTATATGGAACTTATAATAAGAATGAAATACATTCAGAACATCCTTTAATTAAATACTTTCAGTTAAATGTTTTGGATGAAAACTTTACACTTGATTTTATACCGGATACATTAGCAGGTGTTATATATTGTCCGGGCAGCATCAACCTTCGACCATTTGAAAGAATTAAACCTGCAGATTTTACAAATGACTATAATTTGCAAGTTGTTGGAGCAATAAAAACAATACAAGCTGTTGCTTCGAAATTAAAAAACAGCGAAAATGCCGCCATTATATTATTCTCTACAGTTGCGGTTCAAACCGGATTCCCCTTTCATTCGCAGGTATCTGCATCGAAAGGTGCTATTGAAGGACTAACAAAAGCGTTGGCAGCTGAGTATGCACCCAAAATAAGAGTGAATTGTATAGCGCCTTCCCTAACGGATACCCCTTTGGCTGCATCTTTAATAAATAGCGAGCAAAAAAAGGAAGCAAATGCACATCGGCATCCATTAAAAAGAATTGGAACAACTGATGACATTGTCAATATGGTTGAGTTTTTACTTTCCACCAAAGCAAGTTGGATAACAGGGCAGATTATGTATGTTGATGGCGGCATTTCTACTTTAAAAATATAAAACAATTATGGCATTTTATCAATTAATTAAAACACAAAAATTACCGGTGGGTATCAGTGAAATATGGGACTTCATATCATCACCAGCTAATTTGAAAGAAATTACTCCTAAGCACATGGGCTTTATTGTAACCAGCAATTCTGGCGAAGACAAAATGTATCCGGGTATGATTATTACTTACAAGGTTAGCCCCTTTCTTGGCATTAAGCTAAATTGGGTAACGGAAATAACACATGTCAAAGACTTCGAATACTTTGTTGATGAACAAAGGATAGGCCCTTACACTATGTGGCATCATCAGCATAAAATTGAAGCGATTGAAGACGGTGTATTAATGACAGATATTGTCACCTATCAACCACCTATGGGGCTATTGGGCGCGCTTGCTAACTCTTTATTAATACGAAATCAACTACAGCAAATATTCGATTACAGAACAGTTGCTTTGGAACAAAGGTTTGGAAAATTTAATACTCAATAATTTTAACTTCATGGCATCTTTCGACATTTTAGAAATTGAATCATGGGAACGTTTTTACAGAGGTAATTTTATTAATAGTCTTACGGGCTTTAAGTCAGTAAACCTTATTGGCACTGTAGATGCCGCAAGTCGAACAAATCTCGGTATATTCAGCAGCATCGTTCATATTGGGTCCAACCCACCTTTGATAGGTTATATTAATCGGCCTGTAAAAGCAGCTCCACATACACTGGCTAATATTGAGTCAACAGGAATTTACACCATCAATCATATACATCCTTCCATTGTGCAACAGGCGCATCAAACCAGTGCAAAGTATGAAGTTGGAATTAGTGAGTTTGAAGAAGTGGGCTTAACACCTGAGTTTCATGAGAACATTGCAGCACCGTTTGTAAAAGAAAGTAACATCAAATATGCATTATCGCTACAGGAAATAATCCCGATAAAATTGAATAATACCTTTTTGGTAATTGGCAAA
>Ga0105048_10008110_pt1 | contig 16832 bp, 16 predicted proteins | sample MAT05_FD_78382 | JGI IMG/M metagenome (GOLD analysis project Ga0105048, IMG submission 78382) | Freshwater microbial communities from Lake Fryxell liftoff mats and glacier meltwater in Antarctica - MAT-05 | ecosystem: Environmental > Aquatic > Freshwater > Ice > Liftoff microbial mat | place...
ACCGGACGCGACTATGAAAGCCGCGGCGGGAAGACGCTAGCTAACGGCGGTCGCGGGCAAAGAGGAGAGGGCGGGCCGCCAGATGCGCGGGCCGCCGAGAGCACGGGTCGATGGAGTTGTTGAGGCTGGGCATCGTGGACGATTCGCGAGAGGCGAACCGGGAGCTCTCGTTGTTTTTCTGATCTTCTGCAGGCAACAAGCGGGTTGGTGTCGGTCGGTGCCCGGGGCCGGCGCCAAATGGTGAAGGCGCTTGTCGGACGGGGGACACCGGCGTTGCAAATTCTCGCTTTGGGCGCCGCGCAATGCGCCGCTTCGAACCGGCCGTTGCCGGGTGCGGAGACTGCGCTCATCCATTACCATCGCTACTTTCCGGGCAAAAGCCCCGACCGGCGAGCGACTGAAACCGGGTTGTCCGTGGGGCCATCGTTACCCGACGCTACCCCGCTCAGCGCGCTGTCCGGGAGGGCTGCCGGCCGGGTTAGGGGCCTGGCTGCCTGCCGGATCCGCGCTGGTGCGAACCCGACACAATCATAAGAGAAATGAACGAGTTAAGCAAGGATGCTGTGTCGTGGCTCACCATCGGCGAGGACGCCGTCGGGCAGCGTATCGATAACTACCTGACGCGGCACCTTAAAGGTGTCCCGAAGAGCCACATCTACCGGATCCTGCGCAGCGGCGAGGTCCGCGTGAACAAGGGCCGGGTGGGTCCCGACGCCCGGTTGGCGCTGGGTGACGTCGTCCGCGTGCCCCCGGTGCGTACCGCTGCGCGCGTCGATCCCGGCACGCCGGCCCCGCACCACGTCCGGGCCGGCGAAGCCATGCCGATCCTGTTCGAGGACGAGGCGTTGATCGTGATCGACAAGCCGTCGGGCCTGGCCGTTCACGGTGGCAGCGGCATTGCCGCGGGGCTCATCGAACAACTGCGCGCCGCGCGACCGCAGGCCAAGTTTCTGGAGCTGGTGCATCGCCTTGACCGCGACACCTCCGGCGTCATGCTGGTGGCCAAAAAGCGGGCCGCGCTGGTGGACCTGCATGCGCAGTTGCGCGATCACGGTTTCGACAAACGCTACCAGGTACTGGTGCGGGGCCGGTGGCGCGACGCGATGCGCCGTGTGAAGCTCGGCCTGCATAAGTTCTCCACCGCCGACGGCGAGCGCCGCGTGCGCGTGGACGACGATGATGGGCAGGAATCCGAGACCATCTTCCGGCGGCAGGCCACGTGGTTCGATCGCGACCCGCCGCTGGCGTTGCTCGAGGCCGAGTTGAAGACGGGCCGCACGCACCAGATCCGCGTGCACCTGACGCACTTGGGCTTTCCGCTCGCCGGTGATGACAAGTACGGCGACTTTGCGTGGAACAAGGAACTGGCGCGCACGGGATTGAAACGGATGTTCCTGCACGCGCAGACGCTGGCCTTCGAGCATCCGGTGACGCGCGAGCGGTTGTCCTTTGTCGCACCGCTGCCACCTGAGCTCGCCCGCTTCATCGCGAAGCTGGATGCAGCACCCGTCATCGTTCCGCATGCGTGACGCGGCGTCGAGGCGCTTTCGCCTGCTGGTGTTCGATTGGGACGGCACACTGTCCGATTCGACGACGATGATCGGCGAGGCCATCCAGGCGGCGTGCCGTGATGTAGGCGAGCCGGAGCCGGATACGGCGTCCGCGCGCTTCGTGATCGGACTTGGGTTGACCGACGCACTGCAACGGGTGGCGCCGGCGCTGCCTGCCGCGCGCTATCCGGAACTGTCCGCACGCTTTCGCCATCACTTCCTGGCGCGCGAGGACGACATCCCGCTCTTTCCCGGCGCGGCCGAATTGTTGCGTGATCTTGACGACGCTGGCTATCTGCTGGCGGTGGCCACGGGCAAGAATCGCATCGGCCTCGGCCGGGCGTTGGTCAAGAACGGACTCGCCACGCGCTTTCACGCGACGCGTTGCGCCGACGAAGGCTTGCCGAAGCCGCATCCGGACATGCTGCTGCACCTGATGGACCGGCTGGTCGTGGCGCCCCCGCAAACGCTGATGATCGGCGACACCACGCACGACCTCGAACTGGCGCGCAACGCCAACACCGCGGCTCTCGCCGTGGCCTACGGCGCGCACGAGAAGGCAGGGTTGGTGGCGATGCGTCCCGAGACCACGGCGCATTCGATCGAGGAGTTGCGAGCGTGGCTGGCCTCGCATGGGTAGACGAGGCTAGAGCCTCGCGGGAATTACGCCACGTCATCGCGGCGTTGCGGGAACCTCGCCAACACGCGCTTGTAGGCGAGGCTAGAGCCTCGCGGGAGTTACGCCACGTCATCGCGGTGTTGCGGAAACCTCGCCAACACGCGCTTGTAGGCGAGGCTTCAGCCTCGCGGGCATTTCGCCGGGGCATCCCATCGAAGCTGAGGCCGCACCTACGAGGCGCCTACAGGGTATCGCCCGCTTCATCGCCGGTGCCGATCAAACCCAGCGACATCCCGCGCGCGATTGCTTCCGGACGATTGAGCGCGCTGAGCTTGGTTTTGATGTTGCGGAAGTGGAAATTCACCGTGCGCTCCGCCACGCTCAACCGCGCGCCGATGTCGCCGCTGCTCAAACCGCGCGCTGCCAGCGTGAGGCAATCGCGTTCGCGAATGGTCAGCACGCGCTCCGTGCGCCGGTGCCGACGATGCGTGACAGGGCGCGCCAGCAGGCGCTCGTGCAAGGCGATGGCCAGCAGCAGCAAGTCGCCCAGATGCGCCGCCAACGCCTCGCGGCGCGCCGGGCTCGCAAGCCCAACCCGTGAATCGAAGGTGACGGTGACCCAGCGCCCTGGACTGTCGTGCAGCGAAATGACGACGCCGCTGGCGATGCCCTGTCGTTGCGCATCGGCCAGGAAGCGTCGGACGCGCCAGTCGTCGCCGCATTCGCCGGCCTCCCACAGGAAGGGCGCGATGCGTCGCCGCGTGGGGGCGAGGCGTGGATCGATCGCGACGTAGGCCTGCTCGCGATAACACGCCGCCCAGGCGCGCGGCAGCGTAGTCCACAGCATGTCCCCGGCCACGACGCCCGCGACCTGCGTGGTCACGAAGTACGACAGGCTGTCGAAGCCGAAGCGGGCCAGCTGCGGCTGCATCATCCGGTTCAGTGAACGGGCGTCGCGCGACCCTTCGAAGGGCAACGCCAGCATGCGCGCGTGCATGCCGGTTGCACCCGAAACATGGGGGCGGACCAGTGGGCAGGTGGCGGGCACGGCAGGCATCGCGTTGTTGTTTTGGAGAAGTGCATGTGACGACCGAAATATAGCGCTGAACAATTTGTAACGCACAGTTGTCCGACGGGCGGCAACATGAATTCCGGTACCGTCTCGGCGGGGGCTCCGCGCACTATGACAACTGGATGGCAGCGCCACGACAGATTCACGCGAGAATTCAGCATGATGCCGGTCACGGTTGAAGCCGTGACTGGACATGCCCGGCGCATACGTGCCGAAACGCAATTCAGCGCTTCACCGCGGCGGCAATGCCGACCACGGTGGCGCCGGGGCCGATCCCGCGTTCGGCGAACCAGCCCTTGCGCATCTCCAGCGCATACATCGCCGGGCCTTTCGACCAGTGCGTCTCTTCCGTCTGCGGGCGCATGTCCTCGATGTTGACGATCCGGCCTTCAGCGGTGATGAAGGCGATCGACAGCGGAATGAACGTGTTCTTCATCCAGAAGCCCTGAGGCTCCGGACGCTCGAACACGAACAGCATGCCGTGATCGGGTTTCAGGCTGAAGCGGTTCATGAGGCCCATGGCGCGTTGCTCCGGCGTGACCACGACTTCGGCGGTGAGTTTGTGCTTGCCGATGGTGAGCGGGGCCAGCGGCAAAACGGCGGCGGCGTGTGCCGGCAGCGGCGCCAGCAAGGATCCTGCAAACGCGAGCATCGCGAACACGGCGGCAACACGATTCATGGGGTCCAGCCTTTCAACAGGTCACGGGCGCGGCGCTGGTAAACGAGCCACAGGACGAAGCTTGCCATGGTGAAGCCCGCCATGCCCAGTGCCAGCGCGGGCAGCGAGTGCGCGAGCAACGGCGCAATGGAACCGGCGACGAAGCCGCCGGCGGCGAACTGCACGAAGCCTTGCAGCGAGGCGGCCATGCCGCGCATCGTCGGGAACAGGTCGAGCAGCATCAGCATGACGCTGGGGGCCACGAGGCTGGTGCCTACGCACAGGATGAAGATCGGCGGCACGTTCCAACGCACGTCCGGCGGCAGCAGGAAACTGACGAAGAGGTTGAGCACCACGCCGGTCGCCATGAACGCATACCCAAGCCGGATCGTCTGCTGCGGCGAGTGCTTGCCTGCCATGCGCCCCGACAGCGCAGCGCCCAGCATGATGCCGGTGATCATCGGGATGAAAAGCCACGCGAAGCCCCACGTGGACACGTTGAGCAGGCCGACCAGGAATGCAGGCGCGGCGGCGATATAGATGAAGAACGCGCAGAAGTTGAGCGCGGCCAGCATCGACAGCAGCAGGAACTCGGTGCGCAGCAACACGTTCTTGTAGTTGCGCCACAATACGCGCGGATGCATCACGTGCCGTTGTGCGGGTGGCAACGTCTCCGGCAACCGCACGACGCAATACACGAGCACGATAAGCACCCAGGCGAGCATGAACCAGAAGATGGAACGCCAGCCCAGCAGGTTGAGCAGCACGCCGCCGATGATCGGCGCCAGTGCCGGCGCCAGTCCGAACACCAGCGTCACGCGCGACATCATCCGCTGCGCGTCGGCACCGTGGTAGAGATCGCGGATGATGGCGCGGCCCACCACCATGCCGGTGCCGGCCGAGATCCCCTGCAGCGCGCGGAAGAGCCATAGCGACTCGACGTTGCCCGCGATGGCGCAGCCCAGTGTCGCGAGACCGAAGATCGCGAGGCCACCGATCACGATCGGTCGCCGGCCCCAGGCGTCGGTGAGCGCGCCGTGCCACAGCAGCATGAACGCGAACGCGAACAGGTAGATCGACAACGTCTGTTGCAACGCGATCGCGCCGATGCCGAACTCGGAGGCGATGTCGTGGAACGCGGGCAGGTACATGTCGACCGCGAACGGTCCCATCATCGACAACGACGCCAGCAGAACCGCGAAGCCCCATGTGGGGCGCTTGGCCGTGACGCCGGCGCCAGGTCCTGCGGATGGCGCCATCAAGCGGTGCGGGCTGCGAGTGCCGCCTCGATCGCGCTGCGGCCGTATTGCGGCGCGAACAGCGTGATGAACGCATAGACATACGTGCGCAGGAACACACCGTGCCGCAGTCCCAGGCGCGTGGTCGATGGCGCAAAGAGATGCGTGGCGTCGAGCATGTCGAACTGCGTATCGCGTGACGGGTCGTAGGCCATCTGCGCGACGATGCCCACACCCATGCCCAGTTCGACGTAGGTCTTGATCACGTCGGCATCGAGCGCGGTCAGCACGACATTGGGTTCAAGGCCCTTCGCAGCAAACGCGGCATTGATCGCGGAGCGGCCGGTGAAGCTGCCGTCGTAGGTGACGATCGGGAATTTCGCCAGCGCCTCGATCGTCAGCGGCTTGGTCTTCGACAGTGGGTGACGCTTTGGCACCAGCACGACGCGATTCCATTCGTAGCAGGGCAGCGTCACGAGTTGCGGGTAGTCGGCCAATGCTTCCGTGGCGATGCCGACATCCGCTTCGCCCTGTGCGGTCTGCTCGGCCACCTGCAGCGGATTGCCCTGGTGCAGGATCACGCGCACTTTGGGATAGCGGTTGGCGAATTCGCGCAGCACCTTGGGCAGGACGTATCGCGCCTGCGTGTGCGTGGTGGCGATGGACAGCGTGCCCGAGTCCTCGCCGCGATATTCTTCGCCCACCGTTTTCAGGTTGTTGACCTCGCGCATCGCGCGCCGTGCGGTGGCCACGACGATCGCCCCGGCGGGGGTCATCGAGGCCAGCCGTTTGCCCTGGCGCACAAAGACCTCGACGCCCAGCTCGTCCTCGAGCTGGCGGATCTGCTTGCTGATGCCGGGCTGCGAGGTGAACAGGGCTTCTGCAGCGGCCGAGACGTTCATGCCGTGATCGACGACCGCACACAGGTACCGCAGTTGCTGGAGGTTCACGTTTGATATAACTCGAATATGCAGCAGTATCTGTATTATATAGCTGAAACAACCTAACTTGAATCCGTGGCCCAATACTTCGCCGTCCATTCCACCCATCCGCAGCCCCGGCTCATCAAGCAGGCGGCCGCCATCCTGCGCAATGGCGGGGTCATCGCTTATCCGACGGACTCGAGCTACGCGCTGGGTTGCCTGCCCGGCGACGGGTCGGCAGTGGCGCGGATACGCGCGATCCGGAAGGTGGACGACCACCACCACCTGACGCTCGTGTGCCGCGACATGGCGGATGCCGGCCGCTACGCGCGGCTCGACAACTGGCAGTTCCGGATCGTGCGGCAGGGTGTGCCGGGGGCGTTCACGTTTTTGCTGCCGGCCACCCGCGACGTGCCACGCCGGTTGCAGCACCCGAAACGCAGCACCATCGGCATTCGCGTGCCCGAGCACCCGGTGGTTCGCGCACTGCTGGCCGAACTGGGCGAGCCGATTCTCTCGACGACGCTGATCATGCCGGGCGAGGATGCGCCGCTGCATCTGCCGGAGGACATCCGCGAGCGCCTCGAAGGTACGGTGGACCTGGTGATTGATGCCGGACCCTGTTCCGACGTGGCCACCACGGTGGTCGACCTGCACGCGGAGCCGGCCGTGGTCACCCGCCGGGGTGGTGGCGACCCGAAGCGTCTCGGACTGGCATGAGACGCCGGCCGCGGGAGGCGTCGCGCATGAGGTAGAATGGTCACATCAATGGATTTTTCCTTGGCAACCATCGTGCTTTGGGCCGTGCCGGTGGTGCTGGCGATTACGTTGCACGAAGCCGCCCACGGCTATGTGGCCCGATTGTTCGGGGATGACACCGCGTTCCTGATGGGCCGGGTGACGCTCAATCCGATCAAGCACATCGATCTGATCGGCACGATCCTGGTGCCCGGCCTGATGCTGCTGACGTCGAAACTCCTGGTCGGGGTCCCGTTCGTGTTCGGATGGGCGAAACCGGTACCGGTCAATTTCGGCAATCTGCGGCACCCGAAGCGGGACATGATCTGGGTGGCAGCCGCGGGCCCCGCGGTCAATTTCGCGATGGCCATCGGCTGGGCATTGCTGGCGCGACTGGTGGCGCCGTCGGGCCTCTGGACCAGCACGACGCTGTACGACATGGCGCAGATCGGCATCGGCGTGAATCTCGTATTGATGGTGCTGAACCTGCTGCCGATTCCGCCGCTTGATGGTGGACGCATCGTGACCGGGTTGTTGCCGATGCGGGCCGCGCGCGTGTATTCACGCCTCGAGCCATGGGGATTTGCGGTGATCTTGCTGTTGTTGTTCGTGGGCTGGCTCGAGAAGCTGATGAGCCCGCTCCTGCGGGTGGCAGCCTTCGTGCTGCATGCGCTGACCGGCGCCTGACCCCGCCGCGGGAAGCGGCGGCATTACTAGAAAAAGCGAAACGTTTCAAAACATGTATTCAGACCGCGTTTTGTCCGGCATGCGGCCGACCGGCCGCATGCACATCGGCCACTTCCATGGCGCACTCAAGAACTGGGTGCGGCTGCAGGAAGAGTACGAATGCCTGTTCTTCGCGGCCGACTGGCATGCTCTGACCACCCATTACGAGGCGCCGGAGGATATCTCCGCGTCGGTCTGGGAAATGATGATCGATTGGCTGGCGGCGGGGCTCGATCCCACGCGCGCCACGCTCTTCATCCAGTCGCAGGTGATGGAACATGCCGAACTGACGCTTCTGCTCGGCATGATGACGCCGATCGGCTGGCTCGAACGCGTGCCAACGTTCAAGGACCAGCAGCAGGAATTGTCCGACCGCGATCTGTCGACCTATGGCTTCCTCGGCTATCCGCTGATGCAGGCGGCCGACATCCTCATCTATCGCGCCAACATGGTGCCGGTAGGCGAGGACCAGGTGTCGCACGTCGAGCTGGTGCGCGAAGTCGCGCGCCGCTTCAACCACATTTATGGCCGCGAGCCCGGCTTCGAGGAAAAGTCGCGCGCCGCCATCAAGAAGCTCGGCAGCAAGAAGGCCAAGCGCTACGATGAACTGCGCACCGCGTTCCAGGAAAAGGGCGACGCCGCTGCGCTCGACGCGGCGAAGGAGTTGCTGAACGACACGCAGAACCTGGCGCTGGGCGACCGCGAGCGACTGTTCGGTTACCTCGAAGGCTCGCGCCGCGTGATCCTGCCCGAGCCCGATGCGCTGCTCACTGAAAATCCGAAGGTGCCGGGCCTCGATGGCCGCAAGATGTCGAAGTCCTATGGCAACGCGATCCTGATGCGCGACGATCCGGCGGAGATCACGAAAAAGATCCGCACGATGCAGACCGATCCGGCGCGCGTCCGCCGCACCGATCCCGGCAACCCCGAGAAGTGTCCCGTCTGGCCGCTGCATCGCATCTACTCGAACGCCGCCACGCAGGAGTGGGTGATCAAGGGCTGCACGAGTGCGGGCATCGGCTGCCTCGAATGCAAGCAGCCGGTGATCGACGCGATCATCCGCGAGCAGGCGCCGCTGCACGAGCGCGCGCAGAAGTACATCGACGATCCCACGCTGGTGCGCAACATCGTCGCTGACGGGTGCGAGCGCGCGCGCAAGCTCGCCCAGGAAACGATGCGCGACGTGCGCGACGCCATGGGTGTCTCGTATGACTGATGCCGAGCTCGACCTCGCGCATCCGTCGCCGGATCCGAAGCCGCTCGCGCGCGTCTACGGCGAGGACTTCAACGAGATGCCACGCGACCTCTACATCCCGCCTGAGGCGCTGGAGGTCTTCCTCGAGTCGTTCGAGGGCCCGCTCGACCTGCTGCTCTATCTCATCCGCCGGCAGAACGTCAACGTCCTCGACATCCCGATGGCGGACCTCACGAAGCAGTATCTCGGATATGTCGAGATGATGCGCCGGAGCAATCTCGAGCTGGCCGCGGAATACCTGCTGATGGCCGCGGTGCTCATCGAGATCAAGTCGCGGTTGCTGCTGCCGAAGCCGCCCGCGCAGCAAGGCGAGGAAGACCTGGACCCGCGCGCGGAACTGGTACGCAAGCTCCTCGAGTACGAACGGATGAAGGAAGCCGCGCGCGCGATCGACGCGCATCCGCTGGCCGAACGCGACTTCGCCACCGTGCGCGTCTGGTTCGAGCACGTGACCGCGGCGCGCCTGCCGTCCGTGCATCCGGACGACCTCAAGGCTGCCTGGGCGGTGTTGGTGCAGCGCGCTCACGTCAATCGCCATCTCCTCGTCACGCGCGAGCAGCTGTCGGTGCGCAGCGAAATGAGCCGCGTGCTGAAAATGCTCGAACCTGGCCGGTACGTTGAATTCACGACGCTGTTCGCCGCGCACGCCGACATCGCGCACCTGATCGTCACGTTCCTCGCGATGCTCGAACTCGCGCGCGAGCAGCTGGTGGACGTCGCGCAGGCGCAGCCGTATGCCCCCATCCATGTCACGCTGTCCGGCGCCAAGCCGTTCGCACTGGCCAGCGACGACGTCTGACCCGCACACCGCCAAGCCACCCTTGCAGAAGACCGTACGATGAACGACGAGACAAGCAACACCGACGCCGGCGCGCCCGGCGACGATACCGCCGGCGACCGCGTCGAGATCAAGAGCATCCTCGAGGCCGCGTTACTGGTGGCGGGCGAGCCGGTGCCGCTCGCGCAACTCGCACGGCTGTTCGACCCGCCGCTGCCCGATGCCACGATCACCAGCCTGCTGCACGAGTTGCAGCGCGACTGGTGCGAACGCAAGGTCGAGCTGGTGCATGTCGCCAGCGGCTGGCGCTTCCAGGGTGTTCGCGCGGTGCAGACCTACCTTGACCGGCTGTCGCCGGAAAAGCCGCCGCGCTACTCACGCGCGGCGATGGAAACCCTGGCGATCATCGCCTATCAGCAACCGGTCACCCGCGGCGACATCGAAGCCATTCGCGGGGTTGCCGTATCCACGAACGTCGTGAAGGCGCTCGAGGACCGGCAATGGATCGAAGCCGTCGGCCATCGCGAGACACCGGGACGACCGGCGCTCTACGCGACGACCAAGGCCTTTCTCGATGACCTCGGCCTCCGCTCCCTGGCGGAACTCCCCCCTCTCGCCGAGCTCGATTCCTCCCACCTCCTGGAGATGCCTGATGCCCCCACCAAGGCCGCCGAGACGGAATTCGCCCTTGCGAGTCCGCTCCTCGGAAGCGACACCGATGCAGCAGCCGAGCCTCGCGCTGACCGCGATTCAAGAGAGCCTCCCGCCGACGAAACACAAACGGTCCACTGATGAGGTCTTCAGCGAGCCGCAGCGGCTGCACAAGGTCCTGGCCTCGTGCGGCTTCGGCTCGCGCCGCGCGATGGAAGACATGATCGTGGCCGGTCACGTCACGGTGAACCGCCTGCCCGCAGAAGTGGGCCAGAAGGTCGGTCCGGGCGACGAAGTGCGCATCAACGGCGAGTTGGTGAAGGTGCGCTTCACCGAGCCGCGTCCGCGCATCCTCATGTATCACAAGCCCACCGGCGAAATCGTCACGCGTGACGATCCGGAAGGCCGGCCCACGGTATTCACGCGCCTGCCCAACATCGGCAACGGCAAGTGGATCAACGTCGGCCGCCTCGACTTCAACACCGAGGGCCTGTTGCTGTTCACCAATTCCGGTGACTTGGCCAACCGCCTGATGCATCCGCGCTACGAAGTCGAACGCGAGTACGCTGTGCGCATCATGGGCCGGCTGACCGAGGAACAGATGGTGGTGCTGGTCAGCGGCGTGCAACTGGAAGACGGCCTCGCGAAGTGCGAGAAAGTCGAAGACGGCGGCGGCGAGGAAGACGGCGCCAATCACTGGTATCACGTCGTGCTGAAGGAAGGCCGTAACCGCGAAGTGCGGCGGTTGTTCGAGGCGATGGGGCTCGCAGTGTCGCGGCTCATCCGCACGCGCTACGGTACGCTGGCGATGCCGTCGCTCTTGAAGCGCGGCGACCTGCTCGAACTCGACGCCGAGGATGTGGCGCTGGTGGTGCAGGCGGCCGCTGTCGTCCCCGGTGGCGAGGGCGGCCATGCTCGGCCGCCGCGTCCGCCGCGTCCGCCAGGTAACCATCCGCGCGGCAACAAGGGCAAGCATCAGCGCGGTCCGCGCGGTCCCGGAGGCCATGGGCCGCGCCAGGACCACAGCGCGCCAGTAGCCGACGGTGCGCCGATGGTCGACGGTGCGCCGATGGTCGAAGGTGCGCCGATGGCCAAAGGTGCGCCGATAGCCGAAGGTGGCGTGTCTGCGGATTCGATCGTTGCCGCGGATGGTGCGGTCGCGCAGGAGGGCGCGTCCCTGCCGGACGGTACTGTTCCGGTCGACGGCCAGCGGCAAGGCGGCCAGCGTCCGCATGGCAAGCATGGCGGCCGTCACGGCAAGGGTGGACCGCGGCAGCCGGGTCAGGGCGGGCAGCGACCGCAAGGTCAAGGCGGGCAGCGTCCACAGGGCCAGGGTAGTCCGCGGCAGCATGGGCAGGGCGGTGGTGGCCAGCGTCCGCCCGGCCAGGGGGGGCCACGTCCTCATGGCGGTGGTCCGCGTCCGCAAGGGCAGCCGCGACCGCAGGGTCAAGGCGGTGGCCGGCCGGATTTCGACAACGTGCAACCGCAGAGCAACGCGAACGCCATCGGCTTGCGCCAACCCGGCGAACAACGGCGGAAGGGCAATTTCGGCGGCCCGAACAAGGGCAGCTTCGGCGGCCCGAACAAAGGCAATTTCGGCGGGCAGAACAAAGGCAACTTCGGGGGGCCGAACCAGGGACCGCGGCCCCAGCGCCAGCGGGTGGACTTTGACAGCCAGCAGCCGCAAAGCAACGCCAACGGTTTTCCGTTCATCTCGGGTACGTCGTCGGTGCCCGGTGGCCAGCCGCGGGGACCCGGCGGCAATTTCAATCCGCGCGGCAATCGCAATGGTCCACAGGGGCGTCCCGCCGGCGGCACTGGTGGTCAGTTCCGTGGCAAGGGCCAGGGCGCGCCGCGCGTGCAGCGCGGACCGGGTGGCGAGGTCAACGGCAACGTTGCGCCGAGCGAGCAGGGCAAGCGCAGCGCGCGTCCGGATGCGGACGGCAACGTGGCGTTGCCGAAGCCGCCGATCGTTCCCGACGACGATTGACGATTACAGGAAGAGGTCGGGTAGCAGCGCCTTGCCAGGTTCGACGGCATAGCCGTCGAAGTCGGTGACGCCGGCCTCGCGCAGCACGTCCTCGTCCAGGAAGAAATGGCCGGTGGTGGTGCGCGCGTCACGCCGCAGGATCGCGTGCGCCGCATCGGCCACGATCTCCGGCTTGCGCGTGTGCGCCAGTTGCTCGCGTGCGCCGGGAATCATCGCCAGCGCGGCCGTGGCGATCACGGTGCGCGGCCACAGCGCGTTCACGGCGATGCCCTGGGCACGAAATTCCTCCGCCATTCCCAGCACGCACATGCTCATGCCGTACTTGGCGATCGTGTAGGCAACGTGCGGCGCGAACCACTTCGGATCGAGCGCGAGCGGTGGCGACAGCATCAGGATGTGCGGGTTGCGTCCGCTGCTCGCGGCGCGCTGCAGGTGCGGCAGGCATGCCTGCGAACACAGGAAGGTGCCGCGCACGTCGACGTCGAACATAAGGTCGAAGCGCTTCATCGGCGTGGCCAGCGTACTGGTCAGGCTGATCGCGCTGGCGTTGTTGACCAGGATGTCGATGCCGCCGAAATGCGCGACGGTGGCGGCGACGGCGCCCACCACGGCCGCTTCCTCGCGGATGTCACATTCGATCGCCAGCGCCCGGCCTCCTGCCGCGATGATTTCAGCCGCCGCCGTGTGGATCGTACCCGGCAGTTTCGGATTGGGCAGGGCGGTCTTGGCGGCAATCGCGATGTTCGCGCCATCGCGCGCCGCGCGCAGCGCGATCGCGAGGCCGATGCCGCGCGATCCGCCCGAGATGAAGATCGTCTTGCCGTGCAGCGTGCCCATGCGGGTCAGGTCTCCCTGGGGCCGAACCGGGCAGGCCGCTTCTCGAGAAACGCGGTGATGCCCTCGACGAAGTCGGGCGTGCCGGCACACGCGCCGAAGCTGACCGCTTCGGCATCGAGCTGCGCCGACAGTGATCGCGACATCGATTCACGAACCAGGCGCTTCGCGTTGCGCATCGCCAGGACCGGCGCATCGGCCAGCGACCGCACGATGGCTTTGACTTCGGCGTCCAGCGATGTGGCTGGCACCACGCGATTGACGAGGCCGATCGCCAGTGCTTGCGCCGCATCGATGCGCTCGCCGAGCAGCAGGATTTCCATCGCGCGGCGCGTCCCCACCAGCCGCGGCAACGACCACGAGCCGCCGCCATCGGGCGTCAGCGCAATGTTGCGGTAGGCTGACGCGAAGTAGGCGCTGTCACTGGCCACGACCAGGTCGCACGCGTTCATCAGCGACAGTCCGAAGCCGGCGACCGCGCCCTGGACGCGCGCGATCACGGGATGCGGCATCCGGTGCAGGTGTTCGATGGCCGCGTGCAGGCGGCCGATCAGCGCGCGAAAATCCGCATCGCGCTGCGGACCCGGCTTGTGCAGCTCGCCGGCAAACGTGCGCAGGTCGCCCCCGGCCATGAAGTGCTTCCCCGCCGCCTCTATGACCACCACGTGCAATGCGTCGTCCGCCGCGACATCGGCCGTGGCCGCGACCAGCGCGTCCATCATCGCGAAGTCGAGCGTGTTGAGCGCGTCCGGACGGTTGAGCGTGATGGTCGCGACGGTGCCGGCGCGGTCAACGAGGATCGGTGCGGACATGGGCGAAGGCCGGAGGCTGGGGCGAAAAGTCTAGCACGCAGGTAACGTCGGTTCCGCCCCCGCGCGGTGTGCGGCGCGCGGGCTGATGTGCGGTTTTGGTGGGGCCTCAACCGCAACCGCCGGCGCAAAGAACTCCAGTGCTGTGCACACCGTCGCGAAGTGGATGTCGACGATGTCCGTGATGTCGTCCGCATAGCCACCTGCCATCACGACGGCGACGGGAATGCGCTGTTCTTGCAGACGCCCCAGCACATAGGCATCGCGCTGCCGCAATCCCGCCTTGCTGAGCGCCAACCGGCCCAACCGATCACCCGCATAGGGATCCGCGCCAGCGAGATAGATGGCCAGCGCCGGTTGCGCCGACGCCAGTACCTGCGGCAACGCGACCTCCAGCGTGGCGAGATACGAGGCATCGCCGGTCCCGTCCATCAACTCGATGTCGAGATCGGAGCGCGCCTTGTGGAATGGAAAGTTGCCACGCCCGTGCATCGAGAACGTGAACACCGACGAGTCGCCTGCAAAGATGGACGCCGTGCCGTCGCCCTGGTGCACGTCGAGATCGATGATCGCGACCTGACCGATGCCTTCGGCCTGCAGCACGCGCGCGGCCACAGCGGCGTCATTGAACACGCAGAAGCCTTCTCCGAAACCGGCATGCGCGTGATGGGTGCCGCCGGCCAGGTTGACCCCGCAGCCGTCGTGTAACGCACTGCGGCACGCCGCGATGGTGGCGCCGGTCGAGCGGCGCGAACGCTCCACCATCGCCGGCGACCACGGAAAGCCGATGCGCCTGATCGCCGCGGGTTCGAGTGTGCCGGCCATGACGGTGTCGACGTAGCACGCATCGTGAACGCGGAGGAGTTCCTCGATCGTGGCCGCCGGCGGCTCCACCCTCCGCGACTCGGCAACGGTTGCAACGCGTTCGCGTAGCGCCGCATACTTACGCATCGGGAAGCGGTGTCCCGCCGGCAACGGCAACACGTAATGATCGGTGTAATAGATCTTCACGGCGGGTCTGGCGCCGGCGTACGGAACGGGGAGGACTCCGCCAGTTCTTCCAGTGAATGCGCGACATCGACGCGCTCGCGTGCGCAGAAGTCGGCGATGGCGGCCGCGAAATCCGGGTCGCCCACCGCATGCAGCGAGTGCGTCGCGACCGGCAGCAAGCCGCGGGACAGCTTGTGCAAGCCCTGCGCGCCGCCCTCGAAGCGCGCGACGCGCTGTTCGATGCAGAATTCGATGGCCTGGTAGTAGCAGGCCTCGAAATGCAGGCCGGGCACGTACTCGGTGGTGCCCCAGTAGCGTCCCCACAGCGTCGTCTCGTCGTGGATGTCGAGTGCGGCGCACAGCCGGCGGCCATCGCGTGAGCCGATCACCAGCAGGATGTTCGCCGGCATGGCGGCACCGATGCGCGCAAAGAACGCCGGCGTGAGGTACGGCGTCGAGTGGTGCGCGCGATAGGTACCTTCGTAGCACTGGTAGAAGAACGCCCAGTCGGCTGCCGTGAGTTCGGCGCCGCGCTTGCGTTCGAACGTGACGCCGAGTTCGGCGAGCTTGCGGCGTTCCTGTTTCACCTTCTTTCGCTTGTCATGGGCGAAGGCGGCGAGGAAATCGGCGAAGTCGCGGTAACCCGGATTGCTCCAATGAAACTGCACGCCTTCGCGCGTCGTCATCTGCAGGTCGCGTCCCGTCGCCACTTCGATCTCCGGCGGAAACAGGATATGCAGCGACGAGTATTCGCCGCTGTCCACCATGGCCACCGCATGCCGGTACAGCGCTTCGCGCGCGGCGGCATCGCGGGTCAAGGCGCGCGGCCCGGGGACGGGTGTGAACGGAATGGCGGCGAGCAGCTTCGGATAATAGCGGCGCCCATGTCGCTTGTAGGCTTCCGCCCAGCCCCAGTCGAAGACATACTCGCCGTAGCTGTGCGCCTTCGCATAGAGAGGCATGGCACCGACGAGCGCATCGCCGCGCCACGCGGTGAGGTAGCGCTCGGCCCAGCCGGTGCGCGGCGACGCACAACCGGTGGCATGCAGTGCATCGAGAAACGCATGCGTGAGGAACGGCTGGCCGTCGACCAGCGCATTCCAGGTAGCGGGGGCGACATCCCGCAACGGCACGTCGTCGCGAACGGCGAGGGCAGGCACTGTCGCGGCGGCGACGGGGATGGGCGACCAGGGCATGGGGAGGGACTGATTCTCGCGTGATTGCGCGGCGCACTCAAGTCGGCGTGCGCACTGTCCACCCGATGCGGGAAAATTGCGCATCCCCGATGCTAGAATCATCTCCATGAAATTAGGCATCGCGCAGCTCAATCAACTGGTGGGCGACCTGCCCGCCAACGCGCGCGCGATGCTCGATGCGGCTGCTGCCGCCGCGCGTACCGGTACCCACCTCGTCGTCACCCCGGAGTTGTCCCTGTGCGGCTATCCGCCCGAGGACCTGGTGCTCCGGCCCGCATTCACCGAGGCCTGCGCCCGCGAACTGGGCGCGCTGGCGGCTGCGGTGCGCGACACGACGCTGTTGGTGGGGTTTCCCGAGCGGGCCGGCGGCAAGTGCTACAACGCGATGGCCGTGCTGCGAGATGGCCAGATTGCCCACGTATATCGCAAGCAATGCCTGCCCAACTACACGGTGTTCGACGAGGGCCGATACTTCACGCCCGGCGATGCGCCGTGCGTGTTCGAGGTCGATGGCGTCGCCTGCGGGCTCATCATCTGCGAGGACGTGTGGTTCGCGGAACCGGCGGCGCAGGCGCGCGCGGCGGGCGCGCAACTGCTGGTGGTCCCCAATGGCTCGCCGTATCACACGAAGCAGCAGGGGTTGCGGCTGCAGCAGGTCTCCGCGCGCGCACGCGAAAACCATGTGCCGGTGGTCTATGTCAATCGCGTTGGCGGCCAGGACGAACTGGTGTTCGACGGCGCATCGTTCGTCGTCGATGCCGCAGGCGCGCTGACGCAGCAGGTGCCGGCGTGGCACGAAACCCTG
>Ga0105048_10008111_pt1 | contig 16831 bp, 8 predicted proteins | sample MAT05_FD_78382 | JGI IMG/M metagenome (GOLD analysis project Ga0105048, IMG submission 78382) | Freshwater microbial communities from Lake Fryxell liftoff mats and glacier meltwater in Antarctica - MAT-05 | ecosystem: Environmental > Aquatic > Freshwater > Ice > Liftoff microbial mat | place...
CTCCTCAAGTTTCGCCGCAATCGCCTCGCCGATCCCTTCGATCTCTTTGAGCGTGCCTGCCACCGCCATGCCGTTAAGGTCACCTGCAAACGTCTCAATCGCACGCGCAGCATTCGTGTAAGCCCTGATTTTGAAAGGGTTCCCCCCTTGCAGATCGAGCAACTGCGCGATGGATTCCAAAAGGTCGATAACGTCGTCTTTGCCGGGCGGATTCACCCCATCAAGCAATCACGCAGCCACGCAAAGTGAAAGCGCCGAGTGCTAAACAACCGCACGGGAGCACTCCGCTCCCCTACTCCATCGGACGGGTAATAACCACCCGGTAGAAGCGTCTGGGCTGACCTATGGGGGTTCCGCCGGTCAGCGTGCCGTCGTCGGTAAAAACCAGCGCACCGTTGGTGCCCGCCAGCGCGGAACCAGCGTTCTGCCAACTGCCAGTCGTCAGGTCCGTGCGGTATTGCACCTGATACAACCGATCACGCAACGACGGCCACGACAGCATCGGAAAGCCGCTCACGCTGGATGTAGTGGAAATCACCGGACGTCCCGCAAACGCAACGTTAGGATTCTGCCCGAGGATCCATTCCTCAAGATTGGTGAGTCCGTCGTTGTCGGCGTCACCGCTTGCGTCGTTGTTTTGCGGACCGCCCACAGGATCAAGCCCGTAAGTTTCCTCCCACGCATCGGGGATGCCGTCGTTGTCGGCGTCGTAAGTGCTGGCGAGGCCGGCCTGGAGCCCGATGACAAACACCGCGCCGTTGCTTCCGCTCACCTCCACCTGCTGGGTCTGCGCCTGGTTGCGCATGTTGATGGTATCCCACGTCACCGTCCCGTCCCGATCCGTGGCCGCGGGAATCAGCGTGGCGTTGATCCCGGAGCCGCCGTAGCGGACAAAAGTGCGCACGCGGCCTGCAAGCGTGCCGCTGTTGATCACATTCATCTCGCTGCGTCCTGCGTCGTTGATCGACGTGAGGTTTTGCTGACCACGCAGGAGCAGGTCGTAAAGGTTCGGCGAGAAACCATTCCGCACATACACGGTGCCCGCCCCGCCACTGAGCCCGTATTGCGCACGCAGCAAGCCGGAACGCGGATTCAGCGTGATCGTCTTGCTGACCTGTCCGTTGGAACTGGTGAACGTCCACCCGTTGCCCGTGCCCGATGCGGCAGCAGCGTTCATGTCGTTCACAAAAGCGATGGAGCCCGAAGTTCCAGACTGCACAAACCAATCCTTAAACCCGCTCGTGCGATAAGCACCGGGCTGAGTCGCGACGACATTAATGTTGCCCTCGTCTTCAGTCTCCAAAGCACTGACCGACAGCGGATTGCCCATGGCCTGAAGCACCACGCCGGTGTCAGGATCGCGGACCCAGGCCCCGATCATGCGACCGCCGATACGCTCGAAGGCGGCGAACACGCGGTCGTTGTAGAGCATGAACTCCATCTCGCCATCGAGATCGATGTCCTCTTGGCTCTTGGACGAAGTCGTGGTGTACCCGCCGCTTGTCACCGCACTGGCCCATTGCTCAACGCGACGCTGCACCGTGGCGAACCGGAACTGCGAGTGCGCATTCTTAGCAAACCCAGCGAGCGTTTTGTTCGGATCGGTATCCGGATAAATGTACGTGCCGGTACTGAATTTACTGAGATCGTTGTTCGACTGATCGTGAAACGCGGTGACGAACGTCGCCGCGTGCGCCGTGCCCCGGGCGAGTTTACCGAGCGGACTGGCGGTGTTCATGCCCGCGACTTGTGTCCATGCACTGGAGACGATTCCCGATGGGCTGACGTTGTCCAAAATACCGAACGTCTGCGGTACTGGAGCACCTGCGCGGATGTTAAACACTTTGTCGCGAAGACTCTCCTCGTTGCCGCTGCCAAAGTACCAGTTGTCGTAGTTTTCCTGCGTCGCGTGGTCGAGCCAGTCGGGCTGCACCTTTTGCAAAGTCAGACCCGTTCCACGATCCTTGAAGCTCCACGCGTCGCCTGTGCCGTCCGGCGGTTGGGAAAGATCCACCTCGTTATTGGCGATTTGGGCGGGCGTGACGATCTGGGTCCACGGACGACTGGCCATCCAACGCAGATTGGTGCCGTAGGCGTCGGCGTTGGCCTTGCTGGTGAAATCATCCCATGAGCTGTAAAGGATCACGAGTTGATCCTGCGTTCCGCTCCGCGCCTTGCGACTGAACAGTTCGCGCAGCGGTGTGGGCAGACCTTTGTCGGCGTTTTGGAAACGGTAGGTGCTGGCCTGATCGTTGATAACAAAACATTTCACGCCGTTGATCGACTGGATGCGGTAACCGTCGTCGCCGAGGGCGCTCGTGCGGCCGAACCATTTAAACACGTGCCGCATCTGATCCACAAACGTCCACTGATAACCGAGCGACGTCACCTTCGAAAGCACCCCGCTATCGATCACGCGCTCCGGCGTCCAGAACACTTTGTCAGAAACGTTGTTACCGTAGAAAGACGTGAGGAACTCGTTGCCAAGCGCCACGTTGTCGGCGTTGTAGCCGGTGGTGAAATACGGAAGAATATGATCCGAAAATGTGCTCGCCAGAACGTCCACCGTTCCTGCGTCGGCGAGCGTGCGCAGCCGCTGGTTGAATGCGGGTCCGTCGCGATACTGGCGAGGCGAGGTGCCATCCACTTTGGCCCACTGGATGGCGGAGCCGAGCGTCGGCGTGATGTGCATGGAAACGGGCACGTCATAAGCCTGATGCGCATCAAGCGGACGGTAAAAGCCCGCTCCGGCGGCGGAGTTGATGAGCGGCTGGACGTAGCTCCCCGGCTGGATGCCGTGGTTGCCGTGAACGACGGCCATGATCTTTGCGCCTTTGCCGCGGTCGTTCGTCGCGTTTTTACCAATCCATGACGAGAGCACGCTTTTGTCCCCCGCGATGCTGCTCTGCGCGTTGTAATATTCCTCCGCGATCCAGTCGTCGGTGATGGTGTCGCGGATATCGCTGCGTCCACCGATGTCGCCGGCTCCAGGTGTCGGCGTGTTGTTCGTGCCATCGCGCGTGGTGAACACCTGAAAGTTGAGTTCGTCTGGATTGAGTCCGTTCCAGCCTGCGGCGATCAGCGCCTGGCGGCTGATGGAAAATTCCAGCGCGTCGAGATCACTGTTGAAGTAAGCTTTTTTGAAACCGTTTGGGGTATTCTGGTCACGCCCTTCGACGCCGAACGTGCCTGAAGTGAGGCTGTCGAGCAGCGAGGTGGTGTTGTTTGCAACCGAACGATTGGTATCCACATACACGCGTCCGTTGTTCGACGAGTAGCAGGCCACGACAGCCTCCCAACGCATGTTCGTGAGCGTGTCCACATCATCCGGGAGTTTGCGTTCACCAGTGCCCGGCGAGTTCGTATCGACCACCACATAGGTATCGAGGTTCGCTTGCTCAGCCAGCGCACGAAGGTCCTGGAAATCGACGCGGAAATAGAAGTTGCCGTCACCGCCCTGCCCGATGTCGCCGCCGTCGCGAGCGTAAAACGCCACGATGTCGCGGGACGTATCAAAGCCGTCGTTGGCTGGATATGTGTCGCCACCCTGGTTATTGCCGCCGTCGCCCTCGTATGCATCGAGCGCGATGAGGTCGTCCAGTTTCCAATCGGTAAACTCTTTGTAATGCGTCACCCCGCCGACCACAGCCTTCTGGTCCTCAGCCACGGGACCGATGATGATGCTGTTGGCGGGCGGCGGCACACCGGTGTTGGCCACATTCGGATCCGTGCCGTTCGCGAACTCCAAGGCGTTGGTGTACGGAACGGTGTTGCCTTCCACCAGGATGGTGTCCCCATCGGGATTCCCATTCGCGCCCTGCGCCGGATTGCCGTCGTTCGGGGCGCTCGTGCGGAGACTGTCGGTGCCGTTGTCGAGCGGATCAAAGCCGTTCGCAACCTCCCAACCGTCGGGGAGTCCGTCGCCATCGGTGTCAGGATTCAACGGACTGGTTTCGCTCCACGCCTCGCCGGCGTCGTACTTGCGGTTGTTATTCGTATCACCGTTGATCACCCCGCTGAAATTCTTGTCCTCACCATACCCGTCGCTGAGTCCGTCGGCATCGGTGTCGCCGACTGTCGGATCGGTCTCCACCCAGTACTCGCCCGGATCCGTGACGCCGTTCGGCCAGACGCGGCCAAGATAAGGATTATAACTCAGCGGGAGCGGTTCGCCGTCGCCGGTGTTAAATACGCCATTGCCGTTGAGGTCCACAAAGGCCTCGCCTCCCTCACGTTTGCCGTTGGCGTTGGAATCCGTCCATGGCTCACCGTCGATCCAGCCGTTGCGGTTGGCATCCTCGATGCCGTCCAGAATACCATCGCCGTCGGTGTCCGGATTTCCTGCATCAGTCATCGACCCGCGCACTTTCTTCGCGCGGTCGCCGCCTTCGTTTTGCGTGTTCACGCCGGGCACATTGCCGATGTTATCGAGCGTGTTGAAAAACGGTGGGTCCATGTCGCCGATGGCGTTCAAAATACCGTCCCCATTCGTGTCGGCAGAAGCGTTGGTCTGAGTTCCAGAAGCCAGGCGCCAGCCCACTTCAAGGCCGTCAGGCAGCAGATCGCCGTCCGTGTCGGGCATTTGCGGCTGGGATTTTCCGAACGCGTAATAAACATGCACTTCACCGTTGGTCCACGTTTCAGGATTCGGCTTCGGAGCAGGCGTGGAACCCTCCACACGCTGGTTCGGGAGCGGTTGCGCCGTATTTTCATCAATATCGAGAAGGTTGTCGTCGTCATCATCGGAATCGCTCGGGTCCGACGCCACCTGCTGACGGAACAGCACCGACCCGTTGCGCGTGGAAGAGGCTTCGGTCGTCGCCGGATTCGAATCCGTATCGACATTGGCCACAAACGTGAAAGCGCCCTGCGTGATCCCGCTCCAGAGCAAGTCCCAATATTTGCGGGCACCTATGGTCTTGGGATTGAGATCCAGACGCGAGGCTGTTCCGCTGAACGTCGCGGCGGCAGGCATCGTGATCAACGCGGTGGTCGCCGACGTAATCATGTCGAGGGTGTACTGATTGCCGCCCAGTTTGACGATGTTCCCCACGGCGAGTTCCTCGTCAAACTTCGTGCCGACGCCACTCACCGTTGTTCCCGAAATAATCACGCTCAGCGTGCCAGTCAGCGCCACTTCGCCGCCGGGAACGAGCGTCGCCGATCCCGATCCCGTGAGGAACTGGATGCTCACGGTGTCCGCATTGAGATCGGTTTCCACCCGGATCGGATACTGCCGCTGTTCGGGCGTCGGCGATGTCACGTCAGGCAAAATGATTTCAAACCGTTTACCATCCGAATCAAACTCCGGCGGATTCACGATGTTCGCGAGCGGAGCTGCCGCAGTCGGCGTGAACTTCACCTGGCGCGTCGCCGTGAGAAGCGGCGCGGACGGTCGCGTATGCGTGACCTCCACCGTGTGCAGGAAGTTCGGCACCCCGTTGTAAAGATTCGGAAAACTCACCCCGTCTTTCGGATACTGCAGTTCGTGGTAATCCCCAGTGACGTTGTAATTGATCTGATAATTGCTCTGCCCCTGCGTCACGGAATTCGTCAGTGAACCCGACTCGCTGCTGGCGATCCTGATGAGGAACCGGTTGATCAAGTCCTCGTTGCTCAGACCATCCGCCAGCGATTTGCTGAACCAGATTTTCATTTTGTAATCTGTCCCGATCGTATCGCCATCCGCCTGTGGAAACGCGACAAACATCCGCGTCGTCGGACCATTCGCCGTGACGTTCCGGATGAGCGTGGTGAAATGGCCATCCACATCCGGGGGATTCGAGAGCCATGCGGAGCGTGCGGACGATGACAGTTCGCGCAACCGCACCTTGATCACCGCAGGCTGATTGCCACTCGGGATGTTGGCGTAGTTAAAACGCCATTCCTTCGCGAAGGTGCTGCTGATCGCGACCGTCGGCGTGAGTTCCGTGGCCTTGACCCACGCGTCGCCCACGTTGCTGTCCCACGTGCTGTTATTGTTATAATCCTCAAACGGTTCGCCGCTGTCGTAGCTGCCGTTTTTGTTCGAATCGGTGTACGCTTCGAAGCCCGTGCCGTTGCCGTTGGCGACCAGCGTCGCGCTGTCGTTGTTTGCCGCATCGCTGTCGCTGATGTTAAACCACACCTCACTCACGCTCGGATCGGTCCGCACCACCGCACCATACTGCTGGCCACCGATGATATCGTTTTCCGCAGGAAACTTGACCTCACCGCCAGGCCGCTTCGCATCGTAGTAGAACGTCTGTTTGAACGTGTTGTAAATGGATGCCTTGCCAGCGCGGGCCAGGAAACTGCGCGTGCGCAGCATGTGGAATCCTTCCGCCAACCCGGTGCGGGTTTCTCCAAAATCGTTATGCGGACGATACTGCACGGTCTCCGCGTTGAACCCGGGAATCGTGAACGTGGTCAGCATTTTCTTTTTCCGAAACGCCGTGGTGCTGTCGATGGGGAACATCGAAGCCACGCTGCTGATCTTGAACGCTGAGATTTTATAAATGAGCTGCCCGGCGGGTTTCGGCGTGATGATGCCGCGCCACCAGTTGTTGGAGTCCGGTCCGTTGTATTGATAAATCATCTCCTGCACCTTCGTTGTGCCCGTGCCCACACCGCCCGCACCCTCAGGGAAACTGCCGTCCGTGGTGTAATAAATAAACATCTTGAACCCCGCGCCGACCGGATTGGTTTTTGCCCAGATCCGGATTTCCCCTGCCGCTTCCTGGTATTGTTTGTCCGGCGCTCCCGCACCCTCCACCGTGACGGCGGGTGCGTGAAAAATAAACTCCGCAATGGAACCACCCCAGTTATCATAATCATTTACCGCCGTGCTCTCGCTCAGCGTCACCGTGCCACTTCCAATGAGCGTGCTGTACGTGGATGCGCCGGGCGAACCGATCTTGTTTTTTGCCGTATCCGTGGCGGCAAATTTTTCCCCGCCCTGCCGGAGTTTATTACCGTCGAGCGCACGCTCGTACCCCATGAAAACGTCCGTTGCCAACGACGGCGGATTATCCCGCGGATCCCCGCCAGCGTGGTTCAGTCCATTAAGATCCATGCCGCCATCAAGGCGGAAAAGAATATCCTCAGCCGATCCGTCCGACCGCCCGACGAACGTGAGATTCGTGCCGCTCGTGATGCGCGGAATCGTGATGCTGTATTTGAAGTCCGTTTTCACGGGATCGCTTAGCCCGTAAGGATTGAATGCCGCGTCACCGTCCGGACCGTCCCGGCGCTCGACCGTGAGCGTTCCCGCCTTTTGACCGTTCTGCAAAATAGTCACCGGCTGACCGCTGATGTCGCGCCAGAGGTCCGATTCCTCGGGGCTCCGGTAGGAAAACGCGAAGTAGCCGCCCGGCGGCACGACCGCAGTGTTCATCTCGGAGGCATATTTGTAAAAGCCGCCGCCGTACGTTGAATAGTTATAGAGGTAGGCATTATCCCCAAACTGCGTCGCCGGAAAACTTGTGGAAAAACTCCGGGCCAGTCCGTTCGCGTAGTTGTCGTTCAACATGAACAAAAGCGTCGCGCCAGCGGCGTCGTTCATACTCCCGTTTTCGCGTTTATCAATGCGCTCGTAAGCGAGGAAATCACCGTCATTTGAGGAAACACCCTTCTGAGTTCCACGCGCAAAATGCTGGTGAATATAGAGCAGGTTCGGCACCCGCCCGTCCTGCCATTGCCCGAGAAATGACGTGTTCGCATGACGCGGAAACGCACCGCCGCTCTCGCCCAGCGTTTCAGCGTGGTAATTGCCGTCCGTATAAATCAGCCCCAACCCCGCCCGGGTAAAATACATCGCATGCTGCAACTCCCGCCGCGCCGCGTAATCGCTGTCGTGGCTCTGCGCGTGCATCACTGCGGCATCTGGAGAAAAACCACCCGCGCCGGGATTCTGATATCCCTCCAGCCCGTTGAATGGGCTGCCCAGTTTGTCGTTGAATTGCTGCCGCAGCGGATTGTCCACCAGCCGCATGCCCGAGTCGATATAGGCACCGTAGGAAGGCGGTTCACCAAGGTGTTCGCCAAACATCATCGCGTCGTCGCGCGGCTTTTCCGTATCGAACACCGTATCCCGGTGGCTCGGATCCGAGAAGCCGCGCGTGAGGTTGAACTGCCGCTGCGCCTGCCCCATGTAGCCGTAGTCGTTCGAGTCTTTGTCCGCACCAAAGGTCGCCCCGAAAAAGTCGGCCCGCACATGCTTCACCGCATCCAACCGAAACCCGTCTGCCTTGGTGCGATCGATCAACCACCGCGCCGTGCGGTTGAGATAATCCTCTACGCGCTCGGAATAAAACGCCTGATTTTGCTGAATCAATGTTCCCGTAATCAGCGGTGAACCGAACCCCACATACCCCAGTGTCGGATGAAAACAGTAGTACTCCGGATTATTCGGGTTGCGGACAAAGGAAATTTTCACCCCGGTGGAACCCTCCGAAGTGCCGAAGTTCTGGTTCGTGCTCCCCGGTTCCTGCGCGATATCAATCAGATCGGCCAGGCCCAGATTCTGCACCTGCCACGCGTCACCCCAGTTCCGCGTGTTATCCCATTTCCGATAAAAACCGTCCTCCGTCACGCGCAGGTGAAAATCCTCGGGCACAAAACCGGGATACACATCGATCGGCGTATTCGCGTTGTATCCGGGGATATCAAACGCGTTGTGGTTCATGATGTTATCGAAATAGACGCGGATGCCGAAACGATGCGCCGTTTCCATGAGCCGCAGCAGCTCCGCCTCCGTGCCGTAACGCGTGCGGATCGAGCCGCGCTGATCTTTACTCCCCAGATCGAACCGGTCCCACAAATCGTAACCCACGGACAATCCGCCGCTGCCCTTGGTAGGCGGCGGAAGCCAGAGCGAATCGTAACCCGCCTCGGCCAACTCGGGCATTTTCTCGGTAATCTCCGTCCAGCTTGTGTTGAAATACTGAAGCATCGCTTCCGCGCGTACAGCAGCCTCCGCCCCAAGAAGCATCACGAGGGCAAGAAACAGTGAGCGGAACGATGAGGGTAAAATGGGCATGGAAAGAAAGCACGTGCGCCAAGGGGCACAGAGGAGTTCGTCTGCGGTCCGGGCGGGGGATGCCATAGTAAATACTTCGCACAAGACTATTGCGCCGCGAAATGATTGTCCATTAGACTGTTCAAGTCATGCACAACCCCCCTACCATGCAAGATGTCGCGGACGCCGCTGGTGTCGGAAAAGCGACCGTCTCGCTTGCCCTTCGCAACGACCCCCGGCTCAAACCTGCCACACGGGCCAAAATCCAGGCCGTCGCCGAAGAGATCGGCTACAAAGCCAACGCCACCGTCGCCACGCTCATGGCCCAGTTGCGCGCCAGCCGCACCCCGAAATACCAGGCCACCCTCGGAATCATCAACGCCGCGAAAGACCCGACGATGCTTAAAAACATCCCGACGTTTCGCCAGTGGGTCACCGGTTCCCAACACCGCGCCACCCAACTCGGCTACAGCCTCGACCATTTCTGGCTGCATGAAACCGGCCTCACCGCCGCACGCCTCACCAAAGTCCTCGACTCGCGCAACATCCGCGGCCTGATCATTTGCGCCGTGCTCGAAACCGGCGTGCTCCCCGAGACGTTTCACGATCTGTGGCACCGCTACGCCGCCGTCGCCATCGGCATCCGCGCCACATATCCCCCGCTCAACTGCGCTTCCAACGACCAGTATTCCACCGCCCTGAACGCCACGAAGGAAGCCCTCGCGCGAGGCTACAAACGCCCAGCGCTGGTCATCAATCGGGAAGTCGATGCCCTCGTGGATCGCCGGTTCAGCGCCGGTTTCTGGGCAGGCACCTGCGATCTCAAGGAAAAACAACAGGTTCCAATGTTTCATTTCTCGTCGGAACGCATGCTCGCTTTCCACGCGTGGTTCAAGGAACACAAGCCCGACTGCATCCTGGGCGTCCATCCGCAGATCAAAGACTGGCTGCAATCCATGAAAGAACCCGCCAACGACGTGGGCCTCATGCACCTCGACCGTTCGCAGGATCTCGTCGATTGGGCCGGAATGGATCAAAACAGCGAGCGCGTCGGCGCCGCCGCCGTGGACATGCTCGTCGGCCAATTGCACCGCAACGAAATCGGCGTCCCGGTCTTCGCAAAATCCGCTCTTGTCCAAAGCACCTGGATCGACGGCCCGAGCGTGAAACAAATGAAGTGATTGCGGATCGGGGTTGCGGATTGCGGATTATTCTCCGATCGATACCGCTTTTTCCATTTGGTTGGCGCGTTGTCGGCGCGTCCCTTCGGGCTGCCTGCGGCAGGCTATCTCGCTCCGCTCGGTTCCGCTTTTCAAACGCCTTCGCCGTTTCGCAGTTTTAAAAAACGGAAAAACTCGGCGCCTTCGCGCAGCCGGCGTTTCATTTCCCGGGCGTCCGTGAGCATTGTGCGCACGATCCGGGCTATCGGGCGCGGACGGAAGTAGTAGGCTTTGTAAAACTTTTCCACGGAGGCAAAAATCTCGTCGCGGCTCAACCCGTCGTACTCCAGCGCGGCAGTCTGGGTGCCGTCGGAACTCACCAGTGACGCGTCGCTGAACCATCCGTTTTCCAGCGCCTGCCGATACAGCTCCGTGCCGGGGTACGGCGCGGCGAGCGAGACTTGAATCGAAAAAACGTCGAGGCGTTTCGCATACTCGATGGTGCGCCGGATTGTCTCCGGCGTTTCGCCCGGAAGCCCGAGGATAAACGTCCCGTGGATCGTTATACCCAGCTCTTTGCAATGTTTCGTAAACTGCTCGGCCTGCTCGATGCGCACACCTTTTTTAATGTTATCGAGGATCTGCTGATCGCCGCTCTCGTAGCCCACGAGCAGGAGCCGCAGCCCGTTGTCGCGCATGGTCTTGAGCGTTTCGTAATTCACATTCGCACGGGCGTTGCAACTCCACGTCATGCCCAGCTTGCCGATGCGCGTCGCGATTTCCCGCGCACGCGGCGCGTAGGCCGTGAACGTGTCATCATCGAAAAAGAACTCTTTTACCTGCGGGAAAAGCTTCTGCGCATGGGCCATCTCGGCAAACACGGCGTCCGGCGATTTGGCGCGATACTGATGTCCCCCCACCGTCTGCGGCCACAGACAAAACGTACACTGCGCCGGACAACCGCGCCCGGAGTAATGCGAGACGTAGGGATGTTTGAGATAGCCGATGTAATAGCGCTCGATTTCGAGGTCACGCGAATAAACGTCCATCACGCTCGGCAACGCGTCGAAATCGCGGATCAAGGTGCGCTCGGGGTTATGCACGATGCGGCCTTCTTTGCGAAAGGAAATGCCGTCGATGTTTTCCAGCGCACGACCCTCGGCGAGTTCGACGCAGGTGAAATCGAACTCCTTGCGCGCCACACAATCGATGGCCTCACTCGCCGCCAGCGTTTGCTCCGGCAACACCGCCGCGTGCGCTCCGACCAACGCGATCCGCACGTCAGGGCACTGATTTTTCAACGCCTCCGCCAACCGCGCATCGCCGCGCAACGTCGGAGCACTGGTATGAATGACAACCAGTTCGTAATCCCGCGCAATCTTCAGCACGTCGTCGAGCGACTGATCATGCGGCGGCGCATCGACAAGCCGCGAGCCGGGAATCAGGGCCGCAGGCTGCGCGAGCCATGTCGGGAACCAGAACGAACGCACCTCGCGTTTCGCCTGGTAACGCGAACCCGCGCCGCCGTCGAAACCCTCGAAGGAGGGCGGATTAACAAAAAGTGTGCGCAGCGAAGTCACGGGATTAATGAAACTCGGCAACCGTGAACTTGTAAGTGGGAGCGCACTGGGGCATGGAGAATCAATGAACCCGTCACGCCCCTCGCGCAAGCCTGCATTGGCTGGCGGCATGAGCTTCCTCCGGGCTCTGGAAAAAGCGACCGGTGCGTGGACGAAATCGCAGCGGCATATGGTGGGCGTCAGCGGCGGACGGGATTCCGTGGCGCTGCTGCACGCTTTGCATGCGCTGAGTTTTACGCGGCTCACGGTGTGTCACCTCGATCACGGCTTGCGCGGACGGTCCGGCGCTGCCGATGCGCGGTTTGTCAAAAAGCTATGCTTGCGGCTTGGCTTGAATTTTCTCGGGGACACAGCCGATGCCAAGGCGTTCGCCGCTTCACACAAGCTTTCGCTGGAAACTGCGGCGCGCAAGGTGCGTTACGATTTCTTCGAGCGCTGCGCCCGCCAAACCCGCTGCCCGCGCCTCGTGCTGGCCCATCATGCGGATGATCAGGTGGAAACCGCCCTGTTCCATTTCCTGCGCGGGAGCGGCATGAGCGGTCTCGCCGGCATGCGCCCGCGCTCGGAACGTGGACGCCTCATCATCCTGCGCCCGCTGCTCGGTGTGTGGCGCGAGGAGATCAATGTTTATGTGGCTGGGAAAAAGCTGAATTTTCGCGAGGACGCCTCCAACGCCGATCCCGCGCATACCCGCAACCGGCTGCGCAACACCCTTTTGCCACAGCTTGAATCCCTCCTCGGACGCGACGTGCGCAACGCCATCCTGCGCAACGCGGAAATCCTCGGCGAAGAAAATGCGTGGCTCGAAACGCTGGTTCCCACGCAAACCGAAAGCCTGCGAGTCAAGCCGCTCGCCGCCGAACCTGTGGCGTTGCAACGCCGCGTGCTCCACGCGTGGCTTCGCGCCGCAGCGGTTCCGCTCGTTGGTTTCGACCTCGTGGAATCCGTGCGCGAACTGCTCAACAACCTCGCCCTCGCCAAGGTGAATCTCCCCGGCGACCGTCACGTCCGCCGCCGCGCCGGCATCCTTTTCATCGAATGAACTGGCGCATCCTCGTCATCGGCAAACCTAAACTCCGCTACGCCGCGCAGGGCGTGGACGAGTATCTCAGTCGCATCCAACATTTCACCGGCGCGGAATTGATCACCGTAAAATCCGATGCCGATCTGCTCACCCGCAGCGTCGGCACGTTTCGCATCGTGCTCGACGAACGCGGCAAACTCATCACCAGTCGCGACCTCGCGGCCCTGATCGAAAAATGGGAACTCCGCGCGATCAAAACCGTGAGCCTGCTCATCGGCGGGGCCGACGGACACAGCCCCGCGCTCCGCGATCAGGCGGATTACCTATGGTCGCTCAGCCCGCTCACGATGCAGCACGAACTCGCGCTCGTCGTATTGCTCGAACAACTCTACCGCGCACACAGCATACAATCCGGCCTGCCCTACCACCGCGAGGGGCGGGATTAAATCGGGTTTAAAAACTACGCATAGCGCGCCTTATTTCTCCACTTCCGCGAAACGCTGGAGACAGGCTTCCCGCTCAGTTTTGTGATCGACCATCGGGAGCGGATATCCCGGTGCCAACCGCATCCCTGCGGGCGGCGCAAGGAGTTTGACGGCAGGAACATCGCGGAGTTCGGGAAGCCATTCCTTGATGAATTCGCCCTCGGGATCGTAGCTCTTCGTCTGCGACCACGGGTTTTGGATGCGGAAATACGGAGCGGCGTCGGCGCCGGTTCCAGCGCTCCATTGCCAGCCGCCGTTGTTCGCCGCGATCTCGCCATCGACGAGCCGCTGCATGAAGTAACGTTCGCCCATGCGCCAGTCGATGTGCAGATCCTTGGTGAGAAACATCGCAGTGATCATGCGGAGCCGGTTATGCATCCAACCCGTCGTGTTGAGCTGGCGCATCGCGGCATCGACGATGGGAAATCCGGTCTCGCCGTTGCACCAGCGCTGGAAGATTTTTTCGTCGTGATCCCAGCGCAACCCTCGCCAGCGCGGGTTCCATTCGTGCTCAAGCACCTCGGGCCAGTGCCACAAGACGGCCTGGTAAAATTCGCGCCAGATCAGCTCGTTGAGAAACGTCTGGGCGCTGCGGCGTCCGGCGGCGTCGGCGTTTTCGAGCGCGCGCAGGCACTCGTTGTAAATGTGCCGCAGCGAAAGCGTGCCGTGGCGCAGATCAATGCTGAGTTGCGAGGTGTGGTTGCCCGCAGGCAGGTTGCGGTGTTGTCCGTAGCGGAACACCGGCCCGGCGAGAAAACGGGTGAGCCGTGCGCGGGCCGCACGTTCCCCGGCTTCGGGCAAACGGGAGGCCGTCTGCGTAAGGCCCCAAGTCGCGAGGCCGGGCAGCGGCTGGCTGGTTATCGAAGCGGGGACGGAAATTTTTTTGATGGCCACCGTTCGAGTGGATTTCGGGAGCTTGAGCCAAGCCCGTGCGTAGGGGCTAAAAACCTTAAACATCGTGCCCGAGCCGGTCTGCACGTCGTTCGCCTCGTGCAGAACCCGGTCTTTGTGGCTGAACACCGCGACACCTTCAGCCCGCGCCATTTCCTCCACGCGCTGCTCCATGGCGCGTCCGAACGGATCGTAATCCCGCGCAAAATGAAGCGACGTTGCACCTGTTTCGCGAATGAGTTTTCGCAACTCCCCCACGGCGTCGCCTTTTCGAAAAATAAGCCGTCCGCCGAGGTGCTCAATGTTTTGGCTAAGCGATTCGAGGCAACCGCAGAGGAATTCCTGACGAGGCGCGCCGGTCCAGTCGTGGGCATGCTGCCAATCGCTGACGATGTAAACCGGGACCACATGTTCGTCTGCGGCCGCAGCGTGAAGGCCGGGGTTATCGGACACGCGCAAGTCGCGGCGGAACCAGTGAATGGAAGTCATGGGTGGGAATTAGGGTTTCAGGGAAGCGGACTTTGCGTTACGCATGGCGGCTTCACACGGATGAATTCAACCGAAACTCTGACCATCGAAACGCTCGGCATCATCGCCGGGAACGGCATGTATCCGCAACTCCTCGTCGAAGGCGCGCGCAAGGCCGGGGTGAAACACATCGCGGTGGCGGCGTTTGAAAACGAGACGCGCCCGGAACTCGCGGGCATGGTCGATGAGATCGAGTGGCTGCGCGTCGGCCAACTCGGAAAGCTCACCCAATTTTTCAAAAAGCGGCAAATAGCCCATGCGATCATGGCCGGTCAGATCGCACCGAAGAATTTGTTCGATCTGCGGCCGGACATGCGCGCGCTGGTGATCCTCGCGACGTTGAAAGAGCGCAATGCGGAATCCATTTTCACCGCAATCGGCAACGAACTTGCCAATGTCGGCACCACGCTGCTCAACGCCACGATGTTTATGGAGGAGCACTTGGCGCAAAACGGCCTGATCGCCGGTCCAGCCCTCAAACGCGCGCTTTCCGACGACGTGGAATACGGGCTCCGCATCGCGAGGGAGGTGAGCCGTCTGGACATCGGCCAGACCGTGGTGGTGAAACGCGGCACCGTGCTTGCGGTAGAAGGGTTCGACGGCACCAACGCCACCATCGAGCGCGGCGGACGGCTAGGCAAAAAGGATGCGGTCGTTGCGAAGGTGGCCAAACCGGGACAGGACTTCCGTTTTGACGTGCCTGTCATAGGCCCGCAAACGCTGGAAACAGCCGTGGCCGCAGGGATCACCGCAATAGCGGTAGAAGCCGGCAGAACGCTGGTCCTGGAGCGGGCCCGCGTCATAGAAATCGCAAGGCAAACCGGGATCTCCGTGGTAGGCGGGTAACCGCATCTACCTCCCATCTCTCCCATACCTCCCATCTCTCCCATACCTCCCATACCTCCTCCAAGGGCCACAAGACGCCCAAACCCCGCCTAGTGCGTCGGAGCCTTGACCGTCGCGGTCTCGGCATTCTTCCGGCGTTCCTCGACGATACGATCCGCAATTTCCACGACCATTTGCTCAAGCAGCAGCCGGAGATGGCTGCCCGGACGATAATCCGCCGGAGCGATATGTTTCACCCGGTTTGCGAGAGCCGAAAGTTGGTAGCACTTTTTAAAACTCACGCGACTGGCGTCCTCGGGATTGTACACTGCGATGGCGTTGCCGCCGTTGCGGAGCATCACGGTAAAGCACGGCACATCCGTAGGCCCGTCGCCGACATAAACCATGTTGGCAAATGGAACAGGCCGGATCTCAGGCGGCATGTGGTCGTTCACATCCTGGTTGGGATCGAGCAATCCCTTGTTGATCCGGAAAAGATACTGCGTTTTTTGTGTGTGACTGATGACCCGTTTGGGAAAAGAAATGTGCCCCTGCGGATCCTCGGCAAACTCGCACCCGAACACCCGCGTGAGAAACGGAGCAAGCCGGCTGCCCTCGATCATTACCTTGATGCCCGAGGAAATAATGTAGTGCTCCAGCCGGATGCCGTGGGCTTCGTGCTGCGTCGTGAGTAACTTTTGGAACTCGGAAAACATCTCGGGCAGACCTTTGTAAAACGTCATGCTCTCACCGAGCTTACGAAGGTCGTCGTTGGTCGGGCGATCCGGTTCCAGCGTGTCGAGCATCACTTTCATATAAGCCAGTTCGTTGTCGTAACCCTGCTCCTTCACCAGCACATGGCAGCGCGCCCAAAACTTGGTGGAATCGATGCCGAACGCCGGAAAAAGCGCCTCTTCCTGCATGTAGGTAGGACTCAGGGTCTGATCGTAATCGTACACCAGAGCGATGATATTTTGCGGCGCTGACATGCGACGTTCATAGTGTGACGACGCTTTCAAAGCAATGGTACCTTTGAAGAAGGCGCTGACAAAAGCTCAAGCGCCTTGCCTCACGCTGGAATGTTTCGCAAGCCGAGGTGGTCCGCCGTTCGATCGAGGCGGCCGAAGTTCGGGACACCACACCCGACGGCGACGCGGAACGCCGCATCGCTGCGGCCGATGCGAGACGGCGAAGCCGGAAAAGCTCATGCGGCGGCCCGAACGGCTCCTGTTGGAACAAGCGCGCGGTTTGCTCCCTTAGATTTTCTCACGCGCTTTCTTCCCGGATGAAATCTTTCATAGTCATGATTCGAACTCCCCGCCAGGGATCGAGCACCAGAA
>Ga0105048_10008113_pt1 | contig 16827 bp, 15 predicted proteins | sample MAT05_FD_78382 | JGI IMG/M metagenome (GOLD analysis project Ga0105048, IMG submission 78382) | Freshwater microbial communities from Lake Fryxell liftoff mats and glacier meltwater in Antarctica - MAT-05 | ecosystem: Environmental > Aquatic > Freshwater > Ice > Liftoff microbial mat | place...
AATTCTTCATATACTTAGGTTTCCTTTTCATGGCTTGCCCTGTAGCAAAAATTAAATATTGTTATAACAAATTATTGAGAGCACCCAGTTCGTTTTTTTGCAGATAATTTTTTGCAATAGCCACAGACTATTTTCTTGGTTTTGCGCCTCTCTAATTGGTTAATCATATATTAGAGGCCCGTTCAGCTATAATTTCTGTCGCTGTTTTCCTGTTATTGCCCAGTGCATTGTGTACTATACGGGTTAAAAAAATAAAATGCTATTTTCGTTTGTTGGGTCAAAGTCGGTGCTTGTGGCGTAGATGTCGGTTATCTTCTATAAAAACGCCTTTCAGATGTCCGTATGTCCTAAATGCGTTTTATCAGTTCTTCAAAATAATCGTAAGGCAAAACAGGATTTTTTAATCGTTCATCGTCCAGCACAAAACCTATGATGATGTATTCTTTGATATACTATGTTGCCCACTGACGAAAACAGGTGGCAACTGTTGACTTTATTCTGTTGTAATCTTAAATGATTTCATCTGAATTGTAATATTCAATGCTCCGTTTCACTCCTCAGCTACCTTCCAAACGAACTAGTAAGAAATCCTTTATAGTTGCCGTGGGATTTATTTCCCTCTCTTCAAAAATATTTTTTAAATGAATATTAATATTGACTACAGTGGTTTGAAAAAGCTCAGCCATTAGCTTTTGCGTAAGCCAAACCGTTTCGTTTTCTATTCGTACTTCCAATTGGGTTTCGCAAGCTTCGGTAGTGTAAATTATTATTTGAGAAGGGTTTCCTTGTATAGTCAAAAGACAAATTCCAAAGGCTTACTGGCAAAGCAATTACACCTTAACACCCGTTTAAAAAAGGGATCACGAACTCATGGTAAAATAGAATGATTGTGAAAAAATAGCAAAAGTAGTGCTGCAAGGAGGACGCCGCATGGATGCTAATATTATTTATGATCCCGCAACCAATCTAAAAGCTATCTTAATTTTATGTAATAGCTACAGTACCACCTTACCTTTTAAAGGCCACCACCAATTCCTTACTGCCCGGGGTGTATTTGTAAAAACCTTCCCCGCTTTTTACCCCAAGCTTACCGGCGGTAACCATATTTACAAGCAGCGGGCAAGGAGCATATTTAGGATTGCCAAATCCATCCTGCAGTACTTTCAGGATGCTGAAACATACATCTAGCCCGATAAAATCAGCGAGTTGCAAAGGTCCCATCGGGTGCGCCATGCCGAGTTTCATTACGGTATCTATTTCATTTACGCCGGCTACCCCTTCATACAGGCTGTAAATAGCCTCATTAATCATGGGCATCAGAATGCGGTTGGCAATAAACCCGGGGTAATCATTTACCACGCAAGGTACTTTGCCCAATTTTTTGCTCAGTTCCACAATCGTATCGGTTACCGCTGCTTCGGTGGCATAGCCGTTGATGATTTCCACCAACTTCATTACTGGTACCGGATTCATAAAATGCATGCCAATTACATTGGCAGGGCGACCGGTTACGGCGGCAATTTTGGTAATAGAAATGGAGGAAGTATTGCTTGCAAGGATACAACCGGTTGAAGTATGGATACCGAGTTCTTTGAATATTTTTAGTTTCAGATCTACATTTTCGGTAGCAGCTTCCACTACGAGTTGCACGTCTTTTACACCTGCTGCGAGGTCGGTGACCGGCGTGATGTTGGCCAATGTGGCTGCTTTGCCGGCTTCATCAAGCAAGCCTTTTGTTAGTTGCCGGTCAAGGTTCTTGGCAATGGTTTGAATCGCTTTCTCCAGTTGTGCGGCGTTAATATCAATAATAGCGACGGAAAAACCGTTTTGCGCAAATATATGTGCAATACCATTTCCCATGGTTCCTGCTCCAATAACGGCCACTTTTTCAATTTGCTGCATACAATCGTAATAATTTTGATGGGGGTAAACGCCATCTTAATAATTAGAAAATAAAAGGTAAATAAACGGTTCTTATTTCTTTTTGTAGTCGCCTCGTTTCCAGGATTTAATAAACTGTTGCCAGGCAGCGGGGTTTAAAATATTCATGGGAGGGAGCTGTCCGGAGTAAACGGCCTTATTGGCAGTTTGTCGCAGGCTGTAATTGACCGCTTCACGCCCATCGCTTGGGAGCGATCTCATTAAAACCGACCTTTTGCTTTCATCCAGATTTTGACGGGCAAGTTCATACTCATCCGCAGCAATATTGGTGTTTATAAAATCCCGCTCAAATTGGGGACGGGTAGGACGTGCCCTTATTATGGTGGCTGGCAGGTAATTGTAATCGGTCACCATTAATTTTATCACTTCATATTCGTGTCCGAAAAGGTTTCGGGGTATAAAGGCCATACTACCCTCGTAGCCTACATGCGAAAATTCAATTTCATCCCCTTTAAGCACGGCAATACTAAATACCCCTTGTTGGTTGGTAATAGTACCCCGCCCTTTTCCTTTTACGGAAATACTTACGCCTTCTATTCCTACCAAACTATCGGCAGTCATAACAATGCCATATAGTTGTACAACAGAGTCCCGATAAGAATCCTGTGCCTTAAGACCGGTAAAAGCAAAAATAAAAACAAGCAGTGCGTATAATTTCATCATGTAAGCTATTCTAAATGCGAAAATACCGTAAATAACATACCCCTAATCAACAAAGAAAGGATGAAGAAGGTTATTTTTGCAAGATTGGTTTATCAATTAACAAAAACTTTGGCAATGACGGAACAGGATATTTTAAAGGCACTAAGTAATGTGCAGGAACCAGATTTAGGAAAGGATCTCGTAACCCTAAACATGATTAAAGATATAAAAATTAAGGACAAAAATGTTTCGTTTACTGTAATTCTCACTACGCCTGCCTGTCCTATGAAGGATATGATCAGTGGTGCCTGCGTGAATGCAGTAAAGATTCTGGTAGATAAGGAAGCTATTGTGCGGGTGAATTTTACAAGCAATACTACAAGCGGCAGAAAGGCCGGAGAACAGGTTTTACCAGGGGTAAAAAATATTATTGCCGTGGTAAGTGGTAAAGGGGGAGTAGGAAAAAGTACGGTATCCGCTAATTTGGCATTGGCGCTTGCCGAAGGCGGTGCCAAAGTAGGACTGATGGATGCGGATATTTATGGACCGAGTGTGCCTATTATGTTTGGAGTAAGAGGCATAAGACCTATGATGAAAGATGGAGGCAATGGAAAAGGACTGATTGTTCCCTTAGAGCGTTTTGGAATTAAACTAATGAGTATTGGATTATTAGTAGATGATAAGAGTGCCGTTGTGTGGCGGGGACCCATGGCAAGCAGTGCTATTAAGCAGTTTATTACCGAAGTAGATTGGGGAGAACTCGATTACCTTGTTATAGACATGCCCCCGGGTACCGGAGATATCCACCTGACAATGGTACAAACTGTGCCGGTAACGGGTGTGGTAGTTGTAACTACCCCGCAGGATGTAGCTCTTGCCGACGCTAAAAAAGGTATTGCTATGTTCGGGCAGGCGCAAATTAATGTTCCTATTATTGGATTGGTGGAAAATATGAGCTGGTTTACGCCAGCCGAGCTACCCGAAAATAAATATTATATTTTTGGAAAAGATGGCGGTAAAAAATTGGCTGAGGAATATGAAATGCCGCTATTGGGACAGATTCCATTGGTGCAAAGCATCCGCGAGGGGGGAGATGCCGGTGTACCCGCTATGGTGAGTGATGACGCTGTAAGTAAGGCTGCTTTTATAGAATTTGCCTCCAAAACCATTAGGAGTATCGCCATGCGCAATGCAAAAATGAAACCAACGCAGGTGGTGCAAATGGTAGAATAAGGACGCCTCTTAAAATCATTCGGACAATGCCCGCCGATTTTGTAATACCTGCATTTATTTTTGTAAATGAGAAGGGTATGAAATTGGTAAAATGCATTTTTCGGGTTTTTAAAGATAATCATTAGTATTAAAAATAAACTTTGTCTTTGGTCATTACTTGTTTTTTACTGGGTCAACTGACTTACTAAAATGAAATTTCTATTTTTTCTCATTGCGACTATTCTCATTTTCTCCTCCTGTATGACTTCTTCTGAAAATAACAGCGAGGTTGTTTTCGATCTTGAAGGCCACCGGGGTTGCCGGGGATTGTATCCGGAAAATTCGATTCCAGCCATGTTGCATGCCCTTGAACTGGGCGTGAATACCCTGGAAATGGATGCTGTTATTACGGCCGATGGAAAGGTCGTACTAAGTCATGAGCCGTTTTTTAACCATGAAATCAGTACCCTGCCTGATGGTACGGAAGTGACGGAAGCCATGGAAAAAAGTCTGAACATCTATACCATGTCTTATGATTCGGTTCAGTTGTTTGATGTGGGGATGAAACCGCATCCCCGTTTTGCGGAGCAAAAAAAGACGGGTGTCCACAAGCCGCTGCTGTCGGATGTGCTCGATGCCGTAAAAGATTGGTGTGAGCGGAATAAAAAACCACTTCCATTTTTTAATATCGAGACAAAATGTATGGCAGCCACCGATTCGGTCTATCACCCGGCACCGGCTGAATTTGCAGAAATATTGATGAAAGTCATCCGGGAAGAAGGCGTAAAGGAGAAAGCCATCATTCAATCTTTTGATTTCAGGACGTTGCGCTATTTACACAAGATGTATCCAACCACCCGGCTTGCAGCGTTGGTAGAAGGTGATGATACGCTTACAGTATCGGAGCAATTGGCTTCGCTCGGCTTTACCCCGGCTATCTATTCTCCTGCACATGAAAAGGTGACGGCAGAATTGGTAGAAGCCTGTCGTACTGCGGGTATGTTGCTGATCCCCTGGACTGTAAATGATGAGGCCGATGCTATAAGATTGAAGAAGTTGGGCGTAAATGGCTTGATTACCGACTATCCGGATCGCATTCATTGAATTTTATACGGAAAAAGATATGCTATTGCAGGCAGTTTGTAAACTGTCTGCTTTTTCTTTTTTGGATGGAATCCCATCCTCCGGTTATTTTGCACCTATGAACAAAACATCCCTGATTGCGCAAATCAATGCAAAAAAGTCTTTCCTCTGTGTAGGTCTCGATACGGATCTTAAAAAAATACCTGCTCATTTATTGTCTTACACCAACCCGGTACTTGCTTTCAACAAGGCGATGATTGATGCAACCCGCGATCTTTGTGTTGCCTACAAAATAAATACGGCTTTTTATGAAGCCAATGGGGCTGCCGGATGGCAAACGATGGAAGAAACCTTTGCCTATATTGGCGGGGAGCATTTAAAAATTGCTGATGCCAAAAGAGGTGATATTGGCAATACGAGCGATCAGTATGCAAGGGCTTTTTTTGAGCAGGTAAAAGCCGATGCTATTACCGTAGCCCCATATATGGGCGAGGACAGCATCCGCTCGTTTTTGGCTTATCCTGATAAATGGACCATTGTTTTGGGGTTGACAAGCAATACCGGCAGCAACGATTTTGAAAGACTGAAATTGGATGCCGAGCAGTATGATACCCGGTTTGTACCCAATGTGGTACAGGGCAACCGGTCGGAGTTGTTGTATGAAAAAGTATTGAAAACGGTGTCCGGCTGGGGTACCCCCGAGAACCTGATGTTTGTGATTGGAGCCACGCATGCACAGGAGCTTGAGCATATCCGGAGCATTATCCCGGAGCATTTTATACTGGTACCGGGCTTGGGAGCACAGGGCGGTAGTTTGGAAGAGGTAGCTTCTCATGGCCTTAATAAAGAAACCGGCTTGCTGCTGAATGCAAGCCGGGCTATTATTTATGCTTCCTCTAAAGAAGACTTTGCGGAGGCTGCCCGTATTCAAGCGCAAACCTATGCCACAGAAATGGTTGGTTATCTTTCCAAAGAAATGGGGTAGGATAATTAAGGAAGACTTTAAAACTACTCAGTCAAGGTTTAATCCATTTTTTTAGCAGCACTATCCAAAGCTTCAAAAAAATGATCCCGCATATTCTTAGCTTTTACCTTTTCCGATTCATAATAAATTTTCAAAGAATCAGCTACGGAAAAAGTAGGTTCAGGTTGAAAATTATCCATCCAATCCATCATTTCTTTATCGGCATCTTTAAGTTGCTTCAATAGTTTGGTGTATTCAGCCCTTAGCGAAACACTCGCATTGTCTTTGAGTTTGGCAAGGGAATCAATTCTTTGCTGTGCTGTCTTCTGAAAACCTCTTAGTTTGCCCATTTTTGGCATGGCTTCATCGTGGTAGCCAACAATTTCCTCAAAAAGGCTATCGGTAGGTGAGCTTACTACGGCTGCAGCATTCTGACTTTCGCCACCCGTCGTTTCGGCTTCTTTTGGACTGTTTTTACAGGCTACGGCTAGTAATACAAGTCCTGCCAATCCGTAAAGCATTATTTTTTTCATGTGTGCTGTTTTTGTCCGCCTCTACTGCGTAAAGACGTATTTTTTTATGGTTAAATTTTTATAGTCTCATCCAATAGAGCGGTAAAGTTCCAACATTCTAATGATTTCCAACCTTTGAATATTGGCTTTATCATATCTTTTTTAAGCTTCAAACTGTATGGTTATTTTTTTAAATCCTGCTGCTTCGAGGAAACTGCGCATCATTTGAGCTGCTTGTTGGTTGGCTTTCCCCATCAAGCCCCTTTGAGTGGCTTCAGTTATCATTCTTTGCCGCGCTTTTTGCTTGACAGCTAAAACCGCCTGCTGACCCCACGGCCCTTCTTCAATAAATATATCAAATCCAGAAGGGTTGGTAATAACATCTAATAGTTGGCTAGAGGGTAAGGTCAGCCATACCGAATCCTTTACAATACGGACGCTTTGATCGGTTAATCGCTGCAAATCAATGCCGGCAATCACCGTTCCGCTTACTACCATTACGAGTTTGTCGCCGGGCGGCAGTCCGGGATACCTCAAAAAAGGCCCGAGTATCGCATCTTTAAAAGCCTTAAAGGCCATGCCACTCTGACTTACCTGAAAGCTATCCACTACTACTTCTGCATATAGTTTTGCTGTTTGCAGTTCGGCAATTTGTTTGATCTCTGTAACCAATAATTGTGTTTCTTCTATGGTAACCGGTTGATTTTTAAACCATTGCGCTGGATTTGGTAGCCAGTCCATTTTTTGGAACAAAAGGAAAAGTAATCCCAGTCCCAATATCGGTATGGCTAGTTTTTTCAGGATATTCAAAAAAGTATTTTTCATAATTATAATTAAGAGGGAGTAGAGGTAAAGTTTTTAATAAACTGAATATCAATGTTTTTATAGCCCAATTGTTGAAGATAACGGGTAAGCCATTCTTTAGAATTTTTTTCTGCTTCTTGTAAAATCCCCATTTCGCGGCTTTGGGCGATGATTTGCCTTTCGGCCTGTTGCATCAGGTTGTTTTGCTCGGCAACCGTAAAATGATCCCTGAAAAAATCTATTTCCTGATAAGCAACCCGAATATTTTGGGGGAGCATATTGACCGATAAGATTTTGGCAGCGGGAAGTTGTATCAGTATGGTTTTCCCTTCTAATTGAACATACCTTGGATCTATTTCGTTAAAATTTATACCGGCTTTTACGGTGGCTTCGCATGTAATGAGAATTTTTCGATCGCCCCATTTAAACCAAGTGGCATCATCACTTGCTTTTACTACTTTAGTAAGCGTGTATTCTACTGTAGCAAGATCCTGCATTTGTTGCAATGCCACAAGTGTGGCTGCCTTATCGGGCAAAGGCTTGGCGCAGTTTGCAAAAAGGCAAACTATCAGCAAACCAGGTAAATATGTTTTTATTGTCTGTAACATGAATGCATCAAAACTCGATGATTTCAACCGGATAACCAACCCTATAGGAATGAATACTTTTTTATAAAAATTATTAATAGCATAATATGGTATAGAATTTTAATGTATTTATATCACTTATTTTGCAAAAATTATATCCGGGATAATTATTTAATTTTACAAAATGAAAAAGTATGCAGTAATTGTGGCTGGTGGTGTGGGGAAAAGAATGAATAGCGAATTGCCTAAACAATTTATGTTGTTGCTTGGCAAGCCTCTTTTGTATTATACTCTTAAAACTTTTCTTAAATCATTCCCCGACCTGACCATAATATTGGTGTTGCCGCAGGAGCATATTGAAAAAGGAAAAGAATTGGTTGATGCATATTTTGATGCGAACCGTATAATATTTACAGCCGGCGGCGAATCTCGTTTTCATAGTGTTCGCAATGGCGTAAGCCTTATTGAAGAGGAAAGCATTATCATGGTTCACGATGGAGTACGTTGCCTTATTACTCCACAATTGATTCAATATTGTTACGATTCTGCCCTTCAGCATGGAACAGCCATACCAGCCATTCCTTTAAAAGATTCGGTAAGGCAACTTGCAGGATTAAATACCATCGCACTCGACCGAACGCAACTTCGCAGCATACAGACTCCACAATGCTTTCATAGCAAATTATTGCTGCCAGCTATAACTCAAATTGAATTTAAAGAGAAATTTACCGATGAGGCTACCGTAGTAGAAGCTTATGGCATTGAGGTTCATTTGATGGAAGGCGAAGACACCAATATAAAAATTACCACTCCCATTGACCTGATGCTTGCCGAGCAAATATTGCTAAGCCGTATCAAAGAGGAAGTACTGAAATAATCATGATTTTATCCATTTTAATATAGTGGGAAGTGTATTCTTTTTCCAAAAGAAATAAGGTTGGTTAATGGAGCCGAATTTTTTATAAAACCTTGCTACCCCGGGCAGATCGGAGCCTTCAAAATCAAGTATCAGATCAGTACCTGCAAATTCCCTGATCAGTTCATCCATTAAAAAATGATTGGCTTCCATCATCCTTCCATTAGGCAGAGTAGTAGAGGCTACATTATAAATCCGTTTTTTATCTTTTAAAAATAACCCAATAGCAAGCAACTCTTCCGATAGGTTGCCGTGTGGCATGGGGCGTACAACTTTTCTTAAAAAACAATCCCCGGTAGCAAACAAGTTTTTACAAAGCGAATCAAATGCCTCCCAGTCCGTCGGTCGGTAACCCATATTTTTCCCATAGGTGTCGCGGTAAATAGTAATAGCCTCGGTGGTATCTGTTCCTTCTTTGTATTGCAGATCGAATTTTTGGGTTCTGTTCAGATTTTTTAGCAAATCCTTGCTATAGTCCTCTCGAATTGCTTCATAAAGCCTTTGGACGGGTACCAAAAAATTGTTACATAAAGGCGAGTCCGGTTCCGGAAGACAACCATGGTTTAGAAATATTTCAATTAAACGATATTTTTGAGCAGCGGCTTCAAGGAATGCTGTCTGTATAGGTAATTGGACTTCGTTTCTGGAAAAAATACCAAGTTGCTGTGCAAAAGCAGGTTGGCAGAGATAGCGGATTCCCCATTTTTTTCTCCATGTCAATGGCATTACATATTCGTAACCGTTGCTGATAAGGGCATCCCAACCCGGACTCATGGCATCAAGGAAGGCACTTTGAGCATATATTAAACCATTTGCAGAGGCTTCAATCGCTTCATCCCACAGGGCTTTATCGATGGAATCATGGTTGATATATTGCAGATTATTTACCATATATAATTCCTTAACGGATCAGGGGCACCCCAAGCACCTGTGGTTTTATGGCATTCAGATCGAGGGTAAAACTCAACCTGCGTTGCCATAGGCTTGCACCACCGGGCCGGTTGGGATCATTTACATTATTAGGTTCTTTAAAATCATTGCTTTGCAGCAGCGGGAAATAGATTTTCAACGCCTTAGCTACTGGTAAGTGCAACCCAATACTATACAAAAACCTCGAATTTTCACTTGATGGTCGCCAGGGAGAAGCCGAAGTGCCTACATCAGCAAATACCTTCAATGGAACGTTGAAAGGCAGAATACTCAACGGATTATAGGCATCCGGGATATCGAATTCGAGATTGACAGCAGCCAGCCAGTTATCAAAAAAATCAAGTCCCTGATTACTGAGGCCGGGCCGTACAGAACTGAAATCGCTTCGATATTTAAACCCACCATCGCGGATACTAATCTGTCTGCCTGCGGTTTCAGGGGATTGGTTGCGTTCCGCAAAAGGCTGACTATAGGTGTAATCCTGCCGGCCATTGGGCGCATACATGGTAAAATGATAGCGGCTGTTATCAATTCTGCGTTCTTCTGTTTTCTCTTGCAGGTAAAATATTTTTCCGGCAAATACCCTTGCTCGAATTCCTTTACCGCTTGCATTGTAATTATAAAAGTAATTTCCTTCCACCGTAAACCTTGCAATGTCCTTTACCTGTTGGAGGGTCGCAACAATGCTATAAGGATACAATACCCGGTCATTTTTCCAGCCAACGGATACTTGTGGAATGAACGTGGTGGTAGCGGGTGCTTTTCTGGGGAAAAACACCGTATCACCGGGTGGTTCGGGAGTGGTAAATTCAATGCCTTGTTCCAGAATGATCCAGCTTTTGACCTCTATCCATTTGGTGAGCGTACTCAAGGCTTGTTTTCTTCGTTTTTCCAGATATATCCCGGGCACCCATTTAGTAAACCCACTGAAAATTTCAGTGCCATCCGTCCCGGAAATGGAGCCGGTATTGAATCGGGCGGCTCCCAGGTAGGTTTCGAAATGATGAAACCTACCTTTTTCAGGAAAATAGGTATAACTCATACGGCCATATCCGGTAAGCTGATTGCTTCCAGTTGCAAAAAGAGGGGCAGCCACCCATTGCCATGGTTTTTGCGGAACAGTATAATTATGTAAAAGAATGCCAGCTTGAATACCATCATAAACATTGTATCCGACAGCCGGAAACAAACTGATTTTTTTCTTAAAATCTTTGGGTTTTAGCGATCCATCTGCCTTCTGCAGCAGCAGGTATTGAATGGTACTGGAATCGGGTAGCCCGGTTTGTTCCCATGTTTTTTGGGCTTCTGCAGCAAGAGCCGGATTTCGGGCAGCCAGAAGATTCTTAAAATCATCAGGATCCACATGGTGCATGCTATATTGCTGATAATATTCTTGCATCAGCGCTTTCATGCTATCTGTACCAAGTTTGGCTTCCAGCGTTTCGAGCCACAAAGCTGTTTTGGTATAGGCGACGGCATTGTATCCTGCCTCTGTCATGGTAACGGAAGGCGATAAAATAGGAGGGTCAAGGTGTTTGCCTGCCAGCAGGTTCAGCAACCAGTTGCCTTCATCAAAAAAGACGGTAGACTCTGCTTTCTCTGCTTTTGAATTGGCTGCCTTTTTCTTGAAATATTTCCTTTCAAGGTAAGTATTAAACCCCTCATCCATCCAGGGATTAGCCCGCTCATTGTTGGCTATCATAGCCTGAAACCAATTATGGCCTACTTCATGAACTATAAGTTGTTCGAGGGTATTGCTATCTCCGGCAAACGTATTGAGTGAGGTAATCATGGGGTATTCCATTCCGGATCCTTGTACTATCGGATCGCCTACCACCGACACCTGCGGGTATTGGTAAGGGCCAGATTCTTCGGAATAATGCAACAAGGCCTTTTTGGTATAATCGAGGCTGTTGGTCCAGGTGGAAGCATCTTTAGGCAGTACGAAATTCCAAAGGGCGACTGTTTGGTTATTTACCAATACAGTATCATAACCAACCCGAAAATCAGGGTGGGCAAACCAAGCAAAATCTACCACATTTTCAGCCTTATAAATCAAAGTCTTTAAAGGATAAACCGGGGCAGGTTCTGCTTTAATTTTCGGAGCGGGCTGTCCCCACTTTTTTGGTGGCGCCTTTTTCGGGGTAGTCTTGGGAAAAGGTAAAGAGCGTTGGGTAAGCAACCATTCTTTTTCGGCTTTGCTCTGCAACACGCCGGTGGCAGCTACAACATAGTTTTCGGGCAGGGTTACACTTACTTCATAGTTGCCGAAATCAGCATAAAATTCACCCATATCGAGGTAGGGCATTTCGTTCCATCCCTTTTCGTTATAAACAGCCGCTTTTGGAAACCATTGTGTAATACTGTAAAACGACCCTGCATGCCCAAGGCGGGAAAAACGATAAGGCAGTTGCACATGGAAAGGGGAAGTAACCTGAATTTTTTCTCCCGGTGCCAGTGGCATGGGCAGCATCAACTGTGCTATGTCTATATACAGAGGATGATCCTTTAATACTGCAGGTTGATTATTTACTTTAAAATCTAACCGGTTGATATATCCTTTTTGTTCTGGTTTAGAAAAATAAAATTCAGTTGAGCGGTTTAATAATTGCTGTTCAGAAAAAGCCGTACCATCATTTTTATAAGCATTAGGCCAAAGGTGAAACCAAATGAAAAATAGCGTATCCGGGGAATGGTTGGTATAAATTAGCTCCAATGTGCCATTTAATGATTTGGCGTCTGTATCGAGGACAACAGCAATTGTATAATCTGTTTGCTGCTTCCAGATGCGTTTTTGTGCACCTGCTTGCATGCCTGTACAAAGCAAAAACAGCCAACTACTGATACGACCAATTTTTCGTAGGAAATTCATGAATAAGCCGGAAGATAATACAGTTCTCTAATTCCTGCCTGCGTTCCTCACCATTTCTTTTAGAATAGCATTGAACCCGGTAGCATTTTGTAATTCATAAAGTGATAAGTGCATGCGGTAACGCCAGTAGTGTTTTGGATTGGCGGGAACGTTGATGCGCTCCTCCTGCGAGTTTTCCCTGCGCATGGCTCCATCCATCCCCAGTAAATCCTGCAATTGAAAAATGGCCCACATTGCAGGTCTAAACATGTGCTGACTGATAATGGCTTTATTAATCCAGGGTTCACAATAAAAAGGATGCTCTCCCCATTGACCCAGTTCGTTTTCAAAAAAAGCCTGCGTATTACTTGCATTTTCTTCCCACCAACCTCGTATGGTACTCATATCATGTGTACTTGGTGTTACTACGCTCATGTAAGGCGCGTCGGAAGGATGGAAAAACTCTCTTTTAGGATTTTTCGGCATTCTTTGAATTTCAAGGCTAAGTAGTCCGGTGTCCTGCATTACCCCGGGAACACAATCTGGCACCATGCCTAAGTCTTCTCCGCAAACCAGCATGCGTGTTGCCGCCTTTAGAGCAGGAAGTTTTTGCATGGCTTCTTTTTCCCAGAAGTCATCCTGACGTTTGAAAAAGTAATTTACATACAGCTCCTTTAGTTGCCTTTTTGTATTATCATCAAGATAGCGGAAACTGATAGTACTATCCATTGAAATCCTGAAGTGATATACCGTTTGACCACTTTCATCTCTATCGGGAATCAGGATAATATTTGATAAAAGATCATATAATCTGAGGATGATCCAATTATCCTGAGGAGGATTTTCTTGAAAATATGCTTCCAATTTTCTTTGGGTATTCAGCGGCTCTTTGAAGCTATAAGCTCCCCAACCATTATGGTTTAGAAAAGTGTTTTTTATCTCATCAGCCTTTTCGCCAAACAGCTCCACCAGCACACCATCATTAATAAAAGGGAAGCAATAACGGTCGTAATCAAACCATATACTTCTTTCGGCAAATTCATTTTGGTAAACCGGAATACAAGGGGAGAAATGTCCAAGGATTCCCTCAACAGCGTCCATCGGAATGCTCCAAATTCTGAAAAAACCAAGAATATGGTCAATACGGAAAGCATCAAAATAAAGACTCATTTGGGCAAAGCGTTTTTTCCACCAGGCAAAACCATCGGCCTGCATGCGCTGCCAGTTGTACGTAGGGAAACCCCAGTTTTGTCCCTTTACAGCAAAGTCATCTGGTGGTGCCCCGGCCTGCTCCCCCATATTGTAGAGTTCTGGTTCTACCCATGCATCTGAGCTGTTCCGGTAAATGCCAATAGGAAGGTCACCCTTCATTACGATGCCCGAGGCATGCGCATATTCTACAGCTTCTTTTAGTTGTATATGTAATTGGTATTGTACAAAAAGATGGATGCCCAGCCAGTCAAAATTTTTGCCCGCAGGATCGGCCAGTTTTTCAATGACACCGGCTTTGTAAAACGAATGATTTTTCCACTGGCTAAAATCTGCGGTTTTATTTTGATCGCGCAGGTAGCAGAAAGCTGCATAAGGAATCAGCCAATGTTTGTTCTGACTATAATAAATTTCATAATCCTTATTGGTCAGCCAGTCTTTTTTCATGGCGGGGTAAAGCTCCCCAATAGCTTTCCATTTCTGCGTCAATACGGCTTCGTAATCAATTTCAGCCAAAGCGTTAAGTGCTGCCTGTTTTTCTTTAAAAGCTGTAATTAATTCGGAATGAGTTTCGCCTGCAAGCTTTTCTATGTTTAAATAAACAGGATGCAAGGCAAATACCGAAATGGGTGCGTAGGGGTAGCTATCAGTCCAGGTATGGGTGGCAGTAGTATCATTAATGGGTAACAACTGTATGAGTTTTAAACCCACTGAGTTGGACCATTCCACCAATCCTTTTAGATCGGTAAATTCTCCAATACCGTAACTTGTTTCGGTACGCAAACTAAAAACGGGTATGGCAATTCCAGCTCCTTTGAAGGTGTTGTTGGGTAAATGAATAAATCCATCGTGCAATATGCTTACCAGTCTTTTACCTATACCACTGAGTATCCGATTGTTGCCGTCCTCATAGCGCACCAATCTTTTTTCTTCAATATTGTAAACGCCATATTTATAAGCAATGGGGAAAGGCGTTTCTGCAAGGTTTAGAGGTACGCTAAACCAGTTGCCTTCCTTGGTCATCAAGATGGGTTGGTCATCATCCCAGTCGCCGAGGTCATCAAATCCACCCATCAGGCAGGCAATTTCATTTTTTTGAAGTAGTGGCGCCTTTATTTTAAAAATATGGGTTGGATTATTTTCTATATTTTCTGAATAAGAAAAAACTTTCGGTTTTAAAAGAGTATCGAGGAAAGGCTGGGTGAAAAATGCGTTTTCGAATTCGCCCGGATAATTCCATATATCTACGAGTTGTACTTCATTAATTAAATAGTTTGAAACTGTTACTTCACGGTCAGAAGCCCATTCGGTAGTTTCTTTTCCGTTGGTATCACGAAAATATATTTGTATGAAAAGGTCGGGGTATTATCTGGAATATCTATAACAAGATGCCAAAATTCCTCATTGAGGTAATGCAGCGGCACAGCTTTTTCAGGGTCATTATTGCCGAGTTCCGGTATATTTCCTGTTATAAGAAATTTCTGTCCAAAACTGGACCTGAATCGCAAATAAAAATGCAATGTTTTCATGCAATCAATTGTTGGTGTTTCAGCTTGTTAATCTGCAAATATAGGCATTCATAAGATTGATTGTGTATGATTTACACAAGGTTTATCCCCGTAATTAAATAGCGTTTTTTGCAGTATGCTCCGGGAGGGTTAATTTTGCTAAGGTTATCTTTAAATTCTTCTGATTTCATTGGTAATCAGTAAGTTTATACAAATAAAACATTACGATTCAATTAATCATTTATTATGGCATACGACGTTATTGTACTTGGAAGCGGACCTGGCGGCTATCCGGCAGCTATCCGTGCTTCTCAATTAGGAAAAAAAGTGGCGATTATTGAAAAAGAGGCGCTTGGTGGCATTTGTTTGAACTGGGGCTGTATTCCTACCAAAGCACTATTGAAAAGTGCACAGGTATATGAATATCTTAAACACGCAGATGCTTATGGCATTAAAGCAACCGGAGAACACGATTTTGGAGCAGTGGTAAAACGCAGCAGGGGCGTAGCCGATAAAATGAGTAAGGGCGTTACCTTTCTTATGAAGAAAAACAAAATTGATGTAATCATGGGTTTTGGTAAACTCGTTAGTCCTACCAAAATTGAAGTAACTGCCGCCAACGGCACTAAACAGGTTGTGGAAGCAGGAAATATTGTTATTGCTACTGGTGGTAGGGCAAGAGAATTGCCAAATTTACCTGTTGATGGAGAAAAAATTATTGAATACCGCAAAGCTATGTCGTTGCCAACGCAGCCTAAAACCATGATTGTAGTGGGTAGCGGTGCTATTGGGGTGGAGTTTGCTTATTTCTACAATAGCATGGGAACTAAAGTTACCATTGTAGAATTTATGCCTCGAATAGTGCCTGTGGAAGACGAAGACATTAGCAAGGAGCTTGAAAAGCAATACAAAAAATCTGGTATTACCATCATGACGAATGCTGAGGTAACATCAGTAGATACCTCTGGCAATGGCGTAAAAGCTACCGTAAAAACCAAAGACGGTGAGCAGGTGTTGGAAGCAGATATTCTGCTGAGTGCCGTGGGGGTTGCTGCCAATATTGAAGGCATCGGGCTGGAAGAACTTGGTGTAAAAACTGAAAAGGGCAAAATAATTGTAGATGGCAATCAGCAAACCTCTATCAAAGGTTTATATGCTATTGGTGATTGTACGCCGGGTCAGGCTTTAGCACACGTAGCGGCCAAGGAAGGAATCAATGCAGCCGAACACCTTTCGGGTCATCACCCTGAGCCAATGGATTACAACAATATTCCGGGTTGTACCTATTGTTACCCTGAAATAGCAAGCGTAGGTTATACCGAAGCAAAAGCAAGAGAGGCTGGATATGACATTAAAGTGGGTAAATTTCCTTTTGTGGCAAGCGGAAAAGCAAGTGCGGCAGGTGCTACCGAAGGGTTTGTAAAAGTAATTTACGATGCTAAATATGGAGAATTTCTTGGCTGCCACATGATTGGTGCCAATGTAACCGAAATAATAGCCGAGGCCGTGGTTGCCCGCAAACTGGAAACCACCGCGCATGAAATTTTGAACGCCGTACATCCTCACCCCACTATGAGCGAGGCTTTAAAAGAAGCTACTGCAGTGGCTTATGGTGAAGCTATTGATATTTAGAGGGTCTCCTTAACCAAGAGTATTTTCTAATGAAAG
>Ga0105048_10008116_pt1 | contig 16824 bp, 11 predicted proteins | sample MAT05_FD_78382 | JGI IMG/M metagenome (GOLD analysis project Ga0105048, IMG submission 78382) | Freshwater microbial communities from Lake Fryxell liftoff mats and glacier meltwater in Antarctica - MAT-05 | ecosystem: Environmental > Aquatic > Freshwater > Ice > Liftoff microbial mat | place...
CCGGTGCCACCGGTTTTGGTTTCACGGGTCCAACAGGTTCAAACGGTAATACAGGATTTACGGGTACAACTGGTAATACCGGTGCCACCGGTTTCGGTTTCACGGGATTTACGGGTCCCACCGGCTTCACCGGAAACACAGGCTTTACTGGTCCCACCGGTACCATTTTGCCGTACATTCCTGCAAGCTCCCTCACCTTTCAACAATTCGGTGCCATCGGAAACGGCTCGGCGGACGATACGGTTGCTGTTCAGAACTGCATTGCTTCCCATCTGTCAACCGGGATCCCAATTATCAACGGCTCCGGTACCTTTCGAGTCACCGGTCAGATTGTAATTGATGTTTCCGCGCTGCCGATCGCTACTACCGGAGTATCGATTTCTGGAGCAGGCATGAGACGCACAATTGTTTCGAGTTCGTTTACGGGTGGTGTGCCGTTCTTGTTCATTGGAGCCACCGCCGTCTTCTACTCCAAAATCACCGATATGTCATTTCAATGTAATTACAATGGACCGTGTCTGCAAATCGGACGTGACAACGTCACCGATGCCTTCAATTCCTGTACTTTCAGTAACCTTTCGGTTTTCAACGGCAGCACGGGTGCGAGTACGGAAGCCTTGCGCATAAATTATGTGGTCACATCGGAGATCAGGGCCGTTCTCAACTGTGGTGGCAGTGGGAATCCACTGTATCCTACCTCACCTGGAAACGGCACCGCTCTCGTCTGTCGCTGGTCTCAAATGAACACGTTCAATGTGGCGTGCGGAAACGCAAACGTAGGCATTTCCTTGCAAGATGGAGGAAATCTAGCCAACGTGTTTACGGCAACAGATGTCGAAGAAGTGTACATCGGTGTTCAATTTCTAAACGCGTCATCGTATGCCAACACGTTTATTGGTGGGTTTTTCTTGAGCGCTTTCATCATTAACGCCGTGGCCGGATCCTCGAATACATTCACCAACACGTTCATGGAAGCATATATACTTCCAAGCGGTACACAATCACTGTTTCTCGGGGGTATCAATAATGGTGTCTTTATTCAAGGAGCCACCATTCCGACGCCAATCAACGGACCCTTGGCCAACGTGATTACGAATTACAATGGAGTGACTGGATCTACTGTTTCTTCGTTTCGCTGCGAGGGACCCGATACAAACATCGATTTAATTTTACAACCCAAAGGGGCAGGAAATCTACGGTTTGGAAGCTATACGGCGACACCAAGTGCAACGATCGGTTACATAACGGTGAAAGACGCCAGCGGAACGGTACGTAAACTGGCCGTCATTTCTTAAATTCATCAAATGTTGTTTACTTTTCCATCTTTGTCAATCGAGACCTTAAAATAGTGTGCCAGAAGCTGAAGTTTCTCTTCTTTGTCTTGCACGGTTGATAAAGGATTACTGCCGCTAAGCTCACGTCCCTTGTGTAATTTAGAAAATATACTCTCATAGGCCTCGATTTTACTTGAAAACACTGGGACTTGATGAATAAAACAGTAGATGGAAAGCCACGCATCGACAAATAAAGACCCCTCGGGCAAGGTAAAATTCTCCATCTTCTCCAGAAAGCTCATGTGTGTTAAGTTACCAAACGAACCCGAAACCGTTTGTTTCAATAGTTCGTATCGATTTTGATAGAGACCAAGTTGTTTTATGGCTGGTAACATATTCGAAACGAGTTTTGGATGATACTGTTGATCGTCATCGGCGAAAAAGACCCACGTGGAGGGATCAATTGTTTTTAACAAACCAAGGTATTTTGTCGCTGGACCAAAATCAGGGCCCCATTGCACAGTCAATTTTGATTGGTACGGTTCGTTTGCCAATAGAGAGTTGAAGCTACCCGTGTCCATCTTTCCAAACCGGTCATAAATCGGGCACACATTGAGATACAAGTGATCGACCTGGTAGATCAATGACTCGATTGCTTTCCGGCAGCTGGCAATTCTTGGGGGTGTGGTAGTCATGCTACCCACCACTGAAACGTATTCAATGGGAACTTTCAAAATGGTGTCATTGTGATCGGCCAAATACGAATCCGGCTCGAAATCAAACTCTGGCAGCGACTCCATCCATGCCCAGAGATTGACTTCCCACGTCAAACGATGTTTCTCATTTACCCACGTGACCAAAGATTTGTTGCACGAATCGGAGAAACAAAGCACTGAAGCCATGTCTCCGATGTAAAACCCTCCACAAAATCGCCAGTTAATCGACGAATGAACATGCTCAATTCTGGCGAAAGAAAACGATTTGGTCCAACAGGCAGGAAACAACAACATTTTTGGTTTCAGTTTGGACCAACAGATCAATTTTAACCAATTTAAAGTATTCGGTATGTCCTTCAACACGTGACAGATTCCAAAATCGATCCACGCGAAATGAGATGTGTCGAACGGATTGGTTGTAGCAACTTGCGCCACAAACTCCGGTTTGGAGTTCATCATGACCATGAAATTCTTAGTGTCATGATGAGTGGTTCGATTTTCGGGTAGTTGAACCGAGGTCGGATTGTTGTAAATCAGTTGATACGTCAAGGTGGACTGAATAGTCAAAGAATCCGACATTAGTTTTACATTTTTGTATTTTTTCAGCACAAGCTCAGCCTCGACAGCAAAGCTTTTTGAAACAAAGAGACAAATTGGTAAACCAGTTTCACACAAGTGTTGAAACAGATTCCAGTATCTCACATTTGATTTATCTTTGGATCGGTCTTCTTCAAGATCATAGAATGCAGTCACAAGAGTCACGTTGGATTTCATTTTTTAATAAAAAAAAGTTTTGTTTTTCTTTTGAATTCCAATTTTACATACAGGGATTTAAAACATAAAATTTTCATAGGAAAAGACACAATTCTGTTTTTTTCTTTTATAGTTGAGTGAGAGCATCAAGTTCTGCTTTGTTTGCCTCATCCTGTCTGTCATCCAATGGCATAACAAATCCACCTCCTCACCCACCTTTCTTCTTAGGGGCTTTACCTTCGGTTTTACCTCCCGTTTTACCTTTGCCACCCGATGCAGGGAACACCACGTTGCTATAGGTCACTTTTGGAGGTGCAATGATGCGTCGCGGGTTCATCGAAAGATTTTGGTAGGTTGGGTATCGATTAATGTAGCTTGTCGTTGGATCGCGATAGACGCCCGTGGTAAACGTCGGAGGTAGAGCAGCAAGAGGCGCAAATCCGTACGTGGAAGCATACGATGGATAAGGTGCTGGATACAACAACGGGTAAGACGAAGGATACACATATCGAGATCTCGCTCTGCTTAAACCGCTTGAACCACTTGAACCACTCGAACCACTCGAACCCAAGGCAGAAACAAACGTTTTGCTATCCTTTTGTTCGCTGCTGAACTGTTTCAAGTACGCCTGTAATTCAACACTTAAAAGTTTTAAGTTGTCGGCATCCATGAGTGCTTTGGCACCGTTTGAAGGAGAAGCAGTATCGTCCACTAACTTTTTCACGTTCACATTCACATCTTTGGTGTATTGCAGTCTCGCAAGAAGAGCTAATAATTCAGCGTCCTGAACCGCGAGGATATTATCGACGATAATAGCTCGTTTCAATGTGCTGGCGTCCGATTTGAATTCGGAATCAATACCCGCGTCAACGGCGGCTTTAAATGCTTTGAGTAAGACAATAATTTCTTTCTGCTTCTTCGCTACTGCTGCATCCGTAGGGATTTCCAGAAACTTATCCTCCGGTTTAAACTCAACTTTTCCAACAGTCGTGAAAATCGTACCCTTGGCCGAAGTAATTACATTCTCGCGCAGGAAATTGCTCAGCAGCGGGTTCATAAAACGGACGAAGGACGCTGCTCCCGGAAAGATCTTTTTCTTGTCGTCGAAGATCAGAACGGGTGCACCGGGACGCGAAACACTTGTCAAAATATAAGCCTCCATTGTTCCGATGGTCGATTCCTTGTCATTGGTACCATCGGTCAAAGTCAAATCTTTCGGTTTCAACTCACTAATCGCCTTGGACAAGAACGTCCAATACTCACGTAACGATGTAACATTGACCGGTTGCGATTTCGGTGTAAACGCAAATCGATTTTTGCCCACTGTTCTTGTTCTGGTCACATACGGCAATCGGTCTCTTCCGTAGTCGTCGTCCAGGTACAAGTCGGCTGTATCTCTACCATACGAACCCAGTTTCGTCCAACCGGGTTGGTAAAACGTGGTGGTTGTGCTGGGATAAAGATTGGATCCCAAACGACGACTTGAAACCAATTCATCTTCGGGCCAGGCACCTCCGGTTTTGGCTTTTAACTCTTTTTCTTTTTTGGTATACTTGCTCTTTTTGGTTTTTAATGTAGCACCGGTTTGTGCCTCAGTCTCACCACCGATTGAAGCTTCAGCCTCGGCTTCAGACTTGGCTTTCGATTTCGCCTTTGATTTCGCCTTTGATTTAGCCTTTGATTTTGCCTTTGATTTTGCCTTAACCGGTTGAGGCGCGACATCTGCTTCCACCGTTTTCGCCTCTTGAATTACCTTAACCGGTTGACGCGCAACATCCGCTTCCACCGATTTTGCCTTTGATTTTGCCTTTGATTTTGCCTTAACCGGTTGAGGCGCGACATCTGCTTCCACCGCTTTCGCCTCTTGAAGTGAAGGCAGTTTCACCGAAATCCCCTTTTTTGTGGAGACTGGTCGCGGTGACCCCAAAACCGTCGCCACCGCGATTTTCGGAGTAATCACCTCCTGCTCCACTTCCGAACCATACACATCCGAAACTGTTCGTTTCTGCACATCGTATCCGAGGTTGAACGTTCTCTTTTCGGCATCGCATTCCAACTCCTCCGTCTTCACTTTGCCGGGAACATAACGACGGATCCAGCGACATTCTTGCGTGCCATCGGCATTGACACGACATTCGCGTTCCCATCCTTCTTTTCCCTTTTCGACCTCTTCCACCTTGAAGCCACAGGGAACCGTGGTTTTGGTTCGCGTCTCTTGGAGGCCGAACGACGAAAGCACTCGAGGCTGGATCTCCGTGGTGTTGCCTATCGAAATCGACTGACGGTAATCCGGATCCATTTCCCAATCCTCCAGGAAACCCGGTTTTTCTACACCGTAGTCGTCATCATCAATTCTCCGCTGCTGTGCGATCTCAAACACTTCCGCAGGCAAAGCGATCGGTAAATCCTCACCTGGAACAGAAACATATCGTGCCCCTGAAGGGTACGCAGTGCTTACAAAAGACATTTCTATTTTTCTTTCTTAACTATATAGGGGGTACAGTAAAGCAAAACTCTATTTTATTTTTATGGACAAACATCTAAAATTGCATGGATTTAAAAGCGCCAGCAACCGAAGGCTTACCTGGAGTTGCAATGGCTTTCATTGCCTGAGGATATTGCGCTCCGTCGGCAGCATTCCAGTTCGGCACATACGAGGAAACGTCGCCTCCGGGAAGGGCAACACCTTGCGCTTCGGCTTCGAGTTTGCGCAGATTGGAAAGACGAATAAACATCTCCGCCGTGTCCTCCGGCTCTAACGAAAATGTTTCCAAGTACTGGATCAGTTCTTTGCTAAGGAAACGGCGTTGCTCTCTTTTTAGGAGAGCATCTACGATAGGGGTGGTTAATGTGGCTGATAATATTGCACTCGCTTTCAAATTCACCGCATATCCAATAACAAATTGCAATCGAGCCAACATCGACAAAAGTTCGTCTTCTACAACTGCAACAACGTCTGCGTCCTTCCATGCGTCGCTTTCTGAAAGGTTTTCAATTTGTCGGTAATTCAAGCCCAATCGGACGCCATCGCCCTGAAGTTTTAAACCGTCTCCGTTGTTGGCTTTTGTGTTGATGGATCTGTAAAGAGCTTTCAGGTTATTTAACATCTCCGATTCGTCAGGATATGCTTTTGTAACATCAGTCGGAACCGCCGTATATCTCATACTTAAAGGAGAGTACCAAGTATCCGTTGGCGGGGTCATTGCGTAGCGCAACAGATACTTGTGCATCACACCTTTGTGCTCATCCGCTCCTTCAAACAGCTCCTTGCGGTCGAAGAATTGACCCACGGATTCTAATCGGCCCAGGGCCACCATGATGGAAGTCTCAACAGTGGCAATCGTGTCTAACACCGGGTCATACGTGGAAAGCATGTAGTCAGGAAACTCAGAACGCATTTTGTATTGAAGCGTCACGAGCCACTCGAGATACGATTTTTCGGTCATGTAAGTATACGGTAAATAACGGAAACTGAAAGGGAATCCGTTTTGTCTGGCATTGTTTCTCACGACACCGTACGAGTCATCGTATGAATAAAACGCAATTTTATCGTCCTCGTCTAAAGGCGGAAGACTTTTCCACGAATTGGGTTGTTCCATCATATTGCTCGGAAGAGCGAGTTGCATTTCCGTGATGTCCTGGTCGTTCAGCTGGAATTCTTTGCGTCTTAGTGCAGCCACGTTCGGGAGTTCGGGCCCCGATGCGCCACCTTTCTTCTTACTGGATCCACCGAGAGCTCTCGACAGGAGCTCATCTGATTTCTTGAACGACGCATCAGTTGCATCCATCGGGTCTGGTACTTCCAAACCCTTCGAGTCAACACGAGTCAGTCGTTTGTACGCCACTCCTTTCCCAACCGCCGCTTCGCGTTTCATGGTGCCGTACACATCCACCTGGGGAGTAACAGTCTGTCTCACAACACTTTCGTTGGTCTCCGAGTCCGTCGTGATCACACGGTCGACTTCGAATCCTTTCAACACGTTGACATACTCCTGGAGACAATTGACTGGAACCAACTCGGTACGTTTGTCCTGAACGCGGTGGAGGGTGCATTTTTTCACACCGTCTAGTAAACCACTCGCGTTGGTCGCGCGCTGACAATTCCACGACCAATACGCATCTTTGCCATTGACAACTTTTCTTTCATACGCACACGGAGTCGACACATTTTTCACTGCTGAAACAAGAGGGACGGTGGGAACGTACGTGGTGGATTTCGACACGGTATCTTGCGCGCCTCCTGCATGTAGAGCTTCAGAGCCGCCTCCACCTCGAGATGCCTGTTTGCGCATTGCCTTCTTGATTAAGAGAGACATCTGGTCGCCGGTGAAGGGTTGTTTATCATCAAGGGGTGAGGCAGACAACACTGGCTCCTTTTTCAGAACTGGGTCTTTTTTGATAATACTGTTGACGGCTTTCGCGTAGTCTGCAAGTCGTTTTTTGTCATCTAATTCGTTTACGCCGTGCAATCCATTATGAACAGAACGGTAAAAAGCCTTCAGAGCGTCGTTTAAAGTATCATCCTTTGTCGGGGCAGGAGATTTCTTATTCAACTCCAGATACTTCCGTCCCAGAATCGGAAAGAGTTCACTCATCAGCATGTCTGCTTCTCTCGGTCTGAAAGCCATTTTTATAAAAAGTTATTCACTCAACGTCTTACTTACTTGTCTCAAAACTGATCCGTCCAAACCACATGTCGAAAAAAATAGAATATGAACGTGGGTTAATGAATTTTTAATTCAATACAAACAAAAATCAATTATCGGCGCTTGGACATAACCTTTTTGGGGAAAGACGCCGCAGTCACCGGCTGCCACGATGTCTGTTCAAATTCATCCAAAGGTGAGCCCGGGATCACCATGCCTGCCGCCTCCGCCTGCTTCATTCTCAGGGCTGGAAGTCTATGAAACGTCGCTGTTTTTGTGTCGAAGAAAAAGGAATCCATGTACTTGTTAGTTTCCGAGGTCAGATATTTGCGGCTTTTTGATAAGATCAGATCGTCAGCCGCATTAAATACATCTGCATTGGTATTGATAGCATATCCAAGAAGCTGCAGTCTGGCCAGCAACGACATCAGCTCATCTTCCATAATGCCGACCACTTTTTCGTCGCTGAATTTCTTTTCCTCATTTTTTCCAAACTTTTTAGACTCTTGAAATTTGACGGGAATTCGAACTTCCTCGTCATTCAAAAATGCTTTCTTTGATTGTTCACCGACAGCAGCATAAAGTTTCGTCAGGTTACTCAACGTGGTATTCTCATTTACACGGGATCCGGGCTCGCCTGTATCTGGCACTTCCAAATAACGAGCCGAAAGAGGAGAAAACCATGTCTCGGTATCCGCTGTGAAAGAGTAGACACGGAGATATTTGTGCATCACTGCTCGATGCGGCTCGCCGTGCTGGAATAATTTGGATCGCGAAAAGTACTCTCGGTTGGCCTCGAGACGACCGAGAGCCGTCAAGATGTAACTCTCCAACGTCGCGATGGTGGAGAAGATAGGGTCAAACTTGTAGAAGTAGTACGCCGGGTGCTCCGCTCTCAGTCTATAGTGAACCGACACCAGCCACTCGAGGTATTTCTCCTGCTGCATCGCGCCAAACGGAGCATAGCGGAAACTAAATCTAAAACCTTCCTGTCTCGCTTTGTTTCTAGTGGCACCGTACGGCTCCATCGCATAGAACGCAATGCGATCGTCTTCACCAAGAGCCGGCAATACCTCCCACGCCTCTGGTCTCTGCATTATCCCAGCTGGCAAACGCAGCTCAATATCCTGAAGATCCTGCTCCGTCAGGTTGAATTCGCGTTTGGAAACTTCCCGCTGGTCGGGCAACGTGGGACCCGAACCAATCGCTTCGGCACCACCTTGACGGTTGGCTTTGCCACCCAAGGCTCTCGAGCTCAGGGAATCGCTCTTCGAGAAGCCAGAGGTAGCGAATTTAGGTGTCGACGCTTTGTCTTTCGAAGTAGATTTTTGCAACGCTTTAAACGGAATCTCTCTTCCCGTTTTATTCGAAACCGAAGTACTTCCATAACGATCTACATCGGGAGTCAATTTCTGCTCAATCATGATCTCACCGGTATCTTTGTCTCGGGAAACCGTTCGGTCCACCTCGAACCCTTTAAGAACACTCACGTACTCCTGCAAACAATTGACTGGAACTACAGTCGTTCGACTGTCTTCGACACGGTTCAGAGAGCATGTTTTGGTTCCCGGATTGCTGACCGTGCGCTCACAAAGCCACTGCCAGTAACCTTTGCTACCGTTCGTGACTTTTCGCTCAATCATGCACGGGGTTTCGGTTTTCTCTACTTTGGAAACTTGAGGAACAGTGGGAACATAGTTTTTCACTTCTCTCACGGGCTCCATCACTCCACCCTTTTTCGGACCGGCAGAACCGCCAGATTTCGCAGCCCAGTAAATCGCGTCAGGATCCATGCTTTTTAGGTTGGCTTTTGCCCGGAGTCTCTGCAAAGCCGCTGCATCGACCTGATCCTGGCCCAGTCTAGACCCGGTGCTGAGGCGGCGTAAGCCGCGGTTGAGCAGGGATTTAAGATCAAATGGTGTAAGTTTCAATTTGTTGCGAATGTAATCAATTTTAGCGTACTTTTCGATACGTGTCTTTTGGTCTGGCTGATCTTCAGATGATGTCATTAATGGAGCTAAAATCGCGTCTAATTGTGCTCGCACTTGTAGTTCCATCTCCGTCTTTGTGAAATTTGGATTCCGTTTCGCCTCAAATTTATACACAAACGGCGTCAGCTCCGTCAGCAAGATGGCAACTTCACGAGGGTAATTGTTGCCCGTAATTTCAACTTTAGCAAATTCTAAAACAGGACTCGCCATAATTAATCTTCACTTACTTGAAGCTGGACTTACTTCTTACTTTAAGGATGTGTCATCTAAGACATTTTGGACCCGTCGAAAAAAAACCGTGGGAACAAGCAAAGTACCCCAACCAAGACTTTCAAAAATTCAAAAACCTGGGTGCGATGTTGAATGGGTTGTCTTTCTTCCTTTGCAGATATGATCAATCGACGTGGCTGGGAGAAGGTGTTATCTGTACGGAAACCGGCCACTGTCATTCCTGTCAGTCCGATCAGTCCTGCGAATCCATTCACCCCAAGCCCTTCTCGTATCCAATCCGTTCTGCCGTCTCATACCAAATCCTCGCTCCTCCCCACAACCCACTCATTAATCTCCTCCCCAAACCACCCATCGATTCCCTTCCGGATCCGTGTACCGAACTTCGATCCCTGGTTGATTCCTCCTGGATTCATATGGGCCGACTATGCCAACATAGAGGTCATTTTGCCGCCTGGGTTTAATGGTTTACGAGTAGTAGCTGTTCCAGCAAACCCTTTTGGGGTCGACAAAGAAGAGAAAGAAGAGAAAGAGGAGAAAGACGAAGTACTACTCATGGAAGACGAACCGATAAACGAACCCGTCATCTCTACTCCTTCTGTTCCTGAAATCAAAGCTGCTCCAAAAAGCAAGCGCAGCTTCAAACCCCGAAAGATGAAACGAATACACCAAAAGGGTTTGCTGGAACAGCTACACGTTCTCGCCTGTTCCGAAGAATCCTCCACGAAAGTCGATTCCTCTGCGAAAGTGGGTCCCGTCACCCCAATCGATGTCGTTGTCACAGCCGAAGTCAAACAAGAACAAGAAGACACAAAACTGAAAGTCAAAGGAAACGGTTTTATTGTTCTGGAAACCCCAAAGGTGAACCGCAAGACGAAGCGAAAGGAGCTCAAACGGAGCAAGCCGGTTGCGGTGGAAACGCCGATGAAGCCGGTGAAAGAAACTTTGTTCTATCAGAGATCCGTCACTCTCTTTCGGTTCACGTATCCGTTTCAGCATCTCTCGACGATCGAGATCCGTCAGTGCGCCAACCTGAGCAAACTCGGGTACCTCAAGTTGATCACCATCCTGGGCATCTTAAAGGAAACCGACCTCCTCCGAGAATTTTCACTGGCCTACAAACTGTTCGACTATGTCTCCTCGGTTTCGACGACGGAGTTTTATGCCCTGATGATTTCGTGTATCGACATCATACCCCAAAAACGAACCGACGAAACCAAAATCAAGTTCACGCAGCTCATTCAAAAGTCCAAGATTCAGGCCGTTCGCAACTTTGAAGCCGTCATGGAAAGAAAAGACTGCCCTGTACACATTCTTAACGAAGCGCAGCACCTGGTCGAAACCGAGTTTCAGTTGACCAGATTCGCCGAAAACATGTTTATGACACCAAAAAAACCCAAAGACATGCTCTTCACGCAAGTGGGTGTGTTCGTTCCGGGAAACTGCAAGCTTCACTCGTGTTCGGTGTGTTATCGGATGCGTCAAACCCAAGTTCAACTGTGTTCAAAGTGCAAAACCAGTGTCTGTTCCGAAGGGTGCAAACAGAAGGCCTCACCGATTCACAAATGCCTCGGGAGCAACGTCGAGTCTATGTTTTACAAGAACTTGATGGGCGGAACCCACAACTGTTTGCGTTGTGGGGTTACGTCCACCGAACAGTTGCGGTGCCGGTGCGTTTTGACGATCGTATTGCACCAACTGATGTTCCTTCAAGAGAACGGGTTTCTGTACAGTGAGTGTCTTTCGCTGGTGTCGCTGGTTTTGGAGTACACGGACTTACCGCCTATGTGGTCCGAAAACTTATTCACGGTGTGGCCGGCGCTGGTCAATTCGGACAAGGACAACCAAGTGGTGTTGCAAATTCTGAAACGAGATGAAAAATCTATTAAATCATGTCCTTTGGCAACCTGCGGACATTGTAATTCGGCATCGTATTGCAGCCAAGAATGTTTGACTGAAGACCAGAAAACGCACGGACCTGAATGCTCTACCATTCAGAAGAACGCTTGGCCTGTGTTAGTGGATTCACTCGGATAATAAATTATTTCTTTAAACAGTTATTTCGCAGATTCTCTATCGACGATTGTTTAATAATCTTTTCGGCCACCTCAGAGGAAATTTTCGCTTTCTTGATTTGGATTCGATATAACGCAATATCAATGGATGAAATATCATCATCCTCTTTAACTGTAGACCAGTCTTCGTTTTCTTTCAATTTATAAGCAACCATTTCAACATCTGTTGGTGCGCCAGGATTGTTTTCCTTAATATCTGTTTTAACTTGTTCGACCACTGCAGCAAACTCCAACGGTTTCACAATGTAAAAACTATATACTTGAACGTGTTTGTCTGTCGAGTCTTTATGAGAACCGACTCGAATTGATCGAAACATGGCTTGTCGACGACCAGCATCATGATACCCAACGTCCAGTTTGATAAAAATATTGGTATTGAGAAAGTTTAAACCGGTGTTTCCTGCTTTGGATAAAAGAATGATAGACGTTTCCTTTTTATTGTAGTCGTCTTGTGCCTGCTGTCTCTCTTTGACCTTGGATTTTCCGTGAATGTATCCGAATTTGATTTGGTCTTCTGGTAATTTATCCAAGTTTAATTTGGTGAGTTCAGCAATCAAAATATCGACTCCCTTTTCAACCCATTCGGTTGAGATAATGATTTGTTTTCTGTCTTGTTTTCTTTTCTGTGCGTTTTTCTTTATTACCTTTAAAATAAAAACCATTTTTGGATTCTTGTCTCCGCCCAACGTAGCAGTTGCCGATCGTAGGTATGTTTGGAACGGACCGGGGCCGGTGGAAGCGTCTCCTTTTTCCTCTGCGATTTCTTCAATCTTCATGTACTCGGTGAAGTATTCAGGGGACATTTGAAACAACACAGCCGTTTCGGTCCAGGTTGGCATATCTGCCTTCACATCGTCGCTTGTCAAATAACTCACTTTACATTTCATCAATTCCGCTATTGCTCCGTCATGTTTTCCTTTTTGAACTTCTTTTCGATCAAATTGGCGTCCATCGTTTGGTCCCTCTTGGTACATTGTTGCTAAATTCTGTAAATCCTTTTTGCCGTTGACAATGATCGTTCCGGTCATCACCAATACTTTGTCTGCAATCTTGGCACCCAAGATTGCTAAAGCGGTGTGTTTTCCGGCACTCACTCCCTGAGGCCAATTCAGCCATGGAATGATGGGTGCTGGTGTAAGTTTTCTTCGTTTCGGAACAATTGATGATGACGAGGAGGAGGAGGAGGAGGAGGAGGAAGAAGAGGAAGAAGAAGAAGAAGAAGAAGAAGAAGAGGGAGAAGATGAATCTTTATTTTCTTCTCCTCCTTGTTTTTCCTCTTCTTCTTCGGATTTGTTGATTTTACCTTTTCTTTTTTGGTTAATTTCGGAGTTCATGGTGTGAAATTCGTCAATAATTAATAAATTGTCTTTGCAATCGGTTAAGAATTGATTGGGTATTTTCGCTGCTGCCTGTGGCGAATAAAACCTGTAGTAGAGTTTGATGTGTTTATCTGTTCTTCCATATTTTCGAATTCCATCCTTGAAGTTTGGTAATAAAGACGCAGGCGCCAAAACGACGACAATTTTTAACTGACCTTTCTTTTTATATTCACGTTCCAGGTAACATTCCGCGGAAAGTACAGCCGAGTGTGTCTTTCCACTTCCCATCGAGTGTAATACCGAAAATACGTGAACATTGTTTCTTAGCAAGGCTTGTACAACGTTCAGCTGGTAGTCTTTGGCTTTCATTCGATTGAATCGATCATAACAATTTTTTTCATCCTCTTTCCACGTTTTCTGGGCCTGGAGTTTTGTTGGGAGTGTTGGTGGATCCTTTTCGACCTTGGATTTGGTTTTTGTTTTTGTTTTTGGTTCAACTTTTGCTTTTTCTATTCCCTTTTGCTCTTTCTCTTTCATTGCTTTATTTCTTTTGTCTGCATCTTCAGCCGTTTGTTTTTTAATTTCGCCTCTTTTCCTTGGTTGATTATCTGCTTTGACTTCAATCTCCTTGGCCTCTTTAGCATTTTTGGCTTCCGATTTATTTTTATCCTCTCCTTTCTTTTGTTCCTTCTTTCTGTTTCTTTCGAGTCGTAACGTCTCTATCTGCTTTTCGAATGCTTTTTTCTGTTCCACTGTTGCCTTTTTTCGTTGCTCTGTCACCTCCTCGATATCACTATCGGATTCCTCCTTCGCTTTCTTTTTCAAAACCGTTTCGGAAACGAATTCGACCTCGTCTTCGTCATCCTTGTTGTTTGCGATGATTACTTCTTCTTTTGTGATTAAATATTCTTTGTTAGTAAGGTCAACAACGTCGTCATCGTGAGCACTCATTTTATGACAATCCCTTACTTAGTTAGCAAAAGAATCAATATGAATCTACAAGAATCAATATGAATCTACAAGATCATCTTGGTGCTCAAATGTAAAGTGGATTCGGCCGTAATATCTTGTTCTATTAAACTTAATCCGTCCACCAAGACTTTCGTGTTGCACAGGATTTGTTGATACCTGGCGGGGATTTTGTGTTTGATTTCGATGCAGTTTTTCACAAAGGAACCAGTACAGTACACATCCGGAATCTCGATAATGGTTGTTTTCCCGCTTAAACCCTTGACAAACAACTGAACCGGTGAAATCGCTACCAGGTCTTTTTTTGTAGTTTCCACACTAAACACATGGGTGTGCTGACCCACGCGTTGATAGTCGGGATCAGCAATGGCTGGTTCAAAGAGTAAAGGTCTTCCCATAAACCCACAAAATCGGATAAGCACCGCTTTGAGAAAATCGGTGGATCTTGCATTCATCACATACGTTTGATTTTGAAACACGAACTCGACCGTCGTGTTTTTTGGTTTCAACATCGTAAACGTTTTCTTATCTTGCAAGTGGTGGGAAAAGTCGTCGTCCGAAAGGATGGGCTTGGTCGATTCCAAGGAAAACAGCGCCCCGGTTGTTGTCACCGACAGACCAAACTCTTTTCTCGCATGGGTCATAACATTTTCCAGTTTGTCGACGACAAAGTCTTTGGTCTGCGAATCATATCGAATCGACAAGAATTTGTTGCTCATGAGAAAGAAGAATAATAAAATAAGTCTGATGATATGTTTCCGTTTCGGCGGCCACAAAGTTTAAAAAATCCAAAACCCTTGAGCCTTCCTTTTTTATTCAACACAACACAACATGAGGTTTTGCTCTTACAGCAGCAAGTACAACTACTTCAAACCCAACTGATCCTTCTTCAAAAGCAAGTCTCACAGATACAAAAGCAAAACGAAATTTTAATACAAGAACAACAAACCGGACACCAAGGCACAATGGTTTTAGACTAGTTTAACGCTTGGTCGACGTCGAGCATGAAACGGGAGTATCGACAAACCCATTGCCAACCTCCTCGGGGATTTGTAGAAACGATTGAATGGGTGTGGAAAACCTTGCGGAAGAAGGACGGATATGTTTCCCACGGTACAACTGTTCCGGTGATGTCGGATCGATGACGATTTGCAATCGAGTCACCGGTGGCGGCGAATCACATTTGGAGACATATGCCACCGAAACATTGGCGGCCGAATCTCCTCGTGAGAACACTCCCGGGTCTTTGTCAAACTTGATTGGTGTAACCGGCGAGACGGCGACCGGTGAGCAACACATCATGGAGCCCATCTTTATGTTTGATTCTTTTTTCCCCGTCGCAAAACAAGAATAGGGTGTCCACCTAAGTAAGGATAAGAGCAACATGAATAAATTCTCTTGTGTTCACCCCAACCGACTTGTGGGAAGCAACGGAGAAAACCGCATTCCCATTTTCACGTTTTCCGAAAAACGAGTGGCCGGAGGAGAGGCATTAAAGAACCACCTGAACACAGCGCAGCTGAACAATTTCCAGTTGTTTCATCGCCGCGAGGCCATGCGACAGCAGCAGCTGGCCATGCTTCCGTACAGCCGATCGGGTGGCGATCTGGAAGTGGAAGCGGTGGTGGAGCCGAGATCAGCCGGTGCGTTGTTGAAGAAAAAGAAAACCAAGAAACCCGCGGCGAAGCGAAGAAGTGGTGGAAGCATTATTACGGAAGAGATGCGCGAAACGTTAAAGCGTGTGCGAAGCAAGTCGATTGAGGCCATGCAGAGGCAGCGTGATGGAGGCGGCCGTTTTGTGAGGGCGGAAAAAAAAAAGTTTTAGAAATTCGAGGCATTCCTAGGTTTGCCGGTGGCGAAATGGGTCAGGTTCCCAAGACAAGAGAAGGACGACGTAAGGATTTTCAAGCCTTGGAGGCGTACATTTTGGAGGCCCAAGCCTTGTGTGTTCAAAACAAAATCAAATACAAACCGCTGAGAAACAAGTTAAAGTTAGAAGACATCCTGGAGGGTCGATTGATATGCGAATTCGCCTTGGCGCCGGATTCCTTGACTTCATTTCCTCCCAAATCACAGTTTCTTCCGATTCCGCACATGGTTTCCCAGGGAAAAGGAATGAAACCTCCAACTGAGCGTTCCAAAGCCATCGACGAGCAAGACGAAACCTGCTCCCGAATCCATAACAATCAGAAATCCAAAAAAGTACAGCTGCGGTTCTCGAATTTACTCACGCTGTTTACAGGTCGATGGCTCGATTCGGTCGTGATTGATGCCATGATTCACATTCTGCAAGAACACTTTCCTTTGAAGCGATTTATGTACATTAATTCGGCCGAAACGGACCCGACCATGGAAGAGCTGGTTTTGACGCGGGGTTGTTCGGACATGGTATTATCCGTGTTATGGTTGAAATCCCACTGGAGTTGTATCGCCATTAATCACAGACGCAAGCGCATTCGATATCTCAATTCCCAGCTCTTGTCCCAGGAAACCGCGATTCAACAGACGGCACCGTTTGTCAAATACTTTCCCGATTACACCGTGGTGACACACAGTCCGTCGCAGCAAAACAACGGTTACGATTGTGGTATTTACAGTATCATGAGCATTCATTTGCTGATGTACTATGACGAAAATGAGGTGGAAAAGATTACGCCTGCAGACGCGACCAAATATAGACATTCCATTCTGATGCAGTTGTTGATTTCGTTTTTGTTGACTCAGAATTAAAGAATTTTCAACAGTAAATAAAAACGTTCGGCAATTGCGGGATCCCGAACATTGAGATGAATGGAGTGTCGTATCTTCAAAATTGGTTTTTTCTTATTGATTACACCAAAAGGGTTTGCTGGA
>Ga0105048_10008117_pt1 | contig 16823 bp, 11 predicted proteins | sample MAT05_FD_78382 | JGI IMG/M metagenome (GOLD analysis project Ga0105048, IMG submission 78382) | Freshwater microbial communities from Lake Fryxell liftoff mats and glacier meltwater in Antarctica - MAT-05 | ecosystem: Environmental > Aquatic > Freshwater > Ice > Liftoff microbial mat | place...
CTCACTCCTGCGCGGGGCGGCGAGCAGCGTCCGGGGGAGCTCCGTCGAACGTGCGCGGCGCGGGGATCAGGGACCCGCAGTCGGAGGAGGCGAGTTAACTGCCATCAAAAATGGCGAAACACGAGTCGGAGGTCATGCCCTCGTGGTTGCCGAGCGTCGGCCAGACGACGGTGTTCGCGAGGATCGAGGCGTAGATATCGAAGAAGTTGGCGGTGAACTGCGCCGTCGTGCCCATATCGTAGGCGATGTCCCCGAGGTGCAGGAACAGGTCGGGCCGGTAGGCGCCCACATGGCTCAGCATCGCGTCGCGCACGGCCGCCTGGGCAGCGTCGCCGGTGCCGGAGTCGCCGAGGATCCAGGCGCGAAATTTCTGCTTCTTCCCCGCCGGAGGGGCGGTGACGAGATAATGAGTCAAGTCCCCGCCGGCGAGGACGCTGGAGGCGGAGCCGACGCTGTAATAATAGCGGGTGGAGGGGGAGAGTCCGGTGAGCTTGACCTGATGCTGCAACGTCAGGCCGACAGCGTTCGCCGTCGCGGTCAGGCTCTGCGGGCTCGGCCCGTAGTGAACCACGGTGCCGACGGGGAGGTCCGTCGTCCAGACCAGGATCGCCGACGTCGGGGTCAGCGTCTGGAGATAAGGCCTCCTCACCAGCGATTCGGCGCGCGCCGGGCTCGAGAGCGAGGCCAGGAGGAGCGCAGTGGCGAGAGTGAGCGTGGCTCGAGGGAACGTCATGGTCGTGGTCTCGGGGAGGCCTCGGCGTCACGTCCGCGCGCGTGGAGCGCGCGGGCGCGGCTCACCCGCGCGCTTTCGCTGGGGCGGCGCGCCAGGGTCGCGTCGAGCTCGGCCAGCGCCTTTTCGCGATCGGCCGTGGCCAATCGCGGGCGGCCCGCCGCCGCGTGCGCCTCGGCGCGACGAAGCAGCCAGTCGGCCTGGAGCGGCGAGGCAGCCAGCACGCCGTCGATCCAGGCGATCGCGCGGTCGTAGCGCTTTCGCGCGAGCTCGACGCGGATCAGGGCGAGGCGGATCGACACCGCTCCATCGAGCGCGCGCAGGCCCTCTTCGTAGCCCACGGCGGCGCGATCGAGCTGCCCGAGCGCCTCGTCCATCCGGCCGCGCGCGAGGTAGAGATCCGGATCGGCCTGGAGCTTGATCGCGGCGTCGTAGTCAGCCCGCGCGAGCCCGAAGCGCGTGGACGCCTCGCGGATCTGCGCCCGCGCCGTCAGGGCCGCGACGGAGGGCGCGCCCGACGCGAGGAACCGCGAGAGGTTGGCCTCCGCCGAGGCCACCTTGCCGAGGGCGAGCTCGGTCAAGCCGCGCTCCAGGGAGACGATTCGAAGCGTGGGAGCGAGCGCGCCGGCCGCCGCGAGATCGACGAGGCCGCCCGCCGGATCGCCGTCGAGGCGCCGCAGCCGCGCGCGCTCGACGAGCAGCGGCGCGGCCCCGGGGCTCGCGGCGATCTGCGCGTCGAGGGCCTGGATTTCGGCCTTCAACCCCTCGTGGGCGCTCGCCGAGGAGGCGGCGAGGAGCAGGGCGAGGGTGAGGAGGCGAGCGCGCAACGTGGGACGACTATATGCGCGGACGACAGCCGCGCGTCAGCTCACGGCTCGTCGTCGTCGATGCCCTTGGTCTTCGGCGCGAGCTTCGGCGGATCGACGATGAACGTCACCATCCGCTCCTTGCTCTCGAACTCCTGGCGGTAGACGCCGGCCGCGTGGCGGAACTTGAACGGTCCGATCCGCACGCGGTACCAGAGCCCGCGGCCCTTGACGTTGGCGGGCTCGACGTAGGCCTTGTGCCCGCGCCGGCGCAGGGCGGCCGCGAAGGAGTCGGCCTCGGGCTGGGTCTTGAACGAGCTGACCTGGAGCTGGTAGCCGCCGGGGGTGCCGGTCGTCGCGGTCTCGGCGCCCTCGTCGCGTGAGACGTGGCGCGCCATGGCGGAGAGCGTGTCGCCGGGGGCGTCCTCGGTCGGGCCGATCTGGAGCACGTGCTGGGCCGGCAGCGGCACGATCGGGAGGCGATCCGCGGCCGAAGGCGGCGTCGTCGGCGCGCCAGGGGCGAGGACGAACGGGAGCGCGGCGGCCGCGTTCGCGGGCACCCCTTGGGCCTTGAGATCGCGCACGGCTTCGAGCGCCGTGGTCGGTCGCTTGGCGTCGGAGAGCGTCCCGGGGAACGTCACCTCTTCGCCGACCTGCACCGGCACCAGCGAGGCCGATCCGAGGGGGCGCGCCTGGGCGACGAGCTGGCCGAGGGGATCGGTGCTCACGACCTTGGCCCGCGGCGGCGAGCGCATCAGCGCGACCGCGGCGAAGACGATGACCGCGCCCCCGAGCGAGGCCAGCACCAGGGCGCCGGCGCGCGAGGGGCGCGAGCCGGGCTCGTCCTCCTGGATATCATCGAGGTTCCGCACTGCGGCCGACTCCAACCTGCTGTCTACGCCTCTCATGTGCCGGCCTCCTGGCTACCCATTTCGATCCCGGGTTTACCGAAGTCGGCGGAGGACTGACAACTTTCTGAGCACACTATCCTACATGTCGTCGGAGCTCAGCAGGAGGGCGCCCCGGCGCCTTCGGCGAGGGCGGGATCGCGGAGCAGCCCGGCGGCGCTCTTCTCGTGGAGGACCACGAGGAGGACCAGGCCCAGGTTGAACACCGTGAGGTCAGCCCAGACCAGCGCCGCGGGGTAGCCGAGGAGCAGGCCGGCGCCGAGGGCGGCCAGGTGCGCGTTCTGTCCGAAGAGGCCGTAGAGCGGGAGGAAGCGCCGCTGGCGGACGAGGTACGCGGCGCGCAGCCGCCCGGGATCGGGGATGACCCGGAAGCGCCGGAGGAGGGCCACCGTGTACGGAAAGAGCAGCGCCTGCCGCTTGGCGTAGTCGCGGTAGTAGTGGCGGCTGACCCCGTTCCACCAGCGCCGCGAGAGGACGATGTTCTCGAGATCCTCCGGCAAATCGATCACCGGTTTGCCCGCGGCGCCGAGGTAGGCGCCCTGGACGAGGTCCGCCGCCGCGGCCTGGAGCGAGTGACTGAAGCCGGCGAGCATCACCAGGATCAGCACATGCGCGGGCTCCACGCCGAGGAAGGCGCCGCCGTGAACGAAGCGGAGGAGGAGGAAAAAATAGACGCTGATCCAGCGGAGGTTGTCGACGTAGCCGTCGAGGATCCGGCCCCAGCGCGAGGAGGTGCCGCGCAGGCGCGCGAGCTGGCCGTCGGCGCTGTCGAGCACCTCGGCGACGCCGATGAGGAGCAGGCCGACGACGTCGAGGCGGCGGTCGCCGTAGACGAAGAAGTGCGCGGCGACGACGCCGACCAGGAGGCCCGCAAACGTGACCTGATCCGCAGAGATCCGCCTGGGCAGGAGCGCGCGGGCCACGCGCATCCCCAGCGGGCGGACGAAGCGCACGTCGATCCACTCTTCAACGTGATCGCCCTTGAGCGCGAGATCGCGGGGGTCCTTCATGGTCGGGGGCTCGCGGCGCGCGTCACCAGATCCCTCGTTCGTCGGCGAGAAGCTCCCGGGCCGCGTCGAGATCCGCGCGGCGATCGACGTCGACGATCCGCTCGACCATCGTCGAGGTCACGTCGAGCCCGAGGGCGACCATCAGCGTCAGCAGCGAGCGCAGCCGGCTCCGGCCGCGGCGCAGGAGGTCCGTGGTGAGGGTGCGGGCCTCCTCCCCGAAGCCGTAAACGCCGCCGGCGACGCACACCGGGAGGATCGGGAGGTCGGTGACGCGATCAACCCGACCGCCCGGCCCGCGCGTGACGTAGAGCGGCCGCTCGTCGTCGGCGAACGGCGTGACCGTGATCACCGCGTCGGCCCCGGCAGCGAGATCCGCCGCGGTGACGGCGAAGACGCGGCGCCAGTCTTCGGTGCGCATCACCGAGTCGACCAGCGTGCAGAACACCGGCCCCGGGGGGAGCGCGGCGAACCCGAGCGCGAGCGTATGAAGCGAGGACGGCGTGGCGCAGGGGATGATCCGCGCGCGCGCGCCCACGAGCGCCGCGGCCGCGACCGCGTGCTCTTCGCGCACCAGGCAGGTGAGCGTGGAGGCGCCGAGATCGTCGAGCACCGCGACCGCGCGATCGACGAGCGTGCGGGCGCCCACCTCGAGGAAGGGCTTGGGCGTCACCAGCCCCGAGTTAACGAGGCGCGATCCGGCTCCGGCAGCGAGGATGAGGCCGTGCATGTCAACCTCCGAACCCTTCGAGATCCGCGAGCGTGCAGATCCGCAGCGTCGGCGAGGCGCCGCCGGGCGCCTCGCGCTCCCGCGGGGCGATCCAGCAGGTCTTCAGGCCCAGCGCCGCCGCCGCGCGGATGTCGGCTTCGGGATCGTCGCCGACCATCCACGCCGCGTCGGCCTCGACGCCGAGGGCAGTGAGGGCGGCGGTGAAGATGCGGGCGTCGGGCTTTTCAAAGCCGACGACGGTCGAGTCGACCACCACCGAGAACACGTGGCTGAGCCCGAGCTCGGCGAGGCACAGCGCGAGGTTCCCCGCCGCGTTGGAGACGACGCCGAGGCGGAGCGTGCTCGCGAGCCGCTCGAGCACCGGGCGGTTCTGCTCCACCGCCGCGACGGCCTGCTCGTGGAACCCCGCGGCGAGCGCCACCCGATCGACGCGGGCAGAGTCGGGGACGATCTCGTGGACCAGCGCCGCCTGGGCGAAGACCCCGGCGCGGAAGCCGGCAGTCCGGATCCCCGGTAGCTGAGCGAGGCGCCGGTCGGAGACCCGGAAGAGCGGGGCGAAGATGCCATAAGGAAGCGATCCGCCCGCGCCCCGATAGGCGCGGTGGAAGCGGATCCCGGCGGGGACGCCGTCCGCGTCGAGCGTGCCTCCGAAATCGAAGAAGACAGCCGAGGACAGCAGCGGTGATTCCCGCTCTCTTCCGGAAGTACCTTTGGCGCTCATCGGCGCTGACTCTGCACCACCGATTCACGACTTGCCAGGAATTGAGGCGATATCGCTGACAGTGAATCAGGGACGGCCCCGGGACGGCCGCGACATAGCGAGTCGCGAGAAGGCTAGTGAATCATCGAGGCAGGACGAGGCGCATCGTGAAGACGTAGTCCACGGCGACAGGCTTTCCCTGAAGCAAGGCAGGCTGGTACTTGCTCGCCGAGAGGGCGTTCAAGACGGCCTGATCCATGTGGGCAACCCCCTTGACGATACGACAGCCGGTGAGGGCGCCCGAGGTGGTGACGACGCATTTGGCGATCACCGTCCCTTCGACCTTCGCCTCGAGGGCCTCTCGCGTGTAGGCGGGGGCGACAGCGCTGATCGGCGTCGGGCGCGTCATCCCGTCTTCGAAGCGGACCACCCCGGTGGGGGCGGCGGCAACGGGCGCGGCCGGCGCGGGCGCGGCGACCGGCGCGGTGGGGGCCTCGAGGGACGGGAGGGCCGCCGGGGCCGCCGCGGGCGTGGCGGCCGGGCCGGGTTCCGCCGCTGCGGAGGTGGCCGCCGCGATCGGCGCGCCCGCGGCCGTTGCAGCGGCAACATCGCCGCTCACGGGCTCGAGCCGCACGGTCGCCTTCTCGTCGTCGGGCGCCACGATGATCGTCCCCGGCCGGAAGCCGACCCGCGTCGCCAGGAGCCGATGCTCGAGCTTCGCGCCGTCGCCTCGCCACACCAGCTCGCACGGCGTCGAGAGGCAGACCTCGGTCCCGCGATCCGAGATGCGCGCGCCCGGCGGCTCCGTCTCGATCCGCACCAAGCGCAACCCCGCCGCGGGGTTCGAGGCCGTGACCGCGAGCGCCGCCGCCGGCACCGCGACCGGCACGTAGACTGACTCGACGAGCCGCGGCTGGCTCGCGGCGTCCGGCGCACGCCGCGAAAGGACGAGCGCCGCGCCGCCCCCGCCGAGGAGCGCCGCCGCGAGGGCCACCGCATAGACGCGATACCCGGACGCGGGCGGCGCGCTCCCCACTCCGGTGAACGTGGGCGCGGCTTGCGGCGGAGCGAGCGAGTCGCCCCCGGGCGAGACGGTGGTGACCGACGGAGGCGCGCGGGTCGACGGCGAGGCGCTGGCGACTCCGGCGCGCTGCGACGCCACTTCGAAATCGACCTTGGCCCGCGGCAGGCTCTCGAACGTGTCGGTGACATCCCCGCCGCCGGCGAGCTTGAGCGCCTTGATCAGATCGCGCATCGACGCGTAGCGCTTGTCCGGGCTCTTCTCCAGGCAGCACATCACCACCGCCTCGATCGCGGGGGAGATCACGGCGCCCGGGTTGCGCGCCGCGAGCGGCGGAGGAGGATCGTTCACGTGGGCGATGAGCGTGCTCATGCTCTGCCGCTTCTCGAAAGGAGGCTTGCCGCAGAGCATCTCGTAGAGGATCACACCGATGGCGTAGACGTCGGTGCGCGCCGAGATCTCCCCGCTCGTGACCTGCTCGGGCGCCATGTACTTGGGCGAGCCCATGAAGACGCCGGTCTGGGTGAGGTCTTGCCCCTTGCCCGTCACGTCTTTCACCAGGCCGAAGTCGAGCACCTTGACGAAGTCGGTCTCGTCGCCGCGCTCGCAGAGGAGGACGTTGCCGGGCTTCAGATCCCGGTGGACGACGCCGAGCTCGTGGGCCTCGTGGGCCGAGCGGCAAATCTGCTGGGCAATGAAGTTGGCGCGGGCCTCGGGGATCGATCCCTCTTCGTGGATGGCGCGATGAAGGGTGCGCCCATCGAGGTACTCCATGGCGATGTAATAAACATCGCGCGCCTCGTCCTTGCCGTAATCGAAGATGGTGACGGTGTTGGGGTGGCTGAGCCGCGCCGCCGTCGAGGCTTCGAGAGAGAATCGTTTGTTGAACTCGGGATCGCGGTTGCCCTCGTAGTTGGGGCTCAGCACCTTGAGCGCGCAGACGCGTCCGAGCGCAGATTGCTCGGCCTTGTAGACCTTCCCCATCCCGCCCCGCGCGATCAACGAGACGATCGTGTAGCGATCGTTGATCGTTTGACCGAGCAGTGGATCAGGCTCGTCCGCGCTGCCTTTGCTTTCACTCATGGCCACATTCGCTCGCGAGTATAGACGCGGCGAGCCGCAAACTGCTACCTCGCCGACTCGCGCGTCCCTCGATGCCCTCGAGGGCTCGACGGCGAGGGTTTCGTCGGGGTCGCTTATCGGCGGGTCTGGAACTGAAATACGACCTCGGTTTGGCGCACCAGGCCGAGGTGGTCGCGCGCGATGCGCTCCACCGCGCCCGGGTCGTCGCGCAGGCGGCCGACGCGGCCCTTGAGCGCGTCGATCTCGCGCCGCACCGCGGCGTTCTCCTCGTCCACGTCGCCGAGCTCCTTCTCCAGGCCGCGGAGCCGCGGGAGGCCCTGCGGAGAAAAGATCAGCACCGGGGCGCCGATCACGGCGACGACCAGCACCGCCACGGGGAGGATGCGCTCGAGAAGCCGGGTCGTAGGCGTCACCGTGCTCGCATCGCACGAGGAGCGGCGCCTGGTCAACCTTTCGTCAGGTCCGCGTCGGTTGTGCTTCGCGATGGAGGGAAAGCTTGGCTAACATGCGCCCGCCTCGCGCCCGCGGGTTCTGGGTCGAGTCGCCACGGCGGCGACGATCCGGGTGGCACCTCGAGGGCGCGCGGAAGGTACCGGCTCCGAGGAGAATCAATGACGATCGATATCGTGCGAGGCGAGCTCGAGCGCCTCTTCTCGCTGGATGAAATGATGGCCCTGTCGCAGGATCTGCTCGGCTTTTCCGCCGGCGAGATCGGCGGGGCCGCGTCGAAGGCGTCGTTCGCCCGCGCGCTCACGGACCGCTGCCTGGAGGTCGACGCGGTCGAGGCCTTGCTCGACGCCGTGCTCGCCTCGCGCACCGAGGTCGATCCGCGGATCCGGGAGCTCGGCCAGAAGGGCCTGACGCTCCCCGAAGAGCTCAAGGTCGGCGAAGCGTTCGGGCCGTTCACGATCACGAAGAAGCTCGGCGAAGGCCCGCGCGGCTTCGTCTACACCGCCACGAAAGACGGCGTCGAGCGCACGCTCAAGGTCTACCGGCGCGAGGCGACGCGCGACGCGCGGGCGGCGCGGCGCTTCCTCACCCGCGTGCGCCTGGCCGCGAAGATCCGCCACGAAAACCTGCCCAGCGATCTCGAGGTGGGGAACGAGGGCGGCCGCGTCTGGGTGGCCTACGCGCCGATCGATGGGCAGCCCCTCTCCGTGCGGATCGGGCGCACCGGCCCGCTCCACATCAACGAGGCGCGCACCCTGCTCCGCGGCGTCCTCGGCGCGATCGGCGCGCTCCACGACAAGCACCTCGTCCACGGGGCGATCAAGCTCGAGAACGTGATCGTGGCCCGCGGCGAAGGCGCGACCTCGCGCCCCGTGCTCGTCGACATCGGCGGCGATCATTTCCTCGGCGGCCCCTGGTCGTCCGTGGCCCTCGTGAAGACGGCGAGCCCGGAGCTGCTCCGCGGGAAATCGGCCGACGAGTCGAGCGATCTCTACTCGTTCGGCGCCCTGATGTTCGAGGTCCTCACCGGCAAGGCGGTGTTCCCGGGCGACGAGCCCGTCGACGTGGCCATCGCCCACCTGACCAAGGAGGCGCCCGCGCCGAGCGTCACCGCGCCCCGCGGCTGGGTCGGCAAAGAGCTCGACGAGGTCGCGCAGAAGCTGCTCCAGAAGAGCGCGCAGGGCCGCCTGAAGAACGTGGCGGCGGTGCTCGAGGCGCTCGAGCCCGCGGACAAGGCGGCCGGGAAAGAAGCGAAGAAGGGGATCAGCGACGACGAGCTCAACGAGCGGGTCGACGTCCTCCTCGCCGATCCGAGCGACGGCCAGGCCGCCCTCGCCGTCGAGAGCGCGATCGAGCTCGGCGCCGACGCCAACAAGGTCGCCGACGCCTTCAGCATCGCCGCCGACTCGATCGAAGAGGGCGACGACGAGATCTCCAAGCTCAAGAACAAGGAGTTCAAGAAATCGCTCCTGTTCCGCGCCGCGCGCATCTACGAGTCCGCCCTCAAGGACAAGGCAAAGGCCGAGAGCGTCTACGCCTCGCTCCTCGAGCTCGATCCCGAAGACGACATCACCTTCACGGCGCTGGAAGAGATCCGCAAGCACCTCGGCAAGCACGAGGAGCTCGTGGAGATGCTCCTCTCGCGCAGCGAGACGTCGACGAGCCACGCGGAGCGCGCCCGCGCCCTCAACGAGATCGGGCACCTCTACGCGCGCGACCTCGACGACAAAGAGCAGGCCGCGTTCGCCTACGCCAAGGCGCTCGGGCAGGACACGCAGAACGACGAGTACGCGATCGATCTCGAGCGCGCCGCCGGGAGCGACATGAAGCTCTGGACCGAGGCGCTCCAGGAGCTGAGCACGGCCTCCACCAACCAGGGGATGCCCCCCGAGGCGAAGATCGCGCTCTTCACGCGGCTCGGCCGCTGGTACTCGGAGAAGGTCGCGCGGCCCGATCTCGGCCTCCCCTGTTTCCAGGCGGTGCTCTCGGTCGATCCGGCCCACGACGGCGCCCTCGAAGGCACCGCCCAGGTCTACCGCCGCGCCCAGCAGTGGCAGGAGCTCGGCCAGGTGCTGATCGCCCGCGCCGACCGCGCTCCCACGCCGGCGCAGGCGCGCGACATGCGCGCCGAGGCCGCCGACATCCTCGAGACGAAGCTCAACGAGGCCGCCCACGCGCGCGATCTCTTCGAGCAGATCTTCGCCGAGGATCCTGGCCACCAGAAGGCCACTGACGCCCTCGCCCGCATCTACCAGCGGGCGGAGGACCACGCGGGCTTCGCCAAGATCCTCGAGCGCCGCGCCGAGGCCCTCCGCGGCGAGGCCAAGGTGGAGACGATCTGCAAGCTGGCCGAGCTCTACGAGGACCAGCTCAACGACCTGCCCGAGGCCACGCGCCGCTACGAGGCCGCGCTCGATTTCGATCCCCAGGCGCTGACGGCGCTGCGCGGGCTCGACCGGATCTACAACCGCACCGGCAAGTACAAAGAGCTGCTCCACAACCTCGAGCGTCAGGTCTCGATCAGCGCGACGCCGCGCCAGAAGATCAAGCTCTTCGAGCGCATCGCCGGCATCCAGGACGAGGAGTTCCTCGATCACCTCAAGGCCGCCGAGGCCTACGAGGCCATCCTCCAGATCGATAACGCCCACGAGGGATCGCTCACCGCGCTCGTGCGTCACTACCGCGCCCTCGACCGCTGGGAAGACTGCGTCGGCCTCTACGAGAAGAACCTCCGCATCGCGACGGAGGACAAGCGCCGGATCGAGCTCCACCTCGCGATGGGCCGCGTCCTCGTCGAGCAGGTCGGCTCGCCCGAGCGCGCCCGCCACGCCTTCGAGAAGGTCCTGGAGATCGATCCCGATCACGGCGGCGCGCTCGAGTCGCTCGCCAGCGTCCGCGCCGCGACCGGCGACGCCATGGCCGCCCTCTCCGCGATCGAGTCGCTCGCCGTCAAGGCGACGTCACCCGACAGCAAGGCGGATCTCTGGATCCGCGCCGCCAAGATGCTCGAGGAGAAGGGCGATCGCGACAGCGCGATCGAGCGCTACAAGAAGGCCCTCGACGCCCAGAAGAACAACCTCGTGGCCGCAGCCGCGCTCCGCGCCGCCTACCTCCACCGCGGCGACGCTACGAGCGCGGTGGAGCTGATCGGCCGCGAGATCGAGGCCGCCGAGGGCAACCTGGCCAAGGCGCGCCTCTACGGCGACATGGCCGAGCTGCTCCGGGAGAAGCTCAAGGACACCGATCGCGCCCGGGAGGCGGCCACCAAGGCCGTCGATCTCGATCCGACCAGCCTCCTCGGGCTGATGATCACCGGCGACATCGCCTTCGAAGCCGGCCGCTTCATCGAGGCCTCGAAGAGCTACGAGTCGATCGTCAACCGCATCGACGCGTTCCCGAAAGAGCGGGGGATCCGCGTGCTCATGCAGTACGTCGACGCCCTGAGCAAGAGCGGCGGGGCCGAGAAGGCCGCTGGCGCTTCAAAGACGCTGCTCGCCCTCGCGCCCGATGATCCGGGGGCGATCCGTCGCGCGGCGAAGGCCAACCTCGACACCGGCAAGTTCAAGGAGAGCGCCGCGCTCTACGACGATCTGGTCACGCGCTTCGGCGAGCAGCTCGAGACGGACGAGAAGGCCGAGACGATGCTCCGCTTCGGCGAGGCGCGCCTCAAGGCCGGCGATCCCGACGGCGCGATCGCCCCGCTCAACGAGGCCTCCGACCTCGCCCCGGACTCGCCCGAGCCGATCCTCCTGCTCTGCAAGGTCTACGAGGCGAAGAAAGACTTCGAAGAGGTGGTGCGGATCAAGACCCGCCGCCTCGACGTCGTCAGCGGCGACGAGCGCAGCTCCTTGCTCCTCGAGATCGGGGAGATCCTCGCGAGCCAGCTCAACGACCGCACCCGCGCGGCGAAGAGCTACGTGGCCGCCCTCGACGAGCGCCCCGACGACCGGAAGATCCTCACCAAGCTGATGCAGCTCTACAGCGAGGAGAAGGACTGGGGGAAGCTCGTGGAGGTCGTGGTCAAGCTCGCGAGCAAGGTCGACGACAAGAAGCAGAAGGCGAAGTACCTGCACACCGCCGCCATCGTGACGGCGCGCCAGATGGGCGACCTCGACAAGGCCGTGGTGCTCTACGACCAGGTGCTCGATCTCGATCCGTCGCTCGACCGCGCCCTCACCGAGGCCATCGAGATCCACGGCGACAAGAACGATCACGAGGGCGTGGAGCGGCTCCTCAAGGTCGAGCTGGAGCGGGCGACCGAACGCGGCGACAACGACAAGCTGCTCGAGACGTTCGAGAAGCTCGGCGTGCTTTACAAGGACAAGCTCGGCTGGACGGGCGAGGCCATCGACGCCTACGAGGCCGCGCAGACGCTCGAGCCCGACAACGACGTGCGCAACGAGCTCCTCGCGACCCTCTACGCGAGCGATCCGGCGCAGTACCTCGACAAGGCCGTCTCGGCCCAGTCGCCGATCCTGCGGCGCCACCCGTACAAGCCCGACGCCTACCGCCTGCTCCGCAAGCTCTACACCGAGGCCAAGCGCGCCGACGCGGCGTTCTGCCTCTGCCAGGCGCTGTTCTGCATGAGCTTCGCCGAGCCCGACGAGGAGCGCTTCTTCCGCCGGATGCGCTCCGAGAACGCGGCCGCCGCGCAGGATCGCTTCAGCGACGAGGACTGGTCGGCGAGCATCATGCACCGCGACGCCGATCCGCTGCTCACGGGGATCTTCACGATCATCGAGCCCGCGGTGCTGAAGAAGAACGGTCAGCCGCTGGAGGCGCTCGGCTACCAGCAGGCCTACGCGCTCGATCTCTCGCGGCACCCGTACCCGATGTCGCAGACCCTGTTCTACGCCTCCGGCGTCCTGGGGATCGAGCCGCCGCTCACCTTCCAGAACCCTAACGACGGGAGCGGCGTCTCGTTCCTTCACGCGCACACGCCGGCGATCGTGCTCGGCGCCGCGGCGCTGGCGACCGAGCTGCCGACGCAGGCGGCGGCCTTCATCGCCGCCCGTCACTTGACCTACTACCGGCCCGGCCTCTACCTGCGGCACCTCGTGCCCACGGGCACCGGGCTCCGCGCCTGGCTCTTCGCGGCGATCAAGCTGATCAGCCCCGCGTTCCCCATCGCCAAGGAGCTCGAGGGCCAGGTGAAGGAGAACCTCGCGGTGATCGAGCCGATGATCGTCGGCCCGCTCCGCGATCAGCTCGCCAGCGTGGTGACGAAGCTGCTCCAGTCGGGGGCGATCGATCTGAAGAAGTGGGTCGCCGCGGTGGACCTCTCGGCGGATCGCGCCGGGTTCGTGATCGCCAACGATCTCGAGCTGGCGAACGAGATGATCAAGGCGGCGGACGACGCGTCGTCGGCGGTGCAGCAGAAGGAGCGGCTCAAGGAGCTCCTGCTCTTCGCCGTGAGCGAGGAGTACTTCACGCTGCGGCAGCGGCTGGTGATCAACATCGACGCCTGACGCTGAGCCCACTGGAGGGGCGACCAGCAGGTCGCCCCCTCCCCCTTCGGGTTCTCTTTCCTACCCCAGCTCAACCCGCGCGCGCCGGACCGAGGCCTCGCTCCCCTCGGGCCTGAGGATTCTATTTCGATTTCGTACGTTTGCAGATTTGAAAGCGGGGGCGGAGTGCTAGGGTCGCGGCGGTTTTGCAGGGGTGCTCCGAACTTTCGCTCTCGGGGTTGACCGACTTGGTTGACGAACAAAAAGCCAAATTGCTACCCTCACGCGGTAGAACGTACTGACTCGTTGTACAGTTGACAGGCGCGTGATTTTGTACTGCGCGCCTGACCATCAGGGGATCGTCCACGATCCCAAACTCCGACGGCAGATGGACCTCGGCCCATGGCGGCAAAGAAAACCCGAAAACTGAGCAAGAAGTCCGGCAAGAAGGTGCAGAAGCCCGCCCGCCGTCCCGGCGGCTCGCGCCCTTCGGCCAAGAAGGCCGCCCCGGCGCGCGCCAAAATCAAGGCGCGGAAGGCCGCCGCCAAGAGCGTCGCGCGCAAGCGACCGGCGCCGAAGAAGGCGGCCCCGGCGCGGCGCGTGGCCCCGCCGAAGCTGAAGCTAAAGCTAAAGCTGAAGCCGAAGCTGGGGAAGGCGCTGAAGAAGGCCGCCCCGGTCAGGGCTTCGAAGAAGGCGGCGCCGGTCAAGGTCACCAAGAAGGCGGCGCCCGAGAAGGCCGCCAAGAAGGTCGCCCCGGTCAAGGTCACCAAGAAGGCGGCGCCCGAGAAGGCCGCCAAGAAGGTCGCGCCGATCAAAGCCGCGCCCCTCAAGGTGATCGCGCCGACGAAGAAGAGCTCGCCATCGGTCAAGGAGCTGCGCGAGGTCGAGCCCGCCCCCAGGAGCGGGCCGCCCTCACGCAACGGGCGCGATCGGCCCGGCGCTCCGGCGGCGGCTCGCCCTGGCAAGCGCGGCTCCGAGCCGCCGTTCGCCAAGGGCGACAAGGGCGACAAGGGCGACAAGGGGAGCAAGCCGGGTGGCCGCGGCCGCGAGCGCCTGGTGCGCGAGCCGGCGTCGCGGATCATCACCCTCCCGCTGCCGATGATCCAGCCACCGAAGCGGCTCACGGTGGAGGAGCGATCGGTGACGATCGACGCCCGCCTCGCCGCCCAGACGGAGGACTTTCGCCGTCGCTACATCGACAGCTTCGACATGTCGTGGATTTATCACGACAGCGCGCTCGAGGGCGTCGTCTACACGTTCGACGAGCTCCGCACGGCCCTCACCGGCCAGACGGCGCCGGTCTCCGACTCGAGCCTGCAGCCGACCTACGACGACATCCGCCGCCACAAGGAGGCGATCGAGTTCGTCCGCGACTTCGCCGTGAAGAAGAAGCTGCCGGTCACGCTCGACGTGATCAAGAAGATCTACTTGATCCTCCACCCGGCCGAAGGGGACATCAAGACGGTCAAGTACCGGAAGGACATCCCCCAGCACCGGCTCTACTTCCACGAGTACGCCGCGCCGGACAAGATCGCCTACAAAGTCCGGCAAATCGTCGACTGGCTCAACGATCCGGAGACGCGCAAGACCCGCAACGGCGTGCGCATCGCCGCGCGCGCGCACTACGATCTCCTCCGCGTCTACCCCTTCCCCGTCGACAGCGGGAAGGTCTCGCGCCTGTTCATGAACCTGCTCCTGATGCGCTCGGGCCTGCCGCCGGCGATCCTCCACTCGACGGAGCGCCAGCGCTACTACGAGGCGCTCAAGGGCTCGGCGACGACGGTGCTCCAGATGGTGCAGGAGGCGGTCGAGAACGCCCTCTCCAGCGTCGAGAAGCTCCTGGATGAGCACGAAACCAAGAAGCGCGGCTTCGTCTCGTAGCCCTTCGCCCGCCGCGCCGAAGAAGGCGACGGCGGCGAAGAAGGCGACGGCGAAGAAGGCCGCTCCCAGAAAAGCTCGGAAGCCTCCCGCGGGCAGCGCGAAGAAAATCGTGCCGCCTCCGCGGGAGACGTACGCGCGGCTGCGGCTGCTCTATCCCGACGCGCACTGCGAGCTCGATCATCGCGACCCGTTCACGCTCCTCGTCGCCACGGTGCTGAGCGCGCAGACGACCGACGTGCTCGTCAACAAGGTGACCCCGCACCTCTTCGCGGCGTACCCCGACGCGCGCGCGCTCGGCGCCGCCGACGTGGCCGACGTCTCCCGCCTCCTCGCCGAGCGCGGGATGGGCATGTACAACCAGAAGGCGAAGAACATCGTCGGCCTCTCCCGGCTGCTGATCGAGCGCCACGGCGGCGAGGTGCCGCGCACGCTGGCCGAGCTCATCGACCTCCCCGGCGTGGGGCGCAAGACCGCGAACGTCGTGCTCGGCGTCGCGTTCGGGATGCCCGAAGGCGTCGTCGTCGACACCCACGTGATGCGCCTCTCGCAGCGCCTCGGCTGGACCAGGCACACCGAACCGGGGCCGATCGAGATCGATCTCTGCGCCACGTTCCCGCGCGAAGACTGGGACATGCTCTCCCACACGCTGATATTTCACGGGCGAAGAGTCTGCTTCGCGCGCAAACCCGCCTGCGCCGGGTGCGGCATCAACGACGCCTGCCCGAGCGCTTTCAACGCCGAGAACGTGGGCCGAAAGGCGCCGCGCCGCCGAGCCTGACCGATGGCCAAGAAGACCACGCCCGCCTCCGAAAACGCCGCCCCCGACCGCGCCCCCGCCGCCGACGCGAGGAGCCCGCAGAGGGCGGCGCGCGAGCCCGATTTCATCGAGATCATCGGCTCGAAGGAGCACAACCTCGACATCGATCGCCTGGAGATCCCCAAGCGCCAGCTCGTCGTCTTCACCGGCGTCAGCGGCTCGGGTAAATCCAGCCTCGCGTTCGACACGCTCTACGCCGAGGGGCAGCGCCGCTACGTCGAGACGCTCAGCGCCTACGCGCGCCAGTTCTTAGGGCAGCTCGAGCGGCCGCACGTCGAGCACCTGCGCGGGCTCTCGCCGACGATCGCCATCGAGCAGAAGAGCGCCTCGGGCAACCCGCGCTCCACCGTCGGGACGATCACCGAGATCTACGACTACCTCCGCGTCCTTTACGCGCGCGTCGGCGAGCAGTTCTGTCACCTCTGCGGCGAGCGCGTCACCGCGCAGAGCGCCGATCAGATCGTCCGCGAGATCCTCGCGCTGCCCGAGGGCACGAAGCTGCTCTTCCTCTCGCCGGTCGTCGACCACCGCAAGGGCGAGTTCCGCGAGCTCTTCGACGAGCTCCGCGGCCGCGGCTTCTCTCGCGTCGAGGTCGACGGCAAGGTCGAGAGCCTCGACGATCCGCCGAAGCTCGACAAGAAGCTCAAGCACACCGTCCGCCTCGTCGCCGATCGCCTCACCGTGAGCCTCGTCGATCGCGGGCGCATCGCCGAGAGCATCGAGATCGCGCTCAAAGAAGGCAAAGGCGAGATGGTGGTCGCCTTCGCCGACGGGAAGAAGGCGCCCCTCACCTTCAGCGAGCTTCGCACCCACTGCGGCCACAGCTTCCCTGCCCTCAGCCCGCAGAGCTTCTCGTTCAACAGCCCGCTCGGCATGTGCAGCGCCTGCAACGGCCTCGGCACGCGCCTCGAGGTCGATCCCGAGCTGGTCGTGCCCGACGCGGCGCTCTCGATCCGTGGCGGCGCCATCGCCCCGTGGGCGACGGCGATGGCCCGCGGCGAGGGGTGGACGTTCCGCATCGCCGACGCCGTCGCCAAGGCCTGCAAGGTCGACCTCGACACGCCCTGGAAGAAGCTCGGCAAGGCCAAGCAAGACCTGGTGCTCTTCGGCCTCGAAGGCCAGAAAATCGCGGTCTCCTGGGGCAAAGAGGGCAGCGAGAGCCACGGCACCTTCGGCATGAAGTTCGAGGGCGTGATCCCCAACCTCATGCGCCGCTACCAGCAGTCGGCGTCGGAGCAGGCCC
>Ga0105048_10008118_pt1 | contig 16822 bp, 10 predicted proteins | sample MAT05_FD_78382 | JGI IMG/M metagenome (GOLD analysis project Ga0105048, IMG submission 78382) | Freshwater microbial communities from Lake Fryxell liftoff mats and glacier meltwater in Antarctica - MAT-05 | ecosystem: Environmental > Aquatic > Freshwater > Ice > Liftoff microbial mat | place...
GACGGGGGTGGCGGCAATCCAGGCACGGCCATCCCCAACAGCGTCTTCTTGGCAGGCGGCGGCGGTGGCGCCGGTGCTCGATTCGCGCCCGCGGGCATGCTCGGGCGGCTCTTCTTGGAGAGGCCGTCAAAAATTTCCAAATCCGATCCGCCCTTCTGGCTCATTCGGTGCGTTCTCCTAGTTGTTCACGGGTAGGTGGTTGGGTTCCGGAGGTAACCAACAGTCGCCCATTTGATGCGTGTGAGCGCCAAAGCTTGTGGGACGAAGTGCTTCTAGCGGGGAGGGATTCCACAGGGTTGTCAGGTGTTCTAGTCCAAATTTAGCGTCGGCGGCGGGATTTTGAAGCGCTTTCTGCTGCGTCAGAGTTGATCGCTAGTGCAAGCCCAATGTGGGGTTGCCTGCGACATTGGGTGTGCGTCGCGTTTGTAGTGGTGCCCACTCCCGTTCAGGGACCACGGGGGTATCCGGAAATAGCCGCTCTACCGTAGTATTCTTGCGCCGCGAGAGCAGAATGACGCCACGCGCTAACGACTTGGGCGCACCCAAAAAAATCCCCAACGGGCGCGGAAGTAGCAGCAGTGAGTCAACCCTTTGCTGCTTCATGAAGTTGGAAATTTCGCGCCGGGCTAACTCGGCTCTGCCCTCGAACTCGAGATAGAAGAGCATCCCTTCGCCCGAGACCCCGAGCGCAGCGCTCACCATTTCGACGCGTGGATCCTCCAGCCGATAGCCACTGCACAGCCACTGAACCGTATGCCCTTGAGGGGGCGTTTGGGAAACGACAAATCTGGCATCAACCCACCACAGGCTAGAGCCTCCCAGAAACGGTTGCGTCGGCGTGCGAAGGACAGCTAGCAGGTCTTCCCGTGCGTCAGTGTCGCGGCTCACTTGCAAGAGCTTTGGATCGAGCGTGAAGGCTCCGGCGATCACCTTGGGTGAGCTTGAGCTGATTCGAATCTTGGTCCGAACAATGGCAGGCGGCCAGGCTGCCTTAGGATCTTCAGTGCCAGCCCACACGCCTTCGTTAGGTAACTCCGAGTCGATCTCGCTAGCTGGCTCAAGATTGTCCCCGGGGAGAATGTGCTTCAAGCTGAGATAGAAGAAGTCGCGTGTTTGGCGCCTGAGATAGCGTGGGAATTGCATGAGCGACATGTAGCGCAGCATGCGCCGCCCCTGAAATTCGAAGCCCGGCAGATCTGGAACGGGCCCATGCGTTTCCCACTCGGGTTCGAGCGGTCGTCCGAGAAGCGGAAGCTCGCCGCTGCGTTCAATGTGGTAAAATTCGAGGCCCACGTGGCCTGGATTCATATCGAGGTGAATGCCGTAATCGCAGCGCGCTTGTTGCATCGCGCGCGCTAGGTGCTTCGGATCCAGCGCATTGCCGTAAAAATAGCCGATGAAGTGTTCGTGGGTCATGCAGAGCCCGCTCCGCACGCTGCGCGCATCATCCTCCCAGCCTTCGGGAGTGCCTCCCCAAAAGCGTCGCCGATACGGGTTGATGCTGCCATCCACGATGAGCGGGGTCAGATTCTGGCGGAAGGATAGCATGTCGGCAGGGACCTCCGTGAGGAGTGCCGGCCAGGTTCCAAACCCTGTGACGCCGCCTGGGAGCTCAGCGACAGTTGCGGCAAAAGGCTTGGGTGGGATCAGTAGCTGGCCTTCGCTTTTCATGCCGAAGCGCCCATGGCGCGACAAGAAGGCTCCGTTGAAGGCGGCCACGACTCGCTCCACCCGCGCGCGCGGTATCAAACCTGAGCCAGTGAGGCCCGTGGCTGAGCGAGGCTCGTCAGTGCCGCTCACTGCCGAGAGCGCAATCTGACGAGGATCCCAGAGCGTGATGTACACCTCGGACATGGGTAGGTTCTGATCGGTCCGAATGAAGGCCGTGGCAAACGCGCTCGGGGCGCCAGGGTTGCGTTTGATGAAAGGGTCGCGATCAAGCGAACGCCAGGCACCTTCTCCTTCCAAAGCGGGAAGAACCAGTGGCTGCATGGGCGGCGGAGGGAAATCGGAGGTGGCCCCGGGAGCCTGGCTGGGGGCTTGGCGGGAGGTCTGGCGGGAGGTCTGGCTGATTTCCGGGGGTGTTCGTGCCGGCACAGAAACAGTCCCCAATTCACGCCGGATCTCCGCCATGTCGGAGCTCTGTGGGAGGTGGACGCCCGTCACTCGATTCAGCAACTTCATGGCGATCGCCTTGAGCAGCTGGACACGCTCATCGCCAACCCACGAGAGCGAACGCAAGCGGTCCACGCTCCAATTAAGGAGGCGTGGCGGGAGCGCTCGTTCTTGGGCTTGAATCTGGAAACTATCGGCATTCTGCCCCGTTGTCAGTGCGTTCTTCAGCACGATGCCGTGTGAGTTCGCTGTCAACAGCAGGTCCTCCCCATCGAAAGCGTAGCTCTCCTTGGCGTCAGCGGTTCCGAGCACCAGGGTGGCACGACGCAGGCCACGCCAGCTGCCTGTTTCTTGCACGTTGGTGAGGCGATCCTGAAGCTGTGCCAGCCACGGCCATTCGGGTGGGGCGTCTTGGCCGGAAAGATCGATGAATCCGAGCCGCGTGGGCTCGGCGGGAGCCAGTGAGTACAGGAGCTTGGTTTGCGAAAGGGCGACGTTCGACTCATCGGCGGCATCGGTGTCCGTCAGTTGTCTGATCTCGCTGGCGCGCAGCAGGTAACCTTCAGGCGATAGCAGTGCGCTCACTGAGTAGAGGTCGTGGGGCATGCCCTGAGCGCGGGCGCGCACCACCGCGGTCACCTCCGGACGTAGCCCACGCTTTTCCGCGATAAGCTTGACGTCGTCCGGAGTTGACCTCACGTTCGCCGTCGCCAGCAGGATAGCTGAGATGGCGCGCCGTACGTCCCGCATCGCGCGAACCTCGGGCGGTGCGGTTCCCGGCGTCAGCCAGCTCGCGATCGCGCAGATGCCGACCAGGGCAAGGCGAAGGGCCCAATTCCAAGAGCGGCGCGGTCTAGGAGCTTTCGGTTGCAGGGACGTCAACTCAGTTGGCACTTTGGCGGGCAGGCCCCAGGGTTAGCGGAAGGGTAGCCGAAGCGTACCACCGAGTTTTTCCCAGGGAGATGCCCCGGAGTCGAGCGGAGCCGAGCTGGAGCTGCGCTGGACCACACGGCCAGCAGTTCGGCATGGCTCGTGCTACGGTCTGCGGCATGCTGTGGCGTTCACGACGGGCCGTTCTTGCGGCGGTTCTTGCTCTCGCGGCCCCCAGCTGTCTTTCGCCCACGCTGCCATTGCCACCGCCGAGCCACCCATCGGTTCAGGGCCCGGATATCAACGGGCAGGTCCGCCTATCCGGCGTCGTCTTTCCGTACTCGCAGGCGATCGCGATCAATCTTCGGACTAATGAGATTGCCGGCCAAAATACCGACAGCGGAAGCTACGATTTCATGATTGGTGCGCAAGTCAACGACGGGATCAGCTTCTTCTACCTGACCCAGACACGCTCAAGTGAGCCCATCAACATCATCGTGCGCGCACCGAAACCGTGAGCGCGTACACTGCTAGGGCAGCGTTTTTAGGCTGCGGCGGCTAGGTGAACTCCGCTTCAGGGGTCGTGGGGCGAGGGGCGCTGCTGCGATCGCCGGTTCGTCGAGCACTTCCGCATGAAGGTCATACTCAAGCGCTTCGATGACTTCCGCACGCCGAATTTCACCGGGCAGAGCGGGCCCTGAAAGGTAGACTTGGCCATCGATGTCGGGCGCTTGTCCTCGGTGGCGGCCAACCATCACGAGCTCGCTCTCTTCGCTCGGGCCTTCGACCAAGATTTCGAGTGTTTGTCCGACCAGTGCGGCGTTGTGTTCACGGCTTATTTCGCGTTGAATTTCGAGCAGGCGGGCGGCGCGTTCTTGGGCCAACTCCGGAGCCACTTTGCCTTCAAGTTCAGAAGAGGCCGCGCTGCTTTCGTCCGAATACTCAAATACCCCCATGCGATCAAAGCGTGCCCATTTCACGAACTCGACCAATTCTTCGAATTCCTCCGCCGTTTCCCCCGGGTGGCCCACGATAAAAGCCGTCCGGAAGGTGAGCCCGGGCACATCCCGGCGCAGGCGTGTGACCAAATCACGCAAGCGCTGCCCGCCATGCCCGCGCTTCATACGCCGCAACATGTTATCGGCGGCATGCTGGATCGGCATGTCGACGTACGGCACCACCTTGGGATGGTTGGCCAGTAATTCAACCAGCTTATCGTCCACCGTTTCGGGATAAAGATAGAAAATGCGCACCCAATGCACGCCGTCGATGTCGGCGATCTGTCGCACTGCATCGGCGAGATTCGTGCCATTCTTGAGGTCGCGGCCGTAGGCCACCGTGTCTTGCGAGACCAAATTGAGCTCACGCACCCCGCGTTGAACGAGTTGGGTCGCTTCCTGCACCACGTCAGCAACTGTACGAGAGCGCTGTTTGCCTCGCAGCTGGGGGATCACGCAGAAGGAGCAGCTGCGATTGCAGCCTTCGGCTAACTTCAAGTAAGCGCTAGCACCGCGTGTGCTGAGTGTTCGCGGATCCTGTGCGCTCACGACCCAATCTTGAGGCCTGCCCACGAACAGCCGCGGCGCCGTGCCGCCGAGCACATCCTTCAGGCGCAGCATGTCGCTGGAGCCTAGAAAATGGTCCACCTCGGGCATGCCCTCGGCCAACTCCTCGGGGTAGCGTTGACTCAGGCAGCCTGTCACCACCAGCTTTTTGCAGCTCCCCGAAGCCTTTAGTTTGGCGAGCTCCAGGATGGTTTGGATGCTCTCTTCCTTGGCGGCATCAATGAAGCCACAGGTATTGATGACGATCACTTCGGCGTCTTCAGGCGCACTGACTTGATTGTAGCCTGAGCCTTCGGCAACGCCGAGCATCACTTCGGTGTCGACTCTGTTCTTAGGGCAGCCGAGGCTGACGAAATGGACCTTGCCAGCCCGGGTTTGGGGTGAGCCTGAGCCGGCTTTTCTGCGAGTAGAGGTGGTCTGGGCCATGCTGAGAGTTAGACGCTCATCGCCTGTGTGAAACGCCGAAAAAGATAGAGTGCGTCGTGCGGCCCAGCAGCGGCCTCGGGGTGGTATTGCACGCTGAACGCACGGGCTTCGGGAGCTTCCAAGCCTTCGCTCGTGCCGTCGTTCAGATGAACGTGCGTGCTTTTGGCGATCCCCGCGAGTGACTCCACATCCACCACGAAACCGTGGTTTTGGCTTGTGATCTCCACTTTGCCCGTTTTCAGATCTTTCACGGGTTGATTGACGCCGCGGTGGCCAAACTTGAGCTTGTACGTCTTGGCACCGAGCGCAAGGCTGAGCAGTTGGTGTCCCAAGCAGATCCCAAAAATGGGCTTCTTACCCAGTAAATCTTGAATGGTGCGAATCGCATAGCCCACGGCGGCTGGATCACCTGGGCCATTCGACAGAAATATGCCATCGGGATTTCGAGCCAGGATATCGGTTGCGCTCGTTCCCGCTGGCACAACCGTTACATCACAACCGGCGTCGACCAGCGAGCACAGTATGTTGCGCTTCATACCAAAATCTAAAGCCACAACGCGGTGCCGAGCTGTGGTGGCCACGGAGGCTGTTTCGCCGATTTCAAAGGGCGCGCCCCAAACGCCCCGGGACTCGCTGAAGCTATAGGCCTCTTTAGGCGTTACCCGAGCGACGAGGTCGAGCCCTTCCATGCTGGGCGCCGAGCGTGCGCGGTCGACGAGCACGTCCGAATTTTCCGTGCCAATGCAGGCATTTTGGCTGCCGTGGTCCCGGAGGTAACGGGTGAGGCGCCGCGTATCCACAGAAGTGATCGCGACAATATTGTGGCGCTCAAGGTAATGTTCCAGCGTTTCCACGGAGCGCCAGTTCGAGACGATGGGGCTCAGATCACGCATGATGAACCCGGCAACTTGGGGTTGGCCGTTCACGCTCTCGGAATCTTCGGCGTTGATCCCTGTGTTGCCGATCTGTGGGGCCGTCATCGCCACCAGCTGGCCCGCATATGAAGGATCGGTCAGTACTTCTTGGTAGCCTGTCATGCCAGTCGTGAAGACGGCTTCACCCAAGGCTGAGCCTTGAGCGCCGCAGGCTAACCCCTCAAATACGGTTCCATCGGCTAAAGCCAGGTAGGCGCGTTGTCGCTTCATGGGTGCTTCTTTGCCTAGCGGAGGTGGTGGGCAACGGCGCCTTGGGCGACCGTCATCAACACGCGTCCGGTTAGCTCCTTTCTGAGAAATGGGGTGTTGCGGCTTTTGCTCTTGAGAAAATTGGAATCAACAACAAAGCGCGTCTGGGGGTCCACGAGTGTCACGTTGGCCGGGCTGCCAGGCTTGAGGGAAGGCGGCGCGAGGCCAATGACGCGTGCTGGACGCGTCGAGAGTGCTTCCACCAGGCGTGCAAGCGTGAAGTGGCGGTCGCGCACCAGGCCGAGCATCAAGGGAAAAGCCAGCTCAAGCCCGATAAGACCTGGGGAGGCCGCGGAGAATTCGCAATCCTTTTCGAGCGATGAGTGCGGGGCGTGATCGGTTGCGATGGCATCGATGGTGCCATCCGATAGTGCTTCACGCAGAGCATCCACATCTTCGCTTTCCCGCAACGGAGGGTTCACTTTGCAGGCGGTGTCATAGCCAAGCAGGGCCTTGTCCGTGAGCAAGAGATGGTGCGGCGTGACTTCACATGTCACCTGAATCCCCCGGCTTTTAGCCTCGCGCACGATTCTAAGCGCTCCGTGGGTTGAGATGTGTGCCACGTGATACCGAGCCTTGACGTACTCCGCCAGCAACACATCGCGAGCCACAATCACGTCTTCGGCAATTCTTGGCCAGCCACGCAGACCAAGCTGAGCGCTCACGGCGCCCTCATGCATATCGGCACCCGCCGTTAATTCATGGTCCTCGGCGTGCTGGATCACCAAGAGGTCAAAATTCTTGGAATATTCGAGCGCTTTCCGCATCACGGCGCTGGAGGTCACGCACACGCCGTCGTCGCTGACGGCGACGATTCCCGCTTCCTTCAATTCGGCCATTTCAGTGAGCTGTTTGCCAGCCTGTCCAACGGTGATGGCGCCGATCGGGTGCAAGCGGGGGCCGCCGATTTCAGCTGCGCGCCGCAACATCATTTCAGTGACGGCTCGGGTATCATTCACCGGGCGTGTGTTGGGCATCACGCAGACGTGCGCATAGCCTCCAGCTGCTGCTGCCTGGAGGCCTGAGGTGATGTCTTCCTTGTATTCGTAGCCAGGCTCGCGGAGGTGCGCGTGAAGATCGACGAAGGCGGGGAGCAGCCAGCGCCCATCACCAGCTATCACCTGGGCACGCTCTGCCTGGATCAATTCAGCAGCAGCGTTTTTTCCGGCGCGCGTGATGACGCCCTGTTCAATAACCAGGTCACCGACCTCGTCGGTCCCGTGGGCGGGGTCGAAGAGCCGGACGTCTCTAAAAATGAGGAGATCAGCGGGGCTTAACACGGCGGCGGTTGATAGCACGCTCCACCACAGGGGGGCAGAGATTTGGCTGGGGGGGGATGTTGCGCTGGCAGCACGCGGGCTGGTTTATCGGAGCCCGGATTTCGCCTAGAGTTGGAGCGAGGATTGAGCGAAAAATGGCCGACGACGTATCCGATACAGAAAATCAGGCGCCCGTACCTCTTCCCCAGTTGCCCTCGGCATCCAAAGCGCCGCCGCCGTCGCCGCATGGGAGGCTAGTCAAGCCGAAGTCCAGCTTGCCACCACCGCCACCCCCCCGCAGGGGAGAGCTGTCCGGCCCGTCCCAGCCTTCTCGGCCTCCGCCGCCCCCTGTGCGTTCCAGCGCACCGGTCGCAGCCCAAGTGGCCCCGGCGGCCCTTCCCGTCGAGCTTGCGCCGCTGCCAGTGGAGATCCCGGTCGATCTTCCGCCGCCGGAGGTGACGTCGAGTCTGCGTCGGGTTTCGTCCATTCCGCCGCCGCCGCCTCAACGCTCCAAACCTGGGGTGAGTGCTCCGCAAGCGAGTGCTCCGCAAGCGAGTGCTCCGCAAGCGAGTGCTCCGCAAGCGACGGCCGCATCAGCGCCAACGTCACCGGTCAACAAACCTTTGGATGCGCTTGAGCGTGCGCAAGCTGTGGGCCCACTAGGTCCGACGCCAGGAGCGCTGGAGGCCTCAGAGATCCTAGCGCGCGAGGCTGCGGGGCGTTTCGCCCACGCCCGGCCGCGTGTGGCTGCGCCTGCAACTTTGGAGCTTCTGAAGAGCCAGGCTGAGGGCGTGATCGCGGTGTGCTTAGCTCAGCTCGCCCAGAATCCCGATAAAGTTCGTACTGCGCGCCTGCATTTTGAGCTGGGGCGCTTGTATGAATCCCCGCTCGGAGAGACGGCCAAGGCCGCGGGACATTACCAACAAGCCCGGAGCTTGCTGCCGGAACATCTTCCGACGTTAATCGGTGGGCGGAGGACGCTCACTCTGCTCAAGCAATACCAGCAAGCGTTCCCACTATTCGACGAAGAGATCCGCCTCACTTCCGATCCACAGCACAAGGCGGTGTTGCTCTACCAGAAAGGGCAGTTGCTTGAGGACCAAATGGGCCAAAAGCGGGAAGCTCGCGCAGTGTATCAGGCTGCATCAAAGCTCGATGTGATGGATTCGCGTTTTCTGAAGGCCGTGGAGCGTGCGGACACGCAGGCTGAGGCGTGGGATGCGCTCGATAAGACCTACGAGGAGCTCGCGACAGCTGTTACCCAAGATACTCGCTATCGCGCCGCAATGATTGCCGAACGGGCGCGCCTTGCGGAGACGCGCAGGGCGGATCGGGTGCGCGCCACGGAGTTATACCGAGCTGCTTTTCAGCTAGATGCGCGGGCTCCCGGAGCGCTCGAGGCGCTGAAGCGTCTGCATTACGCCCAGGGGCAGTTTCATGATCTCGTGCTGACCTTAGAACAAGAAGTGCTGCAGCTGGGGAGCGCAGAAGCTCGCGCACTCACCTTGCTCCAGATTGCGGATATCCACTTCGGAAGGTTGGGCAACCACGAGGCCGCGCTGAATGCGCTTCAGCGTGCGCACGCGGAAGCCCCTTCGGACCTCACAACGCTTGAACGCCTGTCGACGCTCTTTGAATTGCACCAACGTTACGAGGACCTGATTGGGGCTCTTGAGCGCATTGAGGCGCTCGCGTCCGGATCCGAAGAACGCGTGGTTTTGCTCGAAAGGATTGGGCAGATATGCGAAACAAGGCTCGGGGCTGCCGAGCGGGCAATCGGTTATTATTTACGGGCGCTTACTCTCGACGCGGGTTATCGTCCGGTGCTCACAGCGCTCACAGGCCTGTACGAGCTCAGGCAGCAGTGGCTGCCACTCATCGATATTCTGCTTAAAGAAGCAGAGGTGAGCGGAGAGCCTCAGCGCCGCGCCCAATGTTACGCACGCGTCGGTGACATCTGCGAGGGCCAGCTTTCGGATGCAAAGCGAGCTGAAGAGTATCACGCTCGGGCGCTCGTCATTGTTCCGGGCTACCAGGCCTCGTTTAAGGCGCTCGGGCGTCTCTATTCGGTCTCTGGCAAATTTAGAGATCTGATTGAGCTCTATGAACGTGCCGTCGAAGGCGCGAACGACAACGAAACTCGCATCACGTACCTCTTTAAGATCGGCAGGCTGCATGAGGACGCGCTTTCCGAGTCGGCGCAGGCCGTCCATTCCTACCAACGCATTTTAGGCCTTGATGCCGAGCACATGGGAGCGTTGCATGCTGTGCAGAGGGCGGCAGAACGGGGCGGGCGATTCAAAGAACTCCTGCAAGCGCTCCAAACGGAAGCCGCATTAGTCACCGACAAGCACGTGAAGCTGCAGTTGCTGCAGCGCGCGGCTGAGGTGGCCGAGGCACATCTGCAAGATGATGTGGCAGCGCAAGAACTCCTGCAGAGTGTGCTTGAGCTGGATGCTGGTTATTTGCCCGGGCTCGTGAGTCTTGGAAGGCTCTACCAGCGCCTCGGGCGCTGGGACGATTTGATGACCGTCTATCGCGCTGAACTCAAGGCGACAGCGAAGGGGCCGAAGGCGGCCATGCTGCTGCACAAGATTGCGGAGGTTCTTGAGCGTTTGCCGGGTCGTGAAGCGGAAGCGGTGGGGAGTTTTCGAGCGGCGGTTGAGATGGATCCGTTCAATCAGGCTGCGCACCGGTCTCTCCGGCGCAAGCTCAACGAGCTTGGGCAGTGGGCCGAGTTGGTTCGGCTTTTGGAGCTTGGGCTAAGCGCTACAACGGACTCAGCAGGACGGGCACGCATTGCAGCCAGCTTGGGCGACCTTTTCGAGAATCGACTAGGACGAGCCGATCGGGCGCTGGCTGCCTATGAACAGGCGTTGGGTGCCGAGCCGAGTTTTGGCCCGGCCCGCGTGGGAAGGCGCCGGCTGCTCGCGCAGGCGGGGGACCATAAGCGACTTGTTGAGGTGCTAGAACTGGAAGCTGCTGACACGAGTGACGTGAGCCTCAGCATCGTCGCGCGTTTGGCCGCAGCAAGTGTCTTGCGTGATGAGCTGAAGGAGCCACGGCGGGCGGTCGCCACGCTCGAAAGCATCTTGGCGCTGGCTCCGGAGCATCTGGGTGCGCTGCTGGGTCTCGAAGGCCTGTATACCGAGCTTGCACAGTGGGAAGGCTTGGTTCAGGTTCAAGCAAAACTGGCCGTGGTGAGCGAAGATGCAGGCACCAGCTGGGCGGCTCTCCGCGAGCTTGCCCGCACGCAGGAAATACGCTTTGCGAGCGCTACGGAGCAAACACGGGATACCTATTTAGCAATTTTGGAACGGCAACCAACCGATCTAGAGGCGTTGCTTTCACTCGAACGTTTGGCCATCAAACAGGGCGATCAGCCGCTTCTTGCTCAGGTTGACGCCCAGCTGCTGAATCGGACGGGGGACCCGGGTGATATGGCGCTCCACTACACCCGTCTTGGCGAATCGCTCGAAGCACACGGCGATGCCACCGCGCTCAACTTCTATCGTGCAGCGCTCCTGAAGGCCCCCATAGATTTCGCTGCGGCCCGAGGGATCAGTCGCTTGGCCGAGCGCTCAGGCGATCCGAGCTTGCTTGAAGAAGCTGCCGAAGGTGAGGCGCGCGTCATTCAAGACCCAAGCGCGGCGGCGTTGCTGCTCTTGGAAGCGTCGCGGGTTCGCCAGGCGCGTCGCGATCCGGAGGGGGCCGTGCGAGCGCTCATAAGGGCGCTTGAATTGCATCCGAGCAATGAAGCCGTGGCCGTAGCTCTGACTCACCTGATGCTGGAGCTGGGTGCCGTCGAGGCGCTGATCGTAGCGCTCACCGGTGCTGCACGCGCGGAAAGAGATCCCGAGAGCGCCAGCGGGCTTTGGCTCAGAGTTGCCCACCTCTTAGCCGATCATCAAGCAGACACTGGGGGCGCGATAACGGCACTCAAACGGGTTATCAAAGCTTCACCGAAAAACCTGGAGGCGTTGCTCAGCCTTGCGGAGTTCTATGCTCGGGATCTGCAGTGGGGTGAAGCGGTGGCAAAGTTAGACGAGCTGCTGCGTGCGCTGCCGCGTGGGGCGTTGCTCGTGTCCGCCCAATTAAAGAAAGCGGAGATCCTGTTTGGGCATACCGACGAGCCCGCGAAGGCGCTCCCGTGCGTGCAAGCGGTGCTGAAAATCGAACCGCAGAATCGTGCAGCGCTGCGGCTATTGCTATTGCTTCAGGTTGGCTCTGGCCGCACGGATGAAGCCAAAGAGACAGGTGAACGCCTGTTGGATCAGAGTGCTGATCTGGCGCTCCGCGCCGAGGTGCTCACTCTTTTGGGCGGAGTGGAACGGAAACGCGGAGATGTGGAAGCGGCATTGGGCTACTTCGAGCAAGCCTTGGCGCTCGTTGGCACGGAGGGTGAAGTTGCAGCGGCATTCAAGGAGCTCCTAGCTGGCTCGCAGAAGGGGCCGGATAAATCTGGATGGTCACGCTACGTGCAGGCACTCATCGTTTTCCTGGAGTCCGCGCCAGCTGCCCAAGCATCGACCCCAGCGTTGCTTGAGCTGGCTCGGGTTTTGGCTGACGAAATGCGCCAACCCGATCAGGCTCTCTTGGCACTCGATCGTGGGCTTAACCAGGATCCAACCAATAAGGACCTTCGCAGCGAACTGGCGAATCGCTTGAAGCAACAGCAGCAGTTGGATCGCGCGATCACCGAATATCGCTCGCTTCTTGATCTGGATGCTTTCGACGGGGGCACTTGGCGGCACTTAGCCGAGTGTTTTGCCGGTGCGCAGCGTAACGCAGAGTCTGTCCTGGCGATGGCGCCGCTCCTGATTCTCGGAGTAGCCAATGATTTAGAAGTGGCGAGCTTGGGCGCTCGAAATGCTGGGCCCGCGGGTGGAGCTTCGGGCTCCCTGGATGCTAACGTGCTCGGGGCACTGGATCGATTTGGCGCGGAGGCTCCTGCGCTGCTTTTGGCGAGCGCTGCGGTCGAGGGGCTCCCCAAGGTCTTTCCTGCCGATCTGGGGAAGTTTGGCGTTGGCTCCAAGGAGCGCTTGGGTAGCCGATCCGGGCATCCCATTCGCGCACTGGCGGAGCGCATCGCAGATGTTCTGCAGGCGGGGGAGTTCGAGCTTTACCTCGCACCGCAGTATACCGGCGGTGTTACGCTTGAATTTTCGGATCCGGTGAGCATTGTGGTGCCCGGGTCGTTCGCCGAGTTGAGTGAGCCGGCTCGTGCGTTCGCACTGGGGCGAGTTCTGATTAACGTTGCCCGACGAGTTCCGTTGGTTGGAAAGCTTTCGCCGCAGGAAATAGAGGTTTACCTGGCCTCTGCGGCACGCAACGCGGACCCGAACTTCGCAAAAGGGGTGGCCGGTGAGGACTTCCTCAACGCCCAGGCCAAGAAGATCCACAAGGCAGTGTCCTGGGGCAAACGGCGCGCGCTTGAGGATTCGGCACGCCTCTATTCGAGGTCTCCTGCACCGGACGTAGCAAGTTGGGTGGATTCGGTAACGGTCGCGGGGGCGCGCGGCGCACTCCTTTTGGCAAATGATTTGCCCGAGGCTATCGATTATCTGAGACGTACCGAAGGGGATCTTTCAGGTCTACCCGGAGCACAGGTGGCCCGGGGTATGGCGCTCGCTTCCGATCTCATGCGTTTCTGGATCAGCGATACCGCTATTTCACTCCGGCAGCGGATGGGCGTCTTGGGATAGCTCTTAGTCAGGAATTCGCTTGAAGCACCAAATGGGGGCCTCCGAACCTGCGGAGGCAACCATTTGCCAGCCTCGCCGAGCTGCCGCATTAGCGCGCGCTGCAACTTTCTCGGCGGAAGCCTCGGAAAAACACAGATACTCCACCGCGCCGTTACGTCCTTCTTGACCCTTGGCTGGCGTGCGATCCGTCATGCAGGCCGTTATCGTCAAAGAGCCGAGGAGAGCAAGTAAGTGGGGTCGCATGGACACCTAGCATTAACCAGTTGGAACTTGGAAATCTAGCTTTCGTTGCGAAGGCCGAGCGTCAGACGGGCGATGGTTAGATCGCACGCTCAATGATGGTGTTCGTGTGGCGAGTGGGCGTGGCCGTGGGCTAACTCTTCAGGGGTTGCCGCCCGCACTTCGACGATTTCAACCGAGAAGTTGAGGTTTTTTCCGGCCAACGGATGATTTCTATCGACCACTACTCGGTCCTTCTTCACTTCGCGAATCCAAACCGGTACCCTTTGCCCACCCTGTGCGTCCACAGCGAACTGCATTCCAACTGCGACCTCTTTGGGAAACGAATCCTTGGGGTATGTCTTGGTGGAATTCTTGAGGAGTTCTCCGTACGCATCATGCGCCGGCACTGCGATCTCGAATTTATCGCCCGTGGCCTTGCCCTCCATCTCAATCTCGAGTCCTGGGACGATACCCCCGTGCCCATGCAAATAGGACATCGGGCGTTCGCCCGTGCGGTCAACTTCCTTGCCTCCCGAAAGGCTCACGACGTAGTGGAAGGAAACAACCTGGTTGGGACGAACCCGATCAGCGGTGCTGCTCATAGCACCCCGGTAGCAAGCCCAGCCTCCTCTGCCAACTCGTTCCCCCTTGGTTTCTGCTTCTCGCTCTTTCTGCTCCCCCGAGCCAAGCAGTGCTGATGGTCCGACTCGAACGGACACGACCTTGCGGCCGCTGGCACCTGAAGCCAGTGCGTCTGCCAATTCCGCCACATCAGCTAAATCCGGGAAAAGGCACCCGGTGCGCCGTCGAACCACACCCAGTTGGTGCCGCCCTTCAAACGTGGGCGCTACCTACAACGCGCCGTGAGGATCCACAAGTCTGTTTTCCAAGGAATGACTTTAGGTCCCCCACAGCTAGCGCGCCTTCTTCAGCGCCGAGGCGGAACCGAGGGTGCCAGGGCGGGGGAGCGGTGGGGGGGCAGAACGACGGGAAGCGGCGTCTCCCTGGGGTGGGGTCGATGGCAGGGGCGGCGGCGCGGAGACCCGTCGGGACGGCGTGCCAGACCTTCCAACTCCCGCTTGCTCGAAGCGCAAGCGTTCCTCAAACACTACGAGTTTGATCAGCGAATCCACGTCGGCCTCCGCGATGATCGCGTCGTTGGTATTGATGGTGGGATCTAAGAGTTCGATCACCGCCAACAGTGCGGTTCGAAGCAGTGCCTCGTTCGGGAAGGAATCCCGGATGATTTCCTCACGTGCTTCGTCGTCGGCTGCCACCACGAGCTCGGCGTACATCGAATCAACCGAAAGGAGCACGGGCGTCGGCAGTGAATCCCAGCTGGGAGGCAGCCTTTCTAGACTCCGGAGACGTTCTGTAGCCCGCTCGCGGCTCTGCACCTCCAGGGCAGATCGCGGTGCGGCTTCAGGCTCCGTCCCCGCAGCTTCACCGCGCGAGATGTCGCCAGACGGAGGGGGCGATTCAAGCGCCTGTTCGGCTTCACTCGTTTCCGTGCTCCCTTTCTGTTCGTGAAACTCGTCCTCAGCTCCAATTTCTTCAAAGAGATCGTCAAAGCTTGGGGAAGCAGCTCGGAAATCGGCATCGGTTGCAGGAGCTCCCTTCGCTGTTGCAGGAGCCCCTTTCGCTGTTGCAGGAGCCCCCTTCGCTGTTGCAGGAGCCCCCTTCGCTTCGGCGCTGAGCGCTGCAGCCCCCTCAGGCTTAGCACTGGCGGCTTTCTCTGACTGCGTTGCACTACCCTCGCTCCGCCCTTTTTTGGCCTTATCCGCCGGAGAAGTCGGCTCCGGACCGCGCCCGGCCCCTGACGCGCCATTCAATGCGCAGGGCGTCGCGACGAGCTCAACAATCAAGTCTTGCCACAGCCGAGCAACCGAAGAAAATCCGAAAAGCTTCTCCATGGAGAGTAGCTCCAGGAGGCCGAGCTCTGTGACGGACTTTCCTTTTCGGCCGAGGTCCAAGCTATAGCGCATGATCGCCCGCAACTCGGGCGGGGGCAGCACGTCGACAAGTGCGTCGAGATTAAGGCTCTGGAGCACCTGTTCAAGCGTCAGCAAACCTTCTTCAACCGCGGTCGTCACGACAAATGTAACGCGCGAGACCGAATCCGCACGCCCATCGGACCAGAACGGCTGCTCGGTGAGATAGCTCCAGGCTTTGGCGCGGGGGAGGAAACGCGCTTGATCGTCAGCAGGAAAGAGCGCGACGATCATCTCCGGGGTGGCGACACCTTCGTCGAGCGCGATTTGCAAGTCTTCGGTTGCCGACTCTGGAGATTTCTTGGTCGCGATGCGCGCATGCACGCCCGCGGCTTCCACCAGTAAGTGGGATCGTACCTCCGGTGCGTCCGCCAAGGCTGCGATGAGCTCAGTCGGCCCAAAGTGTCGGATGAAATCTGTCGGCGTGCGCCAATTCTTATCCAGCGAACTCTGTAAAAAGCGACCAAGAAAACTTTCAACACCAGGCTTCAGAACACTCACGCAGACCATCCTTCGGTTACGAACACGGGGCGGATGCTAGGTCGGGAATGCTCGATCAGCCAGCGAAACCACGCTTGCGCAGGGGTCTCGCGGCGGATTCGCTGCCCACGGATCTTTTCAGCCTCGTGGTTCTTGGCCTCGGTGTCCAGCATGGCGAGCTCTCTGGGCAAGTACTTTGGACAGATCCCGCTAGGCTGGCCCGCCCTAAGAAGCCGGAGTTTCAATCTGGGAAACGTGACGACGCATGCGAGAAGGTGAACAGGAGCGCTGGATCTTGCATGCGGACATGGATGCTTTCTATGCGTCCGTTGAGCAGCGCGATCACCCCGAGTACCTTGGGCGGCCGGTGGTTGTGGGGGGCCTAGGCAGGCGCGGCGTTGTGGCGGCGGCCTCCTATGAGGCGCGAAAGTTTGGTGTGCGTTCCGCGATGCCTGGTTTCCGGGCGCGTGAGTTGTGCCCGCACGCGGTGTTCGTCAGCCCGAACATGGCTCGCTACAGCGAAGTGTCAGCCCAGGTTGCAGCCGTCTTTGCCGAATTCACGCCGCTTGTCGAACCGCTTGCGCTGGACGAGGCCTTTCTCGATATTTCAGGTTCGGTACGGCTGTTTGGTGGGCCGCTCGCGTTGGCGCAGCGCCTCAAAGCGCGAATCTTCGAAGCCGTTTCGCTCAGGGTTTCGGTCGGTGTCGCCCCGAATAAGCTGGTTGCCAAGATCGCTTGCACGCTCTCGAAGCCGGATGGGCTGTTGGTAGTTGCACGTGATGCAGTGAACTGGTTGTTGGACCCTTTGCCCGTGCGCCGTCTTTGGGGAGTGGGGCCGGCACTCGGAGAAGAGTTGCGTCAGCTTGGGATTGGTACTTTTTCTGAACTCGCCGGGTTCGATGCGTACGCACTCCGGAAAGCGCTCGGCAATCGGGCGCCGCTCCTTCAGCAGTTGGCCCGCGGAGAAGATGTGCGCAGTGTCGAGCCAGCGCGTGAGCCCCAATC
>Ga0105048_10008119_pt1 | contig 16821 bp, 13 predicted proteins | sample MAT05_FD_78382 | JGI IMG/M metagenome (GOLD analysis project Ga0105048, IMG submission 78382) | Freshwater microbial communities from Lake Fryxell liftoff mats and glacier meltwater in Antarctica - MAT-05 | ecosystem: Environmental > Aquatic > Freshwater > Ice > Liftoff microbial mat | place...
ACCCGTTACAGTAAATGATCGAGCAGCGGATTCCCTATCAGACTGTTCACTTTATGGTGAAATTGCTTGGCGCGCTTCAACCGGGTTGCCAAAAGTTCGATGTCCTCGCGTTGGTCTCCATTGGCTTGCGCTTGCGCGTCTTGCAGCGACTGTTCGACATTAGCGAGTTGTGTGCCTGCCGTGTTCAGCTTCTTCCGAAAAACTTCCAGTAATCCGTTGCGCACAATGACCCCAAAATCGGCTTCCGCCTCGTAATAATCTTTCCGGTCACCCTTCACCCACACCCGTTTCACTGCCGCCCAATCCGCGAGTTGCCGCACCGCTGTGCTGACGCTGGCCTTGCTCACCGCCAGTTCGGAGACGATTGCATCGAGGCAGATGGGGCCGGGACTCAGATAAATCAGCGCGAAAACTTGGCCAATGATGCGTCCCAAGCCAAACGATTGGGTGGTGTGCCCGCCGGCCTCGACAAACTTCCGCCGGGTAGCAAAAAATTGAGCTGGCAGCCGATTCGCCATGTGCGTTCAGTTAAGACTGAATGTAGTTAACATAAGTGGTTACCAGCGTCAACTCCTTTCCCTACAACATTTTCTTGGCCAGTTTGAACGCCCTCTGCTAGTTTACCGTCCAAGTCAAGGCGACCGAAATCAGTTAACCGATAGGAGACCAATTATGAACAAGTTTATTGCGTTTGTGTGTGTCACGGCCCTTGTGGCCGGGACGTCGGCCGTGTTTGCTGGCGAAGGTTGTTGTCCGGCGAGCAAGGCAAAGCAGACGGCGGCCAAGGCTGCCGGTTGTGACGATGTGATGGCGAAGATGAATCTGACGGACGCGCAGCGCGTCAAACTCGCCGATTTGAAGACCGAAGCTACCAAAGCTGGTTGGTCGGCCGAAGCCAAAGAGAAGTACCTGAAAAGCGTTGATGAAGTTTTGACGGCCGAACAGCGCGCCACCTGTAAATCCGCCTGCGATGCAGCGGTCAAAGATGGCCAAGGCGCTAGTTGCCCGATGAAGGCCGGCAGCAAGAGCTAACGCTCGTTTCACCCTGTCACAAGCCCCGGCACGCACGTGTCGGGGCTTGTTTTTTTGGTCGGAACGGTAGTGAGCCAACCGCGTTCCTGAAAATGCAGGTACAATTCCCGGCACACCCACGCATCGCTTGCCGCATAGGCGATCTGCGAAGGTGAGAGCGCCGGGTTGCTCCAATTCGATGTGCGGGCGCCCTTGGTGATGCGGAATCCCAAAAACAACCCTGCCAGATTTCGCACGCCGGTCTGCTTCAAGCCATTGCGACTTGCCACGTCGCCCAAATCCAAGATCCCACGCGCCACAAACGGGAACACCTGATTGAGCTTTATCAAATCATGCGCCAGCGCGATGCCGGCTTTGGTGATGTGTTCGGCTTCGAGCACTTTCGTCAACGTCGCGGAGGCGTCCAGCCGGCCCACTTGGAAAAGGAAAACCGTCTGGCTGGTGGCCACCTGCACGAGGCTGGGCAGGTAAGATTGGCCTTTCTTGAAAGCCGGCCGCGTCTCGGTGTCCAACCCCACCACTTGCTCCGCGAGAATCGCCTGTTCGGCCCGGTCGAGATCCGCCGCGGACGCGACAAGTTGCACCGCGCCCTCGTAGCGCCGGATGGGCAATGCGGAAATTTCTTCTTTGGAAATGGTGGCTGTAATGGTCTGACTCCGGGATGAAAAGTAATGGTACCGACGGAGGGAGTCGAACCCACACACCCTTGCGAGTACTGGATTTTGAGTCCAGCGCGTCTGCCAGTTCCGCCACGTCGGCACCGAAACGACGAGGTGACTATAAACATTCGCGCCGGCTCTGCAACGCATTTTTACAATTCCGCTGCCGACGAGCGAGATTGGCTGAGCAGATACAGCGCAAGGAGTTGCCAATCAGCATAATCCGGGGTGAGGGCGGTCTGCCGAAGCGACTCCACCAAGCGGAGCAATTCGGATGGGGAACGTGCGTGGCCAACCATCTGAAAAACCAACTCGGCACACCGGCTCACGTTTGCTTGCTCAGCGGCGGTTTCGTATTCCGCCGTGAAACCGGCCAGCGCCGGGGTCTGTTCACGGATCTGGGCCGTAAGGATTTCGATGGCGGTGCCGCGGTGGCGTTTTTCTTTGGAGAGCAGCTTGTAAAACTCGCCGGGTTTGCCGAGCACATCGGCGATGGCCAACAACAGCGATTCCCGCAGGATACGGTTGCGCGTGGTCTGTAGCCGGGTCAACGCTAGCGGGATCAGCCGGCGGTCGCCGAGACTCGCGAGGGCCTGGGCGCCGGCATCGAACACTTTGTCGGCGACCGGCTTGTTGAGCAGTGCCACGAGCGGGTCGGCGGCGCGGCGGTCCGCCCGTTTCGCCAAGGACCGGGCCGCTTCGAATTGGACCTCGCGGTCGGGAGAATCCAACAGCCGGGTCAGCGCGTCGAGAGCCAACGGACTTTCCGCCCGGCGCAGGGCGCGGGCGATGGGTTGCGCGACGTCGCAGTCCGGCGATTCGAGTTTGACGATGAGCGCGATTGTCGCTTCGGGACTGTCCAGTTGACCGAGCGCGCGCACGGCGGCTTCGCGCACGTCGTAGGCCGGGTCGTCGAGATTGTGAATCAGATCGTTCACGGCGAGTTCGGTGCCGCTGGCGCCGAGATCGGAGACGGCGCGGGCGCGTTGGGGGGCGGAGACGGCGGCGGTCATCGCATAGATGCTGTACATGTTGCGCACGGCTCGCAACGGATTGCCCAACCAGAGCCGGGGCAACGCTTCGCCGACCGGTAGATCGCCTTTGCGGAGGGAGACCTGCAACATCATGGGCACCGCGATGAACCACGAAATGGCCATCTGCAACAACACCAAGACATGAAAAAAACTGAACGTGGTGCCGGTGGGCATCACCCAGTCCACGGGATGTTTTTGAAACCAGTCCATCACGGCTCCGCCGGCGAGCGGCCCCAAGGCGCCGGTGATGCCGATCACGGTCCAGTGCACCGCCATGGCGAGTGTCCGGCCCTCTTTGGGGGCGAGGGCGCTGATGAGTTTGAGTTGGCACAGCCCGACGCTCGAATACATCGCCCCGGCGACCACCGAGGCGAGCCATTGGAGAAAAAGCGGCTGGGAAATGGCCACATGACCGATGACCGGCAAGCTGAACTCCAGCATCGTCGGTTGGAGAAAAAACCAGACCACCCCGGCCGCCGGCGCAATCAGCAACAACACCGTCCCATACGTCCGCGCCCCCAACCGATCAATGATATAGCCGGACTGAAACCCGGCGAGGATCGCGCCGATCGAGGCCGCAATGCTCAACGAGGACAACTCGAGATAACTGAAATGAAAATCGCGGCGCAGATAAATGATGCCGAATGATCCCACCAGCCCGACGCCAAACGTCCACGTCCCGAGCGCCAAACTGAGCCAGCGAAAATCCCGCACCCGCAACGGTTCCACCAACCGTTGGAGAATCGAGGTACCCGGTTTAGGCGGTCGAGCTTTGGGTTCCGGCACGCCGAGGTGCACCACGATATCAATCACCCCACACAGCGCCGCCACGGCGAACACGATCACAAATCCCATCAACGACCCACCCGGCGCGCGGGGATCCGGAAATTTATCGAGTACGAGACCGATGCCGATCATCGCCACCAGATACGCCGCCATCACCACGCTCTGACGTCGGCTCCAGAACCCGGCGCTGGCTTGGTGCGGAATCAAGTCCGCCATCCAACTGTACCAGCACGGCGTTGCGGCCTGTCCCAGCAAGGCGCTGAGGGCGACCGTCACGACCACCACTCGGGCCATCAGCGGCCAATCATTCGGCAGCAGGAATGGCAGCCCGGCCAGGACGAACCAGAGGAACCGATGCACAATGGCGGTCCACGCCCAAACTTTTTTGCGGGAGGAGAACCGCTCCGTGAACAAAGAGGCCGGGATTTGCGCCAACATGGCGAGCTGTTGCACCGTCGTCGCGAACCCGATCAACACGCCGCTCGCCCCGATACTCTGCAAGAACATCACCAGCGGAATCCCGAGCGCCGCCGCGACCCACACCATCCCAAAGCAACTCGCGGTGATGCTGAGCCGCATCGCGCTTCGCAATTCGCGTTCGCTGAGCGACGGGTGGTCGGTGTTCATCCAGAGCGCGGACTATAGGATAGCCCCCGGCGGAGTCAATCTTCGCTGTACCAAGCAAAAGTCCCGCTCCCCGGCGGTGCCGGGAGCGGGACGAAGCGGGGATGTGATTACTCTTTGACGGCTTCGGCGGAGATGCGGATTTTGACTTCGTCGCCGACGGTCACGCCACCGGCTTCGAGGACTTTGTTCCACGTCAGGCCATAGTCTTTGCGGCTCAAAGTGGCTTCCGCTTTGATGCCGATGCGGGTTTTGCCCCACGGATCTTTGATCGGGCCTTTGATCGTGTAAGGGAGTGCGACTTCCTTGGTGACACCGTGCAAGGTGAAGTCACCGATGATCTTGCCGTCTTCCACCCGTTTGCTGACGAAGGTGATCGTCGGGAATTTCTCCACATCGAAGAAATCGGTGTTGCGCAAGTGGTCATCCCGTTTGCTGTTGCCGGTATCAACGCTCTTCGCCTGAATCGTGGCCTCGGCAGCCACCAACGTGTTGCCTTCCAGTTTGACCGCGCCACCGAACTCATTAAACCGGCCATCCACTTCCGAGATGACGAGGTGGCTGATGCTGAATGCCACGGTGGAGTGGGACACATCCAATTTGTAGGTATCCGCCGCGCGACTCGTCCCCGCCGCCAGCAAGCCAGTCAACAACACAACGCCAATGTGTAACAATTTCATGGGTGATCTCCTTTGGTTGCCGCCACTTTCGCCGGTTCCAGGGAAACCGCAAATAGATTCTTACTTTGGATGGCATCTGATACGGTGCGCCGCATGGTCACCAAACCGGAACTGATCGCTCCCGCCGGGAACATGGAATGCGCGCGCGCCGCCGTCGCCAACGGCGCGGACGCGGTGTACTTCGGCCTGCCCCGGTTCAATGCGCGGATGCGGGCGGACAATTTCGCCGATGCCGATTTGCCGGCCCTGGTGCAGTTTCTCCACGAACACAACGTCCGCGCCTTCTGCGCCTTCAACACCCTCATCTTCCCCGACGAACTCGCCGCCGCCGAACAGCAACTCATCGAACTCGACCAAGCCGGCGTGGACGTGGTGATTGTGCAGGATTTGGGGTTGGCGGTGCTGGCGCGCGCGTTGGGTGTGCGGTGCGACATTCATGGTTCGACGCAAATGACCATCACCTCGCCGGAAGGCGTGGCGTTTGCCGGCCGGCTGGGGATCAAACGCGTGGTGCTGGCGCGGGAAGCGTCGTTGCGCGAGCTGGCCCAATTCAGCACGGCGGAAGTGCAACTCGAAACGTTCGTCCACGGCGCGCTGTGCGTGGCGTATTCCGGTCAATGTCTCACCAGCGAAGCGCTCGGCCAACGCAGCGCGAACCGCGGCGAATGCGCCCAAGCCTGCCGGCTGCCGTATCAGTTGATTGTGGATGGCGCGCTCAAGGAATTGGGCGACCGGCGTTACTTACTTTCCCCGCAAGACCTCGCGGCGGTGGCGGAGATTCCCGCGTTGATCGAACTCGGCGTGACCGGCTTCAAGATCGAAGGCCGGCTCAAGACGCCCGAATACGTCGCGGCAACGTGTCAGGTTTATCGCAAGGCGATTGATGCCGCGGTGATCACGGACACCGACCGGTACAATTTGGAAATGACGTTTTCCCGCGGCCTCTACACCGGGTGGTTGCACGGGGTGAATCATCAGCAACTCGTCCATGCCCGGTTTGGGAAGAAACGCGGGCCGTTTGTCGGATTGATCAAGCACGTCGGGATGGAATACGTCGAGGTCGAGGCCGCGATTCCGTTGCAGACCGGCGATGGCGTGGTGTTCGATACCGGCGGCGACACGGATCACGAGCAGGGCGGGCGCATTTGGCAGATCAAAGGCGCGCAGCTTTATTTCCAGCGCGACCATATTGATTTCACCCAACTCAAACCCGGCGACCGGGTCTGGAAAACCAGCGATCCCCGGCTCGAACGGGAATTGCAGAAATCGTTTCAACGGCCGATTCCCAAAGCGAAAACGGCGATTGATATGACCGTGACCGGCGCAGTGGGGCAACCGCTGCGCGTCGAGGCCGGCGGGGTGCGCGTCAGTTCGGCGATGCCGTTGCAGACGGCGTATAAACGACCGCTCACCGAAAAACTGCTCCGCGAACAACTCAGCCGGCTCGGGGAGACGGACTTCGTGTTGGGCGAGTTGAATAATCAACTGATCGGCCAGACGATTTTGCCCGTGAGCGAGTTGAACCGGCTGCGGCGGGATCTGGTGTTGAAGCTCGTCATGCCGGCACCGGCAGCGGCGCGGGAGCCGCTCGCGTCGGTGTTGCCGGGTTTGCTCGCGCGCGTGCCGCAGACGTCGGTGGGGGCGGCGCCGGAGCTGGTTGTGTTGTGTCGGACGGAGGATCAAATCCGCGTCGCGCTGGCCGAGGGGGTGGGGACGGTGTATGTGGATTTCGAGGCGATCAGCCGGTACCCGTCGGCGGTGGCGTTGGTGCGGGAGCGACCCGGCGCGCGCATTTATTTGGCGACGCCGCGCATTCAGAAGGCCGGGGAGCAGGGATTCTTCCGGCTCATCGAGAAGGCGGAGCCGGACGGGGTGTTGATTCGGAATCTGGGCGCGCTCGATTTCTTTCGCCAGAGTCCGTTGCGCAAAGTGGGCGACTTCTCGTTGAACGTGGCGAATCCGCTGACCGCGGAATTATTGATGGGCGAGGGGTTGGAGCGGTTGACGGTATCGTACGACTTGAACGCCGATCAGGTGCTGGCGTTGCTGCGGTCGGCCGCGCCGGCTTGGTTCGAGTTGGTGGTGCATCAGCACATGCCGATGTTTCATATGGAGCATTGCGTGTTTGCGGCGTTCTTGTCCACCGGCACGGATCACACGAACTGTGGCCGGCCGTGCGATGTGCACAATCTGAAACTGCGCGACCGGGTCGGGGTGGAGCACCCGGTGAAGGCGGACGTGGGTTGCCGCAACACGGTGTTTCATGCGAAAGCGCAGAGTGGCGCGGAGTTTCTGCAATCGTTTCTGACCGCCGGCGCGCGCGTCTTTCGCATCGAGTTGCTGGAAGAAAACGCCGAACAGTCCCGCCAGATTTTGCAGGCGTATCAGCAACTGCTCGCCGGCGGTCCGGCGGATTTGCTGCGGCAACTGGATGTCGTGCGCCAGCTCGGCGTGACAAGCGGTACCTTGACCGTGTTGTAAAGGCCGGCGGCGGTGGAGTTGGTGCACGACGTGCGCGTGGATCGTGCCACTGCCGACCGGCTCATCGGGGCGCTGATTCAAAAGGGTTTCCTGCGCCGCGCCACCGAGCAGTCCGCTACCACGGATGAAGTCTTCGAGCCGGTGCGGTGAGAGGCCGGTCCGACCGGGTCAGGCATCCGTCTTATAGCTGTGCACGACCCAGTCGCTGAGGAATTTGTCGGGGTTTTCCAGGGCGTCGGCAGGGATTTCAAATTCGGTCTGGCCGGTGTTGGTTTGGATGAGATGGAGGCCGAACTGGTAATCTTTGAAGAGCGTGGCGCAGAGGTCGCTGAGGGATTTGTGTTCGGCTTGGGCGCGGGCGATGAGGGCTGCAGTGGCGGCAGCGTCGAAGCGGATGCGGAGGTTGTGTTTGGCGGCGAACTTGCGTTCGTATTCGCGGACGAATTGATGGTGCTCGGTCGGCGTTTCGCGCAGGAGCCGGTCGAGCGCGGGGCCGGGTTGCTCGACGAGGGCGCGGGTGACGACGAAGTGGCGGATGGGGCTGCTGGGAAGTTCGTATTTGAAATCGCGGAGGGTGCGTTCGCAAACGGTGAGCAGGCCGCGGGCGCCGGTGTTTTCTTTCTCAGCCAATTCCGCAATGGCGGCCAGTCCGTCGCCGGCAAAGAGCACGTCAATTCCGAACGCGCGGAAGCTCGCTTCGTATTGGCGGATCACGGAGCCTTCGCTTTGTTGGAGGATGTGGAGCAGGTCGGTCGTGGTGAGTTTGTTCAGCACGACGCGCACGGGAAGCCGGCCGATGAACTCGGGCTCGAATCCGTACTTGATGAAGTCCTGGGTGGTGGAGTCGCGGAACAACTCGCCCTCACTGACGGTGGCCACGTGTTTGGCGGCAAACCCAATCTCCGCCTGGCGCAGCCGGCGACGGATGATTTCCTGCATGGTGTCGAACGCGCCGCTGACGATGAAGAGGATGTGCCGGGTGTTGATGGTTTCGCGTTTGGCTTGGCCGCGTTTCTGGAACTCGAGCGCGGCCTGTAACTGCGCTTGGATGTCGGTGGGGGAGCGGAGGGGGACTTCGGTTTCTTCCATCAACTTGAGCAAGTTGGTCTGCACGCCCCGGCCGCTCACGTCGCGACCGATGATGTTGGCCGGCGTGGCGATCTTGTCGATTTCGTCGAGGTAGATGATGCCGTACTGGGCGAGCTTCAGATCGCCGTCAGCGCGGTGAACGAGTTCGCGCACCAAATCTTCCACATCGCCGCCCACATACCCGGTCTCGCTGAACTTGGTGGCGTCGGCTTTGACGAAGGGGACGCCGATGAGGTCGGCGATGGTTTTGATGAGATAAGTTTTGCCCACGCCGGTCGGGCCGATGAGGATGACGTTTTGTTTGACGTAGTCCGCCAACTCCTCGCCTTGTTCACAGGCTTTGACGTGGTTGTAATGGTCGCAGACGGCGATGCTGAGGACCTTTTTGGCTTCGTCTTGCTGGATGATGAAGCGGTCGAGATGCGCTTTGATGTCTTTGGGTTTGTAATCGAACGCGAAGGCGCGCCGGCGGCGTTTGGTTTCTTCAGGGGGCGGAGAGGTTTCGGCGTTCTCGGTTTGCGGAGTGCCGGCGAGTTGGACGCGGTCGCCGAATTCCTGTTTCATGAATTCGGCAAGTTTCAGCTGAATCTCCTCCGGCGACGGCAATGGTTGATCGGCGCTCATGGGGCGACGATAGAATCATTGGGGCGGATTTGCAACGGGGGGCGCGAGGGCCGCTTCGAATTGGGTGATGCCGTCGGCTTTGCCAATGGTCACGAGCCGGTCGTCGGCGCGCAGGATGGTCGCGGGGCCGGGGAGTTCGATGATTTCTTTGCCGCTCGTGCGGTCGAGCCGGGTGACTTGGAGCACGTGAACGCCGTAGGTGGAACGCGGATTGAGCGAGCCGAGCGTGGCGTCGGCGCGCGCGGCGGGCACCACGAGGGTGCGGACTTGAAAGCCTTCGGGGAGCGGCACGTACACGTTGTGCGAGCCATCCTCGTCGGTCACGGTGAATCGGCTCATCAACTGGGGTTGGTTGAGGATTTCCTGACTATAAATTCCGATCAGGTCGCGCTTGGAAATCCAGCCGACGAGTTTGCGCGAGGTGGCGTTTTCGAGGACTGGCAGGCGCTCGGAGTTTTGCCGCCAGAACTTGTCCATTGTGTCGGCGAGTTTTTGATCGGGCGTGACGAATTCAAATTTATCATCGAGCATGTCGAACGCGATGATGCTGTTGAGATGCTCGCCGTTATGGAGCATGCCTTTGATGGCCAGCAACGGCACCGCGCCCAGAAATTGCCCCTGCTCGCCGGTGACGTACACATTGTTGTACCGGCTTTTCAGGCACCGCTCGACGAGTTTGGCGAACGGTTCGGTGGCCGGGACGTGCTCGACATCTTCATGCACCAAATCGCTGACGCGGAGGTTTTGCATCACGCTGGCCTCAGCGCCACGGGGTAATTTCACGCCGCGCCGCTCCAAGGTTTGTAGGTGGGTGGAGCGGACGCCAAAGAGTCGCACGGTGATGTTGCTGATGATGCACGCGAACATCAGCGGGAGCACGATCATGTACGAGTTCGTTTGTTCGTAGATCAACATGATCGCGGTCAAGGGCGCTTGGGTTGTGCCGGCGACGATGGCGCCCATGCCGACGAGTGCATACGCGCCGTGACCGGCGGTCGTTTCCGGGAAAAGATGATGCAATCCCATGCCATACGCCCCGCCGAGTAGTCCGCCGACCATCAGCGAGGGCATGAACAGCCCGCCGGCTCCGCCGGAGCCGAATGTGAGGGCGGTGGCCACCAACTTGGCGGCGGGCAGGATCAGGAGCAATTCCCACGGCAGTTGCTCGTGCAAGGCCATGTTCGCCGCCTCGTAGCCGTTGCCGAAGACGTGCGGGTAAAACACGCCAATGACACCGACCAGCGCGAACCCAATCATCGGTTGCAGCCAGCGCGGCAGCCGGGACTTTTCAAAAAGGTCCTCCGCCCAAAACAGCGACTTGATGAAGAGAATCGAAACGAGGCCGGCCACGATCCCAAGCCCCAGATAGCCGAACAACTCCCAGCCGGACGCCAACTCGTATTGCGGCACGACAAACCGCGGCAGATCGCCCATCGCGCTGCGGAAGATGAGGGTCGAGATGACGGACGCGATGACGACCGGCCCAAAAATCTCCAACGCGAAATTACCCATCAGGATTTCCAACGCGAACAACGAACCGCCAATCGGCGCGTTATAGACGGCGGCGATTGCGGAAGCCGCGGCGGTACAGAGCAGGATGCGGATTTGTTGGGTGGAAAGTTTCGACCACCGGCCCAGGAACGAACCCATCGCGCCCCCGAGTTGCGTCATCGGTCCTTCGCGTCCGAGCGACCCACCGCACGCGAGCGTGACGATGCCGGCCGCCACCCGGGGCAACGTCTGGCGCAACGAAATAAACCCGCCACGCAGCGCCACGGACTGCACCATCCCGGCCGTGCCGGCGCCGCGCGTCTCGACTTTGAACGCTTTGCCGATCAATCCCACAATCAATCCGCCAGCAGCGGGAATGATCAGGCACAAATACCACGGTGCAAACGTGGCTGCGTCGAGGATGTGCGGTGTGTTCCACCAGAAGACCCGGGTCTGGACGAACGCAATCACATGCGCAATCCCCACTGCCGACACGCCGGTCAACACGCCGACCAGCGGAATCAGCACCAGAAACTTGTTCTCTGAAGTCGGTCGCTTCAAGATCTGGGCGCCCACCGCTTGCCTAATGCGGCGAATCATCAATCGCATGGCGGATTCATACCAAATTTCAGATGATCACGCGAGATTGCCTGCAATTGCAGCCGCACATTAAGGTTGCCGGCGGCGCGGGTGTTTGATTCAATGCCGGCCTCATGGACGACAAAATCACCTTGGAAGAAAAACAGCCCGAGCCGACGCCACCGTCGGGACCGCGGAAGTTGACCGCGCCCGAGGCGCGAAAGAAATACGCGATTCGTAGCGGCGTGCTCACAGCGCTAATCGTCTGGTTCGCCTACGATGGCTGGTTCAACCAAGACCCCAAAATGATGGAGCACCAATGGTTTAACCGGGTGGGGGCATTTCTCCTGGGGATTGGCCTGATTTATTCCCTTGTTATGTTCATTAGTGCCGCGTTGACTGTCCGTCGTGAGCAACAAGAACAGTCGCGCCGGGCGTAACCCGCCCGTCGAGGCTGGGTCGCTGGGCGAATCGCTGGCGAATCCGGCGCTCATCCGCCGGTTGCTCGCAGTGGGGTGGCGCTACCGCGCCGGCTGTCTCAAAATCCTGGGCATTCAGTTTGTTTTGCTGGCCATCGGTTTGGGTGGGTTGGGGCTGACCGGGTTGGGGATTGATTTTATTCGCGCGCAAGTGGATCCCACCGCGCGCGCCATGGCGTGGCCGTTGGGCATCGCGCCCCCGGCCGATTGGGCGCCGTTGACGGTGATGTGGATCATTGCCGGCGCGGTGTTGGGTTTGGCGCTGATCCGGGCAGTGTTGAATTACCTGCATGCGATCACCGTGGCGAATGTCGTCGAGCGCAAGATGGTCGTGGAGATGCGGGCGCAGGTGTACGACAAGTTGCAGCGGCTCAGTTTCCGGTTCTTCGACGCGAATGCGAGCGGTTCGATCATGAATCGCGTGACCGGCGATACCCGGTCCTTGGTGCAATTCATCAACGGCGTCGCGGTGCAAAGCGTGATCATGCTCGTCTCGCTGGCCGGGTATATGGTGTTCATGGTTCACATTCATGCCCACCTCACGCTGGCGTGTCTGGCTTCGACGCCGCTGCTGTGGTTGGCCTCCCATTCGTTTTCCAAGTTCGTTCGCCCGGCCTACCTGCGAAATCGTGAATTGGTGGACGACATGATTTTGCGGCTCGCAGAGAGCGTGCAGGGGATGCCGGTCATCAAGGGGTTCGCCCGTGAACCGGAAACCATCGCGCGGTTTCGGGCCGCCAATGATGACGTCTCCCACCAGCAGCGGCGCATTTTTTGGCGGGTGAGCATTTTTACGCCGGGGATCGGATTGCTGACGCAGATCAATCTCGGCGTGCTGCTGGCCTACGGTGGGTATCTGGTGATTCAGGGCGAATTGCCGCTCGGCGCCGGCATGATTGTGTTTGCCGGCCTGCTCCAACAATTCTCCAACCAAGTGGCGAGCATCGCGGACATTGCCAACACCGCGCAGGCCAGTCTGACCGGCGCCCAGCGCGTGTTTGAGGTGCTGGATGCGCCGGTGGAAATTGCCGATGCGCCCGGCGCGGTCGCGTTGCCCCGGGCGCGTGGCGCGGTGCGGTTTGAACACGTGCACTTCGAATACCAGCCGGACGAGCCGACGTTGCACGATGTGAGTTTTGCCGTCGCGCCCGGCCGGTGCGTGGCCATTCTGGGACCGACGGGCGCCGGCAAGAGCGCGTTGATGGGCTTGATCCCGCGGTTTTATGATCCGACGCAGGGGCGCGTGTTGATTGATGATGTGGATGCCCAGCAGATCAAAGTGGACGATTTGCGCCGCAACATCGGGATCGTGTTTCAGGAGAGTTTTCTCTTCAGCAACACCGTGGCGGCCAACATCGCGTTTGGACATCCCGAAGCCACACGCGAACAGGTCGAGAACGCGGCGCGGATCGCGGCGGCGCACGAGTTTATTACGGCGTTGCCGGACGGGTACGACACGTTGCTCGGCGAGGGAGCGAAAAGTCTCTCGGGTGGGCAACGCCAGCGCCTGGCGATTGCGCGGGCGTTGCTGTTGGAACCGCCGATCTTGTTGCTCGACGATCCCACCGCGGCGATTGATCCCGAGACGGAAAACGAAATTCTGGAGGCCATGGCCAACGCGATGCGCGGCCGCACCACGTTCGTGGTCGCCAACCGGCTCAGCACCCTGCGCCGGGCCGACGTGATTCTGGTGCTCGACAAAGGCCGGCTGGTGCAACAGGGAACGCACGCCGAATTGATCGCGCAACCCGGCCATTACCAACGACTCGTGTCACTACAGGTGGTGGGGCCGTGAGCAAGCTCGCCGATACGTTGACGCAGGTGCGCCGGGAGGCCGACGATCGCGAGCCGCAGGAGCGGCCGTTGGATTTTCGTTTGTTCGCGCGCATTTTCACGTACGCCCGGCCGTACCGGCGACAGCGAAACTGGTTGATCGTCACCACGGTGATGCGGGCCATTCAGTTGCCGGCGTTGGGGTGGGCGATCGGCGCGGTGATCAACGGGCCGATGACCCGGGGCAGTGTGGCCGGGACGATCTGGGGAGCGTTTGGGTTTTTGGGGTTGGCGGCGTTTACGCAGGGGACATTTCATTTTCGCTACCGGCTGGCGTTGGAGTTTGGCGAGGCGGTGGTGCACGATTTGCGGGCGGAGATTTTCCGGCATCTGACGCGGATGCCGATGAGTTTTTACAACCGGACGAAGGTGGGGCGCGTGATCAGCCGGATCACATCGGACGTGGATGCGTTGCGGACCGGGGTGCAGGATGCGTTGTTTGTCGGGATCGTCGGGCTGGGACAGATGGTGGTTTCGGCGATTTTTATGTGCTGGTACGACAGGGTGTTGTTCCTCGTGGTGGCCGGGCTGGTGCCGGTGTTGTGGGGGTTGAACCAGCATTTTCGTAAACGCTACAGTCACGCGACGCGGGCGATGCAGGAAAGCTGGAGCCGGATTTCCTCCACGATGGCGGAGTCGGTTTCGGGGATCCGGGTGACGCAGGGATTCGTCCGGCAAGACGTGAACGCCGGCATCTTCCGGCGGCTGGTAGCCGATCATTCCCGGTACAATTTTGAAATGGCGCGGACGGGCGGGTTGTTGGCGCCGTTGCTGGAAATCAACAGCCAGTTTTTTATCGCGATGTTGTTGTTGCTGGGTGGGTACCGGGTGCTGCACCCGGACATTCAGATGCCGGCGGCGACGCTGATCCAGTTTTTCTTCCTCGCGAACATCTTCTTCCAGCCGATTCAGGGTCTGGGGAATCTCTACAATAACTCGCTGATCGCGATGGCCGGCGCGGAACGGGTCTTTCGGTTGCTCGATACTCCGCCGGAGTGGACGGATGCACCGGATGCCCGCGAGATTCCGCCCCTGCAAGGCCGGGTCGAGTTTCGCGAGATTCAATTTGCCTATGAGCCGGGGCGGCCGGTGTTGCGCGACGTTTCCTTTGGGGCGGAGCCGGGGCAGACCATCGCGTTGGTCGGTCATACGGGCAGTGGCAAGAGCACGGTCGTGAATCTGATCGCAAAGTTCTATCTGCCGACCGGCGGGGAGTTGTTGTTGGATGGGCAGGAGATTCGGACGATCACGAGCGAGTCGTTGCACCGGCAGATGGGGATTGTGCCGCAGCAAAACTTCCTGTTTACCGGCACCGTCATGGATAACATCCGTCTCGGCAAACCGGCGGCGACGGACGAGGAAATTATTGCGGCGGCGCGGGAGCTGGATTGTCTCGACGTGATTGCGACGCTGGCGAACGGGTTCAATACGCAGGTGGGCGAGCGCGGCGGCAGTATTTCACTGGGACAACGGCAACTGATTTGTTTCATTCGCGCGCTGATTGCCAATCCGCGGATCTTGATTCTCGACGAGGCCACCAGCTCGGTGGATTCGTTGACGGAGGCGCGGATTCAACAGGCCTTGGCGAAGTTGTTGCGGGGGCGAACCAGTTTCGTGGTGGCGCACCGGCTCAGCACGATTCGGCATGCGGATTTGGTGTTGGTGCTCGACCACGGCGCCATCGTGGAACGCGGCACGCACGACCAATTGGTGGCGGCCGGCGGCGTGTACGCCGGGTTGCACCGGCAATTCGTGCGCACGGGCACCGCCTGATGATTAGCCCGCGAGCGCTTTGACTTTGAGCCGCTCGGCCGGATTGGCGTTGACCCACGCTTCGTTAATTGTCGTGGGGTCACCGTAGTGGTTGCCGGCGCGATCCTGGCCGCGGGCGAGATAGACCCGAAACGCCGGGAAGTGGGCTTGCACCGTGTGATTGAATCGGCTGGTGGCCGGGACATAGCGCATCGTGTAGCCGCAGCGGCGAAACGCGCTGGTGTTGGCGTTGGAACCGTGAATCAATTTCGCGTGATGGAATGAGCACTGGTTCGGTTCGAGAGTCATGTCCACCGCTTTCGATTCATCAATCTTGTCTTGGCGGATTTCCGTGGAGAAGACTTGCTTGTCCGGATCGGCGACAGGCACGTATTCGGAATAGCCGTCGTGATGGGTGCCGGGGATGACGCGCATGCAACCGTTGGCGGGACTCGATGGGTCAACCGCCAGCCAGACGGTGACGACTTCCATGGGATCGAGGGCCGTGCCCCAGTAGGCGGAGTCTTCGTGCCACGGCACGCGTTTGCCGACGCCGGGTGGTTTGCAGAGGAAATGGCTCGACCAGAGAATGATGTCGGGACCGATCAGCGATTCGACGAGGTCGAGCACCTGCGGGTCGAAAAGCCAGCGGTACAAGGCGGTGTCGGTGAAGTGGGGGACATCCATCGCTTCGGGAGATTTCCCGGCGCCTTCCACGTCCCAGGCGCGTAGCTTCTGCTCGAAATGCGCGTGCAGCGCGGCAAAATTCTCCGGCTTCATCACCGGTTTGTTGTAGCGGAGATAACCCTCGCGCTTGAAAAATTCCACTTCGGTCTGCGTCAATCGTCCAGCCATAATCGTCACCTCGGGAAAATGATAATCTATTCGTCGCTGATATTTCTTCTGTTAAAGTGACAAAAAGCTACACATAACAAACATCGTGAGCAAACCCATCCAGTTGCGATTGCGGACGTTTGTGCCGGCGGGGGCGTTTTATCATGTGGCGCGGACGCATGTGTCGCGCACGCCGTCACCGCAGCATACGCACGATTTTGCGGAGGTGTTCTGGATCGAGGCTGGGGCCGGCGTTCATTTGCTCAATGGCCGGCCGGAGGAATTGCAGACGGGTGATTTGGTGTTTGTACAGCCGAGCGATGTGCATGGGTTTCAGGCGCGTGGGCCGGCGGGGTTGACGTTGTTGAATGTGGCGTTTGCTGCCGACACGCTCGATTTCTTACGCAGCAACTACGGCGCGTTTCCGCACAAGGCCGCGCTGACACCGCCGCAGTTGCGGCGTGTGCAGGAGTGGGCGGAGGTGCTGGCCGTGGGTGAACAGACCCGGCTGCGACGGGATGCGTTTTTGTTGCAGTTGTTGGTGGTGATCGGGGACGATTCGTCACCGACAGCGCTGCCGGACTGGTTGCGGCACGCCATCAGTCAGTATGGTCGGGCGGAACATTTGACGGGCGGCGCGCCGGCCTTGGCGCGACTGGCCGGCCGCAGCCCAGAACACGTCAACCGCACGATTCGTCAGGCGCTCGGCAAAACGACGACCGATGTGGTGAACGAACTACGGCTGGAGCACGCCGCCCGGCAGTTGCGGATGACCGATCACAAGATCACCGAGATCGCGCTGGACTGTGGGTTGGAGAATCTCGGCTATTTCTACCGCATCTTC
>Ga0105048_10008123_pt1 | contig 16819 bp, 12 predicted proteins | sample MAT05_FD_78382 | JGI IMG/M metagenome (GOLD analysis project Ga0105048, IMG submission 78382) | Freshwater microbial communities from Lake Fryxell liftoff mats and glacier meltwater in Antarctica - MAT-05 | ecosystem: Environmental > Aquatic > Freshwater > Ice > Liftoff microbial mat | place...
AGCACGTTGCCTTCAGACCGCGTCACGATGCGCTCGGGGCCGAACTTGTCCCAGCCGCCTTTGCTGCCGTGGCTCACCTGCAAGTAGTCTCCGTAGAAACCAATCGCGACGATGAGGTGCGATTCCATTCGCTCGTTCAACGCGACCCAGGTCTTTTGAAATCGATCTCCGTCGCCTGCGAGGCCGCCGGTCACAATCACCGACTCGTCGAGCACACTGTTGAGGCCGCGCACGAGCTCTGAGCCGTTCACATTCAGACCGTCAGACAACACGAACACCGAGCGCAAGAGCGGCTTGTTGAGCTTCTTTGCGAGCGATTCACCGACCGCGAACGAGCTCTTCGACTCACGACACTCAGCCACTGCCGCCGCAATCGGCGTGTTGGTGAACTTCACGACCGACACCGACACCACCTTGTCACGCACGGTCAAGTCGACGATCTCACCACTCGCACTGCAGCCCGCCACGAGTGAATTGGGGTACGCGGCGCGAAGTTCTCTCATCACTTCGGGTGTCAAGGAGAGATCCGATTCACCGAACGCGAGCACCATCGTTCGCGGTGAATCCATCGCGGGGAAGGGGGCGCTCCAGCGTGCAGACTTCATGTCGTAAGAGAGATTTTCAGTTCGCATCGTGAATGCCTTTCAAGCCTTAAAGAAATGGTTACCGAACGTGCACAATCACCAGCGTCATGTCGTCGGTGAGAGGTGCTTCGCCTGCGAAGGTGAGCAATGAGCGAACGAGCTCGTCGCGAAACTCGACGGCGCTTTGGCCCGAAGAGCGCTGACACACCGAGCGCAAACGCTTCTCAGAGAACTGCTCGCCCGCGTCGTTCTCTCGCTCGGTGACCCCGTCGGTGTACCAGAGCACCAAGTCACCCGATTGCAGTTGAACGCTCGCGACCGAATACTCGCTTACCGCCGCCGCACCGAGCGGAGGCCCGTTGACGATCATCGGCCGCGCCGTCGAATCGCGAATCAAGAACGGAAAGACGTGACCCGCACCGCCGATGGTCATCATTTTCGTGGCGGGGTCGAAGAGCCCAACCGCTGCGGTCATCATTACTTGCTGTCGACCGGCCTGAAATATCGCGTGATTCATCAAATGCAACAGCACGTTCGGAGTGACCTTGCCCCGCGTCATCAAGTTCGCAAGATCGGCCGCTGCCTTCGCCGTGCCCGTGAGAATCGCCGACGCGATGCCGTGGCCGGTCACGTCGCCGATCGCCGCAATCATCTTGCCATCGGCTTGCTCGAGCGCGTGCCACCAGTCGCCACCACACTCACGCGCGGGCTGAAAGTACGCCGCGATGGTGAGGCCTGGGTGCTCGATGACGTCGTTCGGAGGCAACAGCATCTGTTGCACCGTTCGCGCGACTTCGATCTCCTTCTTCAACGAAGCCGTCGACGCCATCTGCTTGAGCATCGATTCGATCTGATCAGCCAGGCGAACGAAGCCCGTCTCGATGACGCGAACCCGTGAGCTCTCCTCGACAGAGGCGTGACCGTCTCCGAAGATTGCCCGCAGTCGTTCGGCAAACACCTTCTTGGCTCGGGTGATGATGCCCGTGCCGTCGTCGCTGCGTTCGTCTGGTTCACCGATGATGCCCATCTGCGCGATGGCTTCGACGATGGCGTCGACGATCGCCTGCAAGCGATCACGTTCTGACTCGGCGCGCGTGCGAAGCTGATTCATCTCTTCGGTCGAGAGATCAATCGATCGCGTCAGTAGATTGCGATCATCGTTCGAGCGCTTGTACTGATCACTCACGCGATCGAGCAGCTGCCGCCACACTTCGGCGGTGGGCACGGCATCGAAGGTCTCGAGGCCAAGGCGTTTGAGTTGCCGCAGCAAAACCGAATCGAGCTCGTTCATGACGACTCCGGGCAAAAGAGATGCAGTGACGCAGGCAACGCGCGCGCCTCGCGAGGAGAAGCGTCCATGTCGAAGAGGGTCATCACGCGCGAGGCGACGTTGGGTCGCACGTCGACCACCAGTGAGCTGCAGGCGGCGTGCATGCGAAAGAAGCCGAGGCCCGCTCCGCCGTGTGACGTGTCGAGCACCTGCGCCTGGGCGTTTTGGCCACCTTCGATGCCGCGCAGAATGCTGCCCAGCACATGCTGTCGTTGCAGCCGACCAAACGGGTCAACCACTTCGAGTGCGCAGGTCATGCCGTCGAGGGCGAATCGAAGTGTCGGTGCTTCGGCATCATCGAGAATGACCTGCTGCTTTCGATCGTGCGCGTAGAGCGCTTTGCCATTCGGCCCGACGGGCGCGTCGTACATCGCGTTCATCAGCAGCTCGTGTGCGACGACCGCCAAGCGTTCGAGCAATCGGCTGTTCGCGCCCGCCATCGCCGCATAGCGCTCGACCTCTGACACCGCGTGATCTCGCTCCGCACTGTTGCGAACGAGCCACTTGATGCTCGAGCCACCCCACGACAACAAATCGGTGATGCGCAGCGCACGCGCTTCAGGCCCGTCGAACGCGCGACGAGCGGCGAGGGCGAGCTCCCACACCCGGGGTATCGACTGGTGCGCGGGCCACCCCAGAATGCATCGAAGCCGAGGCTCGTGACGCGCGACTTGGAGCGCCGAGGTCAGGCTGTTCTGGCTCCAGGCGACGACTTGCAGATGCGGGTACGGGCCGCGCACCCATTCGAGAGCGACGTCGAGCTCCGAGGCATCGAGCGCAACCAACACCGTCTGCGGGCCGAGATTCGCTTTGAGCTCTGCGGGGCTCTCACCGATGTGCACCTCTGAGAGCTCCGTGGTCGCAGAAAGCACCCGGGCCACGCGCTGCGCGACAATGCGATTGCGCTCCAACACGACGACTGAACGACTGATGGCTGGCAAGGCGCGCGACTCCCGGAGACTGATGACGTGCCAAAGACCGGGGTCACCGCGAATGTCGCATTCGCCCCTGCACTTTGTGGGGCCCCAACTCCACAACCGCTTGAAATTCGCCGCGTTACGGCTGGAGGCGTTCGCCGATTCGCGCGGCGCGTTTGGCGGTGTGCGGGTCTTCGAAAGGGGTTGTGAAGGCGGCAAATCGGGCTTGGGCCGCCTTCGCCTCACTGCGCGAGCCGGCCTCGAGCGCCACTTCGGCCCAGCTGATCAACGCCACGCGGGCTTGTTCGCTGCTCGGCCCCGCGCTCGCGTCGATGACCGCCAACGCCTCTTTGATTGCCGTCAGCGCCGCAGCCCCCTGCCCCTGCATCGACGCCACGCGAGCCAGGCCCACCATCGCGTCACCCGTCGCGGCATGACGTGCTCCCAGCGGTTTCGCCAACGCCAGCGCCGCTTCGAAATGGGCCTTCGCTACGGCGGGCTGGTTGCGCATCACCGCGAGCTCACCCAGTTCGAGCTGAGCGAGGCCAGTGTTGGGGTGCTCGTCGCCTCCGGTGGTTCGCGTCATGGTGAGCGCCGTATTGCTCGCAGTCTCGGCATCGGCGAGTTGGTCGGCGTACCGAAGTTGGCGAGCTAAATTGAGCCATACGTTGGCCAGAGTCGATGGCTGAGGGCTCACGGCAATCGCCTCTCGCGCGAGTGCAATCGCTTCGGTCAAGTGACTGCCTGACTCGGCGAGCAACGAGCGATCGAGCAACAAACCCGCCTTCACATCGGGGTCACCTCCACGGCGCGTGAGCAACGCATCGGCCAATCGCGCCCACCGCTCACCTTCTTCGGGTCGATGAAACGTGACCCCCGCCTCGTACACCAACAACACGGCCGCGCGAGCAGCGGAGTCGTCGGATCGGCCCGCCAAACCCTGCGTCACCGCTTCTTCGAGCAACGGCAACGCTTCGAGGTGCTGCCCCAGGCGAACTTGCAGACTCCCCAGGCGATAGGCGACCTTCGCGGTGAGCGGTCGAAAGCCAAGCGTGCGCGCGGCACTCAGCACGGGCTCGAGCGCGGCCTTCGCTTTCACGACGCGACCGAGATCTTTCTCAATCTTCGCCGCAGCCACAATCGCTTCGAGCCGTTCGAGTTCTGCGCGCGCCGTCGGCTCCGTCGGTCGTACGTCTTCTTCGAGCAACGCGCGCGCATCGGCACAAGTGGTTGGAGGCGTGATGGCATCGACTGCACTGCGCGCTCGTCGAATGGCGTCGGGCTCGCCCACGATGAAGGCCTTGGTGAGCGCCAGCACTTCACGACGCCGCTCTTCCAAACACAACGTTCTCAACTCGGTCAGCCGCTGAGGAGCCGTGCCCGCGCGCGCGGCCAAGCATGCCTCGCGCGCGGCCTGGGCCCACGACGCACGCCACCGATTCAGGCCCGCTTCGACCACCTCACCGGCTTTGCTCGCGTTTGCCATGGTGAACACGTCGTGCACTTGTCGTTGCTGCGTCGGGCTCCACACTTCATCGAGCACGGAGCTCGTCTCACATCGCCCCGCTTGGCTGCGTGCGGCGAACCCGGCCACGAGACCAAGCAGCAACAGGGCAGCCGCCACCACGAGGCCGCGACGACCGCGCGGAGGTTCGAGCTCGCGAAGCAATGCGGGCAAATCATCGAAGCGGTGCGACGGCTCGGGGGCCACCGCCTTCTTCAGGGCTTGCCGCACGCGCGTCGAAACACCGTGCGTGCCGAGCGCTTCACTCAGCGCTTTCGCAAACGAGAACTGATCAGCGCGCGCATCGACCACCTCGACCTCAGGCGCTTGGTACCGCTTCGTGCCGCCAAGCGATTGCGCACCAGATCTCGTCGCGAGCCCAAAATCAGATACGCGCACGCGACCGTCACTCGAGAGCAACACGTTCGCGGGTTTGAAATCACCGTGCACGAGCCCTCGCGCGTGGGCCGCCGCGAGCCCTTCACCCGCTTCGATGAAGCGAGAAATGATCTCTCGCGGCACGTGCGGTTGCTCGAGCCATTGCGCGAGCGTCTGACCATCGACGAACTCCATCGCCACCCAGGCGACACCATCTGACTCGCCGGCATCGTGAATCGCGACGACGTTGGGGTGGCTGAGCTGCGCGAGTGACCGGGCTTCAGCCAGCATGCGCGTACGTCTCTGAGGCGCTTCGTCGGCCCACGCATCGAGCACTTTGAGCGCGACCTTGCGATCGAGCTGTGGGTCGAAGGCGGCGTACACCGTACCCATGCCGCCACGACCTCGCAGCGTCAGCAGCACGAACCGAGAAATCGTGCTGCCTTGCGCGAAGAGTGACCCTGGCGCGGCTTGCCCAATGTCACCGGCGCGCTGCCGAGCCATCTGCACCAGGCGTGGCTCACACGCGTCGCACGAGTCGAGGTGCACTTCGAGTGCTTCGAGCGCGCTCGCCGCGAGGTCTCCGTCGAGAAATTGTCGAATCTCGTGATCAGACGGGTGCCACACCGGCCGCGCTATATCTCACAAGCTGAAGTAGGGTCACCTGATGCGCCGGCAAGCAGCCCTTTTGGCCGCCCTTACTGCCGCTCGCGAGCTTCGCCCCACCTGGGTTTTCGATGCACCGTCGTTCGAGGCGTATTTGAGCGAGCGACCGACATTTCAGCCGGTCAACGCAGGTGACTTGCTGCTCTGTCAGCTCTGCTTGCTCGGCCGCACCGATGCGCTGAAGGTGTTCGACACCGAGTACTTCGAGCCGCTTCGCAGCATTCTCTCGGCCATCGATGGAGCGCCCGTCGGCGACGTGATGCAAGAGCTTCGACTCAAGCTGCTCGCCGAACGACGCCTCGCGCAATACCAGGGCCGAGGCACGTTGAACGCCTGGTTGCGACGCGCGGCGGTGAACACCGCATCGCACGTGCTCGAACCAGCGCGGCGTGAAGAGCGTTTGCAACATGCCTCTGATCAGCTCGCGCCCGACCCCGAGCTCGCGTTGCTCAAGAGCTCTCACCGAGACGCCTTTCGTTCGGCCTTCGTCGAAGCCTTGAAGCGATTGACGGTGCGACAGAGAACCGTGCTGCGCCTCAACGCGCTCTCGGGCCTGAGCATCGACGAGCTTGGCACCATGTACAGCGTGCATCGCGCCACTGCCGCGCGGTGGGTGCAGCAGGCGAAAGACGAAGTGGTGAAGACCACGCGCGAGCTGCTCGCGGTGAACATCAAAGAATCATCGAAGGCGATGTCTTCGTTCGTTCGATTGTTGCACACCGAGCTCGATGTGAGTCTGCGACGGCATCTGACCGACGATGAAGAACAGTAATCAGTCGAGCGCACCTGGTTCACACTGGAGCCCGTTCGTGGTCAGTTGCCAAGCATGACCGCGGCGACGAACGAATGGGGCGTTCTGCTCTCGAGGTTCGACGAGGCCATCGGAGCGCACCTCGATAAGCCGATGACGCTCAGCCATCGCTCAGGCGTGCTGATGCTTTTCGGCCTCGGGTGCGCCAGCCTGGGTACGCCCGGCCAGCGGGTGACCGCTCTCGAGGCAGAGGCCGCGACCTGCGAAGACTTTTCAGAATTCGATGCGCGCGCCAGAGCGGTGCTCGACGAGCACCGGCGCACCAGCGTCGATTTGATCGAGGCCAACGCTCTGATCAACGGCGCTCGTCGAAACTGCGCTCGCGCGGTGATGAACGGCCTGCTCTCGACCCGGGTCGTGCGTGGGCCCGACGCGGCGCAACAACAGCTCGACGCGATGGCGCTCGCGCTCCCTGAGAACACCTTTGCGCGACTGGTGAGCGAGCTGCCCGATGACCCCAACTTGCGCGCGATGGCCACCCTCGCCGTCGAGACTGCCTCGACCATTCGAGTGCATCAGGCGCATGGTCAGAAAGAGCAAGCCGCGCTCGATGCGTGGCACGTTGACGCTCCGGTGAACCCGGTGGCCGAGCTCGACTCCGAGACCGCGGCAGCCCGGTTGCGGCAGTGCGAGTCGCTCGGCCCCGATGCGGCGTTGACCTGCTTGACTCAGCTTGCGGCGCACTTGCTGGCTCCCGCCGAGCGCGCGGCACTGAAGCAGGCGGTGCACGACGCGGCCTCGCAAAAGCTGCAGTCGCTGCAGATCGTGCCGCCCGCGCAGAGAGCGCTGCCGCTGGGCAAGCTGGTCGCGAAGCTCGACGCCCTGGAGCTCGACGAGCCCGCCGCGCGTCAGGCGCTCGAGGAGTCGCGCCGGGCGCTGTGGCCAGACATCGAAGAGGCCTCAAGGCGCGGTCGCATTGAGCAAGCCGCGGCGATGGCGGAGCCGTTCATCGCGCTCTCTGACGCCAAGCTCGAGGTCGACCGATTGCGAGAGGCCGCTGCCGCCGCGCAGCTGGAGCAGGCCTCGCAGTCGGGCAGCCGCGCTCAGGCCGCTGCCTTTCACCGTCGCCTGGCTGCGCGCTTCGGAGCCTCTTCGGTGCCCTGGCCGACGCCGGCCGGTCAATGGGACACCTCGCACTTTCAGTGTGCGCGACCGACCGGAGCGTTGCCGTCAGCCGCGGGCCTCTCGCTGCGACTGGTGGCCAGCTGCAAGCGCTCGAAGCGAAGCTCAGATGCGAGCCAGCCGAGCGACCCGAAGCTGCAGACCTTCGAAGCCGAACGCAGCCTGGAGTGGGAGAGCATCGACGGCACGCTCTTCGTCAGCTGTGCGGGCCGGGTGCTCTCGTATCGGGTCTCTTCGCGCGATCTCGCGGTCGACACCGGTGAGAACCAGAGCGTGCTGCGCGACGACCCGGGCATCGGCGCAGCGCCACATTCGGCGTTGAGCTTGGAGCTGGAGAAGCTGATCAGCCGCGCGGTACCGGAGTGTCGAGCGGCGCGCACCCAACAGGCCGCCAACGACTGCACCAAGATGTCAGGGGCCGACGCCTTCGAGCTCGAGGAGCGCTTCACCGAGCACGCGCTGTCGCTCAAGGCCTGGCCCAGCTGCTTCGTGCACTGGCTCGACGCGAAGCTCGGCGTCGCCCCACCAGCACTCGAGTGAATCGTCAGCGCTCTTCGAGCCGCACGTGAGCGATGAGCTCGCTGAGCGCGCGGGGCAACGTGTCGCGGCTCTCTTCGATGCGGTTGGCGATCAGCCGTGCTTTCAGAAACTCACTCACTTCGGCGCAGCGTTTGAGCAACATCTCCTGGTTCGGCCACACCGAAGGGAAGGGGAGCTTCAGGCGCTCACCCGAGACGGTCGCCAGCAACCACAGCGCCTCGAACTCGGAGCCGGTGGCGTTCATCAGCAGTGCGGTGATGGCGGTCTCGGCCAGGCTGCGCTCTTGACGCAGGTGCGGCAGTGACCAATCGGCGGTCAGCGCCAGCTCGAGCAATGGCTTCGCACGCTCGAACTGCCCTGCGTCGTTGAAGCAGAGCCCCGCTCGAATCGAGGCGGTGACCGAGGTATCGGGCGTCTCGGCTTTCAGTCGCCGAGCGACCGCTTCGAACAGCGCCCCCGCGCGAGCCGGCTCGGCCGACCACAAGCGAAAGGCACCGTCGGCCAACAGGTCGAGCGGAGTCGTCTCGAGCGACTCACCTTCGGCCGGCAGCTTGGCCAGCACCGCCAGCTCAGCGCGGGTCTCTTGGTCGAGCACCGTCTCGACCTCGGCTCGAAAGGGCGTCACTTCATCGAGCGACAGGCCGCCAGCGACGGCGCGGTCGATCAACATCAGCGCCTCTTGCGCGGCCGGCAATCGCTCGTCGAACATCACGTCGCACGCGTCGCGAAAGCGCGAATACGCCAGCAACAACAACCACTTCGGCTCGGTGGTGTCAGTGGTGATGACATCGCGCAGCATGGTCACCGCCCGGCCCCACTCTTCGTCGCGCAGGTAGTCGATTAGAGTTGAGTCTCGGTCTCCGGGCAAATGCCACGGAGGCGCCAGCGCATGCGTCGTGACGTCGGTCATCGTCGCACTCTGCGACAGCCAACGCCCAGAGCAAGGGCCGAATGGCGGGGTGCCCACGAGGCCGCTCAGCCGAAGCCGGGCAACGGCCTCACCACCAGTTGCTTCGAGGCCAGAAACTCGGGGTTGAAGATCTTCGAGAGGTAGCGCGAGCCATGGTCGCAGAGCAGGGTGACGATGCGCAGGCCCTGGCCCTGGTGCTGCCGGGCGATCTCGTACGCGCCTCGCACGTTGAGCGCCGCTGAGGTGCCCACCACCAGCGCGTCATTGCGAGCCAGGTGGTAGAGCATCTCGATCATCTCTTGATCAGAGACCCGCATCGCCTCGTCGATTTGCGCGCGCCGAAAGTTCTCGGTGATTCGCATGATGCCGATGCCCTCGGTGATCGAGCTGCCGCTGCCCTCGACCTTGCCCTCACGCAGGTACGAATACAGCCCGGAGCCCGCGGGGTCGGCGAGCACCACCTTCAACTTGGGGTTCTTCGCCTTGAGATACCGCGAGACGCCGCTGATGGTGCCGCCGGTGCCGACCGCGCTGATCAGCAGGTCGACGCGGCCTTCACACTGCTCCCAGATTTCAGCACCGGTGGTCTCGGCGTGAAATTCGCCGTTGGCCAGGTTCTCGAACTGGTTGGCCCAGAACCACCCCGGGTTGGCATCAGCGAGCGCCTTCGCTGCGTGAAAGAAGTGACCGGGGTTGGCGAAGGGCACCACCGGCACCTTGCGCACGTCGACTCCCATCGCCTCGAGCAGCTCGTATTTCTCGCGCGCCTGGTTATCGGGCATGGTGACGACGACCCGATAGCCGCGCTCCACGCCGAGCAGGCCGAGGCCGATGCCGGTGTTGCCTGCGGTGCCTTCGACGATGGTCGCGCCGGGCTTGAGCGCTCCTGACTTCTCGGCGGCGAGAATCATGCCCTTGGCCGCGCGGTCTTTGATGCTGCCGCCCGGGTTCATGAACTCGGCCTTGCCCAGAATCTCGTTGCCGGTGGCCTTCGAGAGCGAGCCGATTCGCAGCAGCGGCGTGTTGCCGACCGCGTCCCACAGGGTCGAGGCTCGCGGGGCGTTCATCAGGGTCGCCTCTCGACGCGCAGGCCGCTCTTCCACGCAGCGACGATGTGCTCGGTGGCGGCGATGTCTTGCAGCGGGTCGCCCTCGACCAACAGCAGATCAGCCACCGCGCCGGGCTCGATGACGCCGAAGTGACGGGCCGGGTCGAGAAAGCGGGCTGGCGTCGAGGTGGCGCTGCGCAAGACTTCGACAGGCGGCAGGCCGAGTTCGACCAGGGTCTGCAGCTCGCGGTGAATCGAGGCCCCTTGAAAGACGCCTGGCAAACCGGCGTCGGTGCCGACCAGCAGGGTGACTCCCGCGTCGAAGAGCTTCTTCACGTTCTGACCCAGGTTCCGGTCGTAGATCGCGAGGTTTGCCTCGAAGGTGGCATCGAAGCCTGGCGGCGCGAAGTCTTTGGGGCGTTGCGAAAACGAGTCGCCCGCGCCGTCGCTGAGTCTGCGCTCGAGCGGGTGCAACCTCAGCGTGCCCTTCGCCACCTCGTCGATGGCACCGAAGACATGCCGGGTGGTGACCAGGGGCACCCGGGTGGCGGCGATGCGGCGCACGTCGTCATCGGACAACAGATCTTCCCACGGCACGTGCATCAGCAGCGACGCCCCGGCTTCGGTGGCCTCGACCGCTTCTTGCGCCGAGCCCGCGTGCACCACCACCCGTGCCCCGCGCTGCCTCGCTTCGGCGATGAGGCGCTCGAGCTGGTGCTGCGTGAGGTGCGGGCCGCCGGGCGGCATCGAGTCGTAGACCACCTTGATGAAGTCGACCCCGCTGGCGAGCTCGGTGGTGATCACCGGCACCACGTCGGCGTCGGTCTCGACCTCAATCACCCCTTGAGGAATGAAGATGGACGTCAGGGGCCAGAAGAGCAGCGACTTGTACATCGGTATCGGGTGACCCTCTTTCGCGGTGACCACCCGCGAGGCGCGAAAGACATGCGGGCTGCCCTCGAGCTCCATCGCTTCGGCCAGCTCCTCGGAGCCCGAGGCCACCAGCACCGAGGTGACGCCGCTGAAGAGAAACATCTCGAGGTGCCGAGCGGTGTCGGGCAGGCGAGGCTCCCAGGGCGGGAGCCCACCGCCGAGCCCCACGTGGGCGTGGCTGTCGATGAGACCCGGCAGCAACGTCTTGCCCTCGCCATCGAGACAGGCGGGGTCGACCGTCGGCGCCGCCGGCTGAATCGATTCGATGCGGCCGAACGCGAGCGTGACGTCGCTCGGCTCCGAGCGCTGCTCAGATCGCCCGTCGAAAATGCGAACACGGCTGATGCACTGGGGCGCGCGCAGCGTCGGGTCGAGGCGCACCAGCGGCGCATGCGCGGCACAGCCGCTGATGATCAACGACAACACGGCTCGGGTGGCGGCTCTCACGTTTTTAGAAGGCGGCTTCGACGCCGACGGTCAAGGCCACGTCGGTCGGCAGGCGAGCCGGAGTCGACACGGGCGGCATCGAGTCGTAGTTGATCAGCAGCGCCGTCGACAGCGACAGCGCCTCGGTCAGGCGCGCGTTGAGCTTGGTGGTGTTGTTGATCAGCAAGCGCCCCAGCGTCGGCTGCAACAAGAAGGGTATGAACTCGAGTTCTTCTGAGAAGCGCACGTCTTTCGAGAACGCCCAGCGAAAGGCGATCGCGGCGCGCGGCGCGAGAATCGCGATCTTGGGGTCGACCACCGTCGCCGGGAAGGGGAAGTACTGGTAGCGCGTCTCGTAGCCGACCCGCATCGCCAGATCGAGCCGCAGGTACACCTTCTCGAGCTCGCCCTGCTTGGTGTTGAAGAAGGTCAGGCCGGTGCCCGCCTCGCCGTAGCCGCGAAACTCGACGTTCTTCATGTGGTCGAACTCGCTGCCGCCGAGCACGAAGAGCGAGGCGAACCCATCGCCGAACGCCCGCTCACCGCGAATCACGCCCGTGGCGCGCCGTGCGGTGACCGCGGTCGTCGTGCCATCGACGTTGGCCGCCGGGTTCGCCAAACCGTAGGCGCCAGTGCCCTTCAGCCCGATGCCCCACTTGCCCCAGTTGCGGTCAGCCGTTGCCAGGCCCGTCACGGTGAGCTGCTGCGAGTTGCCGGTCAGGTACGCGAGGCCAAACCCGAGGTTGCCTCGCCAGACGTCGGCCGCCGGTTTCACCTCGGCTGCCGGCAACGGCGGAGGGCCCGCCAACGCATCGGCGATTCGCTGCGAGGCCGCTGCAGCGCGGTCTGCCGCCGCCGCCGCCTTCTCGGCCGCCACGAGTGCCCGCTCTTCGTTCGACAAGGGCTTCGCTGGAGCAACGGCGGTGTCAGGGGCCTGCGACATCAGCACAGCGACGGTGAGACCGAGCGAGATCATGGAGGGGGCACCTAGTGGAGCAACCCCAGCCTGACCACCCTTTTCTACTTCTGCGCCGAGCCGCTGCGCATCTGTTGCGCGGCCTGCAGCTTCTCGAGCCAGGGCTGCTGCGCCTGCGCGCCGGCCGGTGAATCGAGCGCGCGGCCCTTTCGCACTTCGTCGATGGCCGAGATGTACGAGCCCAACAGCTCATGCGCCTGCGCGACGCGATAGTGGAGATCGGCGCGACCCGGCTCGAGCCGAGAGGCCGTGACCCAGGCGTCGAGGGCCTTGGCGTGGCGCCCATCGGCCGACCAGAGCGAGGCTTCGCGCTGAAAGAGCTCTGAGCGAACTGACGCCTCGCCCACGAAGGGCTGAACCCGCTCGAGCGCCGACCGCGCAGCCTGGGTGCGACCTTGCCCGGCCAAGATCTCTGACAAGACGTACGCGGTCTCGACGTTGCCGGGCGCCTGGGTGGTGCGCTTCTCGAGCAGCGCGACCGCCTCATCTGCCCGCTGAAGCTTGGCCAGCATTCGAGCGCGAGGCACCACTGCGTGCTCCTGCTGCTCTGGAGGGAGCTTCTCAAGCAGCGCCACCGCCTCGGCCAGCTGCCCCTTTGCCTCCAGCGAGCGCACCAGCAGCAGCTGGGCGTCAAGGCGCATGGTCTCCGAGAGCGGGTTGGCGAGGGCCTGCTCAATCAACCGTTGAGCCTCTTCGGGGCTCCGTCGCCCGAGCGTGACCCAGGCGCTCTCGAGCCACCGCGGCCGGTCGACGAACAGCCGCTCGTAGTCGTGCTCGGTGCTCGCCACCGCCAGCGCGATTTCGAGCGTGTGGCCGTCGGTGTCGCCCAGCTCGAACGCGGTGCGGTATTCGAGCAACGCCTGCGTGCGCTGACGCAACCGCAGCAGCGCGTGCGCCGCGGCGACATGCGCGTGTGCGTCGTTGGGCCGCAACCACAACCAGCGGTTTACCCACCCCAGTGCGTTCTGCGCGTCACCATGGGTGGCGGTCACCTGTGCCATCGCCGCGTAGAGCACCCAGTCAGCCGGGTGTCGGTCAATGGCCGCGCGGGCCATCACGGGCAACGTCTTGAGCTCGGTGGGGTCGAGGGCGGCGCGCTGCACCTCTCGCTCCGCGGTCAGGTGCGAGGGTCGGGCGAGAAACGCGGCCAGCACCGCCACGGCTCCCGCTCCGGCGAAGACGAAGAACGGGCTGCGTCGCACCACCCGCCGAGGCGCCACCGTCTCTGGAGCGACCGTGGTCACCAACCCCAGCAGTACCGCGGCCACCGTGGGCACGGCGTTGAGTTCGAGCGAGAAATCGAACAGGTCGTGAATCAGCACGCCGAGCACTGAGAGCAGCACCACCGCCTCGAGGCGCGTGCTGTGTGCATCGAGCCAGAGCCGACGGGTGACGTAGACCGCCAGCGCTAACAAACCGACGAACGCTGGCAAGCCTGCTTCGGAGGCCCACTGCAACACCACGTTCTCGGGGTGGGTGAAGGTGACGTCGAACTGGGTCGTCTGCCATGGGCTGAAGGCGAGCTCGAATGCGCCGACGCCCATGCCCAGCGGCCAGAACGAGCGGGCGCCCTGCCAGAACATCGGCCACAGCTCGATCTTGGTCGAGCGCAGTTTCTCAACCGAGCTCAGCGTGTCGACGCGATTCTCAAGCTGGTCGAAGGCGAGCAGGCTCGCGCCCACGATGACCGCGCCGATCGCCAACCAGGGGAAGGCGCCTCGCAGCCCGCCGGTGCGACGGGAGGCCGCGTAGGCCGCGACCAGACCCCAGGTCACCAGCAACGAGACGATGCCCCCTCGCGAGAACGAGAGAAAGGTGGCCACGCCCATCGCCATCGCCAACACGCCCCAGCCAATGGCCGAGTCACGGCACCTGGCGTTCAGCGCCAACCCCAACGCCACCGTGGAGGTGACGGTCAAGAAGGCCGCCAGGTGGTTCGAGTTGCCGAAGGTCGACATCAGCGGAGTGGTGGCGGCGAACTTGTAGACCCCGAAGAGCATGTCGAGCCCCGCGAGCAGATGCATAAAGCCGAGCAACGCCGTCACCGCGCCGACCCCGCCGACCACGCAGTAGAGTCGGCGACGCGCAGCCTCCGAGCGCCCGACCTGCATCGCGGTGAAGAGCAGCAGCCCCAGCGCGATGGTGCGCGCCAGCGCTCGCAGCGTCGACGGTGCATCCATCGTCACCGGTCGCCAGGCGCTCAGGCCCATCGGCACCAGCGAGGTCTCGCGAAGCTCGCCCCCACGCGGGCTGATCAGCCCCAGCATGAAGGGCGGTAGGGGGAGCAATTGGAGCAGCTCGAGGGCCACTACTGCGATCGGCAACCACAGCACCGGGTGCCAGACCCAGCGCCGTTGAAACTTCGCTCCGCCCACCAGCCAGGCGCCGGTCGCGGCGAAGCTCAACCCCATCAGGAGCCACAGCGACCACTCCAGCGCGCCGCCGATCGCCAGCGGCAGCGCAGACACCGCCAGCGCGAGCAACGCCTCGGAGGCATGCCACCACTGGTTCGATTGGAAAGGAGGGGTCTTCATCTTGTGTAGGGAGCGGCCGGCCGGTGCAAGCTAGTGCCTCCCGGGTCAATCGCTCAGCGCCAAATGCGCGCTGAAGTGGCGCTTTGCGTCGAGTGCGGTGAGCAGGGTAGAGCTGCACGGGTGATGATCGCCACCCTGATTCTGGTCGCTGCCGCAGCTCCCGCGCCGGTCGCAGTGCCTTTCGGGAGCTTGGACTGGGTCGAGCGTCAGGTGGTCGGCATCGGCCTCAATGGCCTGGTGGTACAAGAGGTTCGCTTGCCCGACATCGGCGAGGCCGAGCTGTGCAACTACCCCGGCACGAACAAGGTCAGCCCCACCCGCGACTCGCACAGCGGAGTCGCCTTGTTCACCTGGGCCTTGCCCGAGGTCGGTGAGGTCGCCCTGCCGAAAGTGACCAGCTCCTTTCCGGTCTACATCGCGGGCCCTGCCGGCCCCCGCTGCACCACCGAGGTCGCCGCCGGCGAGGCCTTCGACGCAGCGAAGAAGCTGTGGCGAGGTCAAAAAATCGAGTGGGAGAAGCGGGTCTTCACCCAGGTCATCTGGTCGGAAGGCGACGACGAGCGCTTCAAGGGCTCGTGCTTCAAGACCCGCAAGAGTGGAGCCGGGTGCACGCTGACCAAGATGGCCTCCGAGGTCGGCTTGAACCTGAAGTTGGTGGCCAGCTCCGACTGCATCAAGACCGTGGGCGATGAGTTCGCACCCGGCTGCACCGCTGACCGCATCTATTCAGGCACGGTGAAGGTGGGGAAGACCAGCTTCCCGTTCACCATTCATGCGCAGCGGCCCAAGGCCGACACCGCCGTGCAACAAGAGCTGCGGCGCGTCGAGGTGGTGACCTCCGAGCCGTATCAGCTCATCGTCTTCACGCTCTCGCCGCTCTATGTGAGCGAGCGCGAGAAGACCCTGGTGCTGTTGCGGGTGCGCTGATCAGCTTCTGCTCGCGGCGCGTCGAACCAGGCGTCGCAGGCCACCCAGAAACTGCGTCACTCCGCGCGCCGGTGAGTCGACCAGCCAGAGCCGAATCAGAAACGGCGCGAGGGCACCCTCGGCCAGCCGCGCCGAGCCGAGGTGCCGGGCCGAGAACAGCCATCGATGAACAACGTGCCGCACGCCGCGATGCCCCGCGGCCTCTGTCGCGACCTCCGGCACCGGAGCCTGGAGCGCTGTGCTCAGCGCATCGAGCGCCGCGGCGTAGGGCACGGTGAAGCCGACCTCCCGGGCCAGCTCGGCGACCCGCTCCCAGCGCGGCGGGGTCTGTATCGCGAAGCGCTGCAAGTCGACCAGCCAGGAAGCGCGCAGGAACGCGTGATTCGCCGCGTGCACCGCCAGGTACAAGAACTCGTCTTCGGCGCTCAGGTAGCGCACGGCGCGCCGCTCAAGGTTCGCCGACCAGGCGCGTGCCTGCACTGCCGCATCGTCGTAGCTCGCCATGCCGAAGCCGGCGAAGAGGCGAAAGTGCACTTCGACCAGACCGGCCGGGCCAGCAAAGGCGTGGTGGTGATGCTCCTCGAGCACGTCGCCGAGCGCGGGGTCTGCTTGGGCTACGAGCCCCATCGCGATCAAGACCTGGTGCACCACCGGCATCTGCGTGGGCACGATCAGCACATCGACATCGGTGCTCGGTCGACTCAGCGGTGAGTCATAGAGCCGCGTCGCCAGACCCAGCCCCTTGAGCACGATGGGCGTCACGTTCTGCGCGGCCAGGGCGTCGAGCACCGCCAGCAGCAGCCGCTTGTTCTTCGCGCCGCGGGCCACCGTGCCGCGTGCGTCGAGGCTCAGCGCGCTCTGGGCCGCGGCCGGCAAGGTCACCTGGGCCCGGGCGAAGGCGTCACCGACGTAGGCGCTCACCCCGTGACGCGCGCACTGCACCATCAGGGCGTCGAGCTCGAGCGTGGGCACCAGCGCGGGCAGCTCGCCTTCACGCTGCGGTATGCGCGCGAGCACCTCGAACAGCGGCGACCTCGCGACCTCTGGCATCGTCGGCCGCGGTCAGACCGAGGAGGGCACGGGGGCGTTCACTGAGACGGTCACCGCCGTCGGCGCCACCGGCGTCGGGAGCTTCGAGCCGACCCGGCGCAGATTGCCTTCGACCACATCGACCACCAGCTGCAACATGATCTCCATCTGCGGAGACACATCG
>Ga0105048_10008124_pt1 | contig 16816 bp, 16 predicted proteins | sample MAT05_FD_78382 | JGI IMG/M metagenome (GOLD analysis project Ga0105048, IMG submission 78382) | Freshwater microbial communities from Lake Fryxell liftoff mats and glacier meltwater in Antarctica - MAT-05 | ecosystem: Environmental > Aquatic > Freshwater > Ice > Liftoff microbial mat | place...
CACCGGATTCATATTCATTGTCCGGCTTTATTCACGTTCTGCGCTGGGCAGTTACCGCTGCTTTAACCTCGACCGGACTTCATGCATGATGTCTGCAAGTGTGATCGCCAACGACAAAAGGTGTTCTATCGAATTTGTTGGCTAGCTCATCTTCCCTTCTTAGGAATCCAGACTGTTTACTACCAGGAAGTTGTCATGCCCGCGAAGGCGGGAATCTAGGGTTGACAAGCGTGGATACCTGCGAAGGCAGGTATGACAATTGCGTAAGTCTGTTGGTTTATTTAGTCTTCGTTCCTAATTCACTTTGGATGTGACTACGATACGCCGCCCTGCGAGAATATCTATCAACTAGTGTGTTACACCGTAAAGGAATTTGCTCAAAGCAGAGTAAGCTCGTACAATCGTACTGGTTTCCTTACTTTCTCAGGATCTCACGGAGGATATTGTTATGAATGTACGCAGATTATTATTCTTGACGGTGACCATTGTCGCGCTTGTTTTGGCCGCATGTGCGCCGATGACCACTGTCACACCCGCGGATGACAGCGCAACGACGCCGTCAACCGAAGCTAGCCAAGCCTGTAACGAAATCGAAGTGGGCGAGACCGATGGCATGCCCGATCTACAGGGCTGTACGTTGCGGATTGCGGTTGAAAATGCTTATCAACCTTTCAACTACATAGACCCGGAGAGCAAAGAAGCTGTCGGCTACGACTATGATGTCTTTGCCGAAATTTGTACACGCATCAATTGCGAACCGGCGTTTATCGAGACAAGCTGGGACGCCATGGTCGCCATTATGGGCGGCCAAGGTGCAGCCGAGACCTTTGATGTTGGCGCGGATGGTATTACAATTACCGCAGAACGTGGCGAGCATGTTGATTTCTCGATTCCTTATATCACCTCGCAGCAGATGCTGCTAGTACGCGCCGACGAAAGCCGCTTTGTCGAGCCAGAAGAGTTTGTGACCCTGGCCGATCTCAAGATGGGTACCCAAATTGGCACCACCAATTATGACGCCGCCGCCGAGTTGATCGGTGAGGATCGCATTGTGGCCTTTGATCAATTTGGCCCCGCTGTACAGGCGTTGATCGTCGGCGATGTGGATGCCGTCATGATCGACAATGTCTCTGGCCTGGGCTATGTGGGTGCCAATCCGGATTCGGTAAAGCTCACTGGTGCGCCGGTGAAATCGGAAGAGCTTGGCTTTATGTTTGGCAAGGGCAGCCCGCTCAAGGCACCCATTGATGCCGCACTGGAAGCCATGCAAGCCGATGGGAAAATGGATGAACTCTACGAGAAGTGGTTTGCAACAGAAGAATAAAGTATCTCTGCTAGACGCATGATTGTTAGACCCTAAAGGTTACGCACCTTTGGGGTCTTTTTCTATTACCATCACAGGAGGGTTTCCATGACAGCAGATGCCAACCGTGTTTCCACTGGTAGCAATCCCATGCAAAAAACGCATTGGCAACGCGTGGCACAGTGGCCATGGTGGCTATTGATTGCGATCTGTATTAGTATCTATCTTGTCACACTGGTGATCACCGATGCCGAGGCGCGCAGTTCCTTTTGGTATGTGTTGGGGCAAACACCCGATGGGTTGCGCAGTGGACAGATTGCGTTTAAGGGAATTGTGGTTACGTTGACGATTGCGGTGGTTGGCTATTTATTGGCAATGCTCCTCGGCTTATTGCTGGGGTTGATGCGCACTTCGTCGAATCCGATTTTATATAATGTTGCTTCGTTTTATGTAGAAATTATTCGTGGCGTACCCATGCTGGTCTTGTTGCTCTACGTCGCCTTTGTGCTTGCTCCGCCGCTCACGCCCTTCTTCGCTGGCCTGGCCAACCTCTTTGTGTGGATAGGTAATCTCTTTGTGGGGATCTTCAACCTGCTCGGCTTTGCCGTCGCGCCCTTTAAGTCGGTGACGACAATGGCCAGTCACTGGCGCGCGATGATTGCGCTTGGTTTGGGCTACGCTGCCTTCGAGGCCGAGATCTTCCGCGCCGGTATTCAGTCGATTGAGCGCGGGCAACATGAAGCGGCCAAAGCCTTGGGCCTGAGCTACTTGCAAGCCATGCGCCACATCATTCTACCCCAAGCGATTCGGCGCGTGCTACCGGCTTTGGGCAATGACTTTATTTCGATTGTCAAAGATTCTTCGTTGGCCTCGGTCTTAGGGGTGCAAGACATGACCCAACTGGCCAAACTGGTCGCTGCGGGCAATTTTCTCTATATGCAGACGCTGACGATGTTGGCGTTTATCTACTTGATCATCGTCGTGATGTTGACACGGTTGGTGCGCTGGATGGAGACGCGGTTGCAGGAAGTGTATACGCGCTGAGCGATCACCACAAGGTGATTACGCGTTCTTCGCCGGTGCGCAGCTTCTCGCGGTTGGCGCGCAGGGCCACGCTGACGGCCACAAGCACGATGATGCCATAGGCCAGATAGGGCCACGGCGCGGCTTGATTGAGGTAGAGCACGAGGAAGATGGCAAACGAGCTCACGCCGACGGTAAAGGTGGCAATCGAGGCGATGCGCGTCCACCAGAGCAGAAACGCGCCGATCAACCAAACGATGCTGCCCGCCAATGGCGAGATCATCATGGTGGTGGCGGCACTGGTAATGCCCCCCGCCCCGCCTTTGAAACCCAAGAAGACAGACCAATTATGCCCGATAATGGCGGAAGCACCAGCCAGCGCTTCCGCCAATTTTAACGCTGTATAGCGCGTGGTTGCTTCTCCCACTTCCATCGGCCCCGTCTCTGGAAAAACCAAACGATAGAGTGCCCGGATCACCCAGATCGCGACTACACCCTTCACGGCATCGCCGATCAGAGTCGGGACCGCGGCTTTCAGTCCAGCGGCGCGCCACGCGTTGGTGGTCCCCGTGCGACCACTGCCCGTGGCGCGGATGTCTACCCCATAGAGGCGACAGACCAACACACCCACGGGCAATGCCCCCAACAGATAGCCAATCAGTACGCTCAGCGGCACAATGGACCAAACCATAGACATTGGTTATTGCAGCGCTTTCAGCGCACCGAGCGCCGCGTCATAATCGGGATGCGAAGGGATGGCAGCTACATATTCGGCATACTGGACGGTATCATTGCCGTCGACAATAAAGATCGCGCGTTGATCAAGCCGCAATTCTTTGACCCAGGTGCCATACGCTTCGCCAAAGGCCATGTCTGCATGATCCGACACCATCTTGACGCGCTCAACGCCCGCTGCGCCACACCAGCGCTTTTGTGCCATGGGCAAATCGGCACTCACGGTCAACACGACGACATTATCGCCCAGGGTAGCTGCTGCTTCGTTCATGCGGCGTGTCTGGGCATCGCAAACGCCGGTATCAATGCTAGGAATCACACTGATCAGGCGAATCTTGCCCGCCGTATCACCCAGCAGGCGAAAGGTGGTGGTCATGCCATCGGTCAGCGTTACATCGGGGGCTTTGTCGCCAACGGCAACAGGGTTGCCCAACAGGGTAAAGTTTTGATCGCGTAGGGCAACTGTTCGATTACTCATTCCGAAACTCCTTCAAGAGCGGGTGGTGGTTAGGTATTAGGTCAGATACTACACCATAGATTATCGCAGACAATGGCCCGAATGGTAGAAAAGTGTGCGGCCAGTGCGCCAATCTATACCTGCGACTTTATTCTCCGTTGCCCTTGGGTTGGGGGGCTGACTGTGGTGTCGCCAGTGGCGCAGGTTGGGACGGTGGCATGGGTCGCGGGCGCATCACCGGGATCGCCGATTGGCGATCTGGGCGCGGCTGGGCAAATTGTTTTTCATTGTTGGCACCCTGGATGTTGAGTTCGGCGCGCAAAAGCACACCGTCATCCATATAAAAGCTATTGACATAGAGCGAGCCATAAATTTGGCTGCCCTCTAAGAGCTCTACCCGATCGGCGCGCAGCACGCCTTTGTATAAGCCGCGAATGCTCACCGTTTTTGCTGTAATATCACACTGGACACGCGCGGTTTCGGTCAAAATGACATTGGCGGGTGTCTCAATATGACCGCCTTCGACCGAACCGTCGATGCGCACGCTGGTGTCACAACGCATATGGCCATTGAAGGTCGCGCGTGGTCCAATAATTACCTCAATTGCGTCAGGTTCAGGTCGTTGTACTCGGCCAAACAAGGTGTGCCTCCCTCTTTACATTGAACAAACCAACGGCCAAAGTGCGAAAGTTATTAGAAACCACGGATAACCCAGATTGCACGGATAAAAGCGTAAAAATCTGTGTTATCCGTCGGGAACCCACTGGGCGCTGTGATTAAGATTTCTACATATTTTTTGATCTTATTAGGGGCTTTCAAAAAATAAAGTATCCAGTAGGTGCGGCTTGCAGCCGCCCGTTTGCAGCGAGCCAAACGCGGGGCCCCTACGAATGATTTTGTTTGGCAAGCGGCTGGATACTTATTTCTTTGAAAGCGCCTTAGGCCAAAATCAAGCGTTCCGAAATACTGCGTCCCTTATAAATCCGGAAAATAATATCGGCCAGTAAGGGCGCAACCGAAATTACTTCGATTTTTGCATGGTGCTTTTCTGGCGGCACCGGGATGGTGTTGGTGACCACAACTTTCTCGATCCGATCATCGGCTTGCAATCGTTCGAGCGCCGTGGGCAACAGCACAGGATGGGTAATGGCAAAATAGGCTTTGCCCGCCGCCCCGTTGTCATATAATGCCCCAATTTGCTTGAGCACGCTACCGCCAGCCATAATATCATCAATAATAATCGGTCGCCGTCCGGCAATATCCCCGACAATGTGGGTGGTTTCCGTGTCACTAAAATTGGTGCGCCGCTTGTGCATAACCACCAGTGGCAGATTCAGATACTCGGCATAGCGCCCGGCCATGCTGGCCCGGCCGACATCTGGGCTGACAATTGCTGCGTCGGCAAATTCGGGTTTTTGAAAGTAATCGGCCAACAAGGGCAGCGCACTGAGCGGATCGACGGGAATATTAAAGAAGCCTTGAATGGCGCGTGCATGAATGTCCACAAAGATCACACGATCGGCACCCTGACATTCTAACATGCTGGCGACGACGCGCGCACTAATTGCTTCGCGCCCGCGCGCCATGCGTTCCTGGCGCGCATAGGGAAAATAGGGAATCACAACGCTGACACTATGCGCGCTGGCCCGGCGAAATGCGTCCAAATAGAGCATCATTTCCATCAGATTATCGTTGACGGGCGCGGAACAGGGCTGAATGAAAAAAATGTCTTGGTCGCGCACCACTTCATCCAGCATCACATGAATTTCACTATCGGGCAACTGGCGCGTGGTCGAATTACCCAGACTGACCCCCAACATTGTTGCAATCTCTGCGGCCAACATCGGGTGGGCCGAACCGGAAAAAATGCGTAACGGATGATACGACTCAACCATAATAATCCTTCATCTCTAGCTTGCCTATGTACAGCTATGCAAAAATATACTATCGCGTTCGTGTGGCATGTTGCGTAGCTTCCGGATGACATAAGTCACGCAGCACGAATGATCAAAGTAGGTTGATGACTTCTCCAATGAGGAAATTATATGATAGCATGTTGAGTGGGTCAAAAGTGAAACACATACAGAAACTTTAGGAACAACCTGCGATGATGCAAAAATTAGTAATTGCCACCCATAATCAAGGCAAACTGCGTGAGTATCAGGCGCTGCTGGCTGACCTGCCATTGACAGTTACTTCGTTAAAAGCGGAAGGTGTCACCTTCGATGTTGACGAGACGGGTGTTACCTTCGAGGAAAATGCCGTGCTCAAAGCCCAAGCCTATGCCAAGCTCACGGATTGTCTCACTTGGGCCGATGATAGCGGCCTGGAAGTGGATCTATTAGAGGGCCGGCCCGGTGTCTATTCGGCGCGCTATGGTGGTCCTGGCCTGACAGATCAGCAACGCTATCAAAAATTGCTGGCAGAATTGCAGGGGTTGCCACCATCTTCCAAGCCGTGGACGGCACGGTTCCGTTGTGTGGTCGCGCTAGCCCTGCCCGATGGCACTGTAAAAACGGTTACCGATAGCGTCGAAGGCGTGATCACCGACGAGCCGCGCGGTGAACATGGCTTTGGCTATGATCCCATTGTCTTTCTGCCCGATTTTCAGTGTACAGTTGCCGAATTATCGCCCGCACAGAAAAATCAGATCAGCCATCGCGGCAAGGCGGCGGCACAAGCGCGCCAAACCCTGCTTAAATCGTTTGTTAACTCAGGTTGATCAAATGGCGAAATGTGGCTACAATGGTGATCAGCAATCGTGTTCTGGAAATCGCTTCCCCATACGTCGCAATCCTGTATTCAATAACGTATGAATGGTTTCTAGAAATACCGAGCCGTGCCCCGGAAGTGACGCAGTTGCGTAGACGCTGGTCTTCCCAACCGCGTTACCTTGATGACCATTGGGAAAGCCATCGGGAAAACCATTGGGAAAACCAATGAGAAAGCCAACGTTTTGTATACACTTGATGATCGCATGACCAATGCATAAGTTAATTAATCATCCATCCAATGCTGCCCTCGAAAGTTTAGAGGGGTTCGAGTTAGCCTATCGTCATTTGCTGAGCGTACACTATTCGCCCAACTATATTTGCCGCAAAGCTGGCCCGATTCCAGGTAAAGTCGCCGTAATCAGCGGCAGTGGCAGCGGGCATGAGCCGCTGAATATTGGGTATGTGGGCCAGGGAATGCTCGATGCTGCCTGTCCTGGGGCCATCTTTACCAGCCCCACGCCCTATCAATATTTGGCGGCAACGCGGGCGGTGTCGGGTGGGGCGGGCATCTTGTTTGTGATGAAAAACTATATGGGCGGCGTCCTCAACATGGAAATGGCCATGGAGATGGTCGCCGAAGAAGGCTTCGCTGTTGCTTCGGTGTTGATCCATGACGATATTGCGGTCGAGCAAGATGCCAATCGGCGTGGTACAGGCGCAACCATTTTGGTAGAAAAGATCGCCGGTGCCGCGGCCGAAGCGGGTATGCCATTAGACCAAGTTGCGGCCATTGCCCAGCGTGTCAGTTGCCAAACACGCAGCATGGGCGTTGCCCTCACCAGTTGTATCTCGCCTGCCATGGGTCGCCCAACCTTTCAACTGCCCGATGGCCAGATCGAAGTGGGTGTCGGCATTCATGGCGAACCGGGCCGCCGCCGCGCGTTGTTGACCAAAGCCGATGAAGTGGTCGATATGCTGTTCACGCCGATTATGCATGAACTGAAGTTACAGGCGGGTGATCAGGTATTAGCGTTGGTGAGTGGATTGGGGGGCACACCCCAGCATGAACTCTACATTGTCTATCGCCACCTGCATCACTTACTGGCGCGCCACTCGATCACGGTGCAGCGTTCTCTGGTCGGTAACTATATCACCAGTTTGGATATGGCCGGCTGTATTATCACGATCATGCGTCTTGATCCAGAGTTGTTGGCCTTATGGGACGCGCCTGTGCGCACGCCAGCGCTTTGGTGGTAGAAAGGATGTAAAACAGTTGTGGATTGATCCAAGTTGTCATGAGTCTGAAGCGATTGAGGAAGTCATGAGCCAGGAGATTACGCTGCGTCATTTTGTGAAATGGCTACAACGGTATGGTGAATACATCGACTCGCGCGAAAGCTATTTGTCCGAACTCGATGCCGCGATTGGCGATGCTGATCATGGCGCGAATATGGCGCGCGGCATGGAGAAAGTGTGCGCCCGCTTGGCCGAAGAAGCGGGTGACTATGAAAATGTCAGCCTGCTCATGCGCAGTGTTGCTATGACGTTGATTAGTAGCGTTGGCGGCGCGGCTGGTCCGCTCTATGGCGCTTTTTTCTTACGCGCAGCCAAGGATCTGACGGGGAATCCAACGGCTGTTACGCTGGAACAATTGGCCCACATGTTTCGCTGTGGGCTCGAAGGAGTGCAGCAGCGCGGCAAAGCCGAGTTGGATGAAAAGACCATGCTCGATGCCTTATCACCGGGCGTAGCGGCGTTGGAGAGTGCCGCCGCGGCGGGGCAAAGTGTCGAGGAAGCCTTGCAAGCCGCTTGCACTGCCGCCGAGCGTGGCATGCAACACACCATTATGCTCCAGGCCACCAAGGGAAGGGCCAGCTATTTGGGACCGCGTTCGATTGGCCATCAAGATCCGGGCGCAACAAGTGCCTATTATCTATTTCTCGCCGCCCAAGAGAGTTGGGGCACCGACGGTGAATGAGTTTGTCACTTGTCCTTTGTCAAAGCGCAACAATCACTGATCAGACCATGGAAAGTGCTGACCTATGACAATGTATACTGGGACAACGCCTGGGACAACGCCTGGGACAACGCCTGGGACAACACCTGGGCCAAAGTATATTGGGGCAATTGATTCCGGTACGACGAGTACTCGCTTTATCTTGTTCGACCAAGCCGGTGCGATTGTCGCCTACGATCAGCGCGAACATGCGCAGATTTTCCCGCAAAGTGGCTGGGTGGAACATAGCCCCAATGAGATCTGGGAACGCACCCGTCAGGTCATTGGGGCGACGCTGGCCAAGACCGGGGCCACTGCTGCCGACATCGCCGCAATTGGGATTACCAATCAACGCGAGACCACGTTGCTGTGGGATAAGCGAACCGGCGAACCAGTCTACAATGCGATTGTCTGGCAGGATACGCGTACTGATCAGATTTGCAAAGCACTGGAAGCGGCCGGCCACGCCGAGCAGATTTATTACAAAACTGGCCTGCCCATTGCCACCTACTTTGCCGGTCCCAAAATTCAGTGGATTTTGGATCATGTGCCCGATGTGCAGGCGCGCGCCGCAGCTGGTGACTTGCTCTTTGGCACCATCGACACCTGGTTGATCTGGCAATTAACGGGTGGTCAGCACATCACCGATCCCACCAACGCCAGCCGTACCATGTTGATGAATCTGGAAACGCTCGACTGGGACGATGAGCTATTGGCCATCCTGCGCATCCCGCGTTCGTTACTGCCCGCAATTCGCCCCAGCAGTGACCCACAGTTTTATGGCAAAACGACCAAGGCTGGCCCCTTTCGCGGCGAAGTGCCCGTCTGTGGCGATCTGGGCGATCAGCAGGCCGCCACCGTCGGGCAGACCTGTTTTAGCCCTGGCGAGGCCAAAAACACCTATGGCACCGGCTGCTTTATGTTGTTGAATACCGGCCCCGAAATTGTGCGCAGCCGCAATGGCTTGTTAACGACCGTTTGCTATCAATTTGAGCAACAGCCCCCCATTTTTGCCCTGGAAGGCTCGATTGCCATGGCTGGCGCAACCATTCAATGGCTGCGCGACAATTTACAGTTGATCCGCCATGCGTCGGAAAGCGAGGCGATTGCGCAAAGTGTTACCGACAGTGGCGGCTGTTATTTTGTGCCGGCGTTTAGTGGCCTCTTTGCCCCACACTGGCGCAGCGATGCACGCGGCGTGATCGTTGGCCTGACACGCTATGTCAATCGCGCCCACATTGTACGGGCCGCGCTCGAAGCCATCTGTTACCAAACGCGCGAAGTATTGGAAGCCATGAATGCCGATAGTGGCGTGCCCCTGCACCGGTTGAAGGTGGATGGTGGGGCCACGGCGAATAACTTTCTCATGCAACTGCAAGCGGACATTTTAGGGGTAACGGTGATCCGGCCCCAGGTTGCCGAGACCACCAGTTTGGGGGCAGCCTATGCGGCCGGGTTGGCGGTTGGTTTCTGGGACAATCTGGAAACATTGCGCAGCAACTGGCAAATTGATCGCGAATGGCAGCCTGCCCAGGATAGTGCCACGCGCGAAGCTGGCTATCAAGGCTGGAAAAAAGCGGTGGCGCGCACCTTGGATTGGGTAGCATAAATGGCAACGGTCAGTTTGATCTTGGTTTCGCATTCGCACAATCTGGCGCGCGGGGTCAAGGAATTGGCCGACCAGATGGCTAACCCGCATGTCCAGATTGTGCCCGTCGGCGGCATAGTAGATGAGCGCACTGGCGAAACCGTGTTGGGAACCGATGCCGTACAAATTGTTGCCGCAATTGAGCGCTGTTGGTCACCGGCTGGTGTGCTCTTGTTTGTCGATTTGGGCAGCGCCATTCTGAGCGCTGAACTGGCCTTGGAGATGCTACCGGCGGCTATGCGTGAAGTCTGTTTAATTAGCAACGCACCACTGGTAGAAGGGGCCATTGTTGCCGCGCTCGAAGCCAGCTTCGAGCGTTCTTTGATGGAAGTCAACCAGGCAGCGGAAGCGGTCAGCAAAATTCAAAAGATCGTGCGCAAACCACTGGGTGACGTAACTGGGTGACGTATCCTTTTGAGCACGCTAGGTGTATAAGCGGCTACTGCATGACTAAACTTTTTCATGGTCTATCCGCCGCCCCTGGAATCGGGATCGGCAATTTATTTATCTACCGTACCTGGCAGATGGCTATGTTGCCATCGCTGGAGACGATCGCTGCTGAGCCACTCCACGAATGGCAGCAATTTTTGACCGCGCAACAACAGGTGGATGCGGAACTGGCCGCGCTCGCAACCGATGAAAATCCGTTGATTGCCGACGTGTTTATGGCCCAACGCGTCATCTTGCAGGATCAGACTTTTATTCACGCCATGCAACAGGCGATCTGCAACGATCATCAACCAGTCCTCAGCGCTACGCAAAAAGTGATCCAGCAACTGGCCGAGCTATTTCGTAACCTGGGTGATGAATACTTTGCCGGGCGTGCTGTCGATATTCTGGATATTGGACAGCGCCTGTTCAAGCAACTGGGAATGCCCGTCTATGCACAACCCCAGATCGCACAAATTGTCGCGGGCACCATTCTGGTGGCGCGCGATATGACCTTCTCGGAAATTACTCAGCTGCCCCTCGATCATCTTGTCGGCATTGCGCTTGCTGAAAGTACACCCACTGCCCACTCGGCGATTCTGGCGCGCAGTCTAGGAATTCCCATGCTGTGTACCATGGGGGAGGCAATTTTACAGCTGCCGCCTCATCATCCGGCGGTGATTGATGGCAATGTTGGCTATCTGCTGGTGGAGCCAAGTGCTGCCGAACTGACGGCTGGGCGGGCCAAGCGGCAGGCGCAAGCCGCTGATCACGCTTCGGCGGTGGTGCATGCCCAGGAGCCGGCCTATACACAGGATGGGCGTTGGGTGCCAGTATTGGCAAACGCCAATAATCCCGAAGACATCAGTCAGGTTTGCAGCAAGGGGGCTGATGGGGTGGGCTTGTTGCGCACCGAATATCTGTTTGAAAATCGCCTGGAGCTGCCCACGTTTGCCGAGCAATATGACACCTTTCGTCACTTTGTCACCCAATTGCAGGGGCGACAACTGACGGTGCGCGCTTTGGATATTGGGGGCGATAAGCCAATGCCCTATCTGATTCGAAGCCAAGAAGCGAATCCCTTTTTGGGCTTGCGCGGCATTCGGTTATTGTTGGCAAAACCAGAATTGCTGCTGCCTCAATATCGTGCTCTGTGTCAGCTGGCTGGGGAGATGCAGCAGGGATTCGTTGCGCCGACCGAGCTACGCTTTATGTTGCCTATGATTAGCACCGTAGACGAAGTGCGTGCCGTACGTGCTTTGCTAGCCGAAGTAGATGCCCAGTGGCTGCCTGCGCCGCTCATCAAAATTGGCGTCATGATTGAAGTACCCTCGGCGGCCTTGATGGCCGATCGCATTGCGCCGCTGGTAGATTTTTTCAGTATTGGCACCAACGATCTGGCCCAATATACATTGGCGACCGACCGCACCAATAGCAGCGTGGCCGCCATGGCCGATCCGTTGCATCCGGCGGTTTTGCAATTGATGCGGCTAACTTGCCAAGCGGGTACTGCCGCGGGCATTCCAGTCTCGATCTGTGGTGAAATTGGCGGCGATCCTGCGGCGATTCCCTTATTGTTGGGCTTGGGGCTACATGAAGTGAGCGCGTCCGTGCCCGCGGTGCCCCTGATCAAGGAGGCGGTGCGGCGCTGCACACAGGTCGCCTGTTGCGCCCTGGCCGAACAAGCGCTGCTGTGTGAAGATGCAAGTGCTGTACGCGCCTTATTGGGGTATCATAGGGTAATCTTCTAGGTGTCAGATAGAATGCCGTTGTTAATGGAGTAGCTTGTGAACTTTCTGCTGAGTATCCGTGAATTTATTCTAGTGAATTGGCCCACAAGTCAACCGCGTGCGCCAAAATACCCGTTCAAGATTGGGCGAGCACCCACCGTCGCTGTTGACTATCGCGATCGCATTAGTGTGATCAGTTGGCTCTTTGTGTTTGCGCTAGGCATCAGCCAACTGTATAGCTTGCCGACAACGGTCATTACGTTGAGCGCGCTTGGCTCGCCGGTCAGCATTGCGCTCACCAAAACATTGGTCGCTGCGATTGTGTTGGCGATCTTTGCGGCGGCTGGTGTGGAAAGTGTGATTCGGGTCCATCCGCGCTATATCACCGAGGTGCGCCGGGGCTGGGCGTGGCCCTTCTGGGCGCTGCCCATGGCGATTGCGATTATCGCCATCTATGTGCTGCCGCTGGCCCCCACGCGACCCGTGCAAGTGCTGGTGCTGTTGGCGAGTGGGGGGCTGATGATCCTCGCCCTGTTTAGCTTGTACACCACCGTAGAGCGTGGGCAATCGGGCTTTTGGCGCTCGCGCCTGGTGCTCGATTCGCTTTCGTATGGCGCGGCGCTGGTCCTCTTTCTCTTTGTCTATCAGGCGCGCACGCGCAGTTTGCTGTCGGGCACACTGGTGGCGCTGACCGCCACCCTGTTGGCGATTGAATTGCTGCGCAGCACAACCGAAAGGCCGCTGGTCGTGTTGACCTATGGCGCGATCACGGGGATGATCTTGGGGCAGGCCACTTGGGCGCTCAACTATTGGTGGACGTTGAGTAGTTTAACGGGTGGCTTATTGCTGCTGCTGATTTTCTATGTGGTGGTGGGCATAGCCCAGCATGGCATTCAGGAGCATCTGAACCGGCGGATCTTGCTGGAATTTGCCCTATTTGTTGTCGTCGCTTTGGTTTTGATTATTGTGGTGTCGCCACGCTTTGGCTAGCGCGCCGGATGCGCTTAGCGGAATTGGGTGGCAATGGCGGCCATGCGGTCGAAGAGGGGTGGGGTGATCTCAACATCAAGCACGTGTGCAATTACGCCAGTCCAGCCATGCAAAAAGGCCACCCAGCCATCGGCAACAGTCAGCTTGTGGGTTGCCTGTTGGCGCTTGGCTTGGTGCATAAAGTCTAACGCTCCCCGATAATTGAGTTCCCACGCGACGCCCTGTGCGGGGAACTGCGCCTGATTCGTAATTGGCGAGCCAGGGCGGTCCTTGCCCATGCCCGTGGCGTTGATCACAACGCTGGCTGGCGGCAACTGGGCCAACAACGCATCGTTTTGTTGCGCAGTCGTATGTTGCACGTAATCAAACTCAATTGCGGCTGGTAGCTTCTGGACCATACTCCGCACATGGTCCAGGCGCTTGGCATCGACATCGACAAAGGTAAAGTGGCTGGGCTGGTCTGCCGCGGCCTTTTTGTTGAGCAGATGGAGTGCCAACGCCGCTGCCGCCCCGCCTGCGCCAAGCGAAAGCAAATGACCGCCTGTACGCCCAAAGTACGCCTCGCCCAGGATGGCGTCCAGCGCACGACCATCGGCGGTGGGATCAACGGCGTGGCCCACGAGTAAGCCATGACGTTTGGAAATGCACGAAACCTCGTCACAGAGTTGGGCATAGGGATCAAGCTGATCAAACAGATCGCGTGCGGCGGCCAATAGATCAATTTTGTGGGTAGTAATCAAGCCACCCAGCGCAAAGGGATCGTGTTTGATCGACTCTACCAACTGTCGATAGCGCGCCGGTTCATCGTGGATCTTGAAATCGACGCCGCGCAATACGACCTCGGGGCGCTTGAGCACTGCCATCCAGCGGGGAAAAATTCGTTGTGACGCCGATTGGCTGGTGGTAACCCCAATAAAATAAAAAGTCGGTTGTTGGCACATCTCTACTGGTGCGAGCATAGCGGTATATAGGCCGATTCACGAATCAAAATTTTGCTAGACGCTTGATGTGATAACTATAGTATAGGCGCTGCTTGGCTGTCAATTATGCGGCCGCGTTCCCCGACAAGCCCGTCTCTATGGGGCAAAGGCTAGGGGCAGAAAGACGATGGGCGGGCGCTCGTCTTTGTCCAGATCGGCGTCAATAAATACCCATTCCGCATAGCCGCTATCGTCCTGCGCGACATCTGCACCCTGCACAACTGCAATTGTTCTTGGCGCAGTTGACAGCGGTTCGGGGAGCGGATCACTCCCTTGCTGATTGCCAAACCAAACGGTTGTCTGCTCACCGGGCTGGAGGGCGAAAGTGTAACAATTTGTTCCATAAAGCGGATCGACTGTGCCCGGTTGGCTGTTGACCCAATGCGGCTCGCTGGTTTCACAGATCGCATAGTCACCGGAGCGCAGATAGTTAAAATTGGCCTTGCCATACTGGTTTGTCAACTGCGTCCCGACCACAATATTTTGATCCTTGTATAGGGTCATTGCGTGGTCACTCAAGTACCGTTCGCCGGGGCTATAGGCGCGGCTGCCGTCCAAATCGTGATAACTCCTGGTTTGGATTGTCACCCCACGTTGATTGATAAAGGCGCACTGTAGCTGAGCGCCCTCTGTTACAGTCAGCGTTGCTTGGCCCATCATCAACTGGACAACAGTTTGCGCTGCGGGCGTACAGTCGATCTGGTGCAGATGCCAGGTGGCTGGCACCGCTTCTGTCACTTGGTAGACGCCAGGAGTCACGCTGAAGGTGATGCTCTGGCTGATCGCGTCGCCATCGTCCAAGGCTATTGCGTCGAGGCGGAAATCGCCCAGATCGCCCTGGAAGCGAAAATCTTGGCGACTGGCTGGCTGTGCATGTACGCTGATGGTAATCGTGGACAATGGATTTTGCTTTACTCGCGCTTGATCGGCAAAAATATGTAATTGTATTACAAATAGGCATAAAAGTGCTGTTCCAATGCTAGTTATGGCAACTATAATCGCTTTCAGGAGATTTATCATAGTATGCTTTCTTGGTATAAACGATAGAATAAAGTATCAATTTAGGCTGAAGCACAGGAGAGGGACACATTGGTTGGAATAAATTCATTGACTTTTGCACTGTAAACAGATACCCCTTGCTTCAAATAGTTTCTGCTATCAAGAACTTACAGTTTAATAAAGTTTTCTGCAAACTTTCCCTATGGCAACGACCAACGCGATTCCATCTTTGTATATACTTGCCGATGACATTACTGGCGCAGCCGATTGTGCAGCCCGTTGTAAACAGGCTGGCCTGCCGGCAACGATTTTGATTGAAATGGCGAATGAAGTGTTGCCCGAAGGTGCTGTCGCGTTGTCGTCGGATTCACGTCATCTTCCGCCGTCCCAAGCTGCTGCCTGTGTTCAGCAGGCATATCGTATGCTACAAGACAAGGCGCAGGGTGTGGCTCGTCTCTGCTATAAGAAAATCGATTCAACCCTGCGCGGTAACATTGGCGCAGAATTGGCGGGATTGTTGTCTGTCGCACCGTTGCCAACGGCCAGCGCGATCCAGCGTCCCTGTGCGGTTGTCAGCCCGGCTTTTCCAGCGCAGGGGCGCGGTCTGGTTGATGGCTATTTGGTCTACGACCAGGCCACCGCCCAGACGGCACATTTGCCGTCGCTGATTCAACAGCAGACCAATTTGCCACTGGCAACCGTTGCGCTGCCTGTCGTGCGCGCAGGGGTTGCCCACTTGGCGCAGGCCTTGGCCGATTGTTACCAGCAAGGGGCACAGATCGTGGTCGTAGACGCTACCAGCGAAGCCGATCTCGCACAGATCTACCAAGCCACCCGGCAGGCGTTGCCCCACGCCCTTTTTTGCGGCAGCGCGGGCTTAATTGGGGTCATTGCCACGGCGTTGGTTGCAGAGCAGGCAGACGTATTGTTATCCGTTAAGCCCCCAACCTACCAAGTGGAACAGCCCTTATTGGCGGTTGTGGGCAGCGGCAGTGTAATGGCACACCGACAACTGGCACACCTGCGCCAACACACCCAAGTGCGTCTCTATGAGATTGATCCGCAACAGCCAGCTGACACGCATTCGATTGGGGGCGAAGCATCGTCTATGCAACTGGCCCTGCATTTATCGCCACCTGCTGTTGATGTATCGTTAGAAGGCGCGTTGGCACGCCAATCTGTGGCTGTCCTCTCTGCCGTGGCCTTGCAGCAGATCCAACAACAGCGGCCGCGCACCTTGCTATTGGTGGGTGGCGATACGGCCATTCATCTATTAAAGTTGTTGGGTATCCACGCATTGCACGTGCAATGGGAGGTCCAGCCCGGTATGCCTGTTACCCTTGGCCGAGCTAGTGACGGCCAGCTTTACCAGATTATCTTAAAAGCGGGAAATCATGGCGATGAACAAACCTTAGTTACGCTTTTTGGATAAGTCCACAAAGTTCGACAAACTTGCAACAAATCCACCAAAAGCACTATTGAGAAATGTTATAGAATCTGATAGCCTGTAAAATGAAATCATAAATAATTGTGCTCATTGGATATACTATGTACCCCTTTGTATCCAACCCAATGTGGCTATAGGATGGGCAAACCGGGGCAGGGTAGTAGAGCCAGTGTTGGGTAATGCCAAACGGAGCTGATTTTGATGGTGAATCGTAGACGATTAGACACCAACAAATTGTTGGCGGTGCTTAGCACCCCAGGGCAATGGTGGACAGGCATATCACACTTGGTGTATCGCGCGCATCCGCAGCAAGCGCCAAAGTTAATTTATAGATTGCTGCCCTACCTGGCTGTGATCGTCGGCTA
>Ga0105048_10008125_pt1 | contig 16815 bp, 14 predicted proteins | sample MAT05_FD_78382 | JGI IMG/M metagenome (GOLD analysis project Ga0105048, IMG submission 78382) | Freshwater microbial communities from Lake Fryxell liftoff mats and glacier meltwater in Antarctica - MAT-05 | ecosystem: Environmental > Aquatic > Freshwater > Ice > Liftoff microbial mat | place...
CAGCCTGACCCTCAGGCCATGACTGCGCGCCACTCAGCCAGGGCGGCCGATTGTCGTTCGCGGTAGAGTTCTCGGCTGATAAGATGGCGTTTCTGGGCGAAGTGATTGTGGACTGAGGCGTGGATGGCCACGAATTTTTGCAGGGTCTTCATTCGCCGGAACCGGATCATCGCCCGCTCGCGTCGCCGGAAGGGGAGGTGGCTGTTTTCAGCCCAATTGTACTTGCAGCGGCGTACCGGCACCTGCCAGCTCCTGGCGTTGAGCGCCTCCAGCGCCGCGCCACATGAGCGTAGCCCTTCTGTGACGACTCCCGGGTGCGGCCACCGCGCTTCATAGCTTTCTTGATGAATTTCAAAGCTGCAGTCTTGTCTCGCAACGTGGCGCCGTAGGATTCCAGCACTTCGCCCTGATGATCGACGGCCCGCCAGAGGTAACGCAGCTGGCCACTCACCTTGACCATCACCTCGTCCAGATGCCAGCGCCAGTGGGTGTGCTGCCGCATCGCCTGAACCCGTTTTTCCGGATCTCGCCGGCGAATATCGGCCCACACCGGTTCCACCATTTCCGCACTGTCTCGTGGCAGATGTCGATACCGCGCTCGAACAACAAGGCCTCGACGTTACGCCGCGACAGCGGGTACCTCGACGTACATCATGACCACCAGCCAGATCACTTCGGGCGAGGAGTCCAACCAGCGAAATGGGTCGGAGGACTTGGCCATGTCGGGCACCTATCCGGTGACGGTTAGCCGCCGGTGAAATTTGCGCGGACAGTGCCGAGTGACATATTCGCGGCGGTCCGATCGGGCCGCTTTGTACCGGCCGCACCGTCCCGGATGGATATGTAGCCCTCCCCAGAGTATGGATACCGACCGGTCGGTAGTTTGTTATTGCGCTGTCTCGGGCATCGTGGCTTCCTCCGCCAGCAAGTAGTAACTGAAAGAGGATCGCAGGACATTGGCGAAGTCATGGGCCGGTTCCAGCCTGCCGTACCGGCCGATGAAGTGCTCGTCGGTGAAGCGCCTGAGCCGCCCGGGTCATAACAATCCAACAGCAATGGCCCTGGGACGCCTACGTGGGTCTGAGCGTCGATGAGCGAGTATGTCTTCAAGCGAACGCTCGCATTGATACCAACGTTGTTCTTTGCGAGTCTGATCGTGTTCATCTCGATCAGACTTGTACCCGGCGACGTTGTCGATTTGATGCTCGCCCAGAACGATGTCGTCAGCAGTCAGGATCGGGAGTCCCTGCGGGAGGCTCTGGGCATGGATCAGCCGCTGTGGCGACAGTATCTAGATTGGGCAGGCGGGGCGCTGCGGGGCGATCTGGGCGAGTCGCTCTGGGAGAACGCGCCGGTCACTGCGCTCATCCTACAGCGCCTGCCGGTGACGCTTGAACTGGGGGTTTTGGCGTTGCTGGTTTCGATAAGCGTCGGCATAGCGATCGGCGTCTACTCGGCCGTCCGACAGGACACCGTGGGCGACTATGTCGCCCGCTCCTTCTCGCTGCTGATGCTTTCGGTGCCGGGGTTCTGGTTGGGCACCCTGGTGATGGTCTTCCCTTCTGTCTGGTGGAGGTGGTCCCCCGCGCTCGAGTTCGTGCCGTTCTTCGAGGACCCCGTCCGGAATCTTTCCCACGTCATGGCACCCGCTGTCCTGCTGGGCCTTTCGCTCTCGGCCGTGACCATGCGGATGACCCGGACGATGATGCTGGAGGCGCTTCGCCAGGACTACGTCCGCACCGCCCGCGCCAAGGGACTGTCGTAAGGGGCTGTGATCTTTCGTCACGCGCTTCGTAACAGCTTGATCCCGGTGGTGACGCTGATCGGGCTCCAGGCCCCGCTGCTGATCGGCGGAGCGGTGATCATGGAGCAGATATTCCTGCTGCCGGGCATGGGGTCGCTGTTCCTCGATGCGGTGTTTGCGCGCGACTACCCGATCGTCAGCGGCGTCTTCCTGATTGTCGGCGTCGGCATCCTGTTGATCAACTTGGCGGTCGACCTCGCCTACGGATACCTCGATCCCAGGGTGCGGAACGGATGACCGCCATCACGAACACTCCGCTGACGGCGCAGCTAGGGCGGGAGAGGCCTCACCAGTTTGTGCTGCGGTTTACGCGCGAGAAGCCGCTAGGTGCCGCGGGCGCGGCGGTCTTTCTGCTGTTCCTGATCTGCGCTGTCTTCGCCCAGCAGTTGGCCCCATTCGCCGAGAACCAGACCCACCTGTTCAATCGTCTGGAGCCTCCTTCGGCCAAGTATCTCCTGGGCACCGACAACCTTGGACGCGACGTGCTGTCTCGACTGCTGATCGGAGCGCAGGTTTCGATGATCGTCGGCGTCCTGACCAGCGCGCTCGCGACGGCGGTCTCGGTGATCATCGGCATGGTCGCCGGCTATTTCGGCGGGCGGCTGGACATGATCACCCAGCGGTTCGTGGACGCCTGGATGGTGTTCCCGGATCTCGTCCTGCTGATCGTGGTCATCTCCGTGCTGGGGCCTGGGCTCACCCAGATCGTCGTGGTGCTCGGCCTGCTCTACGGCATCGGCGGCTCCCGCATCGTCCGGGGCGCGGTGATGTCCGTCCGCGAGAACACCTACACCCGCGCGGCGCAGAGCATGGGAGCGTCCCCTGCACACATTCTCTGGCACCACATCCTCCCGAACATCGGGCCGGTGGTCATCCTGCTGTTCACGTCGCGTATCGGAGCGGTGATCCTCGCCGAGGCGGGGCTCTCCTTCCTGGGCCTGGGTGTGCCGCCGCCGGCGGCTACCTGGGGCGAGATGCTTACCGGCTCGGGGCGCAGCTACATGTATGTCGCCCCCTGGCTGGCGCTGGCACCCGGCCTGTGCCTGACCCTTACGGTGTTCGCGATAAATGTTTTCGGCGATGCGTTGCGCGACGTGCTGGACCCGCGGATGCGAGGCACGCGGTGAGGTTATTGGCGATCTTCTGCGCGGGGCTGGCGCTGGTATCCTGTGGGCCGCCTAGGCTAGGTGAGTTGCCGGCACCGTCCCCTGCCGATCAGCCGCAACGGGGCGGCGAACTCAATGTCGGCACGGTGAGCATCACGCTTTCGGCGCTTTCGTGGGACCCCGCCGACTGGGCCTGGAAGAGCAATCATGACACCGGCGCTGTGCGTGAACAGCTCTTCGCCGCCGACCTATCAAAAGCCCAGAGCCGGGGTGGGCCCTTTCCCTTCACCCTCGACGCCTACATTCCCGATGACGCCATCCGGGGCGAGCTGGCGGAGAGCTGGGCGTGGGAGGGTCCGCTCACCTTGGTGGTGCGTCTGCGGCGGGGTGTGATGTGGCCGGACAAGCCCGGCGTGATGAGGGCGCGTGAACTGGACGCCGAGGACGTCGTTTTCACATACGCGTACCTCTCCCAGAGCCCGAAAAAGCAGGCAGACTACTTCGACCATATCGACCGCGTCGAGGCGCGGGGTTCCCACACTGTGGTCTTCCACATGAAGACCTTCAACGTCGAGTGGGCCAGCCGCTTCGGCTACGGCTACTACTCCGGCATCATCCCCCGCGAGGCGGCGGACATCGACCAGGGTGACTGGCGCAATGTCACGGGCACGGGCCCCTTCAAGTTGGATCGTTACCTGCAGGGCACCGTCCAGAGCTATGTCCGGAACCCCGGCTACTGGGATAGCGAGACCTTTGGCTGGCGGGTCGACCGACTGCCCTTCGTCGATCGGGTCACCTACCGAATCATCCGCGACGAGGCGACCTATGTCTCTGCGCTGCGGACGGGCAGGCTAGACATTCTGGAAGCCGTTCGCTGGACCATGGCGAAACACCTTCAGGAGACGACCCCGGAGCTGAAGTTCCGGCGCTGGCTCGCGCCGCAGGGCACGCTCATCGCCCTTCGGGTGGATCGCGCACCCTTCAACGATCTCCGTGTGCGCCGGGCCCTTAACATGGCCATCGACAAGCAGCGTCTCCTGGAGTCGCTCTACGAGGGCAAGGGAGAGCTGATGGCCTTCCCCCAGCACCCCGAGTTCGGCCCCTATTTCCAGTCGCTTGACGAGATGCCGTCCAGCGTCAAGGAGCTGTTCGTCTACAATCCGGAAAAGGCGAAGGCGTTGCTGGCCCAGGCGGGTTATCCCAAGGGCTTCTCCACGAAGATGCAGGTTTGCAGCTGCAGCAGCGCCCAGATGGATCTAGCCGCCGTGATCGCCGATTACTGGTCGCGCGTCGGCGTAAAGGTTGCCATCGAACCGCTGGAATACGGTGCATTCCTCTCCAGCATGACCACGCAAACCCATGGTCCGACCTACCTCTACGCCACGGGCCACGTGAGCCCCCTAAGCACGCTCCGAAAGAGCTTCCTTACAGGGCAGCGCTGGAACGCCGCCATGTACTCTAATTCGAGCTTCGACCGGGAACTCGCCCGGGTGACGGAAATGCGCGACGAAGGTGAGCGTATCGAAGGCGTCCGCGATCTCACGGTCCGCGGTCTGTCGGAAGCGCCCTATATCTGGCTCCCGACCCCTTACGTCTACACGGCCTGGTGGCCCTGGGTGCGCAACTACGGGGGTGAGCTGCGCGCGGGGGCGGTCCGGCCGGGGCCGATCTACGCGCGCATCTGGATCGATCTCGATCTCAAGTCGCGGATGGGCTTCCAGTGAGCCCGCTGCTTGAGGTGGAGGACCTTGCGGTCGAATTCAGTACCCGGCATGGGCGGGTCCGAGCGGTCGACGGGGTCTCATTCACCGTGGATCGCGGCGAGACGCTGGCGATCGTCGGTGAGAGCGGTTCGGGCAAGAGCGTGACGGCGCTGTCGCTGCTCCAGCTCCAGGGCGACTCCGGGCGTATCGACGCCGGGCGGGCGCTGTTCGACGGCGTCGATCTGACGCGCCTGGACCGCGACGGCATCCGCGCCCTGCGCGGCAACCGGATTGCGATGATCTTCCAGGAGCCGATGTCATCCTTGAATCCGGTCATGACCATCGGCGAACAGGTGGCGGAGCCGCTGCGATTGCATCGGAACCTTACTCGCCGTGAGGCGCGCGACGCTGTAGGGGAGCTCCTCGCGAAGGTTTCCATCCCGGACGCGCACGACCGGTACGGCGACTACCCGCATCAATTCTCCGGGGGCATGCGCCAGCGGGTCATGATCGCGATGGCGATCGCCTGCCAGCCCGCCCTGCTCATCGCCGACGAGCCCACCACGGCGCTCGACGTGACCGTGCAGGCGCAGATTCTGGACCTGCTGAAGTCGTTGCTTGGGGAAACCGGCGCGGCGATGATCCTCATCACCCACGATCTGGGTGTCGTGGCGCGCGCCGCCGACCGGGTCGCAGTCATGTATGCCGGACGCCTCGTGGAAAGCGCACCCGTGCGCGGGCTGTTTACCCGGGCTCGCCATCCCTACACCCAAGCTCTGCTGGCCAGCTCCGTCGCGCCGAACTCGACCTCGAAGTCGAGGCTGGAGACAATCGAAGGGCAGCCGCCCGATCTGGCCCACCTCCCTAACGGCTGCGCATTCGCGCCACGGTGCCCGCGGGCGATCGATATCTGCAGGAGCGTGCCGCCCCCGCTCCGGCGTGAGGACGCGCGTCAGTGGTTCTGCCATGTCGATACCTGAGGCTTCCCCACCCCTCCTGCAGGTGCAGGACTTGAAGGTTCACTTCCCGATCAAGGGGGGGCTGCTCGGCACCCGCACCACCGGGGTCATCCGGGCAGTGGACGGCGTCTCCTTCTCGATCCAGCGTGGCGAGACCTTTTCCATCGTTGGCGAGAGTGGCTGCGGCAAGTCCACGACAGCCATGGCAGTGCTGCGCATGCAGCCGATCGACGGCGGTCGTATCCTGTTTGACGGCGAAGATATCGCCGACCTGAAACCCGCGGCCCTCAAGGCTGTGCGGCGGCGCATGCAGACCGTCTTCCAGGACCCCTTCGCCTCGCTCGACCCGCGCATGAAGGTGGGTGAGATCATTGCCGAGCCCCTCCTGGTCCACGGTCAGGGTGACCGCCGCTCCCGCCGGGCGAAGGTCGCCGACCTGATGGCGCTTTGCGGGCTGCTGCCGGACATGGCGGACCGCTACCCGCACGAGTTCTCGGGCGGACAGCGCCAGAGGATCAGCATCGCCCGCGCGCTGGCGCTGGAGCCGGAACTGGTGGTTTGCGACGAGGCTGTTTCTGCCCTGGATGTCTCCATCCGCGCTCAGATCCTCAATCTCTTGTTGGACCTGCAGGAGCGGCTTGGGTTGGCGTATCTGTTTATCTCTCACGACCTGACGGTCGTACGCCATATCAGCGACCGCATCGCCGTCATGTACCTCGGCAAGATTGTGGAGATCGGTCCGGCCGATCGGCTGTTCGCACAACCACGGCACCCCTATACAAAAGCCTTGCTTGCGGCCGCCCCCACGTTAGATGGATTCCAGGACCTCGCCGCCGAGCTGCTCAAGGGAGAACAGCCAAGCGCCCGCAACCCGCCGAGCGGCTGCCGCTTCCACACGCGCTGCCCGGTTCGGATTCCGCGGTGTTCGGTCGAAGAGCCGACGCTTCTGCCCCTCGAAAACGGCCGGCAGCTCGCCTGTCACCTTGCCACCCGGCTGGCGTCCGGCTCGTGATCACGGATGAACGATTGCGGCGCGTCGCCGCGCGCGGCCTGAGCCAATGGAGGACGACAATGAGCTGGGTAACAACCTGTGTCGGTCTACTCGCGGTGGTCGCAGCGTGCTGTTGCGCGCCGGGTGCCTCTGCTCAGCAGCCGGTTGGGGATACAGCCTCGAAGGCGCGAGCGCCGGACGGGCGCTACATCGCCTGGCGAGAGCACATCATCGACGAGCGTGCGGATGACGGGCAACCGCTCAGCGGGGGCGACGGCCTGGCGATGGCCGATCTGGATCGCGACGGCCGACTGGATATCGTCTCCGTGCATGAATCGGATGTGCGGTACGACGGCACGCCCGATGGCTTCGTGCGTATCGCATTTCGCACAGACCATCCCGACCGATGGGTGAATGTCACCTTGGCGAGCGGCGCAGAAGCGGGAGCGCCGGAAGACGTCGCCCTCGGCGACATGAACGGTGACGGCTATTCGGATGTGGTGGTGGCCGCGGAACTGGGTCACCTCATCTACTTCGAGAACCCTGGGAAAGGCGCGCGGACCCAGCCGTGGCGGCGCCTCATCGTTCCGGGGACGAAGGGCCGGGGCTCGTTCATCCGGGTCTTTGTCGCCGACTATGATGGCGATGGCCGGCTTGAGGTGAGCGCGGCCAACAAGGTGGAACAGAACCCCAACCCCGACACGCCTCCCGGACCTATTTCCATCTTCGACATTGTGGGCCCGCCGTTGAACCCGGCGAGCTGGCAGAAAACGCAATTGGGAACCTACGGCGTGGCGCAGAACGCGATGCCCGTGGACATCGACGCTGACGGCGACATCGACATCGTGGGCGGTGCCCGGGTTGGCACCAGGCTGATCTTCTTCCGGAACGACAAGGGCCGGTTCACGCCAATCGAGATGCAGAGCGAAGGCGGTCGAACCGGCGGATTCAACCTGGCCTTCCACGATTTCAATGCTGACGGCCGCCTCGACGTCGTTGCGGTGTCGGGTCGCCGACTGGGCTGGTACGCCCAACCCGCGAGCCTCAATGGTGTCTGGCGCTTCAACCCGATCGGTGAATTCGGAACCGACCGAATGACCGGGATCGCGCTCGCCGACTTCGACGGGGACGGAGACATGGACGCCGTCTCCGGCGGATATAGCGACATGCCGCGGGACACAGACGGCGACCGACCGGTCACCGCGGCCATGGGCCGGCTCGGCTGGTTCGAGAACCCGGGCGTGGCGACAGGGGAATGGGTCCGGCACGACATATCAAGACGTCGCCGAGGCATGTTCGACGCCTTCGTCGCCCAGGATGTCGACGGCGACGGGGACCTGGACTTCGTCGGCACCCGTGGAAATTCGGAACCCTACGATGGGGTCTACTGGCTGGAACAGGTGCGCTCGAAGACCCCGCTGCCGGCCTTCACCCGAGCGCGGCCCCGCGACAGCGCCGAACGTCCGCTTCCCTGACCCCGCCCGGCCCGATCAGGCCGACTTCCGGCGGGGCAGCGCCCCCACCCAGACAGGCGCAGACCAGGCCGCGCCGCCGTCGCCTTGCACGACCCGGACATAGTAGTAGTCGCCGTCGACGGGTGGGGTCTCGTCGACAAAGCTGAACTTGCGATCGCGTTCCGGCGAGGGGCGAATGCGCCTGACCGTGATCGTATCGGGGAACACGCCCGCACCGCGAAGCGCGCTGCCCGGATCCCGGTCCAGAGACTGCAGTTCGAGGGGCGCGTCTTTCTCGCCTGGAACGGGCACGGTCACCGTCATCGGCACGCTCTGCTTTGGCAGGTCGATGGTGACGGACGTATCGCCAGACATCGGTTCCAGCACCAGCCGGACGGCCTTCGCATGCCCCCGCGTGCTCAGTCGGACGTGGATCAGCGACGGATCTTGCGCGTCCGGCCTCACCCACTCCGCCAGTCGGTTCAACGTCTCCGAATGCGGCGAGGAGACCCCCACGATCTTGGCGCCCTTAACGCGCAACGTCCCTTCCCAGATTCTGGCTGCACGCGAGGGCGTCTTGGGCGCTACGAACGAAGTCGAGAAGAAGCGCACCTCCAGGAACTCCGGGCCCTCGCCGCCGCTCGCCGCGTTGAAAGCGGCGGTCCTGAAGTCCCCGCCGTTCTTTACGAGCGTGATCGACTCGATGGGGCCCGTGCCATGGACTACGCCCGAGATCGTCCGCGTCGGCGACGAGAGGGCGACGACCCCCATTCTGCCGCCGTTCATGCGGGTTCGCAGGATGATCCGCTCCTGGTTCGTGGCGTAGGTCCGCCGGTCCTTCAGCCCGTCAAAGATCAGATCTCGGTCGTGCCGCGGGGCCATGACAGCCGCCAGGCCACCATAGCCGTCGAAGGTGTAGCCCGGCCCCTGTGGGCGCGTCTTGTACCCTGGGTGGCCGATGTGATTGTCGCTAGCGCCCACGAACCCCACCATGTGTCCCTCGGCGAGGTACTTCTGTCCGAGCCACTCGAAGGTGCCGTGTTCGGACACGATTTCGACGATCGGCTCCAGTCCCGGGTCGTTGATCGTCCAGTCGGCGGTCATGTGGGCGTGTGGGATGACCAATACGTCCTCCGGCTTGTAGGCCGCCCGCAGTCCACGGTAGAGGTCCGGGAGCGTGGGATGGCGAATCCGGTGGACCGGCGCGACCCCGTCTTTCTCCCGGAAGATCACGTTGTGATGCCCGCCGAACGTGGCGTCGACGGTCCATTCGTAGCCCATATAGGTAGCGAACTTCCCCGGTGCCTCGTGCGACTTCGCGGCGCGGCGCATGTCGCCCCACTCCCAGGCGTCCATCCAGAGGTCGTGTTCGGACAGGCAGACGAGATCGAGCCGCGACTCGTCTCGGGCGAAGCCGAAGTAGGCGTCCACCTCACCCAACCCCTCGGAGAAGCCACAGTGGCCGTGGGTCTCGCCCCAGAGGATGCGTTCGGTCGGGTTCACCTCCGCCAGGATCGGGTTGGCCTCGCCCTTCACCGCTCCGTCGTCCGACACGATGGCAAAGCGATGCACGCCTTCCGGCAGCTTCAGGCCCTTCACGACGACGATCGGATTTCGGGAGGCGGGGATCCGTTTTACCACGCGCTCGCCCAGCATCAGCCGCCAGGCAGGGATCGGCCCTGTCGCCAGGTTGCGAGCAAAGTCCTCGGCCCGGATCGAGAGTTCGAACGTCTCGCCGACGTCTACGACCGAAGGCGCGAACCCCTTCACGCCGATCACGGGACCGCCGTCACTGCGGAAGGTGTCCTCGCGGGGCGTCAGCAGGTGGCCGTCGGCGGCGGTGAGTACCCAGACCGGAAACCTCAGGGCCGTATTCGACCAGGGCACCAGCTTAAGGCCGCGGGAACCGCCGGAGCGGTCACCGAGCACGACCGTGACCCGGTCGCCCTGACGAAGCTCGCCCTCGCTCAGCCGGAAGAACAGACGAGGCGAGGGGGTGGGGCCAAGACGGCCGGAGAACATCCCCGTCATCTCGAAGCGGTCCGCCACGAAGCGCGCGCCGGCCGTGCTGGAGCGGATCGTTACGTAGCCGTCGGCCTTGGGATCCTCGGTCTGGTACTCTCCGCCCGCGAAATAGAAGTGATTGGGGCAGATGATCCCACCGCCTGCCTTGATGGGCGCAGACCCCACCACATAGGTCTGCTCCAGAGTGGCGTATCCACCGGCGCGGAGGGGCTCTATCGCCTTCCCACGGAGTTCGCCGATCATCCCCGGATCGTCCTCAAGGGTGCCAAGTGTGCGGACGAAGCGATCAAGACTCTGGAACGCGTTGAGCCGTGCGCGTTCCCCTGAGCGCGGGAAGCTGGGCTGGTGCATCACCGATACGGCGGAGATGAGGTCGGGGTGGATGATGCGTCCGTCCAGTGCGTAGGCGTCAGCCCACTCCCAGAGCAGGAGCGAGCGCTCCCGGTAGTTCCTGTCGTTCGTCGGATCGGGCTCGACCGACTGCTTCAGGCGCTCAACGCGGGCGCGTAGTGAATTCGACATGTAGTCGCCCTTCCGCCTGTTACGCGCCTGCGCGACGGCGGCCCCGATCATGGGCGCGGCGGCGCTGGCCGCGAGCAGCGCGGTCAGGGTCAGGCGTCGATTGATGGCCATGGGTCAGGCTCCTGTAGCAGGGATGAGACGTTCAACGGCGAGGTAGAGGCCGACGCAGGCAACGACGATGCTGGCGGGCGCAACGACGCGTCCGGCGTACCACGTCCGGCCCCGGAACCAGCCGAATGTTGCCAGGACGCCCAGTATGACCAGAACCTGCCCGGCCTCCACGCCAAGGTTGAAGCCGACAAGGGCTTCCGTCACCTGTTCACGCGGTAGTCCGAGGTCGGCCAGGGCGCCGGCAAATCCAAGGCCGTGGAGCAGGCCGATGGCGAACACGGCCGCATAGCGCACCCACTCCGAGGACGCCTTGCCGGCCCGAAGGTTCATCAGCGCGGCAAGGGTGATCGACAGCGCGATCGCCGGTTCGACCAGGTTCGACGGCGCCGACAGATAGCCCAGCGTCGAGAGGGCCAGCGTCACCGAATGGGCCACGGTGAAGACCGTCGCGAGTTTTAGCAGCCCCCAGAAGCGCGGTGCCCCAACCGCCATGACCGCGATGAAGAGCAGATGGTCGAGGCCGCCGGGCACGATGTGGCGAATGCCTTCGAGCAGATAGGTGGCGAACGCCGCGAGGCTGTCGCGGAATGGGCTCGGGCCGTCGAACCGCAGGGTCGGCGACCTTTCCCCGTCTCTCACTGCGTAGGACTTGGTCGCGCCGCCCGGATAGCGCACGACCATAACGACCGGACCTAGGTCGGGCGGAAGCGCCACGTCGAACGTGCGGGTGCCCTCAGACGCCTGAAACGACAGTCGCAAGGGTGCCGACGGTTGGGGCGAGGAACTGGGAACGCGGGCGTCTGCCTTTAGCACGGCGGCGGGCGGTGCCAGGATGAGCGGGGTCGGAACCACGCGCCCGTCGAAGCGCAACGTGGTCTGGGCGGCCAACGCCGCCGCCGCGCTGGTCGCGCGGCGGTCCAGGGCCGCATCGTCGAACGCCAGGAAGGTCGGAAGTACGCCCTCGGCCAGGTGGCCTTGCGGCATACTCATGATCAGCGCCGGTACGTAGAAACGGATCTCGACGTCGGCACCCCCCCCGTCCCGGATCGCCACGTTCATCAGTGTGTAGGGAAGATTGTGCGTCCAGGCGGGTGCTGAACACGCCAGCGCCAGGAGGGCGGCCGAGAGGAGGCGCGCGCCCAATGTTACGAGCCTCCTGGCCAAGCTATTCATGCACTCCAACGCGCTCCACGCTTAACTGCCTCCAGGCTTCAGCTTCGGACCCCAAGGCTCTCCCGGCCGAACTCAGCCCGCCTTGCGGCCACGGACCTCGCCGACCCATCCGGGGCTGGACCAGGCGAGGCCACCATCGGCCTGGACGATTCGGACATAGTAGTTGTCGCCGTCCGCGCCGCCGCTCTCGTCGATGAACCGGAATGTGCGGTCCCTCTCGCTCGAAGGACGGATGCGGCGCACTTGGACCTGATCCACATATGTGCCGGCGGACGCCGCCCGGGCGCCCGGATCCTCGATCGGGGCGGCGACGCCCACCGCCGGCGCACGGGCGGAGGGGATGGACAGGCGCGCGTCCAGCGCCCCACGAGCGCCTTCCATCAGGACCCTGACCTGGCTCCCTGTTCCGCCTTCGAGCCGAAGGCGCACGATCTTGTTGTCGCCCCGGGTGAGCAGGCGAAAGTCGACCTGATCCGTGGTGCCCGCGGTCGGCCTGGCCCACTCGACGAACGGATTGATTGTGTCGACCTGCGGCGTCGATACATGCGCGATCCGGGCACCCTCAACAGTGATCCGGCCTTCCCAGACCCGTCCGCCGCGCGCCGGGATCAGCACCTTCAGCGGTTCGGAGTTGGAGACGAATCTCACTTCGACGATGTCGCCCGCCGACGCGGGGGCCGAGCTCGGCGCGTCGTCAAAGTTCAGGGTTTCGTGGTCCTTGCCGTTTTTAACGAGGGTGATGGACTCGATCGGCCCCGAGCCATGCACGATCCCGTCCACGATGCGCCGCGCCGCCGATGGAACGACCCGACCCATCGACTGGCCGTTCAACATCGTGCGCAGGATGATCCGGGCGCTGTTGGTGGCGTAGGTGCGACGATCCTTCATGGCGTCGAAGATCGCGTCGCGCTGCTTGGTCGGAGCCATGACCGCCGCCAGCCCGCTGTCGCCAAATGTATTGTAGGTGTCTCGCGCCCGGTAGCCCGGGTGGCCGCGATGGTTATCGCTGGCGCCCACGAAGCCGAGCTGGCTCCCGTTGGCGAGATACCGCCGTCCCAGCCACTCGAAGGTGCCGTGTTCCGATACGATCTCGACAAGGGGCTCCAGCTCCGGGTCGTTCTGGGCCGCATCCGCCGTTTGGTGGGCGTGCGGAATGACCACGACGTCCTTCGGCGGATAGGCTTTCCTGAGCCCGCGATAGAGATCGGGAAGGCTGGGGTGCCTCTGGCAGGTCACCGGCATCACCTTGTCTATATCGCGGAAGATCACGTTGTGGTGGCCGCCATAGGTGGACGCCACCGTCCACTCGTAGCCCATGTAGGCGATGAACTCGCCGGGTCGCTCGAACTTGCGGACGGAGCGGCGCATCTCTTCCCACTCGCTGAAGTCCATCCACAGGTCGTGTTCCGAAAGTACGGTGAAGTCGAGCCGCGCCTCATCACGCGCGAAGGCGAAGTAGTCGTCGGCCAGCCCCATTCCTTCGGAGAAGCCGCAGTGACCGTGGGTCTCGCCCCAATAAATCCGTTCCTTGGGCTCATGCTCCACGAGAACCGGATCGGATTCGCCATGGATGGCGCCATCCTCCGAAACGAAGGCGAAGCGGTAGATGCCGGGCTTTTCGAGGCGGACCTGCAGCTTGGAGATCGACGCGGCGGACGCCGGGAGCTTGCGGAACGGCGCGCCGTTCAGCGTGACGGCCCACCCGGGCGCCCCACCAGTCGCGAGATTGCGGAAGGCGTCCTCGGCGCGGACCGACAGGGTGAACGGCTCGCCGACACCGACAATGGAGGGGACGAAACCTCGAACACCCGCCGTTGGTCCCCCATACACCGGGATGTTCGCCTCGCGCGGCGTCAGCAGGACCCCGTCTTCCGCGGTTACGATCCAGAGCGGAAACCGCAGCGCCGAGTTCGACACCGAGATCAGCTTCAGGCCGCGCGAGCCCTTGGTGCGGTCGCCATAGGTCACGGTGATGCGGTCGCCCGGCCGCAGTTCGCCCTGCGTCACCTTGAAGAAGGCGCGCGGTGCCTCGACCGGGCCGAGCGTCGGCGAGAAAATACCGGAGATGGGGTAAGTCTCGACAGAAAGTCTGACGTTCGAGTTGGAGGTCCGTGCGGTCACGAAGTTGTCGGCCGCCGCGTCGTTCGCCTGCAATTCCTGCCGGGCGAAGTAGAAGTGATTGGGCACGACCACTCCGCCGCCGGGGCGGATCGGCGCATCGCCGACCGTATAGGTCTGCTGGAACTCGACGTAGGTGTCGACCTTGAGGGGTGCGGCGACGTTCGCCGTAACCCGGCCGACAATTCGCGGATTCGCCTCCAGGGCGGCCAGGGTGCGCGCGTGTTGATCCAACAGGCGGAAGGCTGTGGTGCGGCCCCGCTCCCCCGCGCGTTCAAAACCCGGAGAATAGAGACGCGCAACCGCCTGGGTCAGCTCAGGATGCAGGTAGACGCCGGACAGCGCCATGGCATTGGCCCAATCGTACAGCACCAGCCCGCGTTCGGCGTAACTCCCGGGCCCGCTCGGTCCCTTGGCCAGGCCCGCCTTCAACGCCTCGACCTGCCTGCGCAAGGCGACGCTCATGTAGTCGCCGGGCGCCCGATTCAACTGGGCCTGGGCGCGGTTCCAGGTCAGGGCGGTGGCTGTACCGCCGGTGGCCGCCAGCGCCGCGATCGCACCTCGTCGAGTCCAGACTGACATTTAGCCCCCTAAGGCAAGCGGACCGTTATCGCCGATCCCAGGCAGTGCGCTTGGCGCACGTTAGAGATCAAACCTACCGACCGGTCGGACTTCAAGCAAGCTGCAAGTCGCGTCGCGGGATGGAGACAAACTCGCTGCTAAGTTACCGACCGATCGGTAATCTACGTTCCGATGTGACGACGCTGGCGCCGATCTTCGTAATCGATCGGGACAGAGAAAAACGAAGCTGGGAACGATTCCATCTGGCCCTGTGAGCCGCTCGGTTGCCAGGCGGTGAGTTTGGGCTGACGGTGCCATTCCTCCCATTTCGCGCAGGCGCGCCATGCCGCCGATCCAGCGATTTTAGTCTCCGACCTTGCGCTTCATGTAGGTCAAGACCTGCGGATGGGGGAGGATCAGGAAGCTCTCGGCGGCGAGGCCCTCCACCACGCTGTCGGCGACGGTCTCCGGCGACAGGACCCCGTCCACCGACTGTGGTCCACTGGCGCCGCGGATCAGGGGTGTGTCGACTGCCTGTGGGCACAGGATGGAAACCCGGATGTTCTGGGTCCGGTGGGTGATGGCCAACGCCTCGGCGAACCCCACCGCGGCATGCTTGGTTGCCGCGTAGGCCGGGCTGCCTGGCTGGCTCAGCAAGCCGGCCGCCGAAACGGTAAGCAAGAAATAGCCACCGTCTCGGCGGCCTCGCCATTGAGGTCGGCGACGACGATCCCGCGGGCCCCACCGCGTCGGAAGCGTTGCGCCATAGTCTTGCCGATCCCACTGCCGCGGCCTGTGATAACGACAACCTTGCCCTCAACGTCCATTTCCGCAACTCCAAGTGTCCAGCTCGTAGGCTTATCAATGTTACCGCCTTGGCTCAATTTCTGAACCGCGACTCATTGCCGTTGTTGATCCCTAGCGGTAACACTCGTACGCTCCTGAGAGTGATCTGCCTCGAATAGAGAGGCCGGCCAAGGGGGATGGACGAATGACCCTATTGCGTTACGTGGTGCCTGCGGTCGTCGTCGGGCTCATCGTCGGCGGTGCTACGGCCTTCAGTGCCGGTCAGGCCGCCAAATCCGGGTCGAAGCCCTTGCCGCCCTCCAGCGCCATGGCCGCGCCGGCCAAGGGACCAGCGGTCAATCACCTGCCCGGCTACAACTCGGACCGAAATGCCTATTTCGGAGACTTGCACGTCCACACCTACATTTCCAACGACGCCTACATCTTCAATGTTCGTCGCACGCCGGACGACGCCTATCGATTCGCCAAGGGCGAAGCGATCGGCCATGCCCTGGGCTACGACATCCGTCTTTCCGGCGGGCCGCTGGACTTCGTGGCGGTGACCGACCACGCGGAATACATGTCGGCTGTCCGGGAGGCGGGCAATCCCGCCAGCCCGCTGTTCAAGCTGCCCTTCAGCGAGGGCCTGCGGAGCACCGATCCCGGGAAAATCCAGGAGGCGTTCGCCGCCTTCGGCCGCGCCCGGCGCGACGGGACCATGCCCAAGGAGTTCAACGACCCGGCGATCATCTCCCGCGCCTGGTCCGAGACCCAGGAGGCCGCCGCCCGGCACAACCAGCCCGGCCGCTTCACCACCTTTGTTGGCTATGAATTCACCGCCGGCCTGACCGGCCGCAACCTGCATCGCAACGTGATCTTCAAGAGCGCGCAGGTTCCAGCGGCACCCTATTCGGCCAACTCCTCGGGCGATCCGGAGAACCTTTGGAAGGCGATGGACATCTGGCGCTCGAACGGCGTCGAGGCCCTGGCCATCCCGCACAATTCCAACGGCAGCGACGGGATCATGTTCGATTCCGTGCGCCTGAATGGCCAGCCGATCGACAAGGCCTATGCCGAGATGCGCATCCGCAACGAGCCGCTGGTGGAGATCAGCCAGATCAAGGGCACGTCGGAGACCCACCCCTCGCTGTCGCCCAACGACGAGTGGGCCAACTTCGAGATCATGGAAAGCTATATCGGCACCAACACCAAGGTCACCAAGTTCGCCGGCGGCTATGTTCGCAAGGCGCTTCAGGACGGGATCGTCCTGCGCGAGAAGGTGGGCGAGAACCCGTTCAAGTTCGGATTCATCAGTTCCAGCGACACTCACAACGCCGCGCCGGGTTCAGTGGAAGAGCCCAACTATTTCAGCAAGGTCGGCCGGGTCGACGGAGGGGCCGAACAGCGCGGGTCCACGCCATCCAAGGGGGCTAAGACCTGGGCCGGGGCTGACCCCACCCAGGCCGGCGGCCGCTATCAGGCGTGGGGTGCCTCGGGTCTGG